>Ga0101944_10000669_pt1 | contig 93593 bp, 53 predicted proteins | sample DewCreD2012metaG_FD_75245 | JGI IMG/M metagenome (GOLD analysis project Ga0101944, IMG submission 75245) | Hot spring sediment bacterial and archeal communities from British Columbia, Canada, to study Microbial Dark Matter (Phase II) - Dewar... ... | reverse complement strand
GGGTGTCGCGGATTTCTAATCCGCAAGGTTTGGGTATTGTCCAATCGATTCGGGTTGTCCAGGGCCTTGCCGACTGGAAGTCGGCGATACAGCAGGTTGGAAACCTGCGGCACAACCTCGCAGACTTCCCGCGCCGCTTGCGCCAAGCACGACGCGAAACGGTTAAAACCGTTGAGTTGCGTTTTCGGACGCCCATCACCCCGCTGAAGCGGGGTGTTAATGGGAAGGGCGCTTGCGAACGCGCGCCCGCGTCGGCACAAGTTCAGCAGGCCAAACGCAAAGACGCGGAGGCGCAAAGTCGCCGAGAAATAAAATTCCCTTCTCCCAACTAAAAAACTTCATCTTTGCGGCTCTGCGGCTCTGCGACTTTGCGTTAAAGTCCTCTGCGCCCGCTTCAATGCCGCGAACGTCGTTTGCAAAACACCCACTTTTGGGACAGGCTCTAACCTAAAAACCGCGGCTCAACCACGGATAAACACAGATGGACACAGATACCAAAGGCTTGCGGAAGCAGAGGCTTGCATCCGGTTTCGCGCCTTTGCCGCCCCTGAACTGCGTAGGAGCCGACGTGAGGAGGCTCTGGCATCATAGCGGTCACGCCTGGGGGTAAATTTGAGACTCCTTGCGTCGGTTCCTACGCGGTTCGGGGGTGGGATCAAGAGGAAAGGCCGCCACCGGAAGGCGCAGGGCGCCATATAAGCTGGCATCATCTGGGGAATTGGCGCAATCTGCGGGCATGAAGCAATGGTGGCGAAACAGGCCCGAGACCCTGTTGATTTGGGGATTGTTGATGGCTGGCTTTGGCGGAGCGACTTGCCTGACGGGATCGGAATTACCCGAGCTTTACGTCAAGCTGGGGGAGCGAAACGTGGAGCATGGGCTGTCGGTTCCATCCGGCGGGGACGGCGCCAATGTGCCGGTGGTTTTGGCAGGGCGCGCCGGCCGGCGCATTGAAGGGCAGGGGGCGCATTACCTTTATGTACAAATCGCCCATCCCGCTTATGCCAAAGGCCCGGTGGATTTATATGCGCAAGTGGATTTTTTCGACGACCGCGTCGGCAAGCTCTCCTTGCAATATGATCGCGCGGCGGTCCAGCCCAATCTGGCCACCAAATACACCGCTGCCGAGCAAGCCGTCATCCTCACCGGCTCCGGCAAATGGCGGCAGGGCTTTTTCCACTTGCCGCAAGCCCGGCTGGGGCACGGACAAAACCACGGGGCGGATTTTCGACTGAGCGCCAGCGGTCTGGCGGTGGCGCAAATTGCGGTGTCGCCGCGCCGGCCGGCCGGGTTTGATCCCGACGCGCCGGTGGACGCCGAGTCCCTGCGGGGTCTGGCGGTCGCGCGGGCGCCCGGCATGGAATTGACTTTTGGCAACGACGCCAGCCCGGCGGAAGCGGCGTTGTTCAAGGCGCTAACGGTCACCAGCGTCGAGAGTTACGTGGACTGGGCCGGCGTGGAGCCGCGCCCAAACGAATGGGATTGGAGCAAGTGGGACCGGCAGGTGGCGACCCTTAAAAACGCGAAACTGAAATGGGTGCCGTTCGTCATTGCCGGCCCCGCCTATGCCACGCCGCTATGGTATCAGTCCGGCCCTGATTCGCATTACTACCGCTGTCTGGAGCACGGGCAGGAGAGCAAAGTGCAGAGCCTATTCCATCCGCGCTGGCCGGCGGCGGTCGAGCGGTTCATCCGCGCATTCGCGGAGCGCTACCGGGACAGCGGGGTGATTGAGTCCGTGCTGCTGGGAATCACGGGCATCTATGGCGAGAGCATCTACCCGGCCGGACCCGAGGGTGGCTGGACGGCGCGGTTAACGGGCGATTACCACAATCACGCCGGGTGGTGGGCGGGAGATGTGCATGCCGCCAGCGCTTTTCGCGCCGCGATGCAAAAACGATACGGGGATATTGCCGGCCTGAACCGGGCCTGGCAGACCGCGCATGCCTCGTTCGGAGTAATCCAGCCGTTCCTGCCCGAGAAAGCCCCCAGCGACCGCGCCCGAGCGGATTTGGTCGAGTGGTATCAACAGGCCATGACCGATTGGTCGGTGTTTTGGGTCAAAACCACGCGCAAACATTTTCCCCACACCCCGATTTACCTTTGCACCGGGGGCGACGGCAACCCAATGCTGGGCGCGGATTTCACCGCGCAGACGGCCGCCATCGCGAAAGAAGAGGCGGGTGTGCGCATCACCAATGAAGCCAGCGATTACGCGCACAACTGGGCCATCACCCGCGAAGTGGCGACCGCCACGCGGCTTTACCGGACTTTTTGCGGCTTCGAGCCGGCCGGCAAGGTGGATGCCGGCGGCGTGATTGCCCGCATTTACAACGCCACCGCCTCGGGCGCGCGGCAGTTGCACTTTTACGATCCCAATGTCCTTGGCTCGCCGGAGGCGCTCGCCAATTTTCGCGCCCACGCCGCCTGGCTGGTTCCCCGGACGCCCCGGTTGTCAGCGGCGCTCTATGTGCCGCGGGAATCGTGGGCGTTGGAAACCGCTTCGCTGCGCCGCTTTTACGAGCTGGCGCCGGTTTTGCGCGATGTGGCGGACCTGGATTTCCTCACGCGGCAAACCGTCGCGGACGGGCATCTGCGGCATTACTCGACGCTGCTGCTGACGCCCTGCCCGGTGCTAGAGCCGCGCACGGCCGCCGCGCTGGAAACCTGGGTGCAAAACGGCGGAACACTGGTGGCCGTCACCGATGACCGGCAAACACTCGCCGCGCGCCTTTACGATCACCGCGCTTGGAGACAACGGCTTTTTGTCACCTCACCGCTCGCGCCGCCGGCCTTGCTCAAGCCGGCGCTGGAAGGGCCAATCCCCCAGCGAGTCGTTATCGAGTTGGGCAACAAGGATGATGACCAATGGCTGTTTGGCGACTGGCATGGGCGCGAGGCCGGCCCGGAATGGAGCGACATCCCGCAGGCTGGCAAACGTTGGACTGGCGCGCGCCCGGGCCTTTGGCTGCCGGCGGCTCCGGGCAACTGGAAACTTCGCTTGGATGTCATCGTGCCTGGCGCGGCCATTGAAAAAGGACCGGTCGAAGTTTTTCTAAACGGCCAAGCCGTGGGCCGGCTCGCCAAAGGGGGCCGGCAAAGGCCGGATTTTGCGATCCCCGAAACCTTGGTGAAGGCCGAGGGCCTGGTTCAGCTCGAAATGCGGATGGCGACTTGGAAACCATCCGAAAAATCGGCGGGCAGCCAGGATCAGCGCGATTTGGGCGTGGCCATCCGCGCCGTGGAATGGCTGCGGGCCGGTGCGGAAAACCAGCCGGCCACCGCTCTCCGATTGCGCCGCGCGCTCGACCGCCGCGCGTTGGCCGGGCTGACGAAGACCGTGGGAAAAGGCCGAACGATTTTACTATCGGACCTCGCCCGCCAGCCCGAGACGGTGGCTTTGGTTTTGGCCGCCTGCCTGCCGGACAATCCGGACGGCCAATTGGATGGGAGATTTGTCACCGTGACTGACCAGGGCCGGTTATGGTTTGACAGCAAGAAACTGGAAATCAGCGCGGGCAAATGACATATTGCCAATGATGAGCCTTGGGCGATCCATGCGGATGGGATTGCTGCTGCTGGCGGCGAACCTTGCCAGCCAGTCGCCAGCCGCCGCACGCCCCAATTTGGTTTTAATTCTGGCGGATGACCTGGGATGGGCCGATGTCAGCGGCGGCCACACCACCTTCGGCGGCGGGTCGGATTTCTACGAAACCCCCAACATCGCCCGGCTGGCATCGGAAGGGATGTCGTTCACGCGCGCCTATGCCTGCCCGAACTGCACTCCCACCCGCGCCGCGCTTTACAGCGGCCAATACCCGACCCGCACCCGCGTCTATAATGTGGACAACCTGAACCGCGGCAACGGCACCCCGCCGCTGATCGGCCCCAATCAAAATGAGGATATTCCCGCCGACCGGCTGACCCTGGCCGAAATGCTCAAAGGCGCCGGCTACGTGACCGCGCATTTCGGCAAATACCACGTGGGCGGCCATGAGGGCGGCGCCGCGACCCTGCCGGAGAACCAGGGCTTTGATTTTAACTACGGCGGCAGCAGCGCCGGGAATCCCGGCTCTTACTGGGCGTCGGAAATTTTGCCGGGCGCCTGGGAATTCGGCGGCAGCGTCGGCCCCGAGCTTGATCCCTGGGCCGCGCCGTATGATCAGGCCTATTTGGACGCCTATCGCACTTGGGCCGCGCCACGTTATGCGCCCCCATCCTCGCTAATCGGAACCCCCAAGCATGTGGGCGACGCGCTTGCCGATGCCGCCCTGCAATTCATGGAAAACCAACGCGCCGCCGACCAGCCGTTTTACGTCCAGTTTGCCCAATATCTCGTTCACACCCCCACCCAGGGGCGGCCCGACCTGAAAGCGAAATACGACCAAAAAAAACTGGTCCAGCCCAGCGCAATGGGCCACGACCACACCACTTACGCGGCGCAAGTCGAGCAATTCGACCAAAGCCTTGGGCGTCTGCTGGCCTATCTGAATGATCCGAATGGGGACGGAAATCCTTCCGACAGTCTGGCCACCAACACGCTGGTCCTTTTCTATTCCGACAACGGGGGAGATGATCGCACCGTCAACACGCCGTGGCGCGGACGCAAAGGCATGTTCACCGAGGGCGGCCTCCGGGTGCCGCTGGTGGCCTGGTGGCCCGGCGCCATTCCCGCCGGCGTGACCAATCATACGCCGGTCATCATGGTGGACTTCTATCCCACCCTGGCCGAAATCGCCGGCGCCACGCTGCCGAATCCCGGCGCCCAGCCGCTGGACGGCCTTTCGCTGGCGGCGCTGCTGCGCGGCCGGACGAATGCGCTGCCCGAGCGGGGCCTTTACTGGCATTTTCCCGGTTACCTCGACACTCGCGCCACCCCGTGCTCGACCCTGATCCGCGAACTATCCGGGCAACGCTATAAACTGCTCTACTATTACGAGGACCAGCGTTACGCGCTCTACAACCTGACGGCGGACCCGGCGGAAACCAGCGACCTGATCGGCTCGTCATTTGGCTTGGCCAACCATTGGAGCGCCGTCACCAATTTGAGCGCCGATTTGCGCCAATGGCTCGACGCCACCGGCGCGATTTACCCCACCAACCGCGCTTCCGGCCAGGTGGTTCCGCCACCGGCCCCGCTGACCGGCGGCCCCCCCGTGGTCAGCGCGCCGCCGGGGGAAACGACCGTGAACATTGACCTGGTTAAATCCATCCATACCGCCAATGGACCTTCCGGCAACCGGCTGGCCGGCGTATTGGGCGGCCCGTCGCCTTTCTGGAATACTTACACGGAAACCAACGCCCAAACCGTCAAGGCCGGTTTGCTGGACGAACAACAGCGGGTCACGCCCGTCACTTTTATCAGCCACGCCCCGCCCACCCTGGCTTTTGGCTCGAACGCCGGGAACGATGCTTTCGGTCAGGACGGCACGACAACCGGCTTTTTCTCGACTTACCAATTTTTATCCGGCAGGGGCACTCCGGGGACTCCGGGAACCAATCGGTTCGTTATTGGCGGCCTGGTGCCGGATAACCAATACGACCTGGTGTGCTATTCCACCTGGAACTATACCGATGCCGGCTCGACTTTCACCATAGGCAGCGCATCCCTGACGGCGACCGGCATACCCAGCTCGGCCACCGCGCCAATGGTCAAAGGCCAAAGTTATGTCCGTTTCGATCAGGTCGCCGCCGATTTTAACGGCCAAATCGAGGTCGGCTGGGCCACCTTTGCGCCACCGGGCGGCGCGCATCGCGGGCCATTGAACGCCGTGCAGATTCGGGGTGATTTCGGGCAGCCGTTTGCCGCCCGGTTCCGCGCGGACCCGCCGGCGTTCGTTTCTCCGGGCACTCACCTGCGATTGACCTGGGTCTCCCGTCCCCGGCGGCAATACACTTTGCAGACCAGTTCCGACCTGCGCGCTTGGAGCAACCTCGCCACCGTTGTCGGCACTTCGTCGGTCAGTTCGCTGGATATTCCGCTGGCCGCCCTTGGCGCCACCAACCGGGCCTTTTTGCGCTTGCGCGAGCAATAAAGACCCCCCGCTCTTAGGGCGGGTTTTTATTTGCCATCGAAAGCAAAATCGTCAAACAGGGTGACGCTATCCGCTTTGGTCCAGAGGCCCACCCGGCCCGCTTCCTTGTGGGTGTGATCCTCGGCGGTGAATAATTCCCGGCCATTGAAGCTGACCGTGAACCGATGGGCGGAGAAGGTTACCCGCAGGGTGTGCCACTGTTGAGCGGCCACCGGGATGTTGACTCCGTGGAACTGGGTCCGCTTGCCGTTCACAAAATGGTAAATGCGGACGTTGTTTTCCAGAGCGTTGGCGCGGGCGATATAGTAGTTGCCGGCGTCTTTTGCGCGCCAGACCACGCCGCCCGCCTGGTCTTCTTTGCCGGTGAGCGGCTTGAATTTCACTTCCACGAAGCCGTCCTTGAGCAAAGGCCGGTCTAGCAGACAGAGCGGATAGGCGGCCTTGCCGGACTGTTGGAGCACCAGCGGCGGACTTGGGGCCGAGTCGTCCCGCTCAATCGTCCAGCGCGATGCCCCTTCCCCCGTCTGGGTGCTCGTCCACCCCGCCGGCGCTTGGCCGGCCTCGGCGGCGGCAAAGTGGTTGGTCTCGGCATGCGCCGACAGCGCCAGGACAACCGCCCAAGCCAGCAACATTTTCATGGTGTGGAGGATAAAGCGGCCGCCCGAGGACCTACAAGCGGATTCAAAAGATTGCCCGCAACCAAGTTTTGGGCTTGGTGTTTAACTGAAGGTTGACTTATATTAAACGCAAATGAAGCGGAGGCCGCCTAGCAGGGCATGTCTCGCGGTCGCGCTGGTGACAGCGCTGGCCGCCGGATGGGCTTTCGGAAAGGAGGACGACACCCGTTACCAGACCATTGTCGAGCGGAATGTGTTCGGGCTCCGGCCACCGCCGCCGCCGGTCACTCCTCCGCCTCCTCCGCCCCCGGCCATCAAAGTTAATTTGACCGGCATCACCACCATTCTCGCCTCGAAGCGCGCCCTCTTGCAAATCACCCATCCCGGGAAACCGGCCGAATCAAAGGTCATTAAGGAAGGCGAACGGGACGGGGAAATCGAGGTGCTCTCGATTGACGAAGTGGCCGGCACCGTGCGCATCAACAATGCCGGGCAGGAAGCCACGCTGAATTTTCAGGAGCACGGCGTCAAACCACCCACCTCGCCTGTGCCAACCAACGCGCCGGCGGTGGCCGGTCAGAAGCCGGGGCTTCCACCGGGCGTGGTTTTGCCCGGGGTGACTCCGGGCATGGTCAACAGTATTCCTCCTCCGGCTGCCGCCGGGCTTACCAACCGGCTCGTTTTTCCCACTCCGCCCCCGCCGGGCGCTTTTACCAATCTGGTGGTGCCCACCCCGACCCGTGTTCTGCGGACTCAGTAAGGCCCTTTATCGAACGAAAAGCATGAACGCCCTCTGCGCCGTATTGGGCCACAAGTGGAACAGCGGGATTTGCGAGCGATGCGAGGCCCTGCAAGAAGGTCAGACCATCTGGCAGGCCGTGGCGGGCGAGCTTTGCCTCTACAAGAACCAGGAGACCGGCCTCACCCTGCATTTGCATGATTGGGACGGCGGTTACTGCCGGCGTTGCGGCCACAGCAAGGATCAAGGCGGCGTGCCCGATTCTTACGCCACCAGCGTTACCGCGCACTTGACGCGCAAGGCCGCTCATCCGGACCCGACGCCAACGCCGGAGCCGTGACCGAATTGAGACTCATTCTCTCCCGATTTTAATTGCCAGTTTGGCGGTTTTTCACTGATAAACTAGCTTTCTGTGGCGCGTTTTTTATGGGCGAGAACCAAAAACCATCCGGCCGGTGTGAAACGCCGGCCTCTGGCTGCCTGATCCGGCTGGTTGCCGAAACCATGAAATCAGAGCCGGCCCTGGAAGCCGTCCGGTTTAACCGGGCGGAACAGACTATTTCCCTCGCCACGATGGGCAAGCTCAATGATCCGGCGCTTGACCAGCGTTTGGCGGAAAAGGTGCGCCTGATCAGCGCCCGATCCTCCGACGAGTGCTGCGCGCTGACGGCGGGCCGTTCCGATTGCACCGGCTGCGAGATTCCCCGGGAGGCGCCGGAGCGCCGCCATCTGGCCGTCGAGTTGCAGCCGGAAGGCCCGGTCATCAGCCGGATCACCTGCCCCACCGCCCCCAAATTTTGGAGCTGGCACAAGCTGCCCTTTCCCAAGCTGGTCCCCCGCGAGGTCGAGCTGGAAATCGAGGAAGACCATCACGAGGAGGAATGGAAGGGACAACTGGCGGCGGCGCTGCTTTGCGGGCTGCTGGCGCTGGGCGCCTTTTTCTGCTCCCGCTTCAGCCTGGCCGGCGTCCATTCGCCGGTGGTTTCCCTGGCGCTTTACTTGTTGGCCTATGTCGCCGGCGCCTGGTTCACCGCGCACGAGGTTTGGGAGCGTCTGCGGCACGGCACGCTGGACGTGCATTTCCTGATGCTGGCGGTCGCGGCGGGCAGCGCCAGCATCGGTTTCTGGGGCGAAGGCGCCACCCTGCTGTTCCTGTTCGCCTTCTCCGGCGCGCTCGAACATTACGCGCTCGGCCGCACTCACAAGGAAATCCGCTCCTTGTTCAAGGACGCGCCCAAAACCGCCACGCTGATTGAGGCCACCGGCCAGGAGCAAACCATCGAAGTTGGCCGGCTGCGGCCGGGCATGCGGTTGCTGGTCAAACCGGGCGAGCAGTTCCCGGTGGACGCCGAGGTGGTGAAAGGACGCACCGCCAGCGACGAGTCCAACCTGACGGGCGAGGCGACGCCGGTGGAAAAGGGCCTGGGCGACACCGTGCTGGCCGGCACGCTGAACCTGTGGGGCGGGGTGGAGGTAACGGTGTTGCGGCCCGTCAGCCAGAGCGCTTTGCAGCGCATCATCGCGCTCATCAAGGAGGCGCAACATCAAAAGGCGCCCTCGCAGCGGTTCACCGATAAGTTTGGCACGCGCTACACCTACGGCATCCTGGGCCTCTGCCTGGTCATGTTCTTTGTCTGGTGGCTGGCTTTCGATCTGCCGCCCTTTCTGTCCGGCGAAGGGCGGAAAAGCGCCTTTTACCAGACCATGATCCTGTTGGTGGTCGCTTCGCCGTGCGCGCTGGTGCTTTCCATCCCCTCCGCCGTGCTCGCCGCCATCGCCTGGGGCGCGCGCCGCGGCATCCTCTTTCGGGGCGGCGCGGCGGTCGAGAACCTGGCCGGCATCCAGGTGGTGGCGATGGACAAGACCGGCACCCTCACCACCGGCGAATTGCAAGTGGACCGCGTGGAGAGCTTTCCCCCGGGACACGAGGCGGAAATCGCGCGCTTGGCGTTTTCGTTGGAACGGCTTTCCGCGCACCCGCTGGCCCGGGCCATCACCCGCTACGGCAAACAGCGGCAGTTACAGCCGCTGGCGCTCGACCATTTTGAATCGGTCACCGGCATCGGCCTGCAGGCCCGGCTCGACGGCGGCGAGGTTCGCTTGGGGCGCCGCGAATGGGTCGCTCAGGGACAGGCGGAAAAGGCCGCGGCGGAAGCGGCGGCGCCGGACCACGGCATTTCCGAAGTTTGGGTGGCCGGCGGCGGCCGGCTGGGGCGCATCCTGCTGCGGGACGACCTTCGGCCCACCGCCCGCGAGCTGGTGCAACAGTTGCGCGAGCAGGGCCTGCAAACGTTGGTGCTGACCGGCGACCGCCAGGCGGCCGCCAGCCAGTTGCAAAGGGAACTGGCGCTGGATGACGTGCGCGGCGAACTCAAGCCGGACCAAAAAGTCGGCGCGATTGTGGAATTCACCCGCGCGGGAAAACGGGTGGCCATGATAGGCGACGGGGTGAATGACGCCCCCAGCCTGGCCGCCGCCAATGTCGGCGTTGCCATGGGCGCGCGCGGCTCGGATGCCGCCCTCGAGCAGGCGGATGTGGTGCTGATGCACGATCGCCTGGAAAACTTCCTCACCGCCCTGCAGCTCAGCCGCCGGGCGCGGCGCGTCATCAAACAGAACCTGGTCATCTCGCTGGGGACGGTGGTGGTGCTGGTGGCTTGCGCGTTGGGCGGGAGCATCCCGCTGACCATCGGCGTCCTTGGCCACGAAGGCAGCACCGTCATCGTCGTCGCCAACAGCCTGCGCCTCCTGCTGGCCGCCGGGCCGCCCAGAGCGCGCCAAAAGCGCTGAGGGCTGCTTGGGATAAACGACACGCGCCCCCTCACCCTCGCTGCCGGGAGCGAGGCACTGGTGCGGACCGGGTGCAAAATCAGGCGGGTGAGCGGACCCTCGGCATCCTCAAGAACGGCTTTCCGGGCCGGCCGCTACGGACCAAGAAAAGCGGTAGAGGACTACCGCACTCCAAGACCTCGCGGACTTCACGCGCGGCTTTCGATCTCGCGCCCGCGCCGGCACAAGTTCAGCCGGCCAAACGCAAAGACGCGGAGGCGCAAAGTCGCAGAGAAAAAATTCCCTTCTCCCAACCTCAGACTTCATCTTTGCGGCTCTGCGGCTCCGCGCCTTTGCGTTAAAGTGCCCTGCGCCCGTTTCAACGTCGCGATCAACTCATTCAACGCCCTCAGCACTGGCAGCTCCTCCGCCAACGTCGGCGGATCACGGAGTTCGCCAAGCCCGGTGAAAGATGGCGCTTGTGCGGCGCGCGCCGCGAATGTCGTTTTCCAAACACCCACTTTTAGGACAGCCCTTCTGGTCTCAGGGCTGGCGGCGGGGTTCGACGCCGAGCAAGTGGCGCACGAAAAAGTCCTGGCGCCGGCGGTTGGCGTACGGAGTTTCGGCGGCGCCGTGGCCGGCGCCGGTCATCACCAGCAAGTCGAAATCCTTGTCGGCCTTGATCAGGGCATTGACGACCTGCATCGTCGAGGCCGGGTCCACATTCTCGTCCATCTCGCCCACGACCAGCATCAACTTGCCTTGCAGCTTGTGCGCCTGGGTGACGTTGGATTGCTCCTCGTAATGCGGCCCCAGCGGCCAGCCCATCCACAGCTCGTTCCACCAGATTTTGTCCATGCGGTTGTCGTGGCACCCGCAATCGGCGACCGCGACCTTGTAAAAATCGCCATGCGCCAGAAGGGCGCGGGTGGCGCTTTGGCCGCCGGCGGAGCCGCCGAAAATGCCGACCCGCTCCAAGTCCAGATAGGGATATTTGGCTGCCGCGGCTTTGATCCAGAGGATTCGGTCGGGAAAACCGGAATCGCCCAGGTTTTTCCAACACACATCATGGAACTGCTTGGAGCGGTGCGAGGTGCCCATGCCATCCATTTTGACCACGATGAAGCCGAGTTCCGCCAGCGACTGCGCCTTGTGATAGGCGGAAAAGCTCTTGGGCACAAAGGCGCCATGCGGCCCGGCGTAGATGTCCTCGATTACCGGATACCGGCGGGCGGGGTCCAGTTTCATGGGCCGCCAAATGACGCCGTAAATATCAGTGGCGCCATCGCGGCCCTTGGCCACAAAACGCTCCGGGGCGCGCCAGCCGGTTTTTAGCAGCTCGGTGGCGTCGGCCCGTTCCAATTCGCAAACCAGCGAGCCGTTGTCGGCGCGGCGCAATTCGCTGACCGGCGGGAGGTCCACCCGCGACCAGGTGTCCACCAGGAACCGGCGATCGGGCGAGAACTGGACGGCATGATGGCCGTCGCCCTCGGTCAGCATCACCAGGCCGGTGCCGTCGAAATTCACCCGGCCATAATGAACGTAATAGGGGTCCTGGCCGGGGCGGAAGCCGCCGGCGCGAAACCAGATTTGGCGTTTCTCCTCGTCCACGGTTTCGACCCCGCGCACCACCCACGGCCCTCGGGTGACCTGGTTTTTCACCTTGCCCGCGCGCGCGTCGTATAGGTAGAGGTGATTCCAGCCGTCGCGCTCGGACATCCAGATGGCCTCGCCGGTTTTGGGCAAATACCGCAGGAACTTTTTGCCGGCGTAATCAATGAAAGTGTCGGATTTTTCGTCAATGATGGCGGTGGCCTGGCCGGAGCGGGCGTCCACCGCGATCCAACGAAGGACCTGGTGGCCGCGTTGATTGTAGAGAAAGGTGAACCGGCGCGAATCCGGGTCCCATTGCAGGTCGGAGATGCTCCAGGGGTTGGGAAACAACTCGTCGGAAACCGGAATGGCGCGGCGGTTTTCCACCGCGAACAGGTGCGGTTTGGACAGCGGGATCCGATCACCCGGCTTCAGGTAGTTGTAGGAGTGCAACCGCGGCTGAAGCTGGTCTTTGGGCGAGGATTCGACATAATAAACCTTGCGATCGTCTCCTTTCCGGGTCCGCAGCGCCACCAGGCGGGTGGAGTCCGGCGACCAATGAACACGCCCGGCATAGCCATGCTCGGCGCTTCCGTCCCGCGTCAGCGCGAATTCCTCGCGGGTCTGGAGATTTCGCAGGTGAAGATTGTTGGTTTGAAAAAACGCCTGCCAGCGGCCATCGGGCGAACGGTTTTCGGGGGATTGGTCTTCGGGCGTTTTTTTCGGTTTTTCCGCCTGGGCGCGCGTCCCCGGTTCGATGACCGCCAGCCCGCCGTCCTCAGCGGCCTCGAAGCAGGCCAAGAATTGGCCCTGGGCATCGGTCACCGCCCAGACATGGCCGGCAAAGGTATGCTGGCGGTGTTCCGCGCCCGGACGGAGGTTGCCGTAGGATTGCCGCGCGCCCGAGGCATTAACCCAATGAATGGTGATTGAGCCCTGGGTGCGATTGGCAAAAGTGATGAAAGTTTCCGCGCCGGTGCGGCGGCTGGGATGTTCCGACGCCAGCGGCTTCAGCCGTCCGCTTTCCGCCGTCCCCGCGGGCGCCGGCCGCAAGCTGTAATCCCGCAGGTCACACTGCCAGGCGCGGCCGCTCCCCCGCAATATCACCACGGAGTCCGCTGCCGGGAATTCAAGGCGATCCACCGGGAGATGGGTGGCGCTGATCGCTTTGCCGGTTTCTTTGGTCAACGCCTGGGCCATTCTTTGGTGGTCAAAAGCGGGGAGGCGGACGCCTTTTTCGGCGTCCACCAGGATGAACTCGCGGGCGCCGCCCGGCAGGTCGTTGCGATACCAGAATCGCCGGTTGTCGCCCAGCCAATGCGGCGTGACCTTGTCGCGGAACACCTTGTTGCGGGTGGTTTCCGCCAGTTTATTGGCGCGCTCGTAATCGGAACGCGTTCCCTGGGCGAAGGCCCAATTTGCCGATGGCAGCGATAACAGCAGCAGCCAACCGGGCAAAAAGCCGAAGGGGATCCTGGATTTAAGCGTCATTGGTAGTGGGATTGACATACTGATGAGTGCTTGGGATAGACGACACGCGCCCCCTCACCCTGCCCTCTCCCCCCAAGGGGGGAGAGGGAGAACGTCGCCCACGGTGACCAATTTTGGTTCCTCGCTGTTTTCAATGGAATGCCAAGTGTATCTTTCGTGAGGGGATCGCCTGGTTTGGGAGGCATCGTTGTGCTCAGCCCCGCCAGAGGCGGCAGTTACTAGCCCAGCGATTTATCGCTGGGAACGACGCCTCGCCTAAGTCCCCAAGCCCCGCCAGGGGAGAAAGAAATCAGCGCGCGTTCGCCGCCAACTACCGCCGCCCCGCCGACGATCTTCTTTCGTCCCTCCGGGACTTTGGGCCTTCCTGCACCCGCATCCCACCCTTAAAAGGGTGGGCTAGTTTCTACCGCCCTGCCGGGCTGGCGGCGTTATTCCACCGAAAACAGCGAAGAACCAAATTTCTTATCCCTTCGCATGATCGCAAGAATATCAGAGCCTCCTTACGTCGGCTCCTACAACCAAGTTCGTGGGAAGGGCAGGAACAGCCCGGTTGGCGTCAGGCATGGCTGCTCCATTGCCGGACCATTTCCGGAAAACGGCACCGGCGGCAGAGCGAATCGGAGTGATCGCAAAAATCGCGGATAACTTGCAGCAATCCTTGCTGCATCGCGGCGGTGCGCAACCGGAACGCGGTCGAACCACCCCACAGCCGCTGGCGGGCCTGCTTGAGCACGGCGTTGTCCTCGCCCGCCGGCCAGCGCAAATAAATCGCTTCGGCCCTTCGCGCGTCCGCCGGTTGGTTGTCCTCTGTCGCCCGCGCCCACAGCCATGGGAGAATGACGTTCACCGCCAGGTCCGTAATTCGCGGAGCGCCAATCAGCGGTTGGGCGGCGGGAAGCGGTGAGGAGCGCAGGGTGAAATGACGGCCCCAAAAATCGTCCTGGGCCGGCAGCGCCTTCAGCAAAGCCGCAGGATGCTCTTTTTCCGGGCGATTGATCTTGAACCAACGCTCCAGCCGGGCCGGCAAATCGCCCGCCGCCAGCCAGAGCGCGGCCAGGGCCAGGCGGCGCCGCGGGTGATTGGCCGGGCGCAGGCCCTGAAGCCGCCACAGCGCCGGCGGCAACTGGCAGTCGCCGAACTGGTTCCGGTCCCGCCACCAATGATCCCAGAGCTGGCGCACGTAAACGGCGGCGGAGCCGCGCGCGCCGGAAATTTCGCCGGGCAACAGGCCGGCGGTCCCCAAGAGGCGCGCCTGCCAGTGCAAAGGGGATTGGCAGCCGTCGGCCAGGCGTTCCCTCAGCTCGGCCAGACTTTGCATTGGCCAAACATTGTGCTTGTAGCCCAAAGCGCGAAAAATGGCTTCCCATAGGGCCTGCTCCCAGCCAGCCGTCCGCGCCCGATCCCGGATTTGCGCGGCCTTGGCTTGCAAACGCGCCAAAGCCGCCTGGCCGAGCAGGCCCTCCATTTGGACGGCGCCCAGTTCCCGCAGAAAAGGAGCGCATTGGCCCGCCCATTCCGCCGCCAGTTCGCCCTCCGCGTCGCTGCCCAGCCAGGCGGCCAGCTCCGCCAGCGGCGCATCCAGGAAACTTTTCAGGGCCAGGGTCGGCAAAAGCAGATTCCCCTCGCGGCTGTCCCACACGACGTGCAGGATGACCTTTTGAAAGGCCGGGTTGACATGGTGCCGATGCCCTTCCCAGCAAGCGGGAGTTTGGTCCACTTCAATGTCGCCCAACACCGGCGGCGCGTCCTCCAGTTGAATCATCGCCCGGCGAAAATCGGGGCCGGCCTCGAGGTTGCGGAAGCCCGGATGCAGCACCCGCAAGCGCCGGCCATCCAAGACGCGCAGCGCGGGACGCCGAAGGCGCTGATGCTGCCAGACCGCCTGCAAAAGTTTTTCCGGCGGCGTTTCCCCACCCTCCCGCAAGCCGAAAAAGTCTTCCGCCGCCCGCCAGCGGGCGTAAAAATTGGTTGGCGCGTTCAAGGTCATGTTGAGCCGGCGGCCAGCCTGCGGTCGCGGCGCGAAAAAATCGAGCTAAAATCCCAATTCCTGGACGTTGGCGAGCAGCAAATGGGCGCTGCGCTCCAATAAATCACGTTCCTGAAAAGATAGGGTCGGCCGCAAAGTCGAGAGCACTCCCCGGGCGCCTACGACTCTGGGCAGTGAAAGGGCCACGGGCGGCAGTTGCGCCGGTTTTATCTCCGCATTCGAAACGGTCAGCACGGCACGTTCATCATCGCGAATGGCCCTGGCCAGGCGGGCAATTCCGGCGCCGATTCCGTAATAGGTTGCCGCTTTTCCTTTAATGATGCGATAGGCGGCCTGACGCACGCCTTTGTCAATCCGCTCCTCGATTTCCGCGGTAACCGGGCGCTTCACTTGGGCGGCAAAATCCTCGAGTGGCAATCCGCCAATTTGCGCGCTCGACCAGACCAGGACCTCCGAGTCCCCGTGTTCCCCGACGACATAGGCCTGCACACTGTGGGATGTCACCGCCATTTCCTCGGCTAACAGCGCGCGAAAACGGGCGGTGTCGAGGATGGTGCCTGAGCCAATGATCCGGGCTGCGGGAAGGTCCGCCAGTTTGGTCACGATGTGCGTCAGCAGGTCCACCGGGTTGGAAACCACCATCAGGACGGCTTCCGGGGCCTGCTTGATGACTTCCGGAACGACCTGGCGAAAGACCGCCGCGTTTCGGCTTAACAATTGCAGGCGCGTCTCGCCGGGCTTCTGCCCCACGCCGCAGGCCAGCACCACCAAGCGCGCGCCCCGCAAATCCTGGTAATCCCCCGCCTCGACCCTCGCCGAAGGCGAAAAGGGGATCGCATGCAGCATATCCTCGGCTTGCGCCTGCGCCAATTCCCGGTTGATGTCAACGAGCACCACCTCGCTGGCGACGCCCTGCAAAATCATGGCATAAGCGCCGGTGCTCCCCACAAATCCTGCCCCAATGACCCCGACTTTCATACGTTGGTTCCAATATACTCCACGACCGGCAATATCCGAAGCGAATCGTTCCCTGCTCGCCAATGACGTTCCACTGATAACGTCGAGGAACCAATTTGGGTCGCCGTGGTTTTCCAGCATTGGTCCGTCGCCAGACGGCGAGCTCGGGCGTCGGGCGGCCAGGCCGTGAACCCCGCCTCTCGGTGGTTGCTTTTTCCGGCGCGCCGCCTTAGGCTTGCGGACATGGAAGCATGGTTGGAAACCGCGACCGGCGACCGGGTGCCCGTGCAGGGCTCGTTTTCCATTGGCCGAGCCTCGCAGAACACCCTGGTATTACCGGGGGACCCCCGCGTGTCGAGGCGCCACGCGCTGATTCATCAACAGGGCGCGGGTGAATTCTGGCTGGTGGACTTGGGCAGCTCCAACGGCGTGCTGCGAAATGGCCGGCGGGTCCGCCAACCCGAGCAGTTGCAGGACCAGGACCGCATCGAAATCGGCTCTTTTCTATTCGTGTTCGGCAAGCAGGAGGCGCCGCCGCTGTCCGGCGTCGCCGAAACCACCGTCACCAAAACCACCAATTTCCTGACCATCAAGGAAACCCGCACCGAGGAGCTATGGCTGCTGATTGCCGACATCGAGGGCTTCACGCCGCTCAGCCAGAAGCTGCCCGGCGATGAGCTGGCCAAATTGGTCGGCCGTTGGATTTGCTCCTGCAAAGAAATCATCGAGTCGCAGGAGGGCATCATCAACAAATACCTGGGCGATGGTTTTTTGGCGTATTGGCCCTCCTCGGAAACGCCCCCCGCCAAAATCGCCGGCGCGGTGGCCGAGCTGCAAAAGCTGCAAGGCCGGCAGCAGTTTCCCTTCCGCCTGGTGCTGCACCGCGGCAAAATCACCGTGGACAACGCGGTCGCGCTGGGCGAAAACAGCCTGATCGGCCCCGACGTGAATTTCATTTTCCGGCTGGAAAAAGTCGCCGGCAAGCTGGGCCAGCCCTGCCTCCTGAGCAAAACCGCGGCCGGCCTGCTCGCCGGCTTTGGCCGGACCGTCAGTGTGGGAGAACATCCAGTGGCGGGCTTTGGCGGCCATCATGAGTTTTTCAGTTACGAATCCGCTCCCGCCCCCGGCGACCCTGCCCCCCCGGCGTCTTGAAGCGCGTGGACGAGCCGGTGGAAATTCCGATTGAAGGGGTGCTGGATTTGCACACGTTCAACCCGCGTGATGTCAAGAGCCTGGTGCCTGAATACCTGGCCGCCTGCCGCTCGCGCGGCCTGCTCACGGTGCGAATTATCCACGGCAAAGGCACGGGCGCCTTGCGCGCGACGGTCCATGTCCTCCTGGCCCGGCTGCCGGAAGTCGAATCTTTCACCCTGGCCGGCGAGCCGTTCGGCGGCTGGGGCGCCACCATGGTGCGACTCAAACCCTTCTCCGCCGGCGAAGCAAATCCGCCCTGATGCGCTGTCCGGCCCGCGCCCGCCGCCGGAACGCTCGGACAACCTCCGCCGGGTTCGTTGGTTAGGCCGGGGGCGGCGGTTCGTTTTCCCTCAGCCAGCCTTGCGCCAACGCATATTTCACCATGTCCGTCCGGCTATGGAGACCGATTTTTTCACCGATGCGCGACCGGTAAGTCTCCACGGTTTTGACGCTGACTTCGAGGCGCGCGGCGATTTCCTTGTTGCTGTAGCCCCAGGCCAGCAGGATGAGCACCTCCCGCTCCCGGTCGCTCAGGGCGGCCGCCGGAGCCACGCGGTCGGCGAGCGATTGGGACGCCTGCCCAGCCAGGGCCTTGGCGGCCAAGGTGGCATCGAAGTGCAGACCGCCGGCGGCCACAGCCCGAATGCAACGGGCCAGCTCCCGGCCCGCCGAGCGTTTCAGCACATACCCGCTGGCCCCGGCCCGGCACAATTGGCGCAGGTAACTTTCGTCCTCGTGCACCGTGAGCGCGATGACTTTGACCTCCGGCAGCGCGGCTTTGAGCATCTCCGTGGCTTGAATCCCGTCCAGCTCCGGCATGCTCAGGTCCATGATCACCACGTCCGCCGGACAGCGTTGCACCAGGCGCAGAAGTTCCCGCCCGTTGCCGGCCTCGCCGGTCACTTGCAGGTCCGGCTGGTTTTCGAGCAGCAACCGCAGGCCCTCGCGCACCAGTTGATGGTCGTCGGCCAGGATGACGTTGATTTTTTTCATGTGTTGTCCGCCCTGGCGGCCGCCGGCAGCGGCACGCGCACAAAGATGGCCGTGCCTTGACCGGGAGAGGACTCGATGGTGAGGGTGCCGCCCGCCAAGCCCACCCGTTCCTGCATGCCCAGCAGCCCGAGTTTGTTTTGCGGCTCGGCCTGCCCAATCACAGCCTCCGCGTTGAATCCCCGGCCGTCATCCTCCACCACCAGGAAAAACCGGTCAAACTGGCGTCGCACCTGGAGGCTGACGCGGGCGGCCCCGGCATGGCGCGCCACATTGGTAAGCGCTTCCTGGGCCACGCGGTAGAGCATGCTTTCCAAATTCGGCGGCAACCGGTATTCCCCGGTCCCGCAGTCGTCAAAGTCCACCGCCACGCCCGTGTGCTCGGACCACTCCTTGCAATAGCGTCGCAGGGCGGTGGCCAGGCCAAAGTCGTCCAGGACTGCTGGGCGCAATTCCCAAGCCAGGCGCTGCACGTTGCGCATCAGGCTGTTGGTGAGGGATTCCAGACGGTCCAGACTTCGTTCCAAGGCGTCCGGGTGCGGCCCCAAGTCCCGGATCGCGGTTAAAGCCAGTTTGGCCGCGGTAATTTCCTGGCCAAGTTGATCGTGCAGCTCGCGCGAAAGCCGGCGGCGTTCGATTTCCTGGGCCTCATCGAGCATGCGCAGCACTTGGGCGTGGGCTTCCTGGGCCTTCTGCCGCCTCGCGAATTCCGTTTCCAGCAGACGGTTGGCCTGCACCAACTCGTCGGTCCGCTGGCGCACCCGTTCCTCCAGGTTGTCCCGCGCCTGCCGCAGGGCGTCCCGATATTGGTTGCGGTGTTGAATAACGGACGCGACCATCATGGCCATGAGGGAGTTGGCCGCGATGAAGCCCTGGTAAACCAGCAGCACCTGGTCGGAGCGCGCCCGCGCGTGGAAACCATGCCCGGTCAGCGTTCCCAGCAGCGAGATCAGGCCCAAGACCACGATGGCGGTGGCGGTCTCGCGGGGGCCAAAACGGAACGCCGCCCAGATCAGGAACGGAAAACAAAAATTGGGCAGCAGGTAGGGCCGCGCGCTTTGGTGCAACAGATCGCCAAATATCGCCCAGCCAAACGCTCCCAGAGACGCCAAAAGCAGGGCGAACTCCAACCGCTGCGAACGATCGAGGGTGAAGTTGCTTTTCCGGCTCCAGGTGACAATGAGCGGCGTCAGCACCAGCACACTGGCGGCCTTGCCCAGCCAGTTGCTGAACCAGGGGATGGCGCCGCCGGACCACAGCACATATTCGTGAGTCATTGGGTCCACCACTCCGATGGGCGGACTTAAAAGCGGACAAAGACCGGCCGCCAGAACGCCGAACTTGAGCATGTTCCAAGGGTGCTCGAAAAACCTGGCGCCCCCGGCAAAACGATTCGTCAGCCACGCCGCCAGGAAGCACTCGACCGGCTTGGCCGCCGCCAGCAAGGCGGAAACCGGCAAATCCGCGGTCGAATTCAAATGGGCGATAAAAGCCCCCAGGCCGATGCCCGGCCAGCAGCCGTAACCCCAAAGCAACATCGCCGCCAGGCCAATGCCCCGCGGTGACCATATTTCGGCTCTCTCCAGACTGGCGACCCCGAGATAGTCCCCAGCCTCCCCGGCCAGCCAATAGGCCAGGACCAGGACTATATTCTTCACCGCCAGCGCGCGTGGTTGTGAGTATTTTTCCATCCGGCGCTTGACTCGGCGAAAACTCTACGCCGGGCCGGGCCTTGAAGGCAACGACCAAAACCTGTCAGGGAATCCACCGACACCCGCTTCGCATTATCCCGACTTTTCAGTTTGGCCACCCCGGCCGATATTGGCTTCACACAACCGAGTCCAAGTAAGCGCTAATGGTCATTGAGGAAAGCAGATCCACCGTCCGGGTGGAAACGGCGGGCCGTGGTGTGGCCACGGCCCTCGTTTCCATCGTGATACCGGTTTACAATTCGGCGGCCACTATTGGCCAGCTCTGCGAAACGCTGATCCGGGAGTTGGCCGGGCTTTGGCGGCTGCAGATCATCCTGGTGGATGATGGCAGCCGGGATGGCTCGTATGCGGCCTGTCAGCGCCTGCACGAGCTGCACCCGGAGGCGATTGGCTGCGTGCGGCTGTCGCGCAATTTTGGCGAGCACAACGCGGTGATGGCCGGCCTGAACTTTGCCGAGGGCGATTACTGTGTGGTGATGGACGACGACCTGCAGAATCCGCCGCGCGAGGTGATCCGGCTGCTCGAGGAAGCCGTCAAGGGCTACGACGTGGTTTATGCGACTTACGAAGACAAGCAGCACAGCCAGTTTCGCAACCTGGGCAGCCGGCTGCACAATTGGATGGCCACGCACGCGCTCGGCAAACCGGCGGACCTTTACCTGTCGAGCTTCAAAGTGATGTCCCGGTTTGTGGTGCGCGAGGCCATCCAATACACCGGGCCGGACCCTTACCTGGACGCGATCATTCTGCGGACCACGCGCCATATTTCCACCGTTGCCGTCGAGCACCGGCCGCGCGCCAACGGCAAATCCGGTTACACCCTGAAAAAGCTGATAGGGCTGTGGGGCAACATGATCGTCACTTTCTCCCTCTATCCTTTGCGGGTGCTGGGCGCCTTTGGCTTGGTGATGGCCGCCGTGGGCGCGGCCATCGCGGTCACCACGCTGGTTCGCTGGTTGAGTCCCGGCGGAACGGACCCCACCGGCTATGAAAAGCTGCACGCCACCTTTTGGTTTTTTCGCGGCAGCATTCTTTTGGCCATCAGCATCGTGGGCGAATATGTGGGGCGGATTTACATGCATTTGAACCGCGCCCCGCAATTCATCATCCGGCACGCCTTGCAGTGCCGTCCTGAAAGTCCTTATGCCCGCGCGCGCCCCTGAGGAAACCGCCGCCGTCCATCCCTCAAGCGCAACGGGGATTGGGGAATTGCTCGAGCGGGAGTTTGCCGGACGGCGGGTGCTGATCACCGGCGGCCTGGGGTTCATTGGGTCCAACCTGGCGCGCCGACTTGCGGAATACGGGGTTCAGGTCACCCTGGTGGACAGCTTGGTGCCGGCCTATGGCGGCAATTTGCACAATGTGGCCGGGCTGGAATCGCGGGTGCGGGTGAACATCTCGGATGTGCGCGACGCCCACAGTTTTTCCTACTTGGTTCGGGGCCAGGACTACCTGTTCAACCTGGCCGGACAAACGAGCCACCTGGATTCGATGCAGGATCCCTTCACGGACATGGAAATCAACTGCCGCGCCCAACTGTCCATTCTCGAAGCCTGCCGCCGGCAAAACCCGGACCTGCGCATTGTTTTTGCCAGCACCCGCCAGCTTTACGGCAAGCCGGACCGGCTGCCGGTGGACGAGAGCCACCTGCTGCGTCCCGTGGATGTCAACGGCATCAACAAGATGGCGGGCGAGTGGTATCATATCCTTTACCACCAGGTTTACGGGATGCGCGCGTGCGCCCTGCGCTTGACCAACACCTACGGCGCGCGCATGCGGATCAAGGACGCCCGGCAAACCTTCCTGGGGCTTTGGATCCGGCGGTTGGTGGAAGACAAACCGTTTGAAGTGTGGGAAGGGACGCAGCGCCGGGATTTCAACCACGTGGATGACGTGGTGGACGCGCTAATCCTGGCGGTGGCCAGCGAATCGGCGGCGGGCCGGGTGTTCAACCTGGGGGGCGCCGAAGTCCTGGCTTTGGCGGAACTGGCCCGGCTGCTGGTCGAGGTCAATGGGGGCGGCGCCTTTGTTCACCGCGCTTTTCCTCCGGAACGCAAACGCATTGACATCGGCGATTACTACGCCGATTTCCGGTTGATCCAACGGGAATTGGGCTGGACCCCCAAGGTTTCCTTGCGGGAAGGGCTGGCGCGGACTTTGGATTACTACCGCCAAAACCTGCCCCATTATGTCTGAGGCTGTCCCCGCCGTTCCCGTTTCCTATTTCGCGCCGGCGGCGGGCTGCCGGGCGCACCGGGCGGAAATTGAGGCCGCGGTGGCCCGGGTGCTGGATGGCGGCTCGTTTGTGTTGGGCGAGGAAACGCGCGCCTTCGAAAACGAGTTTGCGGCTTTCGTGGGGACGGCGTTCTGCGTGGGTGTGGCCAGCGGCACCGACGCCATCGAACTGGCCTTGCGCGCTTGCGGCATTGGCCCCGGTGACGCGGTACTGGCCCCGGCTTTCACCGCGGTGGCCACGGTCGTCGCCATCGAGCGCGCCGGCGCCAGGCCGGTCTTGTGCGACGTGGAAGCCGACACCTTCAACCTCGACCCCCGGGCGTTGGAGGAAACCATCGCCGATTATTTGGCCGGTCAGGGAAACCGCGCCGGCGCCGTGCTGCGCGCGGTCATCCCGGTGCATCTTTTTGGCCATCCGGCGGCCCTGCCCGAAATCGAAGCGGTCGCCCGCCGGCACGGTTTGCGCCTCATCGAAGACTGCGCTCAATCCCATGGCGCGCAACTCGCCGGGCGCATGACCGGCGCCTGGGGCGACTTGGCGGCTTTCAGCTTTTACCCAACGAAGAACCTGGGCGCGTTGGGGGACGGCGGCGCTGTGGCCACCTCGGATGCCGCGCTGGCCGCGCGCCTTCGTCTGCTGCGCGAGTATGGCTGGCAACCGCGGCAGGTCAGCCAGATGCCCGGTTTGAACAGCCGCCTGGACGAATTGCAGGCGGCGGTGCTGCGGGTAAAGCTGCGATATCTGGCGGCGGAGAACGCCCGACGCCGCCAACTCGCCGCCCGCTATGACGCGTTGCTGGCGGGATTGCCCCTCCAGGTTCCCGTCATTCGTCCCTGCGTTTTGCCGGTCTATCATCAATATGTCATCCGGACGCCCAACCGCGATCGGCTGCGGGATTATTTGCAGAAGCGGGGGTTTCCCGCCCAAGTCCATTATCCCCTGCCGGTGCATCTGCAGCCGGCCTATCAGGGACGGCTTTTCATTGGCAAGGCTGGATTGCCGCGCGCGGAAGCGGCGGCCCGGCAAGTGCTGAGTCTGCCGTTGTCGCCGTTCCTGGAGGAATCGCGGGTGGAGGCGGCGGCCGCTTGCCTGCGGCAGGGATTGCAGGAGTTATGATGGGGCCCACTACCCAAGGCGGTTTTCGTCAAGACCTTCGCGAACTGCTGAGGCCGGAAAAGAAATGGCACTACGCCTTCGCCCTGGTGGTCGTTTTGGCGGCCTCCTTTTACTGGGTGGCTGCGCCGCTGAAACATGCCGACGCTTCGTGGGCCGAAATCGTCATGTATCGGCCCGGCGGTGACAATCAGGTGTTTCCGGTCATTACCGCGCTTAGCCGGTTGAATTTTGGCGATCCAACCGACGCCTTTCATTACGGGGAGGGGGTGGGCGGATTTCATGCGGTCATCCTCCTGCCGCATGCGCTGGCGTATGCAGTGCTCGGCGCGCCCGGCTATTGGGCGGCGGATGTCGCTTTTTCGTTGCTCTATTTTTTCGCCGCCGGCCTGTTGCTGAAAGGCTGCGGTTTCGGGCGCGCGCCCAGCCTGGCGCTGGCGTCGGCCCTGGCCACTGGCAGCCTGCAAGCCCTGAGCGCCAAAGTAAACCAGGCCCTCATGAAAATTGGCCTGCTGCTGGGCCATATTCCCGAGGAGTGGGACTTCCCCAGCCTGCTCACCCTGCCCCTGTTTAACAAGCGCGTCCCGCGCCCGATGGTGACCGAGATTTGCCTGGTGTTATTGCTCTGTTTGCTTTGGCGGTTCTGGCGGGACCGGACGCAACCCTCCCTCAAGCAAGGGCTGGCGATGGGCAGCCTGATGGCGGTGCTGATTCAAGGCGATCCCTTCAGCGGCATGGCGATGGGATTGCTGCTGCTGGCCGTGGTGGCATGGGTCATGAGCGGCCACCGTTGGCGTCCCCCCTGGCGCTTTGCCGCCGGCTTGGCGATCGGGGGATTGGCATTAGGATGGTATTTTCTCTGGCAATTGGCCTTTCAAGACCCCGAAAGCGCCGCCCGCTTTGGTCTGGCCCCGTTTTCCCGGGGCAAAATCTGGCTGCTGACCGGTTATGCGCCCGCGCTCCGCTTGTGCGTGGTGGCCTTGATGGCGCTGGCCGTCGTGCGGGCGGCGCGGTGGAGTCAAACCGCGGAAAGCGCCGACCAGAATCCGGCTTTGGCGCCAGTGATCGAGCCGCCGGCGGGACACAAACACCGCCAGCCCAAGGGGCCGGCGAAAGCGCGCCAACCGGAAATCCCGACAGCGCGGGACCTTTTGGCGGTCAACCCGCGCCCGCAATCCGCGATGGTGGCGCTCGCCACATTTTGCCTGGTTTTGCTGGCCGCCGCCTGGCTGGCGCAACCGGTGCAGTTGTTCCTGCTGGGCCAAGGCGCGCAGATTTACCATTATGATTGGTTTATGCTGCCCACCCTCTACGGTTACGCGGTGCTATTGCTGGCCTGTGCTTTGGTGAAACTCCTGACGGACCCCATTCGGCGCGCGCTGGGCGCCGCCACGATCGCCTTGCCCAAAGCCGCCGCCGCCACCGTGGCGGGCCTGTGGCTGGCCGGACAGTTTCTGCTGGGCATCGAGGAGCAGGTTGACGCCATCATGCGCCGGGGAACCGCCCGGCCAGAGATCATGCCCTGGGAAGTTCTGGGCGACTTATATCGGCCCAGCTTTCGCGCGTTGGACCGGGAGTTTCGGAACAATCCCGACCTGCAACGCGCCCGCACCTTCGCCACGTTTTGCCACGAAGTGAACTTTTTGCTGACCGCTTTCCACGACAAACGGGCCTATCTCCCGGACAACGGATTTACCACGCTGAGCGACCATGAGCTGGAGCGGCGCCTCAGCGAGATGGGGAAAATTCTGGCCCTGAAGCCGCTGGCCTTCAGCGACCTGATTCAAAACCGCGTGATCTTGAATTACTGGTTGGGCTGCGCCAAATACTGGTTTACACCCCGCTACCATTTTGCCCCGGTGGAGCATTACACCCGCGATCAGCGGCTGTATCTCAGCCAGATGCCGGAGTCCTCGGCCTTCTCGGTTGCCTTGCCGCAAAGCGAGGTTTCACGGCTGGTCAACCAATACATCCCGATTATCGCCCGGGAAACGCCCATCAAAGAATATCCGGAGGTGATCATTATGACAGTGCTCCTCGAACAGCAGCAGGCCAAGCCGCACCCGCAGATCTATCGCGAGGTGTATCGGAACGCGGTGTTTGCCGTTTACCTCAAGCTGCCCCACGAAAGCGCCGCCACCTTCGCATACAAGCTCCCCCCCAATCCGATGGATTGGCGATAACCCACCGTCGCGCCTCGCTTTTCCTTCATCGCCTCCACGCCCATGCTGAATCGGCCGGAAGAATTCGATAGAATGGCCCAAGTCGAAGGGGAACATTGGTGGTATCGCGCCTTGCATCAACTGGTCGCCGACGCGACGGCCCTCCACCCGCGGCGGCGGCAGGCCCGCGTTCTGGATGCCGGCTGCGGCGCCGGCGGGTTGCTCCAATTCCTGCGCGCCCTTGGTTTTCCTCATCTCTCGGGTTTCGATATCTCCGAAACAGCGCTCGAATTGTGTCGGCAACGCGGCCTGCCGGTGATCAAAGGCGACTTGCGGGAAGCGGAGCGAATGGCGGCTGCGGAATCCCAGGAGGTCATTGTCAGCAACGACACCCTTTATTTTTTCACCCCGGCGGAGCAGGAGGAGATTGTGGATGGCCTCCGGCGCTTGCTGGCGCCGGGCGGGTTGTTGGTTCTCAATCTGCCGGCGTTGAAGGCCTTTCGCGGCCGCCATGATTTGGCGGTGGGCATTCGCCAACGATTTTCCCGCGCGGACATTGGCCGCCTGCTAAAACCAGCTCGCTTCGAGCTTTGCCGGGCCTGCTTCTGGCCGTTTTGGCTCGCGCCAGCGATCTATGGGGCGCGGCTGGCTCAGCGCTGTCGCTTGCGGCTCGATCCCGCCTTGGAAATCAAATCCGACTTGTGGTTGCCGCCCCGGTGGCTGAATGCCGGATTGGCGCGGCTGACACGCTGGGAGAACGCCTGGCTCCCTTGGAAACCATTGGGCAGCTCCCTTTTTCTCGTCGCCCGGAAACGGTGAGCTTTGGGGAAAATGTTTAACGCCGCAACTGGCTGCGCCAGAAGCGCGGGGAAACGCCAAAGGCGGCTTTGAACTGGGCGGAGAAATGGAAGGGAGAATGGAAACCAAGGATTTCGGAGACTTCCTTGATGGACTTGGAGGTATTGGCGAGGATATCTTGGGCGCGCTGGAGCCGGATTTGGTTTTGGTAATGTTTAGGACCGACCCCTAATAAGCGCTTGAAATTCTGTCGAAGATGCGAGTAGCTGAGGCCGTTCTTGGCCGCAACCTGTCGCATATCCAATTGGGAGGCATGATGTTCCAAGATGTAGGCCTGGACCTTCTGAATTTGCTCTTCGACCCTTTTTTTAGGGAAATTTTGCTGCCCCCTAAGGCGATCAATCATGGCCAGCATTTGGAGTCCCAGGGTGGAGAGTAAGGCTTGGTTGGCGAGCGGGTTTTCCCGCATCCATTCGTGGCCTTGCTCAAAGGCCCGCAATAGATTTGGGTCGGGGCCGACCCGAAGCAGCGGCTCTTCAGGCCGGATCAATCCACTTTTGACCGCGCGGTCGAAAGCCTTCCCCCGGCACTCGATCCAATGTTCAACCCAGCCAATTTCGGAATCCGGTCCGTAGCGGTGCCAGACGCCGGGAAAAAGCAACAAGACCGCGCCCGGTTCCACGCGCTGAGGGCGACGGTGAGGGGCGGATTCGAACCATCCCCAACCCTCGGTAATAAGAATGATCTGGTACACATGAAGGATGCGCCCTTTTTCCCAAGTGAAGTCATGGTCCCGTGGGTGGCCGGAGGGGGGGTAAGTCACCCCCGGCGGAATCCGGGCATAACCGGCGGAGGTGGCGGTGCATTGCCAGCAGCCGCCGCCCGGATTGTCCGGCAGATAAACAAAGTAATTTTTCACGGGCGGACGGCATTGTCATTTTTTGCATGTTTTTTGTCAATTCCGCTATGGCAATTGCCGTTTGGCGTGATACCATTATCATAAATCAAACAACAAGCAGCCCAAAACCGGAAGCGCCCCGAGCGCGAACCGGAGGTTGGTTACGATTAGGTAAAAAAATGGAAGAGATCGCCATGAAAAGTCATTCAGTTAAATCCAAACGGTCACTGCCGGGCGCCTTGGCGCTCGCCGCTTCAATGCTATTTTGCTCTTGGTCAACATTCGGCGCCACAATCTATTACGATGATTTCAGCGGCAGCGGCGGCAGCCCGCTCAACGGTGCGGCGCCGACCACGCGGCCTGGAAGCGAGACCTGGATTGCCGGAACCCGCTGGATGGCCGATGGCACCATCCCCGCCCCGACGGGACAGTCGCATGCTTTTCTGCCGTTCACCCCGGTGGCCGGCTATCGTTACACGCTTTCGGCGGATGTGAACACCACGGCAGGGGGGGCCGACTGGATCGCCCTGGGTTTTTCCGCCGCGGCGACCACCACCGGCTCCTTTCAGGGGGCGCCGAACAACCCGGTGGGCTGGATGCTGCTGCGCCAAAATCGCGGGGCCGCGGCGGGACAAAGTTTTCTGGGCATCCAAACCCAGTTTGGGGCCGCGCACGACACGCCGGCCGGGATGGTCAATCTCCAGGTTATTCTGGATACCACCCGGCCGATGTGGACGGTGCAATGGTTTGTGAATGGAACCGCCGTCCGGGGGCCGTTGCAATTCTCCGGCAGTAATCCGTCAATTTCTTATGTGGGGCTGGGCGTGAACAACACCGCGGTTGGAACCGTGGACAACCTCTCCCTGACTTCCGCCCCTGACCCCACCACCTTTCTCGTCAATCCCAGCTTTGAGAACAACACCTTTGCGGTTTCCCCAGGACAGGTCGTCTCCAACACCGCCATTACCGGCTGGTCGGTTCGCGATACCGCGCGCGGCGGCTTGAACCCCGCCGGCGGAGCCAATGCCATTGCCCAAAACGGGGCGGTGCCGGATGGCACCAACGTCCTCTGGCTGCAAGCCACCAACCTATTGAGCACCGTCCTTAACGGACTGACCCCGGGTACAACTTACACACTTAACTTCCGCGCCAACGCCAAGACCGCCTCGGGGACGACGAACCGGCCCAATTTGCGGGTGGCTTTGGATAACAGCCCGGGGCTTTTCGACGCCGCGCAGGTGAACCCGGTGGGCGGGGCAAATCCTTACCACTACATCGCGCTGGATTTTACGGCCAGCTCGGCCAGCCACACCCTGTATATCACCAACGACCAAGCGACGACGAACTACCTATTACTGGATAATTTTTCCATCAATGTTTCGACGACCCGTTGGTCCTATGCCATCTGGACCAACGACGCCTCCTCGGGGGTGGATAATTCCAAGAATTACACCCATGCCTACAACTTTGGCGGCAACAGCGCGCCGGACACCACGATCAATGGAGTCACTTTCCGGGGAATAGTGGGGGCGAATCCCAGCCTGCCGGGGGAATTACTTACCTCGGGTTTAACCTCCGCTTACACCAGCGATGATGCGAACGTGGTGACTACTAACGGCGGGGGCAGCGCCAATCTGGCGAAAAGATTTGTTTATAGCGGCAATCCGGCGGTCTTTGCGATCCAAGGCTTGGTGCCTGGCCGGCAATACGTGGCCACCATTTACGGCGTTGGGTGGGAGGCCAAAAGCGCCTCCCGTCCGGTGACCTGGGTGGCCGGCAGCGACCGGATGTCCATCAACGAGGATCAATTCGACAACAACTATGGCATTCGCGTCTCCTACGCTTACACCGCGCCGGCAAGCGGAGTGATGTACTTTACCAATTTTCCGATCATCTTCACCACCTCGATTGCCACTTTCCACACTTACGGTCTGGCGAACTATGAAGCGGTGGCGCAAAACGAGCCGGTGATCGGTTTGAACCCGCAGGACCGGACGGCCGTGCCCGGCTCAATGGTTTCCTTCTCTGGAACGGCTGGGGGGGCGCGGCCTTTGTCCTATCGCTGGCTGAGCAACGGCGTGGAAGTGGCCGGCCAGACCAACCGCTACCTGACGCTCACTAATGTGGACGCCTCCGCCGCCGGCACCTACGCGTTGTGGGTATCCAACAGCTTTGGCATGGCGACCAGCGCCGTCGCCAACCTGACCATTGACACCGCCTTTTACACCATCGTGAACCCAAGCTTTGAAATGGATTTCTTTCCGCAGCCCCCGGGCGCGATCAACGGCAACCAGACCATCAGCGGCTGGACGGCCAACGATCCCGCGAAGGCCGGGTTGAATCCGGCGGGCGGGCTGTTCTCCTATGCCAACAACGGGGCGGTGCCCGACGGCCAGCAGGTGGCCTGGCTGGCGGGCGGCTCGGGAACCCTAAGCACCCTGCTTTCGGGCCTGACCCCGGGAGAGAATTATCGGTTGAATTTCCGCGTCAACGGCAATGCCTCACCCAATCTGCGCGTGGCGTTGGATGGAACGACCATCATGAACCTTAACGCGGTCAAATCGGTCGGCGGAACCAATCCCTACGTTTACGTCGCCTGCCATTTCAATGCCAGCAGCGAGACGCACACGCTTTGGCTGACCAATGACGCCGCGGCGGCCACTTACGTCCTGCTGGACGATTTCAGCCTCAGCGTTTCCAACAGCGGCTGGTCGTACGCGCTGTGGGTGGATGACGCCACCTCCGGCGTGGACGGAAGCAAGGTTTATACCCACGCTTATAATTTCCACAGCTCGTTTGGCACCACGATTAATGGGGTGTTTTTTAACAGCGCGGGAGCGAACGTGCTGAATCCGAGTCGGGCGGGCGATTTTGGCGCCTACTCGACGATGGGATTAAATACGCTTGGCCCGGTGGACGCCAACACCATCACCACCAACGGCGGCGGCAGCGCGGCGTTGGCGGTCAACTTCCTTTATTCCTCGGCCTCGGCGCCCGAGAGCATTACGATCAGCAATCTGATACCGGGGGTGCAATATGTGGCCACGATTTACGGGGTGGCGTTCGACAACCTGCCCAATGGCCGCACCGCCACCTTTGAGGTCGGCGCCGACCGGATGACCATTAACGAGAACACCTTCGACAACAACAACGGCATCCGCGTTTCCTACACCTACACCGCCGATGCCAGCGGCACCATCACCCTGACCTATGTGCCGCTGGGCACCCCCTCCTTCCACACCTACGGTTTCAGCAACTACGAATTAGCCTCAACCAATCTGCCGACGTTTTACGCCAAACCATCGCAGACGCCCAATTGGATAGCTTATGGCAGCAGCCTGTCGCTCTCCAACTTTGTGGTAGGCGGCCAGCAGCCGATTACTTACCAATGGCAGCTAAACGGCGCCGATTTGCCGGACCAAACCAATGCCTGGCTAAACATTGAGAACGCGGGGGATGGAAATGCCGGCACCTACACCTTGGTGGCCTCCAATGCCCAGGGCATCGTCACTCTCGACTACGTGGTGAACGTCGGCTACATTTCCAATCCGAGCTTCGAGGCCGATCTATTCGCGGGGTATCCGGGCTACATCAGCGGCAATGCCCCCATCACCGGCTGGGCCGCCACGGAGCCGACCAAGAGTGGCATTAATCCGGCCAACGGCACGCCTTTTGCCAACAATGGGCTGGTCCCGGATGGCAGCCAGGTGGCGTTCCTCCAAAGCACCAGCTCCCTCAGCACCGTTTTGGGCGGGTTAATTCCGGGCACCAAATACACCGTGAATTTTCGGATCAACGCCCGCAATGGCCAAACACCCAATTTGCATGTCGCCATTGATGACCAGGAGATCGTGGGCATGCTGGTCTCCTCCGTGGGCGGAACCAACGCTTACAAGTATGCGGCCTTTGATTTCACCGCCGCCAATGGCACGCACCTGCTGAGCCTGACCAATGACGCCGCCGGGGACAACACCGCCTTGATTGACGATTTTCGGATCAACGTTTCCACTTCCCAATGGTCGTATGCGCTGTGGGTGGATGACGCCAGCTCAGGCGTGGACGGCACCAAGTTTTATAGTCATGCCTATAACTTTGGCACTGCGGCGGCCGACACCACGATTAACGGGGTTAAATTTACCGGGGTTCCCGGCGCCAATCCTTCAGTGCCGGGGAAGTTTGGCAGCATCGGGCTGGGCAGCCTCTATGGCGACGACCCCAATGCCTTGACCCTGGCGGGCGGCGGCAGCGCGGAGCTGGGACGCAGCTTTGTCTATGGGGGAGCCAGCCAGAGCATCACGCTTAGCAATCTGGTGCCCGGGATGGAATATGTGGCCACGATTTATGGGGTTTCCTTTGGTGCCGGGTATCGGTCGGCCACGTTCAGCGCGGACGGCGACCGGCAAACTATTAATGAGCATGTGGTCGGCAATGATAACGGCATCGCGGTTTCCTACCGCTACGTCGCGGACGCCAGCGGCACCAAGACGCTGGCCTTTGTGCCGACGGCCGCAGCTAACACCTTCCATACTTATGGCTTTGCCAATCGCGTGGCGGTGGACAGCGCGCCGATGATTGTCCAGCAGCCCGTGGGCGGCCAATACATCCACACCCAGGACAGCCTGACGCTCTCGGTGGGCGTGGGCGCCGGCACGATGCCAATGTTTTACCAGTGGCAGTTGAACGGGGTAAATCTTCCCGACCAAACCAATGCCACCCTGGTCGTGAACAATGCGCCGACCGGGACCAATGGTTATTCGGTGATCATCACCAACTCCCAAGGGGCCACCACCAGCAGCGTGGCCTCGGTGGTGGTGGGATTGCCGATCAGCGAGTTGTTCAACACCGGCGTCAATGACGACCGCACCCTCGCGACCGGCGGCAGCGTGGACGCGCATTGGCGCATGATCCAGAGCGACGACACCAACTATCCGGGGCCTGCCGCGTTGGTCCTTCATGACGCCTACCCGGTGCAAGCGGGCACCTACATGCTCAACGGACCGTCGTCCAAATGGATTTCGGCGAGCACCAACGGCAACAGCCAGCCGGGCAATTACACCTACCGGACCACCTTCCTGCTCGACACGCACAAGCCGGATACGGCGCGCATTACTGGCAAATGGGCCATGGACAATAACGGTGTGGACATCCTTTTAAACGGCGTCAGTCTGGGCATCAGCAACAACACTGGTTTCAACGTTTGGGGAACATTTGTCATCAGCAACGGCTTTGTGGCCGGACTCAACACCTTGGACATGGTGATCAGCAACGCGCCGCCCGCCGGCTGGATGGCGTCGCGCGCCGAGTTTTACGGCGTGGCCGAGCCGCTGGCGCCCATCGCGCCGCAAATTCTTAATCAGCCGCAGGGGTTGCTGGTTCAGGAGTTGCAGAATGCGAACTTCGAAGCGGTGGCGGTCGGCAGCGGACCGCTGTCCTACCAGTGGTATTATGAAGGGTTCGACCTGCCCAACGAAACCAATCGCACCCTGCGCTTGACCAGCGTGGCCAATGACCAGGAGGGGAGCTATTGGGTGGTCGTCAGCAATTCCCTGGGCATGGCCACCAGCGCGGTGGCGGTGCTGACGGTGAATCAGGCTCCGATCGTTGCCAACGAGGTCGCCGGCGCGGTGCAGGACCGGCCCTTAACCTTTACGACGGAAAAACTGCTTGCCAACGACGAGGATTTTGACGGCGATACCCTTGCCATTTTGAGCGTCAGCGCCCACAGCCTTAGCAACGGCGTGGTGACCTTGAGCAACAATGTGGTGACCTACACGCCGCCCGCCGGCTGGACCGGCCAGGACTGGTTCAGCTACCTCGTCAACGACGGACAAGGCGGCTCGGCCACCGGCTTGGTGGCCGTGACGGTTGGCCCGAGCAACCTGCTCAATGTCGTCAGCCCGCCCGCCTTGCTGCCCAACGGGCATTTCCAAGTCGGTTTTGCCGGCATTCCTTACTACACTTATACGGTCGAGCGCGCCACCAGTGTGCAAGGCCCGTGGCAGGCATTCACCAACGCCACCGCCGGCGCCAACGGCCAGTTCATGGTGGTGGACCCGAACGATCCGCCGGCAAGCTCGCGCTTCTATCGGACGCTGTATCCATGAGCGAGGGTCTGGGCAGGTTACGGAGCCGCCGATTGCGCGCCAACGTCGTGGAGTGCGGCAGTCCTCTGGCGCCTTGGTCCGGGGTTTCCCAAACGTTGGACTTACTGCATGGTCCCTGGGATGCAATACACAACCTGTCACCGTGGGCGACGTTCTCCCTTTCCCCCCACGGGGGGAGATGGCAAGGTGAGGGGGCGCGTATCGTTTATCCCAAGCACTCATCAGTATCCGTCACCCTTATGACTGACAGGGCACAGAGGAACCTATCCGGAAAAGGCGTTGAAAGCGGTAGAGGACTACCGCACTCCAAGACCTTCGGAATTCGAGGGGCTGGGGAGAGACTTTCCCGAAGGCCGGTTTCGCGCATGGCCACCCCTGAACCGCGTAGGAGCCGACGTAAGGAGGCTCTGATATCATCGCGACCACGCCCGGCGACCAATTTGAGCCTCCTTACGTCGGCTCCTACAGCCAAGGGGTTCATGGATTGCGCGCCAGCGTCGTGGAGTGCGGCAGCTCCCTGCCGCTTTCCCATTGAAAACAAGCCAATCCGGCAGATATTTAAGCATGAGCCTTAACAAGGTATTAGGGTGGGGGGCAAGCTTGTCGTTGGGCCTGGCGGCGGCTCAAGCCGACAGCACGGTGGTCTTTAACGAGATCATGTATCACCCGCTGACCAACGAGCCGGCACTCGAGTGGGTGGAACTGCACAACCAGATGGCGGTGCCGATGGATATTTCGAATTGGCGGCTGGCCAATGGCATCGAATACACCTTCCCTGCGGGCACGGTTCTGGACGGCGGCGGCTACTTGGTGGTGGCGATTTCGCCGGCCACACTGCGGCAGGCCGGGGTGAGCAATGTGCTGGGCCCGTTCACCGGCCGGCTGAGCAACGGCGGCGAAAAGATCGAATTACGCAATAACAACAACCGCTTGATGGACGCGGTGGATTATCAGCCGGAGGGCGACTGGCCGGTCGCGCCCGATGGCGGCGGCCCCTCCCTGGCCAAACGCGACCCGGCTACCGCCAGCAGCAAAGCGGGGAATTGGCAAGCCAGTTGGCAGATGGGGGGCACGCCGGGCGCGCGTAATTTTCCGGACCTAGTCGCTTCGGTCACCACCCGCGCCATCGTTAGCTTGGACACAGTGTGGAGATATGACCGCAGCGGCAATGAGCCCGGCGCGGCTTGGAAACTGGCCGAATTTGACGATGGCGCGTGGGGTTTGGGGGCGGGCCTGTTTTATGCCGGTTTGGGGGCTTATGCGCCGGGGCTAACCCAGGCGATAGACACCCTTTTCAGCACCGGGCTAAGCGCGGACCGCCAGCCGGTGGGAGTGGGCCAGCCGGACCCGCATTACCAATTGACAGCCTCGGCTTACAGCACTCCGCCGCCGCCGCCAATCGCCGCCACCGTCATGGCCAATCACTCCAGTTGGCTGGCTAATGACCTGAATTCGCTATGGATCGGGGCCATCAGCCAGGGCTCGGCCAATGTGCCCGTTGGCGCTTACAATTTTCGCACCACCTTCGACCTGACGGGCTATGATCCCGCCACCGCCCAAATCAGCATCGAGACGGCGGTGGACAACAACCTGACCAACGCCTACTTGAACGGCGCGGCCTTGGGCCTGAGTTACGCGGGTTTCACCGCCTACAGTGCCCCGTACGTGGTTAGCGCCGGTTTTGTGGCGGGAACCAACACGTTGGACTTCTACACGGTCAACGGGGGAACTTCGGCCAATCCCGGCGGGTTTCGCGCCCGCGTCAGCGGCACGGCGGTGAAGCGGTATCCGACCAACACCGCGCTGCCCTCCATTCCCGTCACGGCCTATTTCCGGCGGGCCTTTGTCTTCGACGGCCAGCCGGCCAACAGCGCGCTGCGGTTGCGCCTGCTGGCGGATGATGGCGCGGTGGTCTATCTGAATGGAACGGAAATCCTGCGCCTAAATTTGCCCGCCGGCGCCCTGACCAGCGCCACCACCGCCATCACCAACGTGGGCAACGCGGTTTTGTCCGCGATCTATGAGCTGCCCGCCGCCGCTTTGGTGTCCGGCTCCAATGTTTTGTCCGTCGAAGTCCACCAAGCCGCCGGCGGCGCCGGGGATTTTCTGTTTGGCGCGGAGCTTTCCATTCGGGAAACCAATTACCCCGCCGCGCCGCCGCCCGCGCTGGCATTCAACGAAATTTCCTCCGTCACCAACGCCCAGTTGGAGATCGAGCTGCTGAATTATGGCCCGACCAACCTGGCGCTGGGCGGCTGCGTGCTGGCGCGCTTCGGCACTTATTACCAGGAATACGCGCTGCCGGCGCAAACCCTGGAGCCGGGCGGGCGGCTGGCGCTGAATCGCGCCACGCTGGGTTTCGGCGCCGACCCGGGTGACCGTCTGCTGCTATACACGCCGGGCAGGACGGCGGTGATGGATGGCGTGGTGGCCAAGAGTTACCCGCGGGCCCGATGGCCCGAGGGCGCGGGGGATTGGCTGAGGCCGTCCGCGCCCAGTTTTGGCGCGAGCAACATATTTGTTTTTCACGATGAAGTGGTGATCAATGAAATCATGTATCACCCGCGCGACCTGCCGGCTTCGCCGGCGGTTCCTTTCAGCAACACGCTGGTCGCGATCACTAATGTTTGGCGCTACGACCAATCAGGCCAGTTGCCGGGCCCTTCCTGGCAGCAGCCGGGCTACGATGACTCCGGCTGGGCCGCCGGTTTGGCGTTGTTTCACACCGGTTTCCCCGGCTCTTTGCCGGCGGCCAAGAATACTTCCCTCCAGTTATCGAATGCCGGGGTGGGGATCATCACTTATTATTTTCGCACGACTTTCCTTTTCACCAATTCGACCGTTGGTTTGCAATTAACGCTCAATCCAATCGTGGACGATGGCGCGGTCTTTTACCTGAACGGCGTCGAAGTTTATCGCTATGGCCTGCCGGCGGGCGAGTTGACCAGCACGACCCGCGCGATTACCAATGTCGGCGTGCCTTCCTGGTCCGGGCCGGTGTCCATCTCGTCGCAAAGCCTGGTTCAGGGCGTCAACGTGCTGGCGGTGGAGGTGCACCAATACCTGCCGCCGCCAGGCAGCAAAGACGTGGCGTTCGGCGTGGAACTGGCCGCCAGCGGCTTCGTCACGCCCGCGCTGCCGGAACGGGCTTCGCCGGAGTCCTGGATCGAACTCCATAACCGCGGCGGCAACGCGGTGGATTTGTCCGGCTGGCGGCTGGACGGCGGCATCAGTTTTTCCTTCACCAACGGCACGTCCATTCCCGGTGGCGGCTACCTGGTGGTGGCGAAGGATGTCGGCTGGATGCAAGCCAACCATCCCTCCGTGCCGGTGACCGGCCCCTTCAGCGGACGCCTTGCCCGCGGCGGAGAAAAAATCATCTTGAAAGACGCCTGGGATAATCCGGCGGATAAAGTGCATTACTACGACGCCAAGCCGTGGCCGTCCTACCCTGACGGCGGCGGTTCAAGCCTGGAACTGCGGGATCCGCGGGCCGACAACTCCCGCCCCGAGGCTTGGGCCGCCAGCGATGAGTCGGCTAAATCTTCGTGGCAGACTTACAGCTATCGCGGCACCGCGACGGTGGAAACCGCCAACAGCCCGACGTTGTGGCGGGAATTTGTGCTGGGGTTGCTTGGCGAAGGCGAGGTGCTGCTGGACGACTTGAGCGTGATTGAAGCGCCGTCCGGCGCGCGGCGGCAACTGCTGCAAAACGGCGGCTTTGATTCGGGCCTTACGGCCTGGCGCATCCTGGGCAACCACCGGGGCAGCGGGGTCATCACCGATCCCTCCAACGCCGCCAACAAAGTGTTGCGTTTGCGGGCGACCGGCGACACGGAGCACATGCACAACCATGCCGAGACAACGCTGGCCGGCGGCGTGGCCATCACCAACGGAGTCGAGTATGAAATCTCGTTTCGCGCCCGGTGGATGGGCGGCTGCCACAAGCTGCACACGCGCCTCTATTTCAACCGCCTGGCGCGCACTACCGAGTTGACCATCCCCGCGCTGGGCGGCACGCCCGGCGCGCGCAACAGCCGTTTCACTACCAATGCCGGACCGACTTTCGCCAACCTGCGCCATTCCCCGGCGGTGCCGACGGCCGCCGAGCCGGTGACGGTATCGCTGACTGCCGCCGATCCTGATGGCCTCTCCGCGGCCACGCTTTACTACTCGGTGAATGGCGGGGCGTGGCAGAGTTTGGCCATGAGCGCGGCGGGCGCGGCTGAGGGCGTGGCCTTTTCAGCGGTCATCCCCGCCCAGGCGGCCGGGACGGTGGTGCAATTTTACGCGGCGGTGGCCGACGGTCTGGGCGTCCAATCCACCTGCCCGTCCGCGGGCGCCAACTCGCGCGCGCTTTACAAAGTGGGCGACGGCCAGCCCGCGCGGCCCGGGCTGCATACGGTCCGGCTGGTGATGACGCCGGCGGATGTCGCCTGGCTCCACACCGCCACTAACGTGATGAGCAACGACCGGCTGGGCTGCACCGTCATCACGGGCGAGCGGGAAATTTTTTACGACGCCGGCGTGCATCTGCAGGGCAGCGAGCGCGGGCGCAACAACAGCACCCGGGTGGGCTTCACCGTCCGGCTGCCGGCCGGTCAGCTCTATCGGGGCGTGCATGATCGTTTCACCGTGGATCGCTCCGGTGGATACTCCGGGAAGGGGGGCGATCATGACGAAATCCTGCTCAAATACCTGGTCAACAAGGCAGGCGGGCTGCCCGGCATGTATGACGATCTCTGCCAGTTCTACGCGCCGCGCAACGCGGAGGACGGCACCGGCCTGCTGATCCTGGCCAAATACGGCGATGTGTTTTTGGACTCCCAATACCAAGATGGCGCCGAGGGCGAAATGTATAAGTTGGAGCTCATTTATTACCCCACGACCACCGCCAGCGGCGACGCGCAGGATTTCAAACTGCCGAATCCGGACACGGTCCTGGGCACCGACATCAAGGATTTGGGGGACGATCCGGAGGCCTATCGCTGGGTTTTCCTGAAAGAAAACCACGTGGCGCGCGACAACTACGCGCCGATGATGGCGCTGGCCAAGGCCATGAGCCTCACCGGCGCCAATTTCGAGGCGGAAATCAAGAAAGTCATGGATGTGGATGAATGGATTCGCGCGGTGGCTTTCATTTCCCTGTGTGGCGGCGGCGACATTTACACCTATGGCAATTCGCACAACCTGATCATGTATTTTCGCCCCGAGGACCAGAAGGGGATGGCTTTTCTTTGGGACCTGGACTATTCTTTTGTTCAGGCAACCAACACGGCTTTTCCCGGCGCCGGCTCGCCAAACACCACCAAGCTGATCACCTCCATCCCCGATCATTACCGGCGCTTTTACAACCACCTTTGGGACTTGAGCAATTTCACCGGCGACACGGCGCTGACCGGCGCCTGGGCCTCGCGCTATGCCAGCCTGCTGGGCGAAAACTGGAGCGGCGCGGTCAATTACCTCGCCCAGCGCGCCGCCTATGTGCGCGGTTTCCTGCCGCTGACCACCGCCTTCGCCATCACCAACAACAACGGGAATAATTTCGCCGTCGCCGGCTCGCAGATCACCTTGGGCGGCACCGCTCCCATATCCGTCCGGGAAATTGAAATCAATGGCATCCGCTACCCCATCACCTGGCTCAGCATGTCCAATTGGACGGCGACCGTGCTGCTTCCCGCCCACACCAATTTGCTCGTCGCGCAGGGGATTGACAACTACGGCAACCGGCTTGCCAACGCCACCGATTCCATCACCATCACCAATTCCGGCGTGGTCCCCCTGGCGCCACCGGTCATCAACGAGTGGATGGCGGATAACAAAGGGCCGGGCGGTTTGGCCGATCCGGCGGATGGTTTGTTCCAGGACTGGTTCGAGTTGTATAATCCCAATTCCAATGCCTACAACCTCTCCGGCCTTTGGCTCACCGATGACTTGGCCGCCCCCGCCAAGTGGCAGGTGCCCAGCAACGTGTTCATCAGTGCGCGCGGCTTTTTGCTGGTGTGGACTGACGGCAACACGAATCAAAATCCCGTATTTGGCGGCACCAATGTGGATTTGCACGCTGATTTCTCGCTCAATAATGCGGGCGAGGCCATCGGCTTGTTTGCCGCCGATGGGGTAACTCCCCTGGCGGTGGTCGAATTTGGGGCGCAGCATCAGAATGTCAGCCAGGGCCGTTTCCCGGATGGCGACACCAACACCTGGCATTTCATGACCAACTGGAGCCCGCGCGCGGCCAATCGTCTGGGCGCGCCGCCCGCGCCGGATATTGCGGATTCGCTGGTGCGCGCAACCAATGGCGTCTTTGGGTTTTCCTTTGCCGCCACGCCGCTGCGCACTTACCGGCTCGAATACAAGGAACGGGTGGAATCCACCAACTGGCTGTGGTTTGGCACGAATGTGACCGCCAGCGGACCGCTTTTGCATTTCAACGAGAGCATCACCGGCCAGACGCAGCGGTTTTACCGGGTGCGGCTGCTGCCGTGAGGCGCCAAGCGGGTGGAAGATTAATTGGTCGAAAGCGGAATGAGAACTGAGCGTCCAACCTTTAATGTTCATTACTCGCCGGCCACGGCTTGCCGGGACTGGAGGGGCCGGCGTGGGCGCGCCAGCGAGACCGGGGAAAGACTTCCCCGAAAGCCGGTTTCGCGCATGGCCATCCTTGAACCGCGTAGGAGCCGACGTAAGGAGGCTCTAATATCATGGCGACTGCGCCCGGGGACAAATTTGAGCCGCCTTACGTCGGCTCCTACAACCAAGGGGCTCATGGAGTGCGCGCCAGCGTCGTGGAGTGCGGCAGCCCCCTGCCGCTTTGGCGCCGGCGTTGCCCAAACGCCGGGTGTATCCATCAACCTGGATTAACGAACCGGTGCGCTTGAAAAGATACCGACATCTCTTGGAAAGCGGCAGAGGACTGCCGCACTCCAAGACCTTCGGCATTCCCGAGCGTTGGGGTTGGCGCGCCAGTGTCTTGTTACTCGTCTTGATTTTCTGGTCGGTGGCCTTGACGGGGGCTGAGACTTTGGGGACCGCGAAATGGATCACGGCTCCCACGCCGGAAGCCGTGGATTTTGAGGGGGCGAATTGGATCTGGCCGGCGGAACCGGGCTGGTCCAACACGCCGGCAAAACCGCCTTTCCCCAATGTTGATGCCGGCGCGGTGCGCTGGTTCCAGCGGACGTTCGCCATTCCTGCTGGCGCCTCGGTGCGGCGCGCCACGTTGATAGTGACGGCGGATAATTTGGGGGACATCTGGCTCAACGGACGCCAGGTGGCCGTCATTGGCGCGTGGGAGCAGGCCCAGGCGGCGGAGGTGACAGCCGAAATCCGCCCCGGAGAAAATCTGCTGGCGGCCCGCGTGGAAAACCAGGGGACAACCCCCAACGAAGCCGGCCTCCTGCTGAAATTGAAGGTCGAATTGGAGAAAGGAACCGTTTTAACGGTGGTGAGTGACGCCTCCTGGAAAGCGGTTTCGGCGCGCCCGCCGGACGAGGGCTGGAAGCAGACCCCCTTCAAGACGTCCCACCCAACGGTGGTGGTGGCCAAATGGGGCGAAAGATACTGGGCCAAAAAACCGCGCATCCCCTCCAGCGGCGGGCTGCCTCTATTGCGCAAAAATTTTGCGCTGCAGCAACCTGCCAGCCACGCGGTCATTCGTGTCTGCGGACTGGGGCATTTTGACCTTTTCCTCGACGGCCAAAAGGTGGGAGACCATTTTTTGGACCCGGCCTGGTCGGTCTATGAAAAGACGGTTTATTACTCAACCTTTGAACTGAGCACGGAATTATCGGCCGGGGCGCACACGCTCGGCGTGATGCTGGGCAAAGGCTTTTACAACACCAGCGGCGACCGGCGGGTGCATGGGGTCAACGCCAACCGACCGCTCAAATTGATCTTGGAAGCGACCTTTACGAGCGCCGATGGCAGCCGGCAGACGGTCCTCAGCGACGGTTCCTGGAAAACAGCCCCCGGCCCCATCACGCACAGCGCCATCCTGGGAGGCGAAGATTACGACGCCCGGCGGCTTCCGGTGGGCTGGGACCAGCCAGGTTTTTCGGATGCCGCTTGGCAGGCGGTCGTGGAAACCGAGGGCCCGGGGGGAACTTTGCGGCCCGCGCTGGCGCCGCCGATGAAATTCCATGAGGTGTTCAAGCCGGTCGGCATTGACGAGCCGGCCCCCGGGATTTTTGTCTATGATTTCGGCCAGAATGTTTCCGGCGTTCCCCGTTTGCGGGTGCGCGGACAGGCGGGACAGAGCATCAGGTTGGTGCCCGCCGAGCAGCGGCACGGGATGAGCCCGCGTCGCAATGACGGCAAGGGGCGGGTGAACCAAGCCGGGGTCGGCAAGCCAAATTATTTCCAATACACGTTGCGCGGCGGCGCGGAGGAAAGTTGGACTCCGCAGTTCAGCTACACCGGCTTTCAATACCTGGAAATGGAGGGCGGCGTGCCGGACGGCCAGCCGAATCCCGAAGGCAAACCGGTGGTGATGGCGCTGGAATCCGCGCACGTGCGCAGCGCCGCCCGCGTCATCGGCGCGTTTGAATGTTCCAACCCGCTCTTCAATCGCATTGACCGGCTGGTGGATTGGGCGGTGCGGGGCAACCTGGCTCATGTGCTGACCGATTGCCCCCATCGCGAGAAGCTGGGCTGGCTGGAGGTTGCCTACCTGATGGGCCCTTCGATGGCGGCCCGCTATGATCTCAGCCGTTTCTTGAGCAAAATCAGCCGTGATTGCGCCGATTCACAGCGACCGGACGGACTGGTGCCGACGGTGGCTCCAGCCTATCCAGCGTTCCAAGGCGGGTTTGCCTACACCCCTGAATGGGGCGCGGCGGCGGTGTTAGTGCCGTGGCAGGCTTATGAATGGTATGGAGACCGGGCCACGCTGGCGGCGGCTTTTCCCGCGATGAAAGGTTTTGTGGATTACCTGGAGAAAACTTCGCCGAACCTGGTTCCCCGGCCCGGCTTGGGCGATTGGTATGACTATGGGCATGGCAAGCCGGTGGGGGCCTCGCAATTCACGCCCCCGGAACTCAGCGCCATGGCCACCTTTTACCGCTGCGCGCGCACGGTGGCCGACAGCGCCAGGATTCTGGGCCGCGATGCCGAGCAGCGTCAGTATTCCGAATTGGCGGCGCGCATTGCCCACGCCTTTAATGCCCGCTATTTCGATGGCGCGGCGGAATACAAAAACCATGGCAGCCCGCAAACGGCCAACGGGATGGCGCTGGCGCTGGGGCTGGCGCCGGCCGGGACGGAGGAAGCGGTCCTGGGGCGCATCATTGAGGACATCCGGCGCCGGGGCAACCAGCAGACCGCCGGCGACATTGGGCATTGGTATCTGCTGCGGGCGCTGGCGGAAAACGGGCGGTCGGATGTGATTTTCGACCTGACGGCCCGCACGAACCTGGGCAGCTACGGTTTCATCGTGAACAGCGGCTGGACCTCCATGCCGGAGGCCTGGGATGCGAACACCGGCGCTTCGATGAACCACTGCATGCTGGGCCATATCCAGGAATGGTTTTTCGGCTGGGTGGCCGGCATTCGTCCCGATCCCGCCGGGCCGGGATTCCAGAAGTTCATTTTGGATCCCCATCCGGTGGGGGACCTCACCTGGGCCCGGGCGCGCCACGACTCGCCTCATGGCCGAATCGCCAGCGAATGGAAGCGGGACGGGAACAACTTTGACTTCAAAGCGACTGTTCCCTCGGGCGCTGCCGCGCTGATCCGCCTGCCGGCGGAGAATGCCGCCTCGGTTTCGGTGATCGGGGAGGGCAAGGGCCTGCAATTTTTGCGTTTTGAAAAGGGCGCGGCTGTTTATGACGCCCGGCCCGGCGAACATCATCTAACCAGCAAAATCAAACTATGAAACCAAATCCAGCACGCAAAGGCGCTCTCAAGGTTGGCTTGTTCGGCATCGGCCTGGACACTTACTGGCCGCAATTCGCCGGCCTGCAGCGCCGGCTCGAAGGCTATGTGAAAAGGACCGCGGCCATGCTCCGCCGTCCCGGCGTCGAGGTGGTCAATCTGGGATTGGTGGATAACCCGGTCAAAGCGCTGGCGGCGGGCCATCAGTTCCGGCAGGCGGATGTGGACTTGATTTTCCTCCATGTCACCACCTACGCGCTCAGCTCGACCGTCCTGCCGGTGGTGCGGCGGGCCAAGGTGCCGGTGATCATTTTGAACCTCCAGCCCGCCGCGGCGATTGACTACGCGAGTTTCAACGCCTTGGGGGACCGCACGAAGATGACCGGCGAATGGCTGGCGCACTGCGGGGCCTGCCCGGTGCCGGAGATCGCGAATGTTTTCAACCGCGCCCGCATCCCGTTTTTTCAGGTCACCGGCCTGTTGGAGAACGATCCCCTGGCCGCCCGTGAAATCAACGAATGGATCGAGGCGGCGCGCGTGGCCTGGGTTATGGAGCACAACCGGCTCGGCGTGATGGGGCATTACTATTGCGGCATGCTGGACATTTATTCGGACCTCACCCAGCAGTGCGCGAATTTTGGCGGGCACATCGAAATTGTCGAGGTGGACGAGCTGGCCGCCCTGCGCGCCGAAGTCAGCGCCCGGCAAATCCGCGATCGTGTCGCCTGGTTCCGGGAGGTTTTCGATGTGCAGCCGGATTGCCCGGAGCCGGAGCTGGAGCGGGCCGCGCGCACCTCGGTGGCGCTGGACCGGCTGGTGAAAATCCACGACTTGGGCTCGCTTGCTTACTATTACATGGGCGTGGGGAATCCGGCCAATGAGGACGCCATCAGCTCGATCATCCTGGGCAATTCGCTGCTGACCGCGCGCGGCGTGCCGGTGGCGGGGGAATTGGAAATCAAAAACGTCCAGGCCATGAAAATCATGGACAGCTTCGGGGCTGGCGGTTCTTTCACCGAATACTACGCGATGGATTTCCACGATGACGTGGTGTTGATGGGGCACGATGGCCCGGGGCACATCGCCATCGCGGAGGGCAAGACCAAGGTGCGCCCGCTTCAGGTTTATCATGGCAAGGTGGGGCGCGGCCTGTCGGTCGAGATGAGCGTCAAGCACGGGCCGGTGACGCTGCTGTCGGTGGTGCAAACGGCGGATGGACGGCTGAAATTGCTCGTGGCCGAGGCGGAATCGGCGCCCGGCCCGATCCTGGAAATCGGCAACACCAACAGCCGCTATCGCTTCAGCATTGGCGCGCGGCAGTTTGTCGAACGCTGGAACGAGCAAGGCCCGGCGCATCATTGCGCGGTGGGCGTCGGGCATATCGCGGGCAAGATCGAAAAACTGGGCCGGCTGCTTCAGATGGAGGTGGTCAAGGTCTGTTAAGACAGAATATGCCGCAATTTGAACGCTATCTTGGCATTGATTATTCGGGCGCAAAAGTGGAACGACCGATTCCTGGTGGAATGCTTCCATGAAAGGGGTTACTATGCCCCACGGCAAAACGACCAACATCAAGAGTTTGTTGCGCGACGAGTGCCTCCCAGCCCTCGCCGAGGCCTCGCCTTATTTCAGCCTGGTGGACGTGCGGGCCTGGTTGCGTGATCGCCGTGCCGTCTGCGCACCCACCCTGCTGCGAGGGTATCTCTCCGAGTTCTTGCGGGCCGGCGTCATCCACCATGCCGGCCGCGGCTGGTATTCCCGGCTGGCCCAACCCTTTGTCCTTGATCCCAAACCGGTCGCCCCTCTTGCCGACGAGCTTGCCAAGGCCTTCCCGTTGGTGGCTTTCTCCTGTTGGTCCACCGAGCAGGTCAAAGGCGCCATGCACCATCTTTTGAGCCGGTTCGTTACGGTGGTAAACGTGGAGGCCGACTCCATGGCGAGCATCTGGGAACATCTCCGTGACACCGGATGGGACGCCTGGCTCAACCCTCGCGGTCTGCAAAGGGCCCGATTTGCCTTGCGTGAGCGCACCGTGGTGGTGCGCCGGGAAAGCAGCAAAACCCCGTCGCAGGAACACCTTGCTCCCATCGAGAAGATTCTGGTCGAATTATATTTCGAGGCGCGTGATCTCGACCTGATGTCCCTGTCGGATTTCCATGCCATGCTGTCCAATTTGGCCGGATTCCGACGCATCCAGATGGCCACCCTATTGAAGTATGCCAGAGACCGAAAGCTCCAACCTGCCGCGCTGTTGGGCGATCATAACCAACTAACGCCACCTTTTTTTAAAAGGCGGCTATAGTTGGTTTTATGGAGTTAATATGATTGATCCACAGTGCTTTACACAAGAATGGCAAACCGCAAAACGAGCCGAACTTGGCGGTTGCGATCCCGGTCTGCTGGAAAAGACCATTCTCGCCTTTGCCCTCTTGGACGCCTTGGCGGTGCGAGGGCTGGAGTTCGTTTTCAAGGGTGGCACAAGTCTCTTGTTGCGGTTGCCCGCCATCCGCCGTCTCTCCATTGATGCGGACATCATCTGTCAGGAACCGCCCGAAAAGCTCGATCCCTTGCTGGCTGAGTTGGGCCGCACCCCCCCATTCAGTGCCATGTCTGAGGACGACCGGGGGGCGCACCGAGTCCCGGCCAGGCGCCATTTCAAGTTCGTCTTTACGCCCCTAGACCCGAACAATCCGGCCCCCTTCATTCTGCTGGACGTGGTCCACGAGAAGAACGTCTATCCGCGTGTGGACCGCGTGCCCTTGCGAACGCCATTCCTCGAAAGTGACGGCGCCCTGCTAGTCCCCACAGTGGAAGGTCTGCTCGGCGACAAATTGACCGCCTTCGCCCCGAATACCACCGGCGTGCCCCTGAGCCGGGCTTGGTCCATGCAGTTCATGAAGCAGGTCTTTGATGTCGGTGAACTTTTCGATGCCGCCACCGACCTATCGGCTGTGCGCGCCACCTACCAGATGATCTTCGCCGTCGAAAACAGCTACCGTGGCGGCAAATTCACCAGCGACCAAGCCCTGCAGGATACCTTTGATACCGCCTATCGCATCGCTTTGGTTGGCCTTGCCGCCGCTCCCAAGGATGGCCGCGACGCTCTGCTTGACGCCGGTCGAAGGCAGATTGCTTCTCACTTGGTGGGCATGAATTTTAGGCGGGAGGAGATGAAAATAGCTGCCGCCAAAGCCGCCCTGCTCAGCAGCGCTCTTCGGGCTTCCACGCCATCCGGTTTATCCGCACTGCGTTATGAGGATTCCAAGTTCGCCAGTCTCAAGGATGCCAGATTTGCCGCGCCTTATGCCGCCATCGGCAAACTGAAAGCCATTCCTGAGGCCATGTGGCTCTGGTCCGAGGCTCTCCGCCTTCAGCGGCAAAGTAAGGACGAAGCTCGATAATTAAAGCCTTTAACACCCTGACCAACTATGTGGATTTTCAATAACTCCCCCGATTTACGGCACAGTCTCCGGGATGCAATACACAATTGCTCACCGCGCGCGAAGGTTTCCCTCTCCCCCCGAAGGGGGAGACGGCAGGTTAAGGGGGCGCGTGTCGTCTATCCCAAGCACTCATCAGTAGGCGTGGAAACAGCCCCCCTCGAGGGCGATTCCTTCGTCCACAACAACATTGACCGCAGTAGCGTCCTGGTCCACGAGACCAACCCACCGCACCTGCCAGGAAAACAGACGCTGGCGCAGATCAGGCATCCCCAGCCCGCCACAAGTTGCCTCCGGCGATGGCCGGCTTGCGCTTGCGGCGCGGTCCTGGCGCTGTTGGCGTGGTCATCCTTCGCCGCCGAGGACCGGCTGGCGCAGGAGTTCCGCAATCCGCCGGATGCTTCCCGTCCGCTGACCTGGTGGCATTGGCTGGATGGCAATATCACCAGGGAAGGAATCACCCAAGACCTCGAATCCATGAAGCAGGCGGGGCTGGGTGGCGCCTACCTTTTCAACTGCGGCATCGGCATGCCGCAGGGACCAGTGCGGTTTATGCAGCCGGCCTGGTTGGAAATGATGGACCACACCCTTGCCGAGTCCAAGCGGCTGGGCTTGAAATTCGGCATCCACAACTGTGATGGTTTTTCCCAAAGCGGCGGCCCCTGGATTACGCCGGAAACCTCGATGAAGGAGTTGGTGTGGACAGTGAAGGAACTTGCCGGGCCGGGGGCGCAAGAGGTGGTCCTGGAACAACCCGCGACAAAAGAAGGCTTTTACCGGGACATCGCCGTGATCGCCTTTCCAGTGCCCAATGGTTCGCCGGTCAATCCCCTGGAGCCCGGGGCGGCGCTTCGCGGTTCGCTCAAGGACGTTGAGCTGCGGCGCCTGGTGGATGGAGATGCGCGAAGCAAGGCAACATTTCCGGCTGCGGCTGCCGGCAGCAATTGGGTGGAATTTGTTTTCGCCGAACCGCGCACAGTTCGCTCCGTCGTTTGCCGCAACGCCGCGCCGCACCGCTGGGAGGAGGATTTTGCGATCCACCTTGAGGTTTCGGATGACGGCCGCAATTTTCGCGAGGTCGGTCGTTTCACCGCCAATTGGGATTTTATTGGTGGCGGCGAAGCCACCGCCGCCTGCGAGGAGGCGGCAGGCCGGGTGTTTCGGCTGTGGTTCAAGAATCCCTGGGAATTTAGTTTGGGCGACATCGAGCTGAGCTCGGCGGCCAAGGTTCATTTTGCCGAGGCCAAAGCGGCGCGGTTGCGCAGCCGGGGGCATGGCGCGGAGCGGCGGCATCACAATGCTTACCCCGGCCCGGCGCGTGACCGGATGTTGGCGGCTGACCTGGTGGTTTCCCGTGGAGCGGTAAAGGATTTGACTGGCAGCATGGACAAGGAGGGCCGGCTGAAATGGGACGCGCCGCCGGGCCGCTGGCGCGTCTTGCGCGTCGGTTTTACGAGCAACGGACATCATGTGTCTCCCGCCACCGCCGAGGGGCGCGGCTTGGAGTGCGACAAGCTCGACGCCAAAGCGGTTCGGTTTCATTTGGAGCAATACGTCGGCAAGCTGCTGGAACGGGCCAACCGCCTGGCGGAGCGCACCCTGGTGGCGATGGAGGTGGATAGCTGGGAGTGCGGCATTCAAAACTGGTCGGCCGGTTTGGAGCAGCGCTTTCGTTCGCGCGCGGGCTACGATCTGCTGCCCTATTGGCCGTTGTTGCTCGAGGGTTGGGTGACGGAAAGCGCCGATGTCTCGGAGCGCGTGCTCTGGGATTGGCGAAGGTTCCTGGCGGATCAATTCTCGGAAAGTTACTTCGCCGAGGTGGCGCGCTTTGCCAAGGAAAAGGGCCTGACCTATGTGGGAGAGTCCACCGGCCGCCAGCAGTATCTCTACGATGTCGCCTACATCCGCAACAGCGAGGTGACGATGGGCGAGTTTTGGCTCGATGCGGGGCCGGGCCAGGGGGTGCGCGTGGACAACAAGGTGGCCTCCTCCATCGCGCATACCACCGGGCGAAAAATCGTGGCTTCCGAATCCTATACCGCCAGCCCGCAGGCGGCCCGCTGGCAGAATCATCCCTTCACGCTCAAGCCGCTGGGGGACCGGGCCTTTTGCGCCGGGGTGAACCAGTTCGTGTTTCACACCTTCGCGCACCAGCCGTATGCGGCCAACGGCCCCGGTTTCACTTTTGCCTCCTGGGGGCTGAACTTCAACCGCGCCAACACCTGGTGGGAGGAAGGCCGCTCCTGGATGGATTACCTGGCCCGCTGCCAACACCTGCTGCGCGAAGGGCAGCCGGTTGCGGATGTGCTGTTTTTTGTGGGCGAGGACGTGCCCAACCGGATCGCGTGGCGGGACGAGCTTCGACCCGCGCTTCCGGCGGGCTATGATTTCGACGGCTGCGAAACCCAGGCGCTGCTGGGCGCCCGCGTGGAGCAGGGCCGCATCAGGCTGGAAAGCGGCACGGAATACCGGATGCTTTTGCTGCCCGACCTTCCCACCATGCGGCCGGAAATTCTGCGGAAAATCCACGCATTGGTCAAAGCGGGGGCGGTGGTGATGGGGCCGCGCCCGCGACAATCGCCCCGCCTGATGGACCGGGGAGCGGGCGACCAGGCCGTTCGCCAAATGGCGGCGGATTTGTGGGGTGCCGCGGGCGCAGGCCCGGTGGACCACCCTTTCGGCCAGGGCCGCGTGCTTGATGGCCACTCCTTCGAGGAACTGTTCCAGCGCCTGCAATGGCCGGCGGATTTCGAGTGGCAAAAAGGTTCCGTCGGCGCGGAAGTCTTGTATGTCCACCGGCGGTCGGATGGAGCGGAAATCTATTTTATCTCCAATCAAAACCGCCGCCCCGAAGAAGGCGAGGCGGTTTTCCGGGCCGGCAACCGCGCCCCCGAATTATGGGATCCGGCGGCGGGCGAGATTCGGGTTCCCGGTATCTTCAAGGTCGAAGGGGAACGGGTGCGTGTGCCCCTGCGCCTCGAACCTTTTGGTTCCGTGTTTGTCGTTTTCCGCCAAACGGCGGACATGCCGCATGCCGTGGCTATCCAGTCGAAACCAGGGACGTCCGCCTCACCTGTGCCCGCGCCAATTGCGCCCCCGGCGACAGTCAAGGCGGCCCAGGACACTTTCACGCTCTGCCTCTGGATCAAGCCGGAGGACAACACCCCGCTGCCGGAACCCCGCAAAGCGCCCGTTGCCTTCCAGGGACAGAATTGGGCGGTGTATGCCGAGCCCGGCCATCAGCTTTACGGCGAAGGTCACGCGGGCGTGGGCCTGGGCGCGGGGCGCAACGGCGTTTGCGTGTTCGAGCACTCGGCGCGCTACGCGCCGGCGGTGATTACCCATCCCGTGGAAATCAAGGATTGGACCCACGCCGCCGTCGTTTATCAGCAGGGCGCGCCGCGTTTGTATATCAATGGCCAGGAAGCGGGGAAAGGGACCAAAGGGCCGCACGCAGCCCATGCCGCCCTCGGCCAAGCCGGGCCAAAATTCCGGGGGCAGCGGACGGGGCTGCTCTTGTTTGATCGCGCCCTTTCCGCGCGGGAGATCGCGGATCTGGCCGCGGCCCCCCCCGATGTTCCGCCGCCTTTGCCTGGCGTGGAACTCGAGCGCGACCGGAGAGGGATGCTGGCCGCCCGCTTTTGGAAGCCAGGCATGTGCACCGTGACCTTGAACGACGGCCGGCAAGCGGAAGCAAAGTGCGCGGAAGTGCTGGAGCCGATGCCCATCACCGGCGCCTGGCAAGTTCGCTTTGATCCAGGCTTGGGCGCGCCAGCCGCCGCGCGGTTCGACCGTTTGATTTCCTGGTCGGAACACGCCGACCCGGGCATCCGCTTTTTCTCCGGCGCGGCAACGTATGAGAAGGATTTTGATATTCCCGCAGCCTTGCTGGGCGGGAATCGGGAGTTGTATCTTGATCTGGGCGAGGTGGCGGTGATTGCCGAGGTGAAATTGAACGGCCAGGCGCTGGGCACTTATTGGAAGCCGCCGTTCCGGCTGCGCCTTGACGGTGCGGCCAGGCCGGGCGCGAATCGCTTGGCCGTGCGCGTTACCAGTCTCTGGCCCAATCGCATGATTGGCGACGCCGCGTTGCCGGACGACGTCGAATGGCAAAGCGGCGGCCGCCGGGGCGCATACCCGGCGAAATGGCCGGATTGGCTGGTCAAGGGCACGCCGAGGACGAGCGGGCGCGTGACTTTCTGCACCCGCAAAGAGGTATATGATAAAAACGACCCGTTGCTGCCCTCCGGATTGCTCGGGCCGGTGGCGCTGCGCTCCGCCACTCGGATGGAACTAAAGTAAAGGGGTGCGCCTTGTTAAATCGAGAAAGGTCATGAAAAACGCTATTGTAGTCGCCGTCGTGTTCCTATCAGTCACGGTTCTCGGCTGGGCTGCCGAATCGAAACCGGCGGCAAGGCCCAATGTGCTGTTCATTGCCGCCGATGATCTGCGCAACGACCTCGGATGTTACGGCAACACTTTGGTCAAGGCCCCCAACCTCGACCGCCTGGCGCGGCGGTCGCTGGTTTTCAACCGCGCCTATTGCCAGCAGGCAGTCTGCAATCCCTCGCGCGCCTCATTGCTCACCGGACGGCGGCCCGACACCCTGCGGGTGTGGGACCTGCCGACTCATTTTCGCGATACCACGCCCGACGTGGTCACGCTGCCCCAGTATTTCCAGCAGCAAGGCTATTTCGCCCGCAACATCGGCAAGATTTTTCACAACTTCCGCCAGGCCATCCACGGCGATCCCGCCTCGTGGAGCGTGCCCGCCGTGATGCACTTCGCCAATCACAACGACGATAAACCGGTGATGGACGGCCCGCCGCCGCCCAACCTCGCCCAGGACCCCAAGTGCGAGCGGCGCGACGTGCCCGACGAGGCTTATTACGACGGCCGGGTGGCGAAGCTGGCGGTCGAGGCGCTGCGCGAACTCAAAGCCAAACCGCAACCGTTTTTCCTGGCGGTCGGATTTTGGAAGCCGCATTCGCCCTTCAACGCGCCCAAGCGCTACTGGGATCTTTATCAGCGCGAGGCGGTTCCCCTGGCCAGCAACACCAATTGGCCGGCGACCACGCCCCGCGTCGCCTGGCACGACGGCCGCGAATTACTCGGCACCCCCGCCCGCGTCCTGACCGCCGAGGCGATGCGCGAAATCCGGCATGGTTACCTGGCCAACATCAGCTACCTCGACGCGCAAGTTGGCCGGGTGCTGGATGAACTCGACCGCTTGGAGATGGCGGAAAACACCGTGATCGTATTCTGGTCCGACCACGGCTATCACCTCGGCGAAAAATCGCTGTGGGCCAAGACCTCGAACTTCGAGCTGGATGCCCGGGTGCCGCTGATGATTGCCGCGCCCAAATCAAAGAGCGCCGGGCTGAAAACCGAAGCGCTGGCCGAATTGCTCGACCTTTACCCGACTTTGGCCGAACTGGCCGGGCTGCCTGTGCCGCGCGGCTTGGAGGGAACCAGTTTGGTCCCGGTTTTGAACAATCCGGCGGCTTCGGTGAAAGTCGGGGCGCTGACCCAGCATCCGCGCCCGGCCTACTACGACCGCGAGAAATCCAAAACGCCGGAGAGCATGGGCTACTCGCTGCGCACCGAGCGGTTCCGCTACGTCGAGTGGCGCGACTGGAAAACCGGCGCGACCATCGCCCGCGAACTCTACGATCATCAAAGCGATCCGGAGGAAATTCGGAACCTGGCGGACAACCTGAACCACATCAGTGATGTTCAACAGTGCGCCGGACTGCTCCAATTCTTCAAACCCGTGGTCCAGCCCGGCTGGAAACCGGTGCTGCCATGAGCCCAAATCCGCTGATGTGAATTTTACTCCGAAACTTCCTCGACCAGGGCGGCGGCGCGGCGGCGGGCGCGGTCGAGCTTGATTTCGGGGAGCAGCATCAGGCTGGCCAGGACGATGAGCGCGGCGCAGAACAGCGCCAGCCAGGACAGCGGCACATGGCCGGCGGCGGCGAACGCCAGCAGCGGCGCCGCCACCCCCCGGATGCCGTTGAAGAAGGTATGCACGGCCATGTATTCGGCCACCCGCGCCGGCGGGGCGATCTTGGTCACCCAGAGGCTCCACGCGACGTCGCCGCCGGCGTTGGACACCCCGAAAATCAGCGCCCCGGCGACCAGCCCCGGCAGGCTGTTGCTGGTGAAAAAGGCGAGGATGCCCAGCGCGAACCCGGCGTTGAGCACCACGCGCAGCACAAAAAAATTCATGCGGTCGAACAGCCAGCCCCACAGCGGGCTCATCACCAGCCGCGCCAGGTTGGGCAGCACGCCGGCCAGCAGCGCGATGGCGGGCACGTCCAGCTCGAGCCCGTAGCGGTGGTTGGCCAGGTATTCCACCCGCAGCGGCAGCATCATCAAGTTGGCCAAGCCCATCAGCATCCAGCAAATGAGCGTTCGCCGGAAAACGTCGTCGTCCCGCGCGAACCGCAGCGCCCGCAGCGGGTGCGAGCCTCCGTCATCGGCCAGCCGCGTCGAGGGTATGCGGTCAAGGCAAAAGCCGGAGAACCCAAAGGCGGCGGCGAAAATCACCAGCAGCCAGGGGAATTGCTCGACATCGCTGGCCAGCAGGCGCCCGCCCAGCTCGCTGAACAGCGCCGCCATGGCGATGCGGATCACCACCGTGCGCGAGAACAGCCGGCCGCGCTCGCGCTCCGGGTAGTTTTCCTGGTAGATGTGGGTCAGCAGCGGGATGGCGCTGTAGGCCGATGCCAGGCTGAGAACGGCGCCAAACACAAACACCGGAAGGAATGGCGCCGCGGCCATCACCAGGAAGCAGAGGGTCCCGACGCGGCACAGCCAGGCGGCGGCGCGGGCCGCCGGCCAGCCGCGGCGGCTCACCATCCAGACCACCAGCGGCGAGGCCAGCAGGCCGATGCTGCCGCCGGCGCTGACCAGCGCCTTGGCGACAGCCCCGGCCTGGAAATGGCGCACCGCGATCAGCAGCAGGAAGGTCATGCCCGCCGTTTCGATCACGCCGGCGGAGAACGCCCGCCAGCGTTCGTATCGGTAGGTCACCGCCGTTCTGTTCGCTCCGTCCACGCGGCAAGCCTAGCGAAGCGCGGACCCGCCCGCAAAAGATAACTGGCCTGACATGGCGGGGTTCCCGATGTTGTCCGCGGGGGAAACTTGGTGAAAACGATTGGTCAACTCGCTGGTTGAAACCGGAAGGCCCGCGCCTGCGGGCGGCGCGGTCACAGTTTTTCGATCCGGCGCAACATGGACGGGCGATTCGAGTATCGCCGGCGAAATTCGTCCAGCCGCTGCTGGAACCTGTGTAGGTCGCCGGCCTGCGCATGGGCCTCCCGCAGTTCCTGCAGGTGTCCGGCCGCCTGGTCGTAGGCCGAGGCAATTTTTTGCGCCATGAGCGGATCAAGGTCCTGCCACAAGCGGTCCGCACGTTGCCAGATCGAGGCCAGATGCTGCCGGCGCAGCTCCGCCTCGTGTTGCCGCTTGGCTGCCGCCGCCTCGGCTTCCTGTTTTTGCCGGGCCCTTCGCGCCGCGATGGTCAGGGCGGCGAAATCCACGCAGTTCATCGCTTGTCCTTCCGGGATTTGCCCCCTGGGACAGGTCAGCCGGTTCAATTCGGCCATCACGCCCGGCCCGCCACCCTCAGCCACCCGCGCGAGCAGCGCGCGCATTTCGGAAGGGGAAAGTTTTTCCAGAACTTCGGCCATGGGGAGACGGATCGCTCGGCTGGCTGGGGATAGTCCAGCGGCCACCGCGAGCGCGTCCGGGTCCGAAGGGAAGTGTTTGGCCAGTGTCATCAGCGCAGGACTGAGCCGATCAAGTCCGGGCGGAATCGGCGGCATGACAACCCCGCCGTCCCCGCGGTCCTGCCACTCGTCCGGGTCGAAATCAGCCAGCCAGCCCAAAAACAAGGCCCGGTAATCGCCGCGCAAAAGTTCCTCGCGCACCCCGATGAGTTGGTCAATGAGGCCCTCGCCTTCCGTCCATCCCCAACCCCCTTCTTCGTTGCGGGTCCACCAAACGATATGCCGATGGCCGATTTTCGCGACCGACAAGGTGTCCTTGAATCGGTCGCCGCCGCGCAGATAGGGCTGGACCGCCTCCAGGTCGAGCGCGCTCTCGGGAAAGGCCAGACCCAGGCAAACGGAGCCCCAGTTGGCGATATAAAAGTGGGCGTCATAATACTTGAGGAGGGTTTCAACGCTCCCGTGAAAACTGCCGAAGGTATAGGTGTTCTGCCAGCGCACCCGCGACACAGCGGCCCGGCTGGAACAGCCCCGGGCATACTGCAGGCCCTCGTCGGAAATCGGTCCGTCAACGGCGGCAAACTCGTAATACTGATACTCGCTCATGGCTCACCTTTCTTATGGCCGGGCTTGCGCCTCGCGCAACCGGATCATAATGCGGCAAAGCCTGTCTCAACAAAAGCCCCTTTTTCGGCCATCGGGCGCATGACGAAATTCGGGACGCCTCCCATTAACACCGTGGCTTCAGCCAGGTGGCGAACTGGTCATCAAGGAAGCTCAACAATTTCAATCCTCTCCCTTGGGGAGAGGGTGACCCGGTCGCCAGCGCTCGAAGGTGCCGGGCGCTGCGGCTTCACCGAGCGCCGCCAGCGTAATTTCCCTCTCCTTTGAGGAGAGACTTCCCCGAAAACTGGTTCGCGCCTTGCCCCCTGAACCGCGTAGGAGCCGACGTAAGGAGCGCGCATTCCGGGATTGCTTTCGCGCGGCATTGGACTTGTAATGGCCAAAAATATGAAACTGGGATTATTCACCGCCATTGTGCCGGAGCTGGGCCTGGAAAAAACGGTCAAGTTTGCCGCTGACGAAGGACTGGAATGCCTGGAAATCGCCTGCTGGCCGGTGGGCAAGGCCGAGCGCAAATTTGCCGGCGTCACCCACATTGACGTCGCCACCCTGACCACGGCCAAGGCGCAGGAAATCCAGGGTTTGTTCCAACAGCACGGCGTCGCGATCAGCGCGCTCGGCTATTACCCGAATCCGCTCGATCCCGACCCGGAGGTTTCGCGCCGCTGCGTCAGCCACCTGCGCAAGGTCATCGCCGCCGCGCCCAAGCTCGGCGTCAAAAACGTCAACACCTTCGTGGGGCGCGACTGGACGAAAACGGTGGACGAAAACTGGCCGCGCTTTCTGCGGGTCTGGGCGCCGATCATCAAATACGCGGAGGACCACGGGGTCAAAATCGGCATCGAGAACTGCCCAATGCTGTTCACCAAGGACGAATGGCCGGGCGGCAAAAACCTCGCCACCACCCCGCCCATCTGGCGGCGGATGTTCAACGATCTCGACTCGAAAAATTTCGGCCTCAACTACGATCCCTCCCATTTCGTGCTGCAATTCATGGACCCGGCCAGCCCGCTGAGGGAATTCCGCGACAAGTTATTCCATCTGCACGCGAAGGACATGCGCATTCAGTATGACCTGCTGAACGAGGCCGGCGTGTTTGCGTATCCCAAGCAATGGCACCAGCCGCGCGTGCCCGGCCTGGGCGACATTGACTGGGGCCGCTTCATGGCCGCGCTGATCGAGTGCGGCTACGACGGCCCGGTCTGCATCGAGGTCGAGGATGGCACGTTTGGCCAGACGCTGGCTGGCCGGCAGAACGCCATCCGGGTGGCCCGCAACGTGCTTCGGCCTTTCTTCGCGCGTGGTTGAAGTGTGCCGACGCCCCGTCTGCAACGCGAGCGCCAAACCATCGCCGCCATGTGCCGGATTTACTGCCGGCATCATCATGGCGGCGGGAACCCGCTATGCGCCGAGTGCGCCGCAGACCTCGATTACTGTTTCCGCCGCCTGGACAAGTGCCCCTATGGGGCGGAAAAGCCGACCTGCAAGCAGTGCCCCACCCATTGTTACTCGGCCCGGATGCGGGAAAAAACGCGGGCCATCATGCGCTTTGCCGGGCCCCGGATGCCGCTGCATCATCCCTGGCTGAGCCTGCGGCATTGGCTGGACCGGCTGAAGAAACCCGCCGCGCCACCCGCCCGGTGAGGTCCGCAAAACCCGAGGCAACAAAGGCCCACAGGCAATAAAACGGCGAGCGGCGCGCCTGGCGGTTGCGCCACAGCGCTCCCTTGCTGATGAGTGCCTGGGATAAATGACACGCCCCCCTCACCCTGCCCTCTCCCCCCAAGGGGGGAGAGGGAAAAATCGATGGCGGCGCATTGTGAAACCGCGGCTCCTGACAACTTCGAGCACTGGGGAACGGGTCTCCCTCTCCCCTAGGGAGAGGGACGGGGTGAGGGGAAACCGCGCCATCGAAAACCCCAGGCCTGACGTTATACACCGTATTTCGCTTCCGGCAATTCCACTGGAATCATCGAAGAGCCCAAAAAAATATCTCCCGGGGGAGAGACTTCCCCGAAGACTGGTTTCGCGCCTTGACGCCCCTGAGCCGCGCAGGAGCCGACGCAAGGAGGCTCTGATATCATGGCGATTACGCGCGGGGGCAAATTTGAGCCTCCTTACGTCGGCTCCTACAACCAGAGGGTTCATGGGAATGGAAAGTGTCGCGCACGGCGACAAATTGTGCATTGCCTCCCGGAGACGATACATTTTTTCCGCAATTCGCCATTGCTTTTCGCGGGCGCTTGCGGCAAAAGCGGACCGGTTTGGCGCGCGGCAAAAGAGCGTCCGCCAGGCCGGCCGAGGAGGCTTTGGCTCCCAGAAAATCCGCGCCGCGCGGGGTTTTCACCGCCGTTCCGAGGCTGGCCCGGCAACGCCGAAAAACGAGGATTTATATGGCAAAAAAGAGCAAAACAGGCAAAAACACGGAAGCCCAACTGCTGGACCTGCTGCAAAAGGTTCTGCCCAAGGCGATCGAGGACCCGGCGCTGGCCGGAAAGATTTTTGAGGCGGTGGTGCGGGAATTGAAAGGCCGCGCCCGCGCCAGCATGTTCGAGGATTTTTGCGCCCAGTATCCGCTGGCCGACCTGGAAACCAAATCGGTGGTGGAAGTGCAAAAAGAATTGGCGCAGGCCTTCGCCGGCGCCGACGTGGCGGTGAAACCGAACAAAAAGGAGGAACTGCTGGCGGTGGAAGTCTCCCTGCCCGACGGTCCGCAGTTTACTGGCAAAATCCGGGTGAAGGACGCGGAGACGCTGGCCGCGCTGGCCGCCGAGGAGGCCGATCCCGCGGCCGCCCTGAAATACGTTCCTTTCCCCGTTTGCCAGCCCGGCGACACCGAGCTGGTGTGGTTCCTGGCCAGGAAGGAAAACCTGACGCCGGACGAGGCGGCCATCGCGCTGGGCGAAGTGGAGGCCGAGTTTTGGGAAACCAAGACCGGCCTGAAGGCGCTGCGCAAGGAGCGGGTGGAAAAGACCTTCGCGGAATTCATCGCGCGCGCGCCCGCCGGACTGCTGACCGCCAAGGGCTTGCGGCGGCACTACAAGACGCCGGAGGCCATCAAGGTCCTGCGCGCGGCGGCCCGCGCCCGCAAATCCTAGGGGGACGCGCGGCGCGCTAATCGTAGCGGAGGGCGCGGATGGGGTCCAGGCGGGCGGCCTTGATGGCGGGGAAAAGGCCGGCGACGATGCCGACCACGATGCTGAAAAGGAAAGCCACAGCCATCGCCTGGGCGGAAAGGATGGGCGTGTTGCCGGTGGGGGAAACCAGGGCCAGCAGGTTGACAAACCAGCGGGAGACCAGCAGCCCGGCGAGGCCGCCCACGATGGCGATCACCGAGCTTTCCACCAACACCTGCGCAAACACGCTGGCGCCGGTGGCGCCAACGGCCTTGCGAATGCCGATCTCGCGAATGCGCTCATTGATGCTGGCGAGCATAATGTTCATAATGCCGATGCCGCCCACCAGCAGGCTGATGGCGGCGATGACGCCGCCGCTCAGGCGCGCGTTGCGGATGGCCACCGTGATCTGTTCCGCCCAATCCTCCTGCGTGCGGAACGTGAAATCCTCGATGCCCTTGTGAGTGTGCAGCAGGATGTTGCGGACTTGCTGCAACGTTTCTTCCAGGCGTTCGACGCCGCGGATTTTGGCGTTGATAACGTAAAGGCGGCGGTCGGGGATGGGATTGGCGGCGCTGACCGTGCGAAAACGCGATTGCACCGTGTTTAATGGCATATAGACCGTCGCGTTTTTCAGCATATAGACGAAACTGCCGGGCGGGCCGCGCGAGCCGTAGCCCCGGCTGCGCGCCGGGCCGGTCGGAGACTCCGCCGTTCGGGCGTTTTCCAACTCGCGGGTTTTGCGCTCCGCCTCGCTCTCGTAGTGTTTGAAAAGCCCGATGATGGTCACCGGCTGGCCGTTCACAAATATCCGCTCCCCCACCGGGATGATTTCGCGCCCGATTTCGCGCGGCGCCCCGAACAAGGCGTCGCGGGTGGCCGTGCCGATCACACACACGGCGCGGGCCTCCTCGTTGTCCACGTCGTTGAACATGCGGCCGTGGGCGATTTCATGCTTGTTCATCTCGAGGGCGTTGGGCCAGGTGCCGATGAACAACCAGGGACTGTAACTATTGGCGCCGCGCGTCAGCATGATCGAACGCAGCCGGATTTCGGGCGAGAGCAGTTCGATGCCGGCGGCGCCGCTTTTCAGGGCCTCGAGATCGTCGAGCGTGATGCCGACCGCCTGATCGGCGAGATGCTGTTGGGAGGCCGGGATATCCCCTTCCTCGATGCGCACTTTCTCCAGGCCGCCAATCTCGATCAGCGCGTCGCGCAGGCCGTTTTCCATGCCTTTGACCAGGGCGGCCATCGAAACCAGGCTGGCCACGCCCAAGATGATGCCCAACATGGTCAGCAGCGAGCGGAACTTGTGCGCGCCAATCTCCTTGAACCCGATGACGATGGCGTTCCAGAGGTTCATTTCCGGTCCAGCCCGGCCAGCTTTTCGTCCACGCTGCCCGCGATTTTGCCGTCCCGGATTTCGATCTTTCGCGGAGTGACGGCGGCGATCTCCGGGTCGTGGGTGACCAGCGCGATGGTGCGCCCCTCGGCGCTGAGCCGGCGGAACAAGTCGAGAATGGCCTCCCCGGTGTGCGAGTCCAGGTTGCCGGTCGGCTCGTCGGCAAAAATGATTTTCGGCTCGTTGACCAGGGCGCGGGCGATGGCGGCGCGCTGCTGCTGGCCGCCGGACAATTGGCTGGGCCGGTGGCGCGCCCGGTTGTCCAAGCCCACCAGCCTGAGCGCGGCCATCGCGCGTTCGCGGCGCTCGCGCGCCCGCACGCCGCCATAGACCATCGGCAGCTCGACGTTTTGCAGCACGTTCAACTTGGGCAGCAGGTTGAAGAATTGAAACACGAAGCCGATTTTCCGGTTCCGAATGGCCGCCAACTGCCCGGGCGCGGCGTTGTGAATCATCACGCCGTCGAGCTGGATGGTCCCGCGGGACGGGGAGTCCAGGCAGCCCAGGATGTGCATCAAGGTGGACTTGCCGCTGCCCGAGGGGCCGATGATCGAGATGAACTCTCCCGCCTCGATGTCCAGCGACACGTCGTCCAGCGCGCGAATTTCCTCGCCGCCGAGGTGGTAAATTTTGCTGACGTTGCGGACTTCAACCAGGGGCATGGCTATTTTTACAACCAAATACTGTATAGCCTCCGGTAGGCAGCAGACAATTTGTCGCCGCGCGCGACCTTCTCCCTCTCCCCCTTGGGGGAGAGGGCGGGGTGAGGAGGCGCATGTAGTTTATCCCACGGACTCATGTGTATGCTCAACCTCCCGGACGCCGTTTTTCGCCGCCGCCGGACTCTTTGCCCCGGCCGCCGGCGTTGGCTCTGCCCGCTGGGCCGCCGCTTTTCGGGCCGCCCTTGGCGGCGCCAGCGGCCGCCAATGATTCTTCTTTTGGCGGCTCGATCAGCACCATTTCGCCCTCCCGCAAACCCTCCTGTATCTCCGCAAACTGGTAGTCGGTCACCCCGATTTTCACCAGACGGCGCTCAAGGCCGCTTCCGCTTCTAACATACACAAACCGTTCGCCGTTTTCCGTGAAGACCGCCCCCAGCGGCACGGCCAGGGCATTTTCCGCGCCGGCCACCGGGATGGTCAGGGTCGCGGTCATGCCGGGGCGGACGCGCGGGTCCATGTTCTTGATTTGGATGCGGGTGGCGAAGCCTTTGATGTTGTTGCGAATGGTGGCTTGGGGGGCGATGCGCTCCACTTCGCCTTCGATTTTCACTCCGGGCAGCGATTCCACCTGGATGCTCACCTTTTGCCGCGGACTCAGGCGAATCACGTCGGCCTGGTTGATGTGGGCGTTGACCACCATGTCGTTCAAATTCGCGATGCTCATGATTTCCGTGCCCGAGTTGAACCCGGCCGCCCCGGACACCGTCTGTCCCAGCGACACCGGACGGGTCAGCACTGTGCAATCGAACGGCGCTTCCATTCGGGTTTTGGTAATGCGGTCCTCGACGATTTTCAGCGCCTTGTCGGCGCGTTCGAGCGAGTTATTGGCGATTTCGAGCTGGGTTTGGGCCTGATCGAAGTCGGTCTTGAAATTCTCGAAGGTTTCCTTGGAGATGAGCGTTTCCTCGAACAATTTCCGGTTGCGGTCGAAATCGCGGCGGGCCTTTTCGAGCCGCAGCCGCGCGGCTTCAATTTGCAATTTGGCGCCCGCAATCTCGGTTACCCGCTGATCGCGCTCGATCTGCAAATCGCGGTCGTCCAACCGGCAGAGCAGCTCTCCTTTTTTAACGGTGTCCCCGATGTCCACCGGCAGCTCGGCAATGCGGCCGTTGACCTCCATGCGCACGCTCACCTGGTCCGCCGGCCCGATGTCGCCCGCCGCGGTCACCACAAACTGAATGTTGCGCGGCTCGACCCGCGCGGCCGCCGGCTCGCGGGCAGCGGCGCGGAACGGCAGGGTGTCCTGCTTCTGTTTCCACAGATAGAAACCACCCGCCGCCAATCCCAACGCCACCAATACAATCACCAGTATTCGCATAATGCTCCGCGCCCAAGGCGAGCCCGGCAAAGGCTGGTATTCTGGCCATTTGCCGGGCGCTTGCAAATGATTTTGGTGTTCGAGTGACGGCGGGCGATGCGGTTTGACCGGGCGGACGCCGTGAACGGCCCCTGGACCCGCATCACCACGGTCATCGCCGGCGAAGACGGGCAGTTTGAGTTCACCGAACCGGTCGGCGAGCCGGCCCCGCTCCAGCGCTACTATCGGGCCGTCCAGCCATAACTTTGAATTGAAACACGAACGGCTGGCGGCGGCCTTCAGCCACCGCCACCGCAGGCTTTCGGTGAAAAAACCTTACCCGGTTTAACCGTCGAGCGTCCAGCCTGGGCGATAGTTGCGCTTCAGCAACTCGTTGGCTTCGGCGACATTGGTCACCTTGCCGGCGGCCCCATCATAAGTCAGTTTTTTCCCGGCGCGATAAGCCACCAGGCCGAGCATCATCATTTCGATCATCTTCCCGCCGTAGTCGAAATTGCACGAGGTCTCGCAGTCCCCCTTGGCGGCGTTGATCCATTGCTGCATGAAGCCGCCCATGGGCGGGATCAGTTTTTCTTTCGTCCGGGGCTGGTAATAGGTCATGTCCGACCCTTTGCCGGTCGGGAAAAGCAGGCGGGAAGTGAATCCGGCAATCACATAGCCCATATCGCCCTCAAACATCGCGCCGTGGTCAATTTTGTTCAGGTCAATAAACTTGGCCGGGGTTTCCGGCATCGCGCCCCCCTGATACCAGGACAGCTTGATGGCTGGCCGCCAATTATTGGCCGGGATGGACCAGTGCATCTCGAGTTTGACGGGCGAGACCTCAGGGTTATAGGGGTCGCCCTTGGCCTCGGCAGTGGTGGGCAGTTCGGCGTCGAGCGCGTTCCAGGCCAGGTCCATGGTGTGGCTGCCCATGTCCCCCACCTGGCCGGTGCCGAAGTCCCAATACATGTTCCATTGCAGGCAGTTCATGCCTGGGCCGCCGGAGAAGTAACCCGGATTGTACGGATGATAAGGTGACGCCCCGAGCCACAAATCATAGTGAAAATGCGGCGGCGGGTCCCCTTTGGCGGGAAGATAACCCGGCCTGGGAATTTGCCGGTTGCCCCAGGCGCACACCTCCTTCAACTGGCCGGCGGCGCCGTCCATCACCATTTCCCGCACCCGGTTGAAGTTCTCGTGCGCATGGCGCTGAGTGCCAACCTGGGTGGCGACCTTGCCGCGGCGCTTGAGGTAATTGGCGCGCACCACCCGCGCCTCCTCGACGCTGTTGGCCAGCGGCTTTTCGCAATAGATGTGCTGGTTGCGGTTCAGGGCCCAGTTGGCCACAAACGCATGCATGTGGTCGGCCGTGCAACAAACCACCGCATTCACATCCTTCTGGTCGAGGCATTTGCGCCAATCCACATATTTCCGGGCCTGCGGAAACTTCTGCGCCGCGCTTTCCAGGTGCTTCTCATCCACGTCGCACAAGGCCACCACGTTCTCCTTGCCGATGTCGCCGAAATGCGCCCCGCCCCGGCCCCACGCGCCGATCAGCGCAATGTTCAGCTTGTTGCTCGGCGCGTTGGCCCCGAAAAGCGTGGTGCGTGGCAGAATAAGCCCGGCGGCGCCCGCGAAGGCCGCGGACTTTAGGAAATGACGTCTTTGCATATTCATAATTCCATATTTTTTACTATTCTTTGTGACCGCAGTTTAGTCTGCCGCCGGTTTCCGCGCCAAGGAAAAACGCCGTCCCGGGGCAGCGCTTACGCTGCTGCTCAACGAAAAAGCAGGCTGAATCATTCGCCTGTTTTGAGATAGCGTTGGATGAAATCTTGAGGGGCAATAGGCTGTGTGGGGTTGACCCGGTTTGATGGACACCTTGGGGGCGGTATCGGGCGGTTCGAGGAGCGCCGCCGGGCTGGTGAGCGGGATGCGGGGCCGGTTTCTTTGCCAGGCGGCCAGCAAAGCAAGGCGAGGAAACAGTCAAGCCGGAGGAAGGGAAAGGGGCTTTACACTAATTTCACGAATTCTCACGAAAAAAAGGGATGCGACGCAAAACGGTTAAAACCGTTGAACTCCTTTATCAGACGTCGGCCACCCCGCTGAAGCGAGGTGTTAATGAGAAGGGCGCTTGCGAACGCGCGCCAGCGTCGTGGAGTGCGCCAGTCCTCTGGCGCTTTGGCAGTTTTGGGGCGTCATCTTTGACCAACGGCTGGCGCAAGCCAAGACCACGCGCCCAGGAAAAGCGGTAGAGGACTACCGCACTCCAAGACCTCGCGGAGTTCGCGCCAGCGCGTGCCGCAGACTTCCAGTCTGCCGCCTGCCCGCTGCCAAGCAGGCGGGTATCGCGGGTTTCCAACCCGCAAGGCTGCCCCTTAACCCGACAACATGGGATCATCCCAAACCTTGCCGACTGGAAGTCGGCGACACAGCAGGTTGGAAACCTGCGGCACAACCTCGCGGATTTCCCACAACGCTTGGACTGAGCACGATATGAAACGGTTAAAACCGTTGAGCTCCTTTATCAGACGCCGGCCACCCCGCTGAAGCGGGGTGTTAATGGGAAGGGCGCTTGCGAACGCGCGCCAGCGTCGTGGAGTGCGCCAGTCCTCTGGCGCTTTGGCAGTTTTGGGGCGTCATCTTTGACCAACGGCTGGCGCAAGCCAAGACCACGCGCCCAGGAAAAGCGGTAGAGGGCTACCGCACTCCAAGACCTCGCGGAGTTCGCGCCAGCGCGTGCCGCAGACTTCCAGTCTGCTGCCTGCCCGCCGCCAGGCAGGCGGGTATCGTGGGTTTCCAACCCGCAAGGCTGCCCCTTAACCCGACAACATGGGATCATCCCAAACCCTGCCGACTGGAAGTCGGCGACACAGCCGGTTGGAAACCTGCGGCACAGAAAGGCCCCCTAGTAAAACATCAGCCAGACGGGCAAATTGCGCCAATTCCCTCCATCATCAGCCCTTCCGAGGGGTTCCTGCGTTAGAGCAGCCGGCAGGGGCGGCGAGCGGAAATATTTGGATTGAAAAGGGGCCGGGCCGGCGGTCAACATGGGGGCCGAGCTTGGCGGACCAATCATGCGGCGTGGCGTTCCGCGCGGCGGAAGCACGGCCGCCCCAAGGGATGCCGCTGCCCCGCCGGCCTCCGGGCCCGGTTGTTATGGCAACAAAAAACGCCTCGAATAAAGACCGTTTTCCGCACCGGCCGCTGACGCTGGCGGTGGTGCTGACGTTGCTGCTGTTCAGCGTGCCCGGCTGGCAATTATTGCGTTCCTACCAGGACTATTACGAGATATACCGTCATTTTCTATCGCTGCATTCCCTCAATGAAACCCAGCAAAGGCTCGATGACGCCATGGGCGCGGCGGCCCGCATGGCCGCCGCCACGGGCAACCCCGAGTGGGAGGCCCGTTACGAGCATTGCGCGCAACAGTTGCGCGCCGCCGAGGCGGCGGCCCAAGCCCAGGCGCCGCAAATGTTCCACAGCGCGCCGGCGCGCCGCGCGCGGCAGATCAACGCGCGGATGGAAGCGATAGAGCGGCAGGCCCTGGAGTTGGCGCGGGTGGGTGACCGCGACGCCTCAATGGAACTGTTAACCAGCGACGAGTATGAGCGCGTCCGCACCCAATACGCGAATCAATTGGAGTTGCTCGCCCAAGGGCTCCGATTGGAGGAAGAGGCCCGCTTGGAAGAACAGTTTTCCCGGGCCTCGCTGGCCGCGGGGATATTGCTGGTCGGCATCCCTCTGTTATTGCTGACCTGGCTGGCGGTGACCCGCGCCATTCGGCGGCACCTGGCCCGCCGGGAGGCGGCCGAGGCCGCTTTGCGCGAGAGCGAGGAAATCAACCGGACTTTGCTGGCCAGCTTGCCGCAGCGGGTTTTCTACAAAAACCGCGACTTGGTGTTCCAGGGGGTGAACGAAGCCTTTGCCCGGGACCTGGGCCGCTCGCCGGAGCAGATCATCGGCCATGACGACCGGGATTTTTTCCCGCCCGAGCTGGCGGAAAAATATCGCGCCGACGACCTGCGGGTGATGCAGGAGCGAAAAATCGTCACCCTGGAGGAACGCAACCTGGCGCGGGGTGTCGAGCGGTTCGTCGAGGTGGTCAAGGCGCCGGTCATGGACGAGCGGGGCGAAGTCATCGGGCTGGTGGGGCTGTTCACCGACATCACGGAGAAAAAGAAGGCCCAGGAGGAAATTCACCGCGCGCAATCCTTCCTCAACACGGTCATCGAAAACCTGCCCATCATGGTGTTCATCAAGCGGGCGGAGGACCGCCGGCTGGTGCTTTGGAACAAAGCCGGGGAGCGGCTCACCGGCAAGAAAAGCGAGGAGGTGCTGGGCAAGACCGACGAGGAATTGTTCGCCCCGGAGGAGGCGCGTCATTTTGCGGCGGTGGACCAGCGCGTGCTGGAAGAGCGCCGCCTGGTGGAAATCCCCGAGGAGGTCCTGCGCGTGCCCGGCAAGGGAATCCGGATTCTGCGGACCCAAAAAATTCCGATCTTCGACGAATGGGGCCGGCCCTGCCATGTGCTGGGCATCGCGGAGGACATCACCGAGCAGAAGCGGGCTGCGGAGAAGCTGCGGGAGTTCGCGGCCCGCCTGGCGGAAAACAACCGGGAATTGCAGGAGTTCGCCTACGCCGCCTCGCACGATCTGCAGGAACCGCTGCGCAAGGTCCGCGCCTTTGGCGACCGCCTGGCGCTCAAATACCGGGAGCAGTTGGGCGAGGAGGGGAAGGATTACCTGGACCGGATGCTCAACGCCGCGCGGCGCATGCAGATGCTCATCGAGGCCCTGCTGGTTTATTCCCGAATTTCCACGCGGGCCAAACCTTTTGTAACCGTGGACCTCACCGGCGTGGTCCGGGAGGTGCTGTCCGATCTCGAAACCCGACTGGAACAAACCCAGGGGCAGGTGGAACTCGAGCCGTTGCCCACCCTCGAGGCGGACCCCACCCAGATGCGGCAGCTTTTCCAAAACCTCATCGGCAACGCGCTCAAATTCCACCAGCCCGGCATTCCGCCGGTGGTAAAAATCTCGGCTCGGGTGCTGGCGGCAGCCCAGGGCGGCGAGGCTGGATTCTCGGAAACCCTGAGAGAAGGGCAGCCCCACGATCGGCTCTTTTGCCAAATCCAGGTCGCCGACAACGGCATTGGTTTCGACGAGCAATATCTGGAGCGCATTTTCATGGTATTCCAGCGGTTGCACGGGCGCGAGGCCTACGAAGGCTCCGGGGTGGGGCTGGCCATTTGCCGGAAAATTGCCCAGCGTCATGGCGGCGAAATCACCGCCCGCAGCCGTCCGGGCCAGGGCGCCACCTTCCTGGTCCATTTGCCGCTTCGGCAAAGCGGTCTGCCGGCCTGATCAAAGCGGCTTGCTTGCGCCGCGGAAAAATGCGAGATGTTACCCGAAAATTGCATGAAGCGATGGAACAAATGAACGACCGCGAACCGATGACCTTGCCGCATCCCATAACCATACTGCTGGCCGAGGACGATCCCGACGACCGGCTGCTCACCCGCCAGGCGCTGGCCGAGAGCCGGCTGGCCAATGAATTGCGTTTTGTGGAAAACGGGGAGGAATTGATGGATTATCTCCACCAGCGCGGCCCCTTCGCGGCGCCGGATGCGGCGCCGCGACCGGGGCTGATCCTCCTCGATCTAAACATGCCGCGCAAAGACGGGCGCCAGGCGCTCAAGGAAATCAAAGCCGATCCCCGTTTGCGGCAGATTCCGGTGGTGGTCCTCACGACCTCGAAGGCGGAAGAAGACATTTACCGCAGTTACGACCTGGGCGTCAGTTCCTTCATCACCAAGCCGGTGACCTTCGAGGGGCTGGTGGAAATCATGAAGGTGCTGGGCCGATACTGGTTCGAAATCGTCGAGTTGCCGCCCGAGAATCCTGGCGCCGCCTCATGAGTCCGCTGCGGATATTGCTGGTGGATGACGATGAGGATGATTTTGTCATCACCCGCCAGCTTTTGACGGAGGCCTGGGCGGCGCCCGTGCAATTGGATTGGCTGGCTGACGGGGAAGCGGCGCTGGCCCGCCTGAAAAAGCAGGAACACGACCTGTGCCTCTGCGATTACCGGCTGGGGGCGGGCACCGGCGTGGATTTGGTGGCCGCCGCCCGCCGGCTGGACTTGCGCTTGCCCATCATCATCTTGACCGGGCAGGGCGACCTGGCGGTGGACCTGGCCGCCATGCGGGCCGGGGCGGACGATTACCTCGTCAAGACGGGCTTGGACGCGGCCACGCTGGGCCGGGCCATCCGCTACGCCTTGAAAAACCACCGGGCGACCGAGGCGCTGCGCGACAGCGAAACCCGCTTTCGACAACTCACCGAGGCCACCCACGAAGGGGTGGTGTTGCATGAGAAAGGCCGCATCCTGGATGTCAATCCCGGCATGAGCCGCTTGTTCGGTTATGATTGGAGCGAGTTTATTGGCCGCGACCCCCTTGATTTCATGGCGCCGGAGTCGCGCGCGCTGATCGCCGCCCAAATCCAAGCGGGCGGCGAGGAGCCTTACGAAGCGCTGGCCCGGCACCGGGACGGCCGGATTTTCCCGGTGGAAATTATCGGGCGGCCCATTCCCTTTCAAGGGCGCGTGGTGCGGGTGGCCACTTTGCGCGACATCTCGGCGCAAAAGGAGGCCCGGGAAAAAATGAGCCGCCAACTGGCCCGCATCAGCCTGCTCAACCGGATCACCCGCGCGGTGGCCGAGCGCGAGGATTTGCCCAGCATCTTTCGCGCCATTCTCGCCCCGCTCGAAGCCAATCTGCCCGTCGCCTTTTCCGCGGTATTCATGCTCGACCGGGCGGACGGCAAACTCTCCCTGCTGGCGCTGGGGCCGGCCAGCCAGGCCATCGCGGCCCAAATGGATTTGCGCGAAGGCGCGATCCTTGAGCCTTCCCGCACTTGTTTGGAGGCCTGCCGTCATGGCGAGGTGGTCGTGCTGAACGAACAAAGCATGGCCGATTCGATTTGCGAGGCCGCGCTGCGCCGCGCCGGTTTGAAGGCGCTGGTGGGTTTGCCCCTGGCCTTTGAATCCGCCCCATTCGCGGTCATGGCCCTGGGCCGCCTGGACGGGCGCGCCTTCCTGCCGGAGGAGTTGGAGTTTTTGCGGACGGTGGCGGAGCACATCGCCCTGGCGGCCAAGCACGCCAAACTGCACGCCAACTTGCAGCAGGCCTACAATCAGCTCAAGGAAAGCCAGGAGGCCGCCGTGCGCCAGGAGCGCCTGGCCGCGGTCGGCCAGTTGGCCGCCGGCGTCGCGCACGAGTTCAATAACATCCTCACCGTCATCCAAGGCTACTCGAATTTGCTGCTGTCCAGCCGCCCATTGGAGGCCGCCGCCGGCAACGCCTTGCGCAACATCGCCGCCAGTTCCGAACGCGCCGCCCGCCTGGTCCGCCAATTGCTTGCCTTCAGCCGCAAGCAAATCATGCAGCCATCGGCGCTGAACCTCAACGAGGTCACCGCCAATGTCGTGAAAATGCTGGGCAACATTGTCGAGGAAAACGTGCGGCTGCGCTGCGAGTTCGCCCCCGCCCTCCCGCCGGTCCACGCCGACGCCGGCATGATCGAGCAGATTATTATGAACCTGGCGGTCAACGCCCGCGATGCCATGCCCAAAGGCGGCGAATTAACGATCCGCACCCGCGCCCTCGAGGCGGACCGGGGCCATCCCGGGATGCCGCCCGAGGCGCGGCCCGGCCGGTTCGTCTGCCTCGAGGTCGCCGACACCGGCTGCGGCATGAGCGCGGAGACGCGCGCCCGCCTGTTCGAGCCTTTCTTCACCACCAAGGAGGTGGGCAAAGGCACCGGCCTCGGATTGGCCACCGTTTACGGCATCGTCAAACAACACCAGGGCTGGATTGAAGTGGATACCGAGCCCGGGCGCGGCTCCACATTTCGCGTCCTGCTGCCGGCCATTGATTTCACTCCTTCATCGGCGGCGCCAGCAGCATCGGCGGCGGCGGTCCCCGGGGGCCGGGAAACCATCCTGGTGGCCGAGGACGAGGAGCCGCTGCGCGGCATGATGGGGATGGTGCTGCGCCGTTACGGTTACACCGTCATCGAGGCGGCCAATGGTCCGGCCGCGCTCCGCGCCTGGGATTCGCTGGGCGGCAAGGTGGATTTGCTGTTGACGGACTTGGTGATGCCCGGCGGCATGGATGGGGAGGAACTGGCCGCGCGGTTGCGCGAACGGCGGCCCGGTTTGAGGGTGGTTTACACCAGCGGCTACCATGTGGATTTTGCCGGCAAAAACCTCACCGGCCTGACGGACGCCCCTTTTCTGGCCAAGCCCTTCTTGCCCGAAACCCTCGCCGGGCTGGTGCGGCAGTGCCTGGACCAGCCGGCTTAAAACTGCAGCCGGCTGTCGGTCTCCAGCAGCTTGTTCAGATTCGGCCAGTCGGTTTCGTTGATCGCGTTGAAGGCGTGCAAATACACCGCCACCGTCTCGCGCGGGTATTTGGCCAGCAGGCTCTCCACCGCGGCGTTCAACTTTTCGTCGGCCACCTGCTCCGGCAGGTTGTCAACCACTCCCTCCTTGTGGTCCAGCCCCAGGCTGGTGAGGAAATCGCACAGCATCGCGTTCTGCTTTTTCAGCAGCCAGCCGCGAATCAACCCGCCGGCGGCCGTCTCGAGCGCCGGCTTGGTCAGCGTGGCCAGCATCGTCTGGTGGCGCTGGGCGCGCGGCTGCCGCTCCAGGAAAACCGGCCGCAAATGGCGCGCCTGCGCCACCGCCGCCAAGGCGGCGCGATAGACCGGCTTGTCCGCCTCGAACATTTGTTCGACTATTTGCTGGGCCATCTCCGCCGGCATGAAAGCCAGCAACTCATAGGACTTTAGCATAAGTATAAAGCGGCGGCAGTTTAGCCGCCTGGCCGGCAAGCGCAAGAATTTCAGCGCCCGGCGAAAAGCCGCCCGACCGCCCCCCATTTTTTTAGCGACTTGGCCGCAGTTTAATGGTATAGGTCGGGCGTGAATGGCGATATGAACAATGAGCGGCTGCCGGACGGCGGATCGTTGTCGAGCCTCGAATTGCTGGGCTTGCTGTCGTCAAAAATCATCCACGACCTCAAGAACAAACTGGCCATTATTGCCGGGCACGCCCAGTTCGCGGAGATGACCCGCCAGAATCCCAAGGTGATGGCCGACACGATCGCCACCGTGCGGCGCGTCAGCGAGGAAGCCTCGAAGAACCTCGACCACTTGTCCAAACTGCGCCGCGCGTTGCCGCAAGAGCATTCCCAGTCGCCGTGGGCGATGATCGAGCCGTCCGTTAACCGGCTGTTGGCGCGCCGCCCCGGCTGGGAGCTGCGCCGCGCGGCGGAAACCGCCTCTCTGGTGGTGGCGATGCCCGCGCCATGGATTGTCTTTGTGCTGGCGCAAATTCTCCGAACCGTTCCGCCGGGGCCGGGGGTGTTAACGGTCGAACGCGGACGCGCCGAACTGCCGGTGGAAGGGGTGGAAGTGGCGCCGCTGGACCCGGATCGCGAATTTCTGCGCTTGACGCTGGCCGGCGCGCCCGAGTTGACGCCGGCGCCGGCGGAGCCCGCGACGGCGCTGGCCGAATTTGAGGCCCTCGCGGCGCAGGAATTGTTGCGGCGCATGAGCGGCGGACTGTGGCGGCAGACCGGCGCCGCGGACCATTTCGAGACCCGTTTGTTTCTGCCGCTGGCTTTGCCTCCCGTCCCATGATCCAGGATACCATTACCAAGATCGAAGCCCGCCTGCAAGGCGCGGAGAACCTGAGCGCGGAAAAACGCGAAGAATTGGCGGCCTTGCTGGCCCAGCTTAAAGCGGAGGTGGGGGAATTGGCCAAAACCCATCGCGAGGACGCCCAAAGCATCGCGGGCTTTGCCCAAGTGTCCACTCACGAAGCCACCCGCGCGGAGAAAAATCCGGCGAGCCTCGAACATTCCCTGGCCGGGCTGTCCGCCTCGGTGGCCGGGTTCGAGCAATCCCATCCCCGGCTGGTGCAAGTGGTGAATTCCATCTGCACCACGCTCTCGAACCTGGGCATTTGAGGCTGAACCGCCCATTCCGGCCATATGAACACGGGCGCGCCAGATGAGCCAGAAAGGTTGAAACAACCCGGCGCCGGCAGCGCGGCTCCCGCCCCGGCGTCCGAATGGCGGCCGGATTCCTGGCGGCAAAAGCCGGCTTCGCAAATGCCGACCTATCCCGAACCGGCGGCCTTGGAAGCGGTGTTGGCAAGCATTTCCCGCCTGCCCCCGCTGGTCAGCAGTTGGGAAATCGAAACGCTCAAAGCGCAATTGGCGGAGGCCAGCCGTGGCGAGCGGTTTTTGCTCCAAGGCGGCGATTGCGCCGAGAGCTTTGCCGATTGCGAGTCCGATCACATCGTCAAGACCCTGAAAATCCTCCTGCAGATGAGCATCATTTTGCTCGAGGGCGGCCGCCGCCGGGTCATCCGCGTCGGTCGGTTCGCCGGCCAATATGCCAAACCGCGCTCGGCGGAAACGGAAACTCGCGACGGGGTGACGCTGCCCAGCTACCGGGGCGACATGATCAACCGGCCCGATTTCACGGCCGAGGCTCGCCGGCCCGATCCGGAACTGCTGCTGCGAGCTTATGAGCGGGCGGGTTTGACCCTGAATTTCATCCGGGCGCTGGTGGACGGCGGTTTTGCCGATTTGCATCACCCGGAGTATTGGGACCTGGGGTTCGTGCAAAAGTCGCCCCGCGCGGCGGAATATCTCAAGATGGTCGCCTCGATCAGCAACTCCCTCAAGTTCATGGAGGTGTTGACCGGCCAGACGGTGGCTTCGATCCACCGGGTGGATTTCTTCACCAGCCACGAGGGCCTGCACCTGGCCTACGAGCAGGCCCAGACCCGGCGCGTGCCCCGCCGAACCGGATGGTATAATTTGACCACGCATTTCCCCTGGATTGGCGACCGCACCCGGCGGCTGGACGGGGCGCATGTCGAATACTTTCGCGGACTGGCCAACCCGGTGGCGGTAAAGCTGGGGCCCCACACCACGCCGGACGAGGCGGTGGCGCTGGCGGAAATTCTCAACCCGGCCAATACGCCGGGACATTTGACCTTCATTCTGCGGCTGGGGGCGGACCGCGTGAACCGGGTTTTGCCGCCGATAATCGAGGCCATGCGCCGGCGCGGGCGGCGGGTGCTCTGGTGCAGCGATCCCATGCACGGCAACGGCGAAATCACCAGCGCGGGAATCAAAACCCGCCGCTTTGACAAAATCCGCTCGGAACTGGAGCAGTGCTTCGAGTGTCTGCGCGAGCATGGGGCGCACCTGGGCGGGGTGCATGTGGAACTGACCGGCGAAAACGTCACCGAATGCCTTGGCGGCGCCAGCGGCATCACCGAGGCGGACCTGACGTTGGACTATCGCAGCCAACTGGACCCTCGTCTTAACTATGAACAGGCCATGGAGATAGCCTTGCTGCTGGCGCGGCTGCTGGCGCGCAACGGAAAACCTTGACTGCCGGACCAACCTGGCCGCCGCCCGCGCCCTTGATTTGCGGCGCCCCAAAGTTGACGGCCGCGGACAACGCTGGTTTTGGGATTTTCCCCGGCGCTCGAAGTTTTCGGGTGCTGCGGTTGCACAAGACGCCGCCAGCGATGTTTCCCTCCCCATGAACCCCCTCGTTGTAGGAGCCGACGTAAGGAGGCTCAAACTGGTCCCCGGGCGCGGTCGCCATGCTATCAGAGCCTCCTTACGTCGGCTCCTACGCGGTTCAGGGGTGGCAAGGCGCGAAACCAGTTTTCGGGGAAGTCTCTCCCCAAGGGAGAGGGACCAAGGGTGAGGGGTAAGGAGATTGGTGATCCAAACAAGGTGCGTGATTGCAAAAAGCCGTCAGCCGACGCGCGGGACAAATCGCCGCCTTATTTGAGTAGCCGGATTTGTTTCTCGTCGCGCGCGATAATTTCCCCGAGGCTTTGCGTCCGCTTCCGGCGGCTTTCGATGATGCTTTTATCGAGGTCGGGATCGAAAGGCACCGGATAGCGTCCGTCGAAACAGGCCAGGCAGAAACGATCGTCCGGCAGGCCGGTGGCGGCCACCATGCCCTCATGGGAGAGGTAACCCACCGAATCGGCGTTGAGCTGCGCGGCGATCTCCTCCATCTTAAATTGGTTGGCCATAAGTTCCCGGGGATCGGGGAAATCAATGCCGTAGCCGCACGGAAACCGGTGCGGCGGACAACTGACCAAGACATGCACCGCCTTGGCGCCCACCTGCTTGAGGCTCGTCACCCGGCGCTGGCAGGTGTTGCCGCGCACAATCGAGTCATCCACAATGATCACCCGCCGTCCGCGCACCAGCTCCGGAATGAGGTTCAGCTTCACCCGCACGTTGAGGTCGCGCACCAGTTGGGACGGCTGAATGAAACTGCGCCCAATGTAATGGTTGCGCACAAAGGCCATTTCAAAGGGCACGCCGCTCTCCAGCGAGTAGCCCAGCGCCGCGCACGAGCCGCTGTCGGGGATGGGCACCACCACATCCGCGTCCAGCTTGTGCTCCCGCGCCAACTGGCGCCCCATCTCGACGCGCACCCGGTAAACGTTCCGTCCGGCGATAGTGCTGTCGGGCCGCGCAAAATAGACATATTCAAAAATGCAGAAGGCGCGCCGCTGGTGCTCGGGAAAGGCTTTGAGGCTGCGCAGGCCGTTTTGGTCAATGATAACGATCTCGCCAGGCTCGACCTCCCGCTCGAACCGGGCGTGAATCAGGTCAAAAGCGCAGGTTTCGCTGGCGAGCACCCAGGCCTTGCCGATGCGCCCGATGCTCAGCGGACGGAAGCCGTGGGGATCGCGCACGCCAATCATCTCCCGTTCGGTCATGATGACCAGCGAGTAGGCGCCCTGGATGCGCCGGACGGCCTGGACGAGCGGGTTTTCCTGGCCTTTTTCCAACGGCTGCGCCAGCAGGTGCAGGATAATCTCGCTGTCCACCGTGGTCTGGAAGATCATGCCCCTGGCCTCGAGTTCCGCCCGCAGGTGGGCGGCGTTGGTCAGGTTGCCATTGTGGGCGATGGCGATTTGCCCGCGGGCGCAATCAACGGTCAGCGGCTGGGCGTTAATCAGGTGCGAGGAGCCGGTGGTCGAATAACGGGTGTGCCCCACAGCCATTTCGCCCCGGAGGCTGGTCAGCACCTGGTCGTTGAAAATTTGCGACACCAGCCCCATGCCGCGCCAGGCGTGGAAATGACCCTGCTGGTCGCAGGTCACAATGCCCGCGCTCTCCTGCCCCCGGTGTTGCAGGGCGTAAAGGCCGAAGTAGGTCAGCTCCGCCGCCTTGGGATGTCCATAAATCCCGAAGACGCCGCAATAATGTTTCGGATACGGTTGCATGGGCGTTGTCACCGCGCGCGGACATTCCAGCGGGCCGGACCAATTCCCGCAAGTCTTAACTTGCGGGAACGCAAACGGCGCTTGACGATGGGGCGGCCGCCGGGCAAGGCTAGGCGCGCAAGGCATGACAAGACGCATTCAAATTTTTCCGGCGCGGCGGGCCGGTCACCAGCCGTCCTTTTCGCCATGAACACCGCTTCCCAGGATTATCCCCGGCACTTGGGCGTCTTGCGAAAGTGGATCGAGCACCCGACCGATTACGAAAAGGCCTTCTATTATTTCCTCGAGGAATTCGCCGGGGACGCGCCTTTTCTCGAGGCGAGCCAGCCGGAGGAGGCGCCCGGCTTGCTGGCGGTGCTGCGGGTGGTGTCCGCCAAGGCCCTCGGCGAAGAGGCGGCGCTGGGCCAATCGCGCCTGCTGCGCCTGCCGGCGCACGGATTTTTGCACGGCAACGCCGTTGTCAGCGGACGGGTCGTGATCTTCTTCTATTTTGAGGACCTGAACAGCGGGGTCCTGGCCATCGTGCCGGGGGTCAACGGCGCGGTGGAAATCGCCAGGTTCCGGCTGCCGTCCGGCTTGGGCGGCAGCCCCCGAAACAATTAGGAGCCGGCGCATGGACAACCGCGAGGCGCTGGTGGCGCTGAACATGATCGAGGGGGTGGGGCCGGTGCGGGTGCGGCAGCTCATGCAGCACTTTGACGGTCCGGCGGCGGTCCTGGCGGCGTCGCGGGACCAGTTGCGGCGCGTCGCCGGCATCGGGGAGGACACCGCCGAGGCCATCGCCAACTGGGAGCAAACGGTGGACCTGTCCGGCGAGTTGCGGCGCATCCGCGAATACAATTGCCGCGCGGTGACCTGGGAGGATGCCGAATACCCCGAGCTGCTGCGCCAGATTTACGACCCACCCGTTTTGCTGTACGTCAAAGGGCAACTGCTGCCCCGGGACAAAAACGCGGTGGCGATCGTCGGTTCCCGCCAGGCGTCGCATTACGGCATCGAAACGGCGCGGCGCTTCGGCTACCAGCTCGGTTACGTGGGGGTGACCGTGGTCAGCGGCGGGGCGCGCGGCATTGACACCGCCGCCCACCAGGGAACGCTCAACGCCAAGGGCCGCGCCATTGTGGTGCTCGGCACCGGCATCAACATCATTTTCCCGGCGGAGAACGCCGCGCTTTTCGAGCGGGTGATGGAAAATGGCGCGGTGGTGACGCAATTCCCCTTCAACCGGCAGGCCGACCGCCAAAGTTTCCCCATCCGCAACCGCATTGTGGCCGGCATGACGCTCGGATCGGTGGTGATCGAGAGCGGGCTGAACGGCGGGGCGCTGATCACCGCCAACTTTGCCACCGAATACGGCCGGCAGGTGTTCGCGGTGCCGGGCCGCATTGACTCCCCGGGCAGCAAAGGCTGCCACGACCTGATTAAAAAAGGCGCCAAGCTCTGCGAAAGCGCCGAAGACATCCTGGGCGAATTTGAATACCTTTTCCCGCCCAGCAACCGGCCGGCCTCCCCGGCCGAAACCGGGACCCTGCCGGCCCTCGAATTGTCCGACAACGAAAAGCGCGTCTTCGGCCTGCTCTCCGCCGAGGAGGTTACGGTGGACGAAATCATTCACGCCAGCGGCCTGCCCGCCTCGGCGGTGTCGGTGGCCTTGTTGAGCCTGGAACTGAAAAAAATAATCCATCAGCTCCCCGGCAAACGGTTTGTCCGGCGATAGGCAATGCGGCGCTACCAGCCCATGATCCGCGCCGCGGTCTTCGCGGGGTCGGTTTCGGTGACCCGGTAAAGCGTGTAAACATTGACGCGCGCCATTTCGTCGCCCGGACCGAGCTCAAACAGCGGCCCCAGCATCTCCAGTTCCACGTATTCAAGCGGGTTGGGATTGGTGTAAATTTCCGCGTTGCTGTCCTGGTCCGGGTGTTCGGCGCCGGGCATCCGGGGCGAGTCAATCCGCAAAGCGTGCCGGCGCCCCACCCAGATCAGCGTGTCGGCGGCGCAGCCGATTTTATAGGCCGACTTTGGATCGCGCTTCATCGTCAGCATCCGGCGTCCCGGCGCCGGCGTCACCACCGCCGCGCTCGGCGGGCGCGACTTGGACAGCAGGGCATAACCCTCCGGGGATTTGGTTTCCGGCAGCAAAGGCGCAAATACCGCCACCGGGTCCTTGAGCTGGGTGATGACCCAGACGCCGATTTTGGCCGGCGCGCCCCGCGCGCGCTGGTAGGTGGTGGCAATGGACATCACCGGCTCGGCGGGGTCGAGGCGGATCCGGCGGGTGACGCGGATGCCGTAGTGCGGGTCCTCCGGCGAGATCAGCAGCACCGCCCCGTTTTCGATCCGCGCCTCGTGCGGCAAGCCGTCGAACGCCCGGGGCGGCCACCAGTCTTGGCGTCCGGTGAATTTCCCCCATTGCTCCTCCGGCGACGGCCAGGTTTTGTCGCCGCCCAGGTTGGTCCATTCCTTTTCCTCGCCGGTGAATAGCCGTCCAGCCAACGCGCGGTTCTCCCAGAACACCCCCTCTTCGCCCGCGAAACCGAACTGCATCACCCGCCCGACGGCGGGAACCACCACCGCCGTTGCGGCGCCATTGTTCAAGACCAGGCAATCCGGCCAGCCGTGGTAATTGGTGCGCGTGATGGTGGCCGCCCCCGCCGCCGCGGGCGCGGGGGCTGGCAACAGAAGGGCCGCCGCCAGTGCGGCGAGGGGCAGGCATGGCTTGTAGTTCATCACCGGAGACTGCCGCAATCCGCCCATTTTGAAAATGCTTAAATGGCGAGCGCTCCGGGGGCGCGCGGGCGCCAGGCAAAACGGGATTCGGACGTTATTCGACCTTGACCGGCCCCTGGATTTCGAGGGCGATGACGCTGGCGATGGGATCGGGCGCGCGCGCGGGCAGCGCCAGCACCACGTTGTTGCCCTCGGCCTTTGCGCTGACCGCGCCGCCGCCGGCCAGCAAACGGGCCCGGCCCGGCTGGCTGCGCAAGCCGGGCAGAGTCAGACGCCCATCCGCCGGCCAGTCGAACACATGCAGATACAAGACCCCGCCGCCGGGCCCGGTCTTGGCGGTGCAACGTCCCCAAGCCAGCTTGGCGAAGGGGCTGGCCGTCGTTGCGTAAATGGCTTCGCCGTTCACCTTCATCCAGGCGCCGATGGCTTGCAAGGCTTTGACGCTTTCCATCGGCACGCTGCCGTCCCCTTTAGGGCCGATGTTGAGCAGGTAATTGCCGCCTTTGCTGGCAATGTCCACCAGGTTGCGGATGAGGGTTTCGGCGGATTTCCAGGCCTGGTCATGCTCGCTGTAACCCCAGGTGGTGTTCATGGTCATGCAGGTTTCCCAATCCACCCCCGGCATGCCGGTCGCCGGGATGTGCTGCTCCGGCGTGATGAAATCCCCGTATTTCGGCTCGAGCTGCGGCGCAATGGAAGCGGTGCCCATGCCGGTGAAACCCGCCTCGGGAATTCGAAACAGCCGGTTGTTCATGATGATCCGCGGCTGTTTTTCCCGGACCATTTTCATCAGGTCAAAAGCGCGCCAGGCCTGGTCGCCCTGGAAATCCTGCGAGCTGTAATCCCACCACAGCACATCCACCGCGCCGTAGTGGGAAACCAATTCGCGCACTTGCGCGTGCAGGTATTCCACATACTTGGCATGGTCGCGTTCGCCGTTGGGGTAGGGCTGGCCCTTGAGCGGATGCGGCAATTGCTTCGACAGCGCGTAGGCGTATTGGTCATGGTGCCAATCAATCACCGAATGGTAAAAGCCGACGCGCAAGCCCTCGGCGCGGGCCGCGGTGACTATTTCCCGGGTCAAATCGCGCTGGAGCGCGGACCCGGCGTCAAAATCACTGACTCGCGAATCATGCAGCGCAAAGCCGTCGTGGTGTTTGGTGGTGAAGACAAGGTATCGGCAGCCGGCTTCCTTGGCCAGGCGCGCCCACTCGCGCGCAAAATTGGGCGTCGGCTGGAACAGCGGCAGGGCCTTGCGGGCGTAAGTGTCCGTGTCGGCTTTGACGCGCTGCTGAATCCATTCCATGCCGCCTTTGGTGGCGACCGGTTTGCCATCCCAGGTGCCGGCCAGGCCTGAATACAGGCCCCAATGCACAAACATTCCGAACCGGGCTTCGCGCCACCAAGCCATCCGCGCGTCCCGCTGCGCCGCGGTTTCCAGACCGGCGTTTTCCGCGCCCGTGGCGGCGCCGGGGAGCAAGGCCGCCGCGCTCGCCGCCAGGACTCCGCACCAAACAATGGTTTTCCTCATAGACAGCATGACGGCCAGTATGCGGCCCGCCGCCTTTTCCGGCAAGCCCGCGCTGAGAGGCCGGCGCTTTACAGTCGCTTTACAGGAAAGAGATTGCCAAATGGGGAGCGAAGGAGAACCTTCGGCCCATAAGGTATGGCTATGAATAAAGGCATTTCTCCCTCGGCGCGCGGCGGTCTGGCCCTGCTGGCTTTGTGCCTGCCGCTATCGGCCCAAACTTTGATCAACGTGGATTTTGGCGCCGGCGCAGCCAGTGCGAAGCGCGGCTTGGCGGCGACCGGCCAAAGCACCAACGATTATTGGAACCTCTACAGCCATTATGCGCCGAAATTCTCCGCCGGCATGGAATTGGTGCGCGATGGCCGGCTGGCCGGGTTGAAAACCGCCGACGGCCTCGAGACGCCCGTGTCCCTTGCCGTGTCCAATGCGCCCGGGGTCTGGGGCAACGCCACCGGTGACGCGATGTATGACAGCTATATCTACGCGCAAAACGGCAGCAACCTCGTGGTCACCATTCGCGATCTGCCCGAAGGACAGTATCATGTCTATCTTTACGGCCACGCGGATCCGGATGGCGCGCCGGAGCAAAACAGCCAATTCACCTTGCGGCATGGAACCAACGCGCTGGGGCCGCTGGCGGCCGTCAGTTCCGCCGGCTGGACCGCCGCCCAGCCGATGCAGGAGCGGCATCAGTATGTGGTCTTTCGCAACCTGGCGGTGGCCGCCGGACAGCCGGTGATTATCGAGGTGGCGCCCGGACCCGGGGGCGCGGCTGTGCTCAATGGCCTGCAGATCATTTCCCGCGGCACCAGCCCGCCAAAAACACTCGCCCCGGCCGCCTTGGCCGCTGCGTCAACGAACTTGAATTTCCTGGAAATTCGCTACGCGGGGACGGTGTCCGAGCAGGAGGCGCGCTTCCAAGTCAACCTCGAGATCGAGGCCCAAACGACGAATGAAATCAGCGGCCTGTTGTTTGACGGCGAGGTCGCGCTGCTGGTTCCCGGCCTGCCCGCCGGGGTGCGGCTGGTGTCGCAAAACCGCCAATACCACCTGTGTGTGGCCACCACCGGTTTGTACCGGCTGGAATTCGAGCTGCTGGCCAAAATCGCCAAGGCCGAACCATGGAATCAGATCAGTTTCACCGGGCCCTCCGCCGCGATCGGCTCGATCAAGGCGGAAGCCGCCAGCGGCGTGGAAATTCAAATGCTCAGCGGCACCCTGTTGGCCGGCGGGGAAAAGTCGTCCGCCAAGGTGGAAGCCCTGGTGGATGCCGATCGCCTGGTGTCGCTGCGCTGGCAAAGCAAGGCGGCCGAAATCACCCGCAAGTCGTTGGTCAATGTGGACACCGCCTTTTCGGCGCAAATCACTCCGACGGTGGTGAAATACACCACCCAATTCCGCTGCGAGATATTGCAGGCGCCCTTGCCGAAGCTCGTCATCGAGGTGCCCGCCGGCCAAAACCTCATCCGCCTCCAGGGGGAGCAAATTCGCGACTGGCAGACCAAAATCGAAGGCGCCCGCCAGTTGCTCACGGTGGAGTTCATCAAGCCGGTGGAAAAAAATTACACGCTGACCCTCTTCTCGGAAACCCCGCTGGAATCGCTGACCTCAACCCTCCGCCTCGCCCCCGCCTGGCCGCTGGACATTCAGCGGGAAACCGGCGCGTTCAGCCTTTTTGCCGACGATATGATCGCGGAGATTCAGGCGACCGACGGATTGCGACAGGTCAACGCCATTCCCAACGCGCTGGCCACCTATCGTTTTTCCGGCCGCCCGGCGGCGGCCGGCGTCCTGCTAAAGCGAGTCGAGCCGGTTCTCAAAACGCGGGACCGGGTGACCGCGCGCCTCGAGGAAACCCGGCTGCTGGTCAATCACGCCTTGCAACTGACCGTGGAAAAAGCGGGCCTTTATGGCGTGGAAATGACGCCGCCACCGGGACTGGCGGTGGCCGAGGTCAAAGGGGAAGGCGTGGAGGATTGGAAGGTTGCCGATGGCCGACTGCGCGTGGCTTTCACCAACCGGCTGCTGGGGGTGGGCCGGCTGGAGGTCACGCTGGAGCAGCCGTTGAAAACTTTTCCGCCGCAAATCACGATCCGGCCTTTGCGGCTGGCGCGAGCCGCCAATGAAACCGCGCAAGTCGGCGCGGCTTCCGCGCTGGGCATTCAATTGAAGACCGCTCCCCCAACGACCGGCCTGCGCGAAATCCCCGTCAGCGCGCTGAGCGCGCCAACCGACGAGTTGCTGGCCTTTGCCGCCGAGCAGCCCGACTGGTCCCTGACCCTCGCCGCCGAGCGCCTGACGGCGCGCGTGGTGGCGGAAATTTTCAACCTGGTCACCATCGGCGACGGATTGGTGGGCGGCAGCGCCACCGTGCGTTACGGCCTGGTGAACCAGGGAGTGCAAGAGTTCAAGGTCCGGCTGCCGGCGCATTGGAAGAATGTGGAATTCACCGGCGCCAACATCCGCCGCAAGGAATCGCAGCCCGGCCCCGGCACGAATGAAGTGCTTTGGACCATCACCCTCCAGGACAAGGCCTGGGGCGGCTACACGCTCGTGGTCACTTACGATTACCAGTTCGACCCCAAAGCGGCGGCGCTTGATTTTGCCGGACTGCACTCGGTGGGCGCGGAGCGGGAAAGCGGCTTTGTGGCGATCACCGTGGCCGGCAACCTGAAAGTCGAGCCGCGGCCGCCGGCGGCGCCGCTGCGGGAAATTGATCCGTTCGACCTCTCCGAAACCGACCGGGCCATGGTCACCCGCCCCATCTTCCGCGCCTATCGCTACGCCGGCGACGCCTTCGCTCTGACCGGCGGAGTTCGGCGTCACGAGGAGGTTCCAGTGCTGGACGCCGTGACCGACCGCACGCAAATCACCTCCGTGCTGACCGAGGCCGGCGAAATGTTGACGCAGGCCGGATTCATGGTGAAAAACAACGACCGGCAGTTGCAGCGCTTTCAACTGCCGAAGGGCGCCGATTTTTGGGCGGCGTATGTCAACAGCCAGCCGGTCAAGGCGGAGCGCGACGGCCAATGGCTGCTGGTGTCGCTGCCGCGCGGGGCCAACCGCGACCAGGTGTTTGCCATTGACCTTGTCTATGCGCAAAAGTTGGGCACCCTCAAGCGCATCCTGCCCAAGCGGGTGGAGCTGGAGGCGCCGCGCAGCGACATCCCCAGCACTTATGCCGAGTGGCAGATTTACGTGCCCAACAGCGAGAAGGCAACCGGCTTTGGCGGCAACATGACCGTCGCCCGCGGCACCACCTACGGCTGGCAGGACGCTTGGCGGGGTTTCCTGGCTTTTTACCGCAGCCTTGGCTTGGGGCTGATCGTGGCCGGCCTTGGCGTGCTGCTGCTGACGGCCGGCATTGCCTCGGTGGTTCGGCGCGGGCTGGGCGGGCTGGCGCAAATCGCGCTGGCGCTGTTCATCATCGGCATGCTGGCGGCCATTGCCATTCCCAATTTCGTCAAGGCCCGCTCCACCTCCCAGCGCAATTCCGCCATCAACAACTTGCGGCAAATTGCCGGGGCGCGCGAGCAATGGGCGTTGGAAAATAAAAAAACGGCGGACAGCTCGCTGCCCTCGGCCGACGACCTGTTCGGCGCCGACAAATACATCAAAGTGCCCCCACCTGATATCAATTACATTGGAACCGGCAAGCGGATGGACAATCCGCGCAATATCGTCGCCCACAGCAATCCCGACGATCGCGGCGAACGTTCGGTGCTTTTTGCCAACGGCGAAATCCTGACCCTGAACGATCAGGCTTTTAACCAGGCGATCCAAAACGAGAACCATTGGACACCCCCCGCGCAAACGGCCCAGGCGGCGCCAGGCAATGATTTCCTGGTCCAACGCCCATCTCCCCCGCCGCCCAATGCGCCGCCTTTCGCCGCATTGCAGCCGCTTCAGGGCGGCGGCGGCAACCTGGGCGCCCTGCCGGGCGGCGCGGTCCAAACCGCCGCCGGCGGCCGGCCGGTGCGCATCGAGTTGCCGCGGGCCGGCTGGATACTGAGCTTTACCAAAGTGCTTAATCTGACGCAGGAGCCGGTCACCGTGAAGATGACCCTCACCCGGCTGAAGGTTCACGCCACCGGCCGCACCATCATCCAGGGTTTGGCCTTCCTCGCCGGCCTGATTCTGGTGTGGCGACAATGGACGCGGACCGACCGCAGCGCCTTTTGGCTGGCGACCGGCGTGGGGCTGGTGTGCGGGTCGGTGATCGCCCTCCTCATTACCTGGCGGGCCTTGCACGCGGCGTTAATCGCTGCGCCGCTGATCCTCGGCTTTCTGGTCGCAGCCTGGTTGCTGCGCAAAATTTGGACCGGCCTGGCCGGGCGCAAGACGCCGCCGGGCGCCGGAACCGATGGCGCGGTCCCTCCGCCGGTCATCCCGCCGGGCAGCCCAGTCGCCACCGTCCTGGTCGCGACCCTGTTGTTGGTCAATCTGGCCGCTCAAGCCGGCCAGGCGCCGCCTCCCCTGGCCTCCCCCACCAATGCCGTCACCCTTGTGGCGGCCGATTATCGCGGGACCGTGCTGGAGAAAGTGGCGGTGCTGGACCTGGACCTGCTGGTCAACTCGGTGGCCAGCAACCAAACGGTGCGCCTGTTTGGGGAAGAGGTTGCCGTGCAGCAATTCCAGGCTACCAATGCGCTCGCTTTGCAGCGCCGCGGCGGCGCGGTTTACCTGAGCGTGGCGCAACCGCTCCAGGCTCGGGCGCAAATGCGCATCGCCGTCAAACTGGGCGGCGACATCGCCAAACGCCAATTGGTCTTCCAGATTCCTTCCGCCCTGGCCAGCAAGCTAAGCCTGGCCATCGAGGAAGCGGACGCCGATGTGGAATTCCCCAGCGCGGTGGCCTTCAAACGGGTGACCGACCAGAAACAAACCAAAGTCGAGGCGGTGCTGGGCGCCGGCGGGCGGGTGGAAATTCTTTGGACGCCGCGCGTGAAACGAGCCACGGAAGTGGCGGCGGCGGTGTTTGCGCAATCCACCGCGCTGGCGGCTTTTGGCGGCGGGGCGGTCAATACCCGCACCACCACCGATTTCCAAGTCACCCAGGGAGAATTGCGCCAGGTGAAAATCCGTCTGCCCGCCGGGGAGCGACTGCTGCGCGTGGAAGGCGAGCTGATCCGGGTTTGGGATTTGGCCGAAGAGGCGGCTGGACCGGTATTGACCGTCGAACTGGTGAAACCCGCCACCAAGGAGTATCAGCTCACCGTGGAGACGGAACGACTGCTGGACAAATTACCGTCCCCAATCCAGGTCAAGGTTCCGCAGCCGTTGGAGGTCATTCGCGCCACCGGATTGGTCGGCCTGAAAGGCGCGGAGGAATTGGCGCTGCGGGTGGAGTCGGCGGAAAACCTGCAGCGGGTGGACCTGGCCGAATTTCAGCGCGTTTCCAGCGAGAAAGCGGGGGAATTGCTGGCCGCCTATCGCTATTTGCGTCCGGATTTCAACCTGGCCGCCATCGCTGAGCCGGTGCAGCCGCATATCGAGGCGGTGGCGATGAACACCACGCTGATTGACTACAACGCCGTCAACCTGACGGCCCAAATTGATTATCAGATCAAGAAGGCCGGAGTTTTCACCCTGCGCCTGGGTCTGCCGGAGGGCTACAAAGTCAACACGGTGGCCGGCAAGGAACTCCAGTCCTGGACGGAAAGAGGCAATCCCCGCGTGCTCGAAGTCGCTTTGAAAGCACGAACCCAGGGGGACTACGCGCTGCGCGTGGCGCTTTCGCAATCACACAAGGATTTGCCTAAAACGGTGGAAATCGCCGGGGTCCTGCCGTTGGACTCCCACAAGCTCACCGGCTATTTTGGCGCGCATTCCCCCGCCGGCATCTCGCTGAAAACAGCGGCGTTTGACGGTTTGACCGAAGTCCCGCTGGCCAGCCTGCCGTCCGGCATGGGCCTGGGGGCCGGGGCGCTCGGTTTCAAATACATGCCCGGCGAAGCCCGCGCGGCGGCGCCCTGGCGGCTGACGGTGGGCACCGAGGCGATGGAATCCTGGATTCGCGCCGAGGTGGTCAACCTGGTCAGCGTCAGCGAGACGCTGCTGGCCGGCCGCTCGATCGTGCGGCTGGAAGTGGCCAACGCTCCGGTCAATGAATTTCGCCTCAAAGTTCCGGCCGCTTACACCAACGTTGAAATAACCGGCCCGAACATTCGCCGGCGGGACCGCAACGGCGAGGAGTGGCGCGTCGAGCTGCAAAACAAAACGCGCGGGCTTTACACCCTGGCCGTGAACTGGGAGCAGCCGCGTTCGGCCGCCGACCCGCGGCTGCTGGTGACCGGCGTCGAGGCGCTGGGCGTGGAACGCGAGACCGGCGCCACCGTGTTGCTGGCGCGGCCGCCGCTGGTGGTCAACGAACGGTCCGCCTCCGATCAATTGCTGCGCATTGACCACCGGGAACTGCCCGATTGGGCCGGAGTGGCGGCCGCCCCGGCGCCGGGCGCGGAGCGTCCAGTGCTGGTTTATCGCTACCTGCGGCCGGGGTGGACCCTCGCCGCCGAGGTGAAACGCTACGAGGAGGCCGCCGTGCTCCAGGCGCTGGTGGACAGCGCGAAATTAACAACGGTGATTGATGACGACGGCCAAATGATGACGGAGATGACCCTCGCCATCCGCAACAATGGCCGCCAGCATTTGGAAGTGGAACTGCCGGCGGGCGCGAAAGTCTGGTCCGCTTTCGTGGCCGGCCAGCCGGTGCGGCCAGGCTTGCGAGCCGGCAAACTGCTGCTGCCGCTGGAACGTTCCATCAATGAGGCCCCGGTTAGCGTGGAGCTGGTGTTTGTCGGCGCCTGGTCGTTCCCCGCCGCCCGCGGCGACGTCGGCTTGCTCTCCCCCAAGTTGGATTTGCCGCTGAAGAACGCGCGTTGGGAGGTCTTTTTGCCGCCGGATTACGCCTATTCTGATTTTGGCGGCAGCATGATCCGCGAGGCGGCGGAATCGCCGCTGGTGCAGGTCTTCTCCCAAGGCGCCTATCAATTCCAGGAGGAGCAAAAAATCGCGGCTAAAAAGGCTGTCACGCTCAGCAATTTGCGCAGCCTTCGCGAGAGCATTGTGGGCGGCAAGAGTTCCGGCGGCTATGCCGGAAACGAGGGTTTCAACTACGTCCGCAACGCCGAGGCCCTGGGGGACGAGGAGTCGGTCAAGGAATTAAAGCAACTGCAAAAAGACCTGCGCCGCGCCCAAAGCAGCAACCTGATCCAAGGCCAGCGCGCCTATGTGCTCGATAACGCGGCCAAGCTGGGCGACGTGAATCTGCAGCAACGGCTCAACGGGATGGCGCAACAAAAGCCCGCCGGGCCGCAGGCCGACCGGCAGGAAGCGCAACCGCAGGCCCTCCAGACCGACCTCGATTTCGCCGTCGCCGAGCAGCAGTGGGAGCGGCTCGAGAAGGCGCAGGAGGTCCGCGTCGCCAAGGTTCAGCCCTTGCGGGCCAACCTTCCCACCCGCGGCCAGCGGCATGTTTTCACCCAGATACTGCAAACCGAGATCAACAAGCCGCTGACGATCACCTTCTCCGCCGCGAGCACCCGCCAGACCAATTGGCTCGCTTGGGGCTTGGGGTTGGCCGGTGGTTTCTTGGGGCTGTGGATTCTGGCCGCCCTCCTGCCAAGCCGCCAAAAACAGTCCTAAACCTCCTCCCCATTAACCCCTGGTTGTAGGAGCCGACGTAAGGAGGCTCAAATTTGATCATGGGCGTAATCGCCATGGTATCAGAGCCTCCTTACGTCGGCTCCTACGCGGTTGATGGGTGGCAAGGCGCGAAACCAGTTTTCGGGAAAGTCTCTCCCTGACGACCTGCGCGGCTAAAAGCCGGGCCGGTTTGCGTCGGCAGTCCTATCCTGGGGTGTGACCCAAAGCGATTTCCAATAAGCCTGCTCGACGGCGTAGAAATCCACGGGCTGCTTGGGGTCATGGTCGGGCGGCAGCACACCGTAGCGTTTCATCTCCCGGAACCATCCCTGGCGCGGCACATAGCCGGCCATATCAAAGCGCTTGATGGTTCCCAGGTAATCCCGCCCCGCGGCGGCCATCGCCACCAGTTTTTGGTGATCGGCATCGCTGGTGTTGGCAAAAACCGCTTGGCCATCCGGCCCTTGGCAGAGGCCCAGCCCGCCCGCCGCCTTGTCCAGCGGGGCCAGCGCGATCAGCGATTTGTCCGGTCGGCTCAAATTGAACAGGATGTGCCGGCTGTATTTGAGCCGGGCGTCGTTCAGGTCAAAACGCCAAAAGGACATCCCCAGCTCGTCCGACATCGAGTGTGGCAGGCGTCTCTCCTTTTGATGGCAACTGCCGCAGCGCCGGTCCATCACCTCCGCCCCGGCCAGCGTTGCCGGCCATTGGCCGTCGGTATGGACTTGGTGGTTCTCCTGATAGCCGCCAATCGAGCCGGCGCCCAGCGCGGCGTAGGTGCCGGGATAAGGCGCGCCCACCTCGATCCAGAGCCGCAGCATCTTCTTGTCGTGCGCGCTTGCCTGCACGCCGTAATGAGTGTTGTCCAGCATCTTCAAAATCCGGCTGGCACCCGAGCCCAGCTCGCGCGGCGCGTAGTTGCTGCGGGGCTGGTTGCGGCCGTCGGAAAAGAGCCGCTTGACGGTGAGGGTGAAGTAACTGTGGGAAAACATCGGGCCGTGGTCGCCGGTCAGGATGATGCCGCCGGCGCGCGGGCCGCCGCGGGGCGAGGCGGTGTAGTCGTGGCACTCGACGCACAGGCGGTTCAGGATGGGCTGGATGTCGCGGGGGAAATCGAACACATCCGGGCAATCGCGGATCGGCTCGACGGTGCTGGGGGCGCGGGCAAGCGCCTGGAGGGGGCGGTTGGGCAGGTAGCTCTGGGTGCGCTGCTCGTGGCAGCCGACGCAACTGGTGGTTTCGCCGGGCTGCACGGTCAGGAAGCTCTGCATCCGTTTCACCGAAAGGTCCTGCTCGTCCAAGGCCACAAAGAACAGCCCGCGCCCCGCCGGCAAGTCCATGTAGGCGGAGCCATCCGGCTCAACCGGCACCGTGCCCAGCACCCGTTCCAGGGAAAAGGAGCCGCCGTAGGTCAGCGGGTCCATCCCGCCGGTGTAATTGATCGGCTTGGGAAGCGTCTCGATCACCAGCAGCTTTTTAATATCGCCCGGCTTCAGCCCTTCCATGTTCCGCCCTTCATAGACGTTGGCCAGGACCACGCGGCCGGTGCGCTCCTGGAATTTCACCGCCGCCGGCACCACCAGCTCGCGCTCGCGCGGCGCCAACGGACGCGGCTCATGCAGCAGCATGCCGTCCTTGGCCGCCGCCTCGTCCAGGCGATACAGCCGGCTGGACTGCCCGGCGGCATTGATCAGCCGAATTTCGGTTCCCACCGCCGCCATAAAGGCGTTGGGGGAAAACGCCCAGGGGTCCCGGTAATCCTCGCCTTTGATCAAACGCCGCGACATGCCGTGGTTGTCCGGCCCCCCGCGGGGATCCACCACATAAAGGCCGCCCGCATGTTCGGCGCGGCCATGGCCGGGGGAAAAGATCGCCACCACCTCGCGCGTGCCGGGAATGGGTTTGGCGTCAATCATCACGATGCCGGGGCGCTGGTTGCCGAAATAGACCATCTGCGAAGTGCCGTCCGGATTCATGGTCCACAAGTGGTGGTAATCCACCTGGGAGCGGTCCACATATTCCCAGCGTTGATAGAGAAGGCGTCCATCCGGCAGCACCCACGGGGTGTTGTCGTGCTCGTTGTTGGCGGAGAGGGCGCGGATGTTGCCGCCGTCGGCGTCGCATCGGTGCAGCGTCGCCACCTGCGTGATCCAGCAATTCACCCAGCGTTTGGCGCGGGTCGAGACAAAGGCGATGCCGCCGTCCGGCAGCCAGCAGGCCTCGAAGTCGTCATAGCCGCCGCTGGTCAACTGGCGCAGGCCCGTGCCGTTCGCTTGGATGGTGTAAAGGTGATAATTCTCGCTGTCGCCCTTGCGCCAGGAAAACAGGATGGTCTGGCCGTCGTAATGCACCGCCGGGTCGCGCACCCCGCCCTGCGGATCGTCAATCAGCCAGGTCACCTTCCCGGTTTTAACGTTCAATTTGCCCAGTTTGCCGCCCAAACGGTAAGCCACGCGCTTGCCTTGATGCGTGAAGTGCGAATTTTTTTCCAACTCCATTTCGCAATCGGAGTAATAGCCGATATTGGCATACCAATGGCCGTCCGAGCCGACCCTGCGGGTGGCAAACACGATCTCCTCGACCTCCTTCATCGGCCCGGCTAGGAATTCCTCCCGCAAATCCACTTCGGCGAAGGCCTGCAAGGGCAGGGGCTCTTTCCGCGGACCAAGATAAAGGTAGTCGTAAATCACCCAGCTCCCGTTCGCCAGGGTGATTTCGATTTGGTTTTCACCCGATTTCAGGCCGCCGGTTGGCAGCGGAAAAACCATCGAGGAAGGCAGCCCTTCGTTGTGGGGGTCGCTGGCCGCGCTGCGACCGCGGGGGGCTTCGCGGCTGGCGATTTCCTGGCCGTTGAGGCGGATGGTAACGCGGGAGGGGGTGTGGGCGTCAGCCAGCCCCATGATGAAATGCTGGGGGGCGGCCGGGACGGTCGCCAGTGAGAACTTGAGGGTGAACGTGTGCGCTTGACTGCCCGCCCATTTGTCATGGTGGCTGGGATGGATGTAAGGCCAGCTCTCCAGGCTGCTCTGGCCAACCGTGAACACCACCGGCTTCGGATAAACCTTCTGGTAGGCCGGCCAACGTTTGTCGGTCAACCCGAATTCCATCGAAGAACCGTCGGGTTTGCCGATCAGGAACAAGGCATCCGCCGCGACCGGCTTGGACGCGGGCGCGCCCATGGCGCCCAGCAGCCCCGCCGTCAATAAACCAGCCACCGCCCCCGCTCCGCGGCTCGCCAGGATCTCTGTTCTAATGCACGTCATAACCAGGATTGACGCGCGAAAGGTAACGGAAAGCTGGCGGGCCGACAAAGACATTTTATCGGTTGGTGGCCCCCAGGCGGCGCGCGGCCAGGCGTTGAGCCGGCCCCGCCCTAAAGAGCTGGCGGCATTAACGGTTTGGCTTCCGGCCCCCTCGCGGCTACTTTTTCGCCCGGGTGAAACGCGCCAATCACCGTCCATGGAAATCCGCCAGCCGATGGCTGGCGGGGGCCGCCACTTTGGCCATGGGGTTTGGTGTCATGGCGTGGCTGCCCGCCCGGGCGCAATCCTTTGCGCCATCCCCCGAAATAACCTACGAGGAATGGAGCGGTCTTTGCGCAAAACTGCCTTCCTACAAGGCCGCCCGCGGCCAAATCCCGCCGCGCAGCCTCCTGCCTTTGAAAACGTTCGCGGAGTTGGACCGGCAAATCGGGAATTTCTTCGCGCTCAGTGTCACCGGCGAACTGTCCCGCGCCGAAGCGTGGGTCGGTTCGTTCCCGGAAAAATCCCGGTTCTTCGATCCGACGCGTGTTTATCACGAGCATTCGGACATTCCCTTCCAGCCTTTCGCGCAAAAGCTGATGGTGCCGCCCGGGGCCGAAGTCTTTTTTCACGGGGATCTGCACGGTGACATCCATTCGCTGATGGGCATGGTCAATTGGATGAACCGCGGCCATTATCTCCGCGGCTTCAGCTTCGCCCGCACGAATGCCTGCCTCGTCATCCTGGGCGACTTCACCGATCGCGGCCTCTACAGCACGGAAGTGCTTTACACGCTGCTCCGGCTGAAGCTGGCCAATCCAGACCGGGTTTTCCTCTGCCGCGGCAACCATGAGGACATCGAACTCATGTCGCGCTACGGATTCCTGGCGGAGGGCCAAGCCAAATACGGGGGCCAGTTCGACGCCCACAAAATCTCCCGGATTTACGACTTCCTGCCGGCGGTTCTCTACCTCGGGTGCGGCACGAACTTCATCCAGTGCCACCACGGCGGCCTGGAACCGGGCTATCGCCCCGCCGACCTGCTGGACGCCGCCGGCGCCGCGCGGTTTCAAATCATCGGCAAGCTGGCGCAAAAAACTTTTTTCACCGCCCATCGAGCCTGGTTCGCCGCGTCCGACACCGAGACGCGCGCCACCGCCGCCAACTATTACCGGGAAGCGGTTCTCACCAGCCCAACCCAGCCGACGCTCCTTGGTTTCCTGTGGAACGACTTCACGGTCCTCAAGGGCGAGACCCAATTGTCTTTCAACGCGGGCCGCGGCTTTGTCTATGGCGACGCGCTGACCCGGCTGGTATTGACCCAATCCGGTTCCGGCGCCAACCGCGTGCGCGCGGTGTTTCGCGGACATCAGCATTCCTCGATCCCCAATCCCCTGATGAACCGCCTGGTTGAAGGGCGCGGACTATTCCGGCATTGGCAGGCCGCCGATTCGCCGCCGGCGCTCGCCGCCACGGGCGCGGCGCTCAAAATCGAGCGTGACGCCGAGCGCGGCCTGCCGGATTTCTCGGTCTGGACTTTCAATGTCGCGCCCGGCACCTCCTACGGGCTCGGCAACCGCTTTCAGTTCGACACCTTTGCCATCCTCCGTGTGGCCCCGGATTTCGCCGACTGGAAAATCCGCGTCGTCAACCAACCCCTCGCCGAGTAAGGCCGCCGGCCGCAGCCGCGCGCGTTTGCCGCCACCCCCGGGCAACCCACCACCAAACGGCTGGCATCAAGCCCCCGCCTGCGCTACTCTACCGGCGCTTGACGAACGCGTTCCATAATCCGGCGCTGGCGGCGTTCCTGGACGCCCTGGCCGCGGAGTTGACGGTGGCGCAGGTGCGGGTGCGGCGAACGGCGGACGGCTTTGAACTCCGCCACGAGGCCGATGACCGCGCGGCGGACGGCGACTTGCGGCCGCTGAGCGTCGCGGAGTTGTGCGCGCTGGCCACTCACGCGGACAACGGCGCTTTCCGCCCGTTGCGCGCCGCGCCGAATTTGCGCCGGGGCTGGCGCTGCAAGGTTGGTGACGCCGCCGAATTGGAATTGGCCCTAAACCGCCTTTATCCCGGGTTTTTGGCCGACTGGTTTGCGGCCCTGACCCCTCCCCCGCCGGTTACGAATTACCGGCCTTTTGTGGAACGTCAGACCGGGATGTATCGCCTCGCCGCCAAGTTGAACGATGCCCAGGCCGCGCAGACTATCCGCGCCTGCTGCCACGCCCGGTTTTGCCTGAAACGCCGCCTGTGGACGGTGGCGGGCCTGGCCCCCGACCCGCCGACGGCCAAGAGCATGATTCCCTGCCTGGAGCCGTGCGCCCTGCTGTTGGAATTCGCCCGCAAATCCATGCGCCTGGAACAGGAGGAAAAAATGACCGTTGATCTGTCGCCTTCGGACCTCCGGAGCGTGCTCGCCGCCCTCGATTGGGCGGCCCAACATCCCCCGCCGGACTTGCGCGAAGCCGATTTTGCCGACGCCGCCAACCCGCGCCGCCTGCGGCGCGTCGCGGAAAAATTGCGCGCCCGGCTGCCGGCGGAAACGGCCGGCCAAAACCCGGACGAGCGCGACGAGTAAGCGGCGAGGCTTATTGCCCCCCCCATCAGCCTTGTGGCGGCGGGGATGCGGCAGAACCAGGGGCGGAGGGACCGGGCGCCATAAACATGCTGGCATTCACATAACGCCGCGCGAGCTTGGTCAGCAATACCAGCGCGATCAGCAGGCAAGCGGCGGCAATAATTCCGCCACCCTTCAGGGCAAAAATGGAACCGCCAAATAGAACAAAAGCGGAGGAATAGGCCATAAGAATGGGGGCTGAAATGAGGAAATAAGGCGCAAACCGCACCCCGGACAAGCCCAGCAGGTAATTCTGCACAAACAACGGAATCCCGGGGGTGATCCGCAAAGCCAGAACCAACTTGAGGTGATCCTCGGGCAGCACCACCGGCAGCGTATATCCACGGCGATTCAGCAAATAGAGCAGCGCCCGCCGCATCCAGCGTTGCGCCAGCAGGTAGGCCAGACTGATGTTGCCCCCAATCCCCGCCGCCGCCAGCGCCAAACCCCAACGCGGCTCAAAAGTCGCGCCGGTCAATATCAAAAGGATGCTGACCGGGCAGCCGGCCAGCGGCAAAAGAACCAGCGCGGCCAGCATCCAGCCCGGCCCGCAATGACGCAAAAATTCCAAGGCTTCTTGCACGGGGCTTTAAGCGTTCCCAGCCGACCTCATTTCAACCGGCGTGATTGCCATATTGGCGGCCATGATAAATCCCTCCGGCTATCGAGGTCAAACCCGCTGATGCCGGTCCCGCGAACTTGCGCCCGCGTTGGCACAAGTTCAGCAGGCCAAACGCAAAGACGCTGAGGCGCAAAGTCGCAGAGAAAAAATCCGGTTCTTCACTGTTTTCGGTGGAATGGCTGGCCGCCAGCTCCGTCAGGAGCGACATGTTTATAGCCCGCCACGGGCCCCACACCCCCTCCGCCGTT
>Ga0101944_10000667_pt1 | contig 93662 bp, 83 predicted proteins | sample DewCreD2012metaG_FD_75245 | JGI IMG/M metagenome (GOLD analysis project Ga0101944, IMG submission 75245) | Hot spring sediment bacterial and archeal communities from British Columbia, Canada, to study Microbial Dark Matter (Phase II) - Dewar... ... | reverse complement strand
TGGGCACTGTCTCAACCACGGGCTCGGTGAAATTGTGGTACCGGTGAAGACGCCGGTTACCCGCATATGGACGGAAAGACCCCGTGCACCTTTACTGCACCCTAGCATTGGGTTCGGGTAAGGCATGTGTAGCATAGGTGGGAGACTTTGAAGCCGGGGCGCTAGCTTCGGTGGAGTCATCGGTGAAATACCACCCTTGTCTTATTTGGATTCTAACCTAGACCCGTGAATCCGGGTCAGGAACAGTGTTAGGCGGGTAGTTTGACTGGGGCGGTCGCCTCCCAAAATGTAACGGAGGCTCTCAATGGTTCCCTCAGCATGGTTGGTAATCATGCGTCGAGTGCAAAGGCATAAGGGAGCTTAACTGCGAGACACACAGGTCGAGCAGATGGGAAACCAGGACTTAGTGATCCGGCGGTAGCAAGTGGAAGTGCCGTCGCTCAAAGGATAAAAGGTACGCCGGGGATAACAGGCTGATCTTGCCCAAGAGTTCATATCGACGGCAAGGTTTGGCACCTCGATGTCGGTTCATCGCATCCTGGGGCTGAAGAAGGTCCCAAGGGTTTGGCTGTTCGCCAATTAAAGCGGTACGTGAACTGGGTTCAGAACGTCGTGAGACAGTTCGGTCCCTATCCTATGCGGGCGCAGGATACTTGAGAAGAGTCGCTTCTAGTACGAGAGGACCGAAGTGAACGTACCTCTAGTGTACCAATTGTCGCGCCAGCGGCAGCGTTGGGTAGCTATGTACGGATGTGATAAGCGCTGAAAGCATCTAAGTGCGAAGCACACTTCAAGATTAGGTATCCCTGGGGCTTAGCCCCACTAAAGACTCCTTGGAGATTACAAGGTTGATAGGCTGCAGGTGTAAGTTCCGTAAGGAATTCAGCCGAGCAGTACTAATAAGTCGTGCGACTTAGCCATTTAATTTTGTTTCAAGATAGTTGCTAAAGTTTATGCTCAGTTCTTTCAATCTTTCATTTATGTTTGAGAAAAATAATTTCTGACTTTATAGTTGGAACAAAGTTTTCTGGTGGCTATAGCTAAGGGGAAACACCTCTTCCCATTCCGAACAGAGAAGTTAAGCCCTTAAACGCCGATGGTACTGCATGCGCAGGTGTGTGGGAGAGTAGGTAGCTGCCAGGATTTTTATTTTAATCCCTCATCGATATCTCTTTGAGGGATTTTTTATTTTAAAGGGTATGTGGGAGCCCCAGTTTCATCGGGATAAAATTCGTTTGCTGCCAAAATTTTTTATTTGAATACATCATCAATATTGTTTATGAATTTTTTAGTTGAAATAGTTGAGTGTGAGTCCCAATCTTCATTTAGAAAAATTCTAACATTATGCTTAATTATTTTATTTGCTCATCAAATTCATAAATAAATTTGTTAATTCATTAATTTCTTGGGGAACTAACAAAATTTTTAATTTTATCATTAAATAAGATTTGATAAAAGATGCAATTTAAAACACTAAATTTATTTTCTTATTTTTAATAGTGGTTTAATCAAAAAAATTTGTCTCAATACTATAAAATACTTTAGAGGTAATAAATGAAATTTATGAAGCTCGTTAACTTTCTTTTTGTTCTATTTGGACTGTTATTTAATTCTTTAATTGCCCAACCCCAGGTTGTAAATATAAGTTTAGATAAAAATACTCTGAAAGTGGAATCTGGTTCCAGTTTCAAAGTGGTTCTAAATGCTAAGGTGGATAATACCTGGCATATAAATTCCAACAAACCGAACGATGAGTTCCTTATACCAAGTGTTGTTACTGCTAAGGGAAATGGTATTAAGTTATTAAATGTAAAATATCCTCAAGCACACGATATTAACTTTTCATTTTCTGATAAACCGGTTTCTGTTTACGAAGGGGATGTAAAATTTGAGCTAACAATTGCTGTTGATAAATCAGCCGTTCCCGGCAAACAAAATGTTGAAGTTAAACTTAATTACCAGGCATGTAACGATCAATCCTGTCTTCCGCCAACCTCAGTTAAAACCGAATTAGAACTGGAGATATTAGCTGCAGCTGAAACTGCCGGACAGGAACCGAAAGTAATTGATCAGACAGAAGAACCAACTCAGTCTATTGAACCACCTGTAACGCAGAAATTGGAAGAAACAGTTTTACCACAGGAGGAAATTAAAAAAGAAGAGGATTCTCTTGCATCAACACTCGAATCGAGCGGGATTTTATTGAGCTTGATTTTTATTTTCATTGGTGGACTAGCACTAAACCTGACACCATGCGTCTATCCATTAATCCCAATAACAATTGGTTATTTCGGCGGACAAGCAGAAGGGAAAACGAGCAGATTATTTTTACTTGGAATTTTATACGTTCTTGGAATGGCACTCACATATTCTGTAATTGGAGTTGTAACAGCACTAAGCGGTGCGGTCTTTGGTACTCTTCTTCAAAATCCATTTGTAATTATTGGTATAGCACTTTTGTTTATTGTTCTTTCATTGAGTCAGTTTGGTGTATATGAATTCAAACTTCCTGATAAACTAGTAATGAAAGCCGGTGGTGCAAAGGGTGGAGTTTTCGGTGCTTTCTTTATGGGTTTAACTATGGGTATTGTTGCCGCACCATGTATTGGACCATTCGTGTTAGGACTAGTAACTTATGTTGCTGCAAAAGGTGATGCATTCTATGGATTTCTAATGTTTTTTGTTCTTGCATTAGGTCTTGGATTCCCATATTTGTTGTTAGCACTTTTCAGTGGAAAGATTAAGAAACTTCCGCGTGCCGGCGACTGGATGGAAGGTGTTAAGCATATTTTCGGTTTCCTTCTTCTCGGAATGGCATTCTATTTCGTTGATCCTATTTTACCCGAATCATTCCAGGGTTATTCATTACCAATTTTTGGAGTAATAGCAGCAATCATATTATTGTTTGTCGATAGAACCGCAAATCAAATTAAAGGATTCAGGATTTTCAAAACTCTCTTTTCTGTTATTGTACTTGCAATTTCAATATGGGCATTAATCCCATCAGAAAAGCTTGAACCTGAATGGCAGAAGTTCAGTATTGCTTCTTATGAAGAATCGTTGAAAAACAATGAAAGAATGCTAATAGATTTTTATGCCGACTGGTGTATTCCATGTAAGGAGCTTGATGCATTAACATTTTCTGATCCAAGAGTAATTATAGAACTTGAAAGATATACTTCTTATAAAGTAGATATGACGCAAATGAACGAAGCCAATGAAGAACTCCGGAAAAAATTTAACGTGGTTGGAATGCCTACAGTATTAATAATAAACTCTAAAGGTGAAGAAGTACATAGGTTAACTGGATTTGTAAATGCGGATGAGTTTTTGAAGTTAATCAAAGAATAACTTTGTAATCTATTTTCTCTCACTTAAGCCGAATGAAATTTCAAATCATTCGGCTTCTCTAATATTATTTTTTTATCTCTCTTCCGCCAAGCTGTGTTATTACTGCGTTTACTAAAGGATTCTCTCCGGTTGAGGAGGAGCTTGCTTCAGTATTAGAAGTTGATGTTGATTTTTTAGATGATCCGGATTTTTTCTTACCGGCATTATTAAATTCTATTTTCTTACCAAATACTTCTTTTGTTTTTTTATCAAGATACGGTTTGTTATCACTAATAATATCCCAATCTTCAATGTGTTCAACTTCTATATTCAATGTGTTATTCGAAATGTTGATTGGATTGGAGTTATCTAAAATAGAACCGAAAAATAATTTATCGGTTTTAACCTGTTCAACAAAAACTTTCCATTTTGAAATGATGTCATTAAAATCTGATGAGTCGGTTGCAGTCGGCGCAATAAAACTTTTTATCTCAGGAATATTTATCTCTTTCTTTTCAACAGGTCTTAAATTAGAAATCGGTTGATCCGTATTTAATTTTTTAGGTTGTGCGCCGGTACCGGCAAAATAAGGTTTTTGCGGTTCTGTTATTTTACCTGAATTTATTTTAGAAAGGATATCAGATATAGTTGCACTCCTTTCTAAACCGATTAAGTGACATAAAGCTATTTCTATTTTTAACTTATGGTTAGAAGAAGTTTTTAACTCATACTGAGTTTTGTTTATAAAATTAAGGATACGGAGTAAATCACCCTCAGAAAATTTATCGATATATTTCAGATATTTTTCTTTATAATAATCCGCTTCTTCAATTAAATCGCTGTTCTTTCTTATTACAACAGTCATAATATTTCTGAAATGTTCATTCAAACCGTTTAGGAAATCGGTAAAGTTCCAACCGTTATCATATATAATTTTTGTTATATCAAAAGCTGTTTGGAAATTTTTATCAATAATGGAATCCGATATTTTAAAGTAAATATCTTCATCAATTATGTTAAGCATTTTAGAAATTACATCACTTTGAACATTCCCGCTGCTAAAAGAAATAACCTGATCAAACAGACTTTGGGCATCGCGTAAAGCTCCATCAGCTTTTTTAGCAATAAGTGTCAATGCTATATCATCAATTTTGATATTTTCTGCATCAGCTATTTCTTTAAGCAGTTTTTTAATTGTTGCCATTTCAATTCTTCTGAAATCAAATCTTTGGCAACGGGAAATGATTGTAAGCGGAACTTTATGAACATCAGTTGTAGCAAAAATAAATACAACATGTTCGGGTGGTTCTTCCAATGTTTTGAGAAGTGCGTTAAATGATTCGGTAGTTAACATGTGCACTTCGTCAATAATATAGATTTTGAATTTACCTTTGGTCGGTGCATACTTAACAGATTCACGTAAAGTTCTAATTTCGTCAATTCTTCTGTTCGAGGCGCCGTCAATCTCAATGATATCAAGTGTTTGTGCACTTTGAAAAGACTGACACATTTCGCATTGATTGCACGGTTCACCATTTTGAGGGTTTAGGCAGTTCAGTACTTTTGCCAATATTCGCGCAGTTGTAGTTTTACCAACTCCTCTTGGACCAGCAAATAGAAAAGCGTGAGCAATTCTTTTATTTACAATAGCATTTTTTAATGTAGTGGTAATATGTTCCTGTCCTACAACCTGTTCAAAAGTTTGCGGACGCCATTTACGTGCTGTTACAATATAGTTCATTCTACTGTACTCAAATTTAGAGCGGATAATTATAAGTTATAATTTTCTATGATTTTATCCGAATAAACCATAAAAAATCTGATTAGTAATTATTTATTTCAGAGAATGATCTCTTTCAAGAAAAATTTTTCTGTTAAAAGCGAACATAGCTTCTCTAGGAAATATTTATCAGTTTCGTTAAAAGCAGAGAACTGATAACTGTCCAAATCAAGAACACCTAATAAGTCTTTACCTTTTATTAGTGGCACAACAATTTCTGAATTTGAACCACTATCGCAAGCAATATGTCCGAGAAATTTATGAACATCGTTTACAATAACTGTTTCTTTATTTTGAGCGGAAGTCCCGCACACACCTTTTCCTATTTCAATAACGGTACAAGCAATTTTCCCCTGAAAGGGGCCAAGATATAATTTATTCCCTTTTTTTAAGTAAAAACCTACCCAGCTTATTTTAGGAAATGTTTCTTTTAATAATGCTGTAAAATTAGCCAAATTAGAGATTAAGGGCTCATCCGGATTAAGTAAAGAAGTTATTTGTGAAAGAAGTAGATTATATTTTTCTTCATCCGGAAGTGATTTATTTATTTCAAAATTTTCTGTCATATAATGTAGTAATAAAAATTAAGAACAAAATCTCATTAAAGATATTGCTTATTATAAGCAAGTTAAAAACCGAAAAACATTATTTCTTTTTATGATTTGATTGTTTCTTAACTTTTTTTGTTTTCTTAAGTGTGGAAATTTTCTTATCCTTTTCAAAAACATAAGGTACAGCTTCTTTAATAGTGCTTATAGGAATTATTTCTAATCCTTGTTTTACTTCAGGTTTAATTTCCGAAAGATCTTTTTCGTTTTCTTTTGGAATCAGTACTATTTTTATACCGCTTCTTTGAGCAGCAAGTAATTTTTCATTTAACCCGCCAATCGCAATAACTTTACCTCTTAAAGTGATTTCACCGGTCATAGCTACATCACTTCTTGCCGGTTTTCCGCTAAATGCAGAATACATCGCCATAGCCATAGTAATTCCAGCAGAGGGACCGTCTTTGGGAATAGCACCTTCTGGTAAGTGAATATGTATCTCTTTCCCTTTAGTAAAATCCGGGTTCAGACCAAAATCTTTTGCATTGGAACGCAAATAACTTAATGCTGCCTGAGCAGATTCTTTCATTACGTTACCAAGTTGTCCGGTTAATGTAAGTTTTTCTGAGCCGGTCATTACCGTAGCATCAACTTGTAAAATTTCTCCGCCTACACTAGTCCAAGCCAAACCTGTAACACTTCCAACTCTTAATTCTTTGTCGGCTTTTTGGCTTCTGAATTTTGGAACGCCTAAAAACTTTTCAATGGTTTCTTCATTAATTACATATTTTTTAGATGATTTTTTCTTTTTGCCGTTAGTCGATGAAGACAAAATAATTTCTCGAGCAGTTTTACGAAGCACGGAAGCAATTTCGCGTTCTAAGTTTCTTACTCCGGCTTCTCTTGTATATCCTGTAATTATTTTTTTAATAGCTTCGTCCTTAAAATCGACTTTATATTTATCAAGACCGTGTGCTGTAATTTGTTTTGGAATGATATGTCTTTTGGCTATTTCAATTTTTTCAAATTCCAGGTAACCGGGCAATTCAATTATTTCCATTCTGTCTTGCAGAGGTAACGGAATATTATAACGGACATTAGCAGTTGTAATAAACATTACCTGAGATAGATCATAATCAACATCAAGGTAATGGTCGTTGAAAGTATGATTTTGTTCCGGGTCTAAGACTTCGAGCATTGCGGAAGAAGGATCGCCTCTAAAATCCATACTCATTTTATCAATCTCATCAAGTAACATAACCGGGTTAATTGTTTTTGCTCGTTTCATGGATTGAATAATTTTGCCCGGCATAGAACCGATGTAAGTTCTTCTATGACCACGAATTTCGGCTTCGTCACGTACACCACCCAAAGATATTCTTACAAAATTTCTTCCTAAGGCACGTGCAATCGATTTGCCGAGTGATGTTTTTCCGACACCGGGAGGTCCGACAAAGCATAATATTTGTCCGCGCATATTTTTGACAAGGTTCAAAACTGCGATGTGTTCAACGATTCTTTCTTTTGGTTTATCTAATCCGAAATGATCTTCATCAAGAATTTTTCGTACGTTTTTTATGTCAAGATTATCTTTTGTTTTCTTATGCCACGGAACATCTATCAACCAATCGAGGTAATTTCTTATAACAGTTGCTTCAGGTGAACTTGGAGGAGTTTTCTTAAGCTTGTTCAATTCTTCCATAGCTTTTTCATGAACAATCTTAGGCATTTTTGCTTTTATAATATCTTCTTTTAGCTTAGTAAATTCAGGTGTAGTTTCTTCTTCATCACCTAATTCATCCTGAAGAATTCTTATCTGTTCTTGAATAATAAATTTACGTTGTGTCTTGGCAATATTCTCTTGTACTTTATTTTCTATTTCTTTTTCTATCCTTAGTATTTCTATTTCTGATGTAAGAATTTTTATGATTTCGTATAATTGCTCCCGGAGGGAGAAGGATTGAAGTATTTTCTGTTTTACTTCTATATTCTGATTAATATTTGCGGCAGCATAAAAAAGTTTACGATCCGGCTCACTAATACTTTCAAACGAATTTATTGCTTCGGGTGGGATTGATTTGTTTATCTTAACATATTCTTTGAAGAGATTAGACATTTGTCTGAGAAGAGCATTTAATTCTCTTACATCTTCGTGCTCAGGGAGAATAATTTCTATTTCTGCTTCAAAGAAACTAGCTCTATCTGTAAACTCTACAATTCTTCCTTGTATTATTCCATCGACAAGAATTTTTAATAGTCCGTTTGGAAGTTTTTGGATTTGGATAATCTTTGCAATAGTTCCTTCTTTAAAAATATCTTCTTTGGATGGACCTTCGATATTAGGTTTTTTTTGAGCAGCTAGAAAAATGTATTTATCATTTTCTAATGCATAGTTAGCGGCATTTATTGACTGTTCTCTTCCGACTAATACAGGGAATATCATGTATGGGAAAATAACATTATCTCTTAGTGGAAGAACCGGCAATATCCTTGGTATTTCCTCTAATACTGATAAATCTTTTTGTTCCTTTTTAGTTACGTCACTCATTAAGAATTTTTACTCCGATCTAAACTTTTGTTAGCAAAGATACCAAAATAAGAATGGGCTATCAAGGAGAGTAAAATTGATGGATCAAGAAAGTAAATTAAAACATGTCTGTATGAATGATTGGAAAGCAAATAAATATTTTTAAAAATGATCAGGTTCAGTTTTGTTATATTTGCGTTCAAAAAAATCAGAGGGAAATAGATTGATTGACAAAATAATTGAGATAGCTAAAGAAGCCGGTGAAATTATAAGAGAAGGTTTCGGCAAAAATTTTTCTATTGAAACGAAAGGTAGCTATACAAATTTAGTGACTGAATATGATAAGAAATCTGAAGCAACAATTATCAATTATATAAAGAAAGAATTTCCTTCACATTCAGTTTTAGCAGAAGAAAGTGGTAATCATTATTCCGGTTCTGAATACTTATGGGTGATTGATCCACTTGACGGTACTACAAACTTTGCACATGGGTTACCTATCTTTTCAGTTTCGATTGGAGTTCAAAAAAACGGAAAGACAATTTATGGTGTTGTTTATGATGTAATGCGCGATTCAATGTATTCAGCGGAATTGGGTAGCGGTTCGTTTTGTAATGGTCGGAAATTGTGTGTCAGTTCAAATTCAGATATAAGGCAATCAGTTCTTGTTACCGGGTTTCCGTATAATATCTCAGAAAATCCTGATCATGCTATTGAACATTTTAATTCCTTTCTTAAATATGCAAGGGCTATTCGTCGTCTTGGTTCTGCTGCAATCGATTTTTGTTATACGGCAGAGGGTGTTTTCGACGGATTTTGGGAAGTATCTTTAAATCCATGGGATATGTGTGCCGGTAAACTTCTTGTTGAAGAAGCTGGTGGTATTGTCACAAATTTTAATGGTGAAGAGATCGATATTTTCTCTAAACAAATATTAGCTACTAATGGAAAGATACACCAGCAGATGATAAATATTTTACACTTGTAAAAACTTGAAGTCCCATCTATATTTGAGTTGGTAATTATCCAAGCAATAATTACAAGGGGGATCTCGAAAACAATGAAAATATTTTTACTTGTATTAATTCTATTATTCCCACAAGTTGTTAAATCACAAATTAATCCTGCAATTGATTTTTATCCTCTTCATGTAGGAAACATCTGGCAATATAAAATAACATATTTGCCTCCCAGTTATGAAAGCAAAACTTTTTACCTTTCAAAAAAGGTTCTGGCGGATACTATTTTAAAAAACGGCAAAAAATATTTTCTAATCGAACAACCACCGTTTATTTATGATGAGATAAAAAATTTAGAAAAAGTCTTAATTAGAATAGATACAGTAAGTGGAATAGTTTTTAAATATATTTCTGATCAACTTGAACAAAAGATCGATAGTTTGTTTTCAAAACCTTATGATAGATTTCAGGGAATGATCTGCTGGGATTTATCAGAACAAACTGTTTTTTCCCAGTTGAGAAAAACGAGAATGATGGGAAATCCACTTACAACAAATGGCAACGAATTCTTCCTGAGGATGGCTCAAAATATTGGCATCTATTCACAATCGAACCATATGTGTTTAGCAGGATGCACAGGAAACAATTATGAATTAATTTATGCAAAGATTAACCGGGTAGAGTATGGTACACTAATGGGAAAGGAAGAGGAAACAGAAATACCACTATCATTTCAACTTTATCAAAACTATCCTAATCCATTCAACCCAACAACTAAAATTCGATTTGCAATACCTTCCGTTAAAACTTCATTAGCGGGTTCTAAACAATTTGTGACTCTTGCGGTATTTGATTTATTAGGAAATAAAATTGCTATTCTTGTCAATGAGGAGAAAATTCCGGGAAATTATGAAGTAGTATTTGATGGCAGTAATCTGGCAAGCGGTGTGTATTTCTACATTCTAACTGCTGGTAATTTTTCTCAAACAAAAAAATTATTGCTCATAAAATAGCTTTATAATAAATATCTCCGTATGTAAGTTCTGATATTTTACCTTTTTAAGAGTATTATTCTTCGGAAAATGTAATAAAATCCTCGAAAAACGGTTAAATTTCACAATAATACCCCTTTTTTATGTTCTAAAAAGCCGAAAATTAAATACAATATTAATTTGCAGCCCCCATATAATTTTAATATTTTTGCAAGCCAATGTCGAAGAAAATTATAATTGCCATAGACGGTCCGGCCGGTTCAGGTAAATCAACTGCTGCAAAAAATTTAGCTCGAAAATTGGGCTTTACCTATCTTGATACCGGTGCAATGTACAGAGCCATAACATTTTTAGCTATTGAAAAGGGAATAGTTGAAGATGTTGAAGCTGTTATTAGAATGACTCAGAATGTTTCTTTGAAATTGAAATATGAAAATGGAATAACAAGAGTTTTTGTTGACGGGAGGGAAGTAACAGAACAAATCAGAAGTTTTGATGTAAATTCCAAGGTAAGTGAGATTAGCACTATTCCTCAAGTAAGAAAGGAAATGGTAAAAATTCAGAAGAAAATTGGAGAGGAAGAAAACCTTGTGGCAGAAGGGCGCGATGTTACCACTGTGGTTTTCCCGGACGCTGATGTTAAGTTTTATATTACCGCTTCTATTGATGAACGAGCAAAACGAAGATTAAGGGATTTTAAGAACAGCAACGTTGAAATTACATTTGAAGAAGTAAAAGCAAATTTAGAAAAACGAGATATGATTGATAGTAGTAGAGAAACTTCTCCCTTAAAAAAATCTGAAGATGCTATTGAATTTGATAATACAGGATTAACTCCTGAACAAGACCTTGAGTTCTTATACAATAAAGTGAAAGAAGTTTTAGCCATCAAAAAACAACTTATGTTAAACTAAAAAGCAACACTGCTTTCATCTTTTATAGATGGCGTAAAAGAAGAATGCAGAAAGTAGGAGGACTAATGTCCGAATTAGAAAAAGATACTCTTAAGAAAGTATCTGATCCGGGAAAATTTATTAACGCAGATGAATATTCACCGGAAGAATTACAAACACTATCAAAACTATATTCGGAATCATTTCGCGATATTAAGGAAGGCGAAATTATTTCCGGTACAATTGTCGGTATCAGCGGTGAAAATATTGTTGTTGATGTCGGCTTCAAATCAGATGGTACTATTCCAAAATCAGAATTCAATGCAACCGAAGAAATTAAAATCGGTAATAAAATTGATATCGTAATTGAAAGCGTTGAAGATGAAGAAGGTAACTTAGTATTAAGCAAAAAGCGAGCTGATTTCCTTAAGATTTGGGGCAAAGTTATGGATGCTTACGAAAATGAGAAAGTTGTCCCCGGTAAAATACTTAAGAGAATTAAAGGCGGAATGGTTGTTGACTTGTTGGGTATTGAAGCATTTTTACCAGGTTCGCAAATCGATATTCGACCAGTCCGTGACTTTGATGCATTTGTTGGTCAAACAATGGATTTCAAAATTGTGAAGGTTAATATTCCGACAGAAAATATAGTTGTATCTCATAAGGTATTAATCGAAGAAACAATTTCAGATCAAAGAAAAGAGATTTTAGAAAAACTCGAAAAAGGTCAGATCCTCGAAGGAATTGTTAAAGCAATTACAGATTTCGGTGTGTTTGTTGATCTTGGTGGAGTTGACGGTTTGATTCACATTACAGACCTAAGCTGGGGAAGAATAAATCACCCGAGCGAAGTTGTAAAACTTGATGAAAAGATCAAAGTTGTTGTTACAGATTTTGATAAAGAGAAGAAGAGAATATCACTTAGCTTAAAACAGTTACTACCTCATCCATGGGAAAACATCGATGAGAAATACAAGATAGGTGATAAAGTTTCCGGTCGCGTTGTTTCATTAACTGATTATGGTGCATTTATCGAAATTGAAAAAGGAATTGAAGGATTGATCCATATATCTGAGATGAGCTGGACTCAGCATATTAGTCATCCATCACAATTTGTTTCAATGGGTCAGGTTGTAGAAGCTATTATTTTAAGTCTGGATAAAGACGAAAAGAAAATCTCTTTGGGAATGAAACAATTAACTCCGGATCCTTGGCAGGATTTATTGAAAAAATATCCGGTCGGTTCGCAACATTCTGGTATTGCGCGTAATCTTACAAACTTTGGAGTGTTTGTTGAACTTGAACCAGGTATTGACGGACTTGTGCATATATCCGATTTATCATGGACAAAGAAAATCCGTCATCCCGGTGAAGTTGTAAAGAAAGGTGAAAAAATTGATGTAGTTGTTTTAGGAGTTGATACAGAATCAAGAAAAATATCACTCGGACATAAGCAAATAAATGAAAATCCATGGGATGGTTTCGAAAAAGAATATGCTGTTGGTAAAAAGACCGAAGGTAAAGTTGTAAGAATTATCGAAAAGGGTTTGATTGCCGAACTGCCTTTAAGTGTTGATGGATTTATCCCGGCTACTCAGTTATCAACTTCTAAGATTAAAAATCTTTCATTCTGTTTTCCGGTTGGAACCAAGCTCGATCTTAAAGTAGTTGAATTCGATAAAGAAAATAAGAAGATTGTTTTAAGCGCAATAGCAGCGTTAAAAGAAAAATCTGATGATGAAATAGCGCAGTATATTAATGAACATAAGTTGGAGAAAGTTACTATCAACGATATTCGTCAAGCAGATGCCGGTAAATTTGATTCATCTGATTTTAATCTTTATGACGAAAAAGCTATTCCTGTTCCACCAGCTGTAACAGGTACAGAAGAAAAGAAAGAAGAACCTAAAGCAGAATAATTTAGCTTTTAGTGTTAAAAAATTTGGGCTGTATTTAATCCTTGCTGCAAAAGATTGAATGCAGCCCTTTTGTTTTGAAACAAGCTTAATGACAAAAATAAGTTCATAATTGTTATTCATAACTTTTTGTTTAAGATAGATTACTAAGTGTAATATTAAAATGGCATCCAAAGTCGCATTCCATACACTCGGCTGCAAATTAAATTTTGCGGAAACATCTACAATAGGAGAACAATTTATTAAAAATGGTTTCTCTATTGTTGATTATAATGACCTTGCAGATGTGTATGTGATAAATACTTGTACTGTTACTGAACATGCCGATAAAGAATGCCGTCAGGTAGTTCGTCGTGCTCTACGGAATAATCCGGATGCTTTTGTAGTAGTTACAGGTTGTTATGCTCAATTACGTCCCGAAGAAATTTCTAAAATTGAAGGTGTGGATGTAGTTTTAGGAAGTAATGAAAAATTCAACGTGTTTAACTATTTAAACAATTTTGAGAAAAAAGAATTATCCTGTATTTACGTTTCACCGACAGACAAATTAGATTCCTTTTATTCGTCACATTCTACTGATGCAGACGACAGAACAAGAGCATTCTTCAAAATTCAAGACGGTTGCGATTATAAGTGTTCATTCTGCACAATACCACTTGCTCGTGGTAAAAGTAGAAGTATGAAACCTGAACATGTCGTAAAAGAATTTAAAGAAATTTTATCAAAAGGTTACAAGGAAATTGTTCTGACAGGAGTAAATGTTGGTGATTACTCTGCATCCGAAATGTATGATTCTGGTGATGTTGAAGAGCATAATAACGAAATAGATTTATATAAATTGTTGAAATTAATTCTGAATGTTGAAGGAGAATATAGAATAAGAATCAGCTCAATAGAACCTAATTTGCTGAATGATAGTATTATTGATTTGGTTTCAAATGACAAAAGAATGGTTAATCATTTTCATATTCCTTTGCAGAGCGGAAGCGATAAAGTATTAAGACTTATGCAAAGAAGATACAACACAAATGATTATAAGAACTTGATAAATAAATTAGTAGAAAAAATAGAAAATGTTGGAATTGGTGTAGATGTTATAGTAGGTTTTCCCGGAGAAACAGAAGAAGATTTTTTAGAAACTTACAATTTCCTAAAGGATTTACCGATTTCATATTTGCATGTATTCACTTATTCAGAAAGACCTAACACAAAAGCTATACAAATGCCTAATAAGGTTGATATTGTTGAGCGTAAAAGACGTAATAATATGCTTCGAATATTGAGTGAAAAAAAACGGAACGAGTTTTACAGAAAAATGATCGGTAAAGAATTAACTGTTTTATTCGAGCATGAAAATTTGGATGGATTTATGAAAGGATTTTCCTCAAATTACGTTCGTGTAAAAATTCCTTTTAATAAAGAATACATAAATAAATTAATCAAAGTAAATATTATGGAGGTTGATGAGAACATTTGTACTGGTGAAGTAATGGAAAATGTTACTATTTATTAAACTAAGGTTCTTATATGAAAAAAATTATTTTGTTATCGGTATTGTTTTCATCAATTATCTTTCCCCAGGAATCAAATTCTATTCTCTTTCTTAAATCTCAACTTATGCAATCTCAGAATCTTGCATCCAGCATCCAGCATCAGGTACCGTGCATAAAATATCCATTATCCGCACTTAATAATAATCTTGAGAAAAAGAATCCCGGGTTGGCAATATTATTTTCATTATTATTTCCAGGGATGGGGGAGTTATATGCTGATGGCTTCGACTCCGGTAAGTATTTTACAATCGCAGATGGTTTATTATGGGGAACATTAGCCGGATTTAATATTTATGGTAATTGGCAGAAGAATAATTACACATCATTTGCTCAAACTAATGGTGGTGTAAATCCGGACGGAAAGGATAGTGAATACTTTGCTAATATTGGTCTGTACTTATCAATAGATGAATACAATAAAACACAGGAATTAAACCGAAAATTTGGTAAAGTATATGATCCTGTAAAATATTACTGGAATTGGAAAACACATGATGTAAGAAAAGAATACAGAGGGATGTGGTCTTCAAGCGAAAATGCTTACAATAACGTTAGATTTGCTGCCGGTGCATTAATACTTAACAGATTAATTAGTGCAATAAATGCTGTACGGTTAGTTTCTTCTTACAATAAAAATGTAAATGAACAGATTACCTGGAATCTGTATTTCTCTGTTCAACAAAGTATAAACTTACCTCAATCGTTTAATCTAAATTTTATTTCACATTTATAAAACAACTGCCCTAAATCTGATATTCAGGGCAGTTGCTTTTGTTATCGGGTAGTATGCATCACCGATAGTTTTTTAATAATTATCACCGGGATCGTTTGCATTCCTTACTGGCTGTTGTGAAGGAGCAGGAATATTAGGATTGGTGGTTCTTTCACCATCACCATATAACAGACGACGTGGGATCTGTCCGCCAGTATAAGGTGTTAAGGCCGGACGATTAGTTCTCTTCCAGTCGTTATATGCTTCGATATTCATAAATAATGCGATATACTTTTCTTCCATAATAGCATTTATTAAAGCGTTTCCTGTTAAGCCGGTTGCAGTCCCAAGGGAGTTAGCAGCCAAACCCCAACGTCCTTCTTCAGCTCGTCTTGCAGCATTTAGTTTTGCTAATGCTGTGGCTTCATCTCCAGTTTTGAATGCACATTCGGCCCAAATCAGGTTAGCTTCTGTGAAAGACATAATATCAAAGGATAAATTAGGAGCGCGCATAGTTGCGCTAAGATTTGAAGCATCTGTCAATGCTTGTCCGGGTGCTGCGCCAACAAATTGTCCGGCTAAAGTACCAACACCGGCTTGGAAGTAAACTTGCAAACGCGGATCATTTCTTGACTTCAATAAATCTACTAAATACTTCCCGGCTCTAATATAGGAATCTCTCTGTCGCCAGAATTGATAGATTCCATTTGATTCGGATTCATTTGTTGTGTGCTTTGTTTTGAAATTATTGGCGTTAGCCGAAATCCCTTTTTGAATTGCAGCCAAAGCTAGGGCATAATTACCGCTGTTAACTTCAGCCCAATGCAACAAGAGACGAGCTTTTAATGTATATGCGGCTTCTAACCATTTGGTTCTGTTAGCAGCATAAACGTGATCGTTAGGTGGTGTATATCCTCCACCGGCTGTCAAATCAGCTATTGCTTTATCTAATATGGATTGCAAATTATTATATATATCTGCCATCCTATCTAACTTGGGTGTGGATTTTTCTCCTACTGCTTCTGAGTAAGGTATATCACCCCAAAGACTGGATGACATCCCAACAACTAATGCTTCCCATACTCTTGCAATACCGGCATAAGTTTTCCAACCTTTAGCGTCTGCTTCGGCAATTATTCTTCTTATATCAATCAAACCACCGCCGGTATAAATTCCATTCATTTCTCCGGTCCATTCATTCTCAGTATAAATATATTGTCCAAGTCCCTGAGCCTGACGGTCAACACCAGCTAATTGTTGCAACCAAATACCGGTTGTTCTTGAAAGATGTCCTTCATATCTGAAGAATTGTCTTACTTGAATAGAATTAAATAATAAATCAGAAGAAACAGAGGTAGCTCTGTTTGGATCATCCTGAATATCAGGGTCATTTAGAAAGTCGCTGCAACTTACAAATAGTGAACTAAAAAGTAGAGCAACGACCAAAATTAGTTTTTGTATTTTAATATAATTTTTCATTTTGGCCTCCTAGTAATTAAATCGCAGCGATAATATTATAGTTCGGGTCTGCGGATTATTGAAGTAGTCGAGTCCACGTAAATTGGAACCACCCGTTAAATTAGTTTCTGGATCAATTCCTTTATACTTGGTCCACGTATGTAAATTTCTGGCAGTTAATCTAATATCTATTGCACCAATGCCTGTCCATGTTTTAATGAAATCATTTCTTAGGGTATAACCGATAGCAATTTCTCTTAGTTTAACATAACTGCCGTCTTCCATATTAGCCGACGAAGGACCAACAAAGCTGCTTCCGACACCCTGATAATATGCCTGATCTTTTACTACTTCTTTTCCTGCACCCGGACCCTTACCTTCAAACACAACTTTAGCTCCACGGTCTGCTGTCTCTTGTGCAGTACCGAAGTATACTAAAGCACCAAGTGTTCCATTCCACATATCACCACCTTGTTTGATATCGAAGAGTGCAGAAAGTTCTACTTGATCAAATAAGGTAAATGTTGTACGGATGCTACCCGTCCAGTCCGGATTAGGATCACCAATAATACGGATTTGAGGATCTTGCACCGGATATCCAGTTGTGTGTATATATAAATCACCTGGTTTCCATCCGGAATAAGTCTTATCAATATCAACACCATTATAAACAATTCCTCTTCCGAACCTCACATAATCATAACCACGAATAACCGGAACAGGGAATCCTTTATAAACAGCACCATTTGCACTTGTAAAACCACCAAGACCAACGTATTCGGTCCCTGGCAATTCCAATACTTCACTTCTATTACGTGCATATAAAAGATTTAGATCCCATTTAAAACCAGGTATGTTTACAGGCTGTGCATTAATACCAATTTCAATACCAGTATTTTGAATAGTTCCAGCATTCTGAACTTGGGATGTATAACCTGTTGAGGGAGCTAATGGTAAAGAATAAATTGCATCGGTTGTTTTGGAATTATAGTAAGTAAATTCAAGTCCGATTCTTTCTTGAAGGATACCAAGGTCAAATCCAACTTCAAATTCTTTTGATCTTTGTGGAAGTATTTTATCTTGACCTTTACCACCAGATGTATAAAAACCCCCAAAACCATAAGCGTTGGATGTTAAACTGGCACCCCAGCCATCACCAAAAGCTGCAGTGCTTGAGCCAAAAGCTGTAATAGTTGAATATACCGGGGGTTCTTGTCCAGCCTCACCATAAGCAAAGCGCAACTTACCAAAATTTAACCAGTTTGAAATCCCAGAGAAGAAATCGAGCTTAGTAAATTCCCAAGCAGCGCTTACTTTTGGATACCAGTGACGTTTCTTACTAACACCAAATGTTGAAGAACCATCATTACGCAAAGCAGCTGTAAGGAATAATTGATTATAAAGCTCAAGGGTTAATTGCCCAAAATAAGATTCGCTTCTAATAATTGATTCATATTCATCCGGAGCATAAGAAGCAGTGTTATCTAATTGATGGAAACTATAGACTGCCATGTCATTACCGACTGTTCCGAAGTAATTATATTTTCGTTCATTCATGTTTTGCCCAAGCATAAGTGTAGCTTTCATTTCAGCAAATTCGAAAGCTTGCTTTGCAGTTATTATAAAGTTGCCATCAGTTTCCTGATTCATAAGTCTTTCAGTGGTTACTTGCCCAGTTGGAGCAGCTGAACTACTTGGAGGTAGAACAGTTTTTCTTTCATCCATAGAATAGTCGTGACCTAATGTGTAGCTTACATTTAACCAATCAAATGGATCGTAGTCAAGTCGTATATTCCCAAAAGTTCTGTTTACTTTGGAGTCGTTTACATGTTCATTTACTACAAAGAATGGGTTATCGTAACCACGTGAAGCTTTTAGTGTAGTCGGATTTTGCATTCTGTAAGACCTATGAAAACCTGTCACGGGATCGAGGTAGACTGAGTTATCAAAATCCGGTGGTGTTCTCCATGCACCAAGTAACAAACCGCTTACATTAGAACCTCTCTGAACACGTTCAGAGTTTACATTAACAAATTGAATGTTTCCGGTTACATTGATTTCCTCATTAATTCGTTGAGATGCTTTTACTCGAACGGAATTTCTATCGTAACTCGATTTACCTTTTATTGTTCCGTCAACACCAACCCTTCCAACAGAGAGATAATAAGTTGTCCATTCATTACCACCAGAAAGGGTAAAAGAGTTATCGAGTGTATGACCTGTTTTGAACATATCTCTTTCATGATCATAGATAGGGGTTCCGGCTGGAATTGCTGCACCCCAGGTTGCTACTGCAGTTTTACTTGATACCCCATTGTTCCCTTGTCCGTATATTTTTTGCAATGGTTGCACTTGTGTAACTTCATCAAAAGTATAGGCAACTTCGTAAGATAGTTTTGCTCTACCGGGTTTTCCACTTTTTGTTTTGATGAGAATTACACCGTTCTGAGCACGTGATCCGTATAAAGCTGCGGCGGCAGCACCTTTTAATACGTCTATTGATTCAATGTCTTTAGGGTTTATATCAGAAGCACGGTTCATTTGAGTTACTCCACCAACCCCTGTCCCGATTTCAGAGTTGTTAATTGGCGAACCATCTACAACAATTAATGGTTGTGTTCCTCCGGTAATGGAATTTGCACCACGGACACGTATGTAAGTTGAAGCCCCCGGTTCACCACTTGTAGAAGTAATTTCAACGTTAGAAACTTTTCCTTGAATTGCCGAAATTACATCTAATGCCTTACTGTTTGTAACTGCGTCAGATGAAACGTTACCGATTGTTACACCGAGTTTTTGTTTTTCAATTTCGACCCCCATGCCGGTTACTACAACTGTTTGCATTTGAAGAACGTCTTCTCTCAATGCAAAGTTTTGAACCATATCTCCGGTTAGTGTAATGGGTACAGAAACTTTTTGATAACCCAGGTAGCTCACTTCAAGGGTGAATTCACCTTTTACCATACTGGTTGGAACATAAATTATGTATGAACCGTCCAGATCAGAGGCGGCACCAAGAAGAGTTGGTTTTAATAAAACGTTGGCACCTATCAATGGTGCATTTGTTTTGCTATCCGTTACCTTTCCAGTAATTTTAAATACTTGTTGAGCATGAATTAAGTAAGGTAGGATAGCAAAAAGTATGAGTAGTAGTGTTTTTTTCATACACACTCCCCTTTGATTAATGAATTAGTTTATTAATTGAGCACTTGTAATAAAATCCCCTTAAAATTTTTATTACAAATTATACTCCCCCTATTTACAGGATAAGAAAAATTTACTCAAGAAAGGAAGGATTGGAAATTTTTTTAAAAAATTAATTTTGATGAAAATTATACTTCAGAAAATTAAATCTATTTCTAATCCCTTGAAGGTATGATTTCAACTCTTTATCAAATTCTCATTGGAATTTAATTTTTAGAAAAATGAGAAACAATAAAAAAATTTCAGGAGGAATTTTTTTTGTAGGGGAAAGTTTTTGATTAGCAATTATATGTTAAAAAAAGAGCGGCTTAAGAGCCGCTCTTTTTTAGAAATGATTATAATCCCTTTAAGTTAGGATTAGCATCTCTTTCTGTTTGTGGTATTGGCATATATCTCCAGGTAGTTGCAGCAAGATGCCATGGAACAGCGCCTCTGTTCTGATCAATTAATCTTGTACCCTGGCAGAACATTTCTTTATCTCTTTCTACCATCAAAGTATTAAGATCAATTGTTGTCAGGTTGTTTAAACCATAAGAAGCTCTGACTGCATTAACTAATGCAAGAGCATCACCTGTTGCGTTTCCTCTAAGAATCAGTTCAGCTCTCATCAGGTTATTTTCTTTCCAAGTCATAACTATGAAAGGTGAACCTTTATCTGGATATTTTGTTTGCCAGTAGTATGTTTTACCACTTGTACCTTTAACCGAATTGATCTTTATTCTTGCTGTTTCTTTTGAATCAGCGGTTACATAATCATTAAATCTATCAGCAACGTAAATTTGAACACGACCGGCACCGGCAAATCCCCAGTAGTAGATGTTGCTCACATCGCTGTTTAGTGCATTAAAGTTAGCATCACCGCTTGCCATACCATTTGCAGCAAATGTAGCTGCCTGAGCGTATTGTCCTTTAGCAAAATATGCTTTTGCAATTAATGAATTTACAACGCGTTTATTATATGCATCGGTAGTAGCATTTAATGCAGCATTGTATTTTTCAATTGCTTGATCTAACAATGTTGCTGCTGGGATGAAAGGACCATTATCAATTGTTCCACCAGGTTGATTTTGATTTAATCCAAAAGCAGTTGCTAAGTAAAATCTAGCAATACCTCCATATAGGTTGCCATTGAATTCTGCCAATGATTTTTTTGCGGGATCAGTAAATGAAATTTGTCCTGCTCTTCTAATTAAATCATCAGCAAAGAATCTTAATTCTCCTAATTGACGGTATGTACCAGTTGTTGTTGCATTGTTAAGAACGATAGCACCTTTATCAATTTCCTCAAAAGTCGGGAAGCTTGCTGATGCAATATCGCTTGTATAAGCCATTTGATCTGATAAAAGATCCATCTGGCAAGCAATCTGACTTGCAACAACGGAGAATCTTTGTTGAACTCCTCTTACAACAAATTCAGTTTGAGCTTCACTGGTTAATAAATTATCCTGAACAACGTCAATGAGAGGTTCAACATCTGTAATGTAATCCTCACAAGCGCTGATAAATAAAAACAAAGGTAAAACGAGTAATAAATATTTTATCTTTTTCATGTTATCCTCCTATATTCCTAATCTTACCCAGAAATTGACAGTACGTGGATTCTGTAATGTTCCAAAATCCATTGCTCGTGCATTTCCACGTCCACCAGTGCTATTAAATTCAACGTCAGCGCCTGAATATTTTGTAAATCTAGCAAGATTTCTAACTGAAATACCGGCATATAATCCTTTCAAGTATGTTGTGAAGTCAAATTCACGTAATAAATCTGTAAAGTCGTAGCTTAAACTGACTTCTCTAATAATTAAATAATCTGCATCTTCAATCCAGCCGGCATAATTTCTCCAGTCTAGTAGTGCGAATTCTTCAGCAGCTTTCTTGTACTCTGGAGTGTTTGGAGTTAACTTCGGTAAATGAGTAGGAGCAACACCAGGAGCTAATTCGGCTAATCCTAATCTCCAAATATATTCATTGTATTTAGGAACGTTGCCGAATCTGGCTGCAAATGCCTGAGTATAATTGTAGATCTTGAAGTTTAATGCCCATTCTGCAAATGCATACAATGTAAAGTTCTTCAAAAATTTAAAATTAACAGTGAATGAACCGGTATGATCCGGAATTGGGCTTCCGAAATCATAACGTTCAGTTGTTTTTAATGGACCGTTTGTATGATCATACAAACCAGCAGAGGTATATCTTGGTCCTGTAACTTTCTGAACATAATATTGTGCTTTCGGGAATCCGTTTTGGATTGTCTGAACACTGTTAAATCCAAAATATTGAGGTGGTGCAATACCCATATCGGTAACTTTGTTTTGCTGATAATTCCAGATTAAGCTTAAGTTCAAGCTGTAATCGATAGAATTGAATGGTGAATATTGGAGTAATGCTTCAAAACCGGAGTTTTCAAGTTTACCAACATTGTATGGCTGACTTGTAATTGTTTTACCAGTTGAGGGTGCATTTACAAGACCAACAATTGAATTCAATGCGTTTTGTCTGTAATAAGTGAATTCTAAGGAAACATTATTGAATAATTCTGTATCGAAACCAACTTCAAGTTCTTTAATTCTTTCAGGTTCAATTGCAGCATTACCGATAGCAGATAAAACTGCACCAGCACCATAACCACCTGTTTCTGCTCTCCATAACAATGGAATAGCGTCCTGGCTACCTGGTAAGTAACCACTTTCACCGTAAGCAACTCGAAGCTTGAATAGATTAACAAATTCTGGTAAGAAATCATATTTGTCTAATCTAACTGCAAAGCTTGCTTTGGGATAAGTAATTGATGGTGCTTGTTCACCGATTGAACTAGCGTAATCTTTACGAATACCGAGTGTTAAGAAATACTGGTTTAGATAGCTTAGTGAATGCTCGGTATAAATACCAGCTTGTTTTTCATTTAAGAATCCTTCACCATATCCGGTAATTGTACCGGCAGCACCAAGGTTAGTAATTAGATCTGAATTGAATTGTTCACCCTGAACGTTTGTTGAACGAACAGTTCTGTTAAATACCTGACTTCCAGCAGTTGAACGAACATCAATCATATCAAATAAAGTGTAGCTATATGATGCGTTGAAGTCATATGTAAACTGTTTGTTCTTTCTATCATAAATACTCTTTTGACCTTTCTGAATTAAACCACCAAAGTTTCTTCCTGGAGGGAAGTATCTTTGTTGATAGAAATCTGAATTATCAATACCAATTCCGGCAAACAATTCTAAATCTTTAATTGGTCTGTAAGTAATATTAGCAGAACCAATAAATTGATTAATGGTAGCACCATCCTGAATTGTTAAAAGATCTTGCTCTTTTACCCAACCAAAAGATTGTGCTCTAAAGATTGTATTACCAAGAAAACCATAAATAATGTTGTCGTTGCTTGGTCTGTTAATCTTATTGTTAACATAATTTGAATTAACTTTTATTGACAAACCTTCAGTTGGGAAAGTAGTCAAATTCAAACGAACAGAACTTCTTGTCTGAGAACTCATCGGCATAATACCGGTTTCGTCTCTTGATTCAAAAGAAGTATAATATCTTAAGGTTGGGTTTCCACCGGCAGCACTTAAGAAATGTTCGCGAATAGGACCAATTCTAAATTGTCTGTTAGCATCATCAGCAGAGACGAATTGATCTTTGCTATATGTATAGATTTTTTCATTGTAACCATAATTAAATCTATAATCAATACTCATTGCTTGTGAACCAGCAGAGAGCTTTCCGGCTTTTGTAGTAATAAGGACAACACCGTTAGAGCCGTTAACACCATACATTGATGCAGCAGCAGGACCTTTTAGGAATTCAATTTTATCAATGTCGTTAGCGTTAAGATTTGTAAGTAAGCTTGTTCCCTGACCACCGGCGCCATAACCAACAATTTCAGAATTGTCAACACGGACACCGTCAACATAAATAGTTGGTTGTCCATCGCCGTTTAATCCGCCACCGCCTCTAACCCAGAAGCGCCATCCGGAACCAATGTTACCGGAAGCAGTAGTCAATTGAACACCAGCTACTTTTCCACCAATCATTTGAGATAAACCGCCGTAAGCGTTTACCTGTTGTAAATCAGCAGCAGCTACTCTTGCAACTGCAACTTCGGCAACTGCCTTCGAAGTTTTTGAAGCGATACCTGTTACCACAACAGTTTCGCTCTGGAATATATCCTCTTCAAGAACAAAGTCTTGAGAAATTGAATTGCCCGTAAGTGTAATATTTACACTTTTTGATTTATAACCGACAAAGGATACTGTAAGTGCAACTGTTTGGCCGGTTGCCAAGCTTTTGGGAACTTCAAATAAATAATTCCCCTCTACATCTGTTGCGGCACCAACGTTAAGTGCTTTAATAAAAACGTTAGCACCAATTAATTGCTCACCCCGAGCGTCGGTTACTTTACCCATAACCCGAAATGTGTTTTGACCCATTATTAATGTAGGCAAAACGAGTATGAGTAAGAGAGGCAGTATTAGTTTTTTCATAATACCTCGTTGATTTGTTAGTGATTGGTTAATTAAGGTTGAATTGATATGAAATAGCTGCAAACTACTTTTCATTTCACCTCATAATTGTTTGGAAATAATTTACCCCTGTTTGATAGGTAACGTTAACTTTTGCGGGCTCAATTTATAATATAGAATAGATAAAAACAATAGTAATTGAACAGAGTGCATTTTTTTTACTACTTTTGATCAATCTCTATATTTATACATAATATTTTCTCAATGAACAATTATAAATTATATATTCAGTATGACGGAACAAATTATTCCGGATGGCAGATTCAGGATAATGCAATAACTATTCAACAGAACATTAGTGATGCAATCAAAATAATTATTAAAGAAGATGTGAATCTCATTGGTTCAGGTAGGACTGATGCCGGTGTTCATGCCTTAGGACAAGTTGCAAATTTCAGGAGTGAATTAGAATTGGATATTAATAAATTCCATTACTCTTTGAATTCTATTTTACCAAAAGATATTGCAATTAAAAAAATAGAGAAAGTCGAGGAATCATTTCATTCGCGATTTGATGCAAAGGAAAGAAGCTATCTTTATTTGTTCACTCATCAAAAAAATCCTTTTTATTATAATTACTCATATCTTTTCCCTCAAATAAAAAAACTTGATTTTAAAAAACTGAATCTGATTAGCAAAACACTTATTGGTAAAAATGATTTCACATCATTCAGCAGAAAGAGTGAAGAACAGAAAAATAAATTTTGCAATGTCAAAGAAATTTTTTGGCGACGAGGAAATGAAATTTCTTTTTTTTATATAAGTGCAGATCGGTTTTTACATGGAATGGTTAGAACAATTATTGGTTCAATCCTCAAGGCGGCAGAAAAAAATTATGATGAAAGTTATTTAATCAACATTCTTAATAAAAAAGATAGAACAGAAGCCGATGAATCTGTACCGGCAAAAGGTTTATTCTTATTTAAAGTGAGGTATTAATATGATTGACTTATCAAATAAAGTAACAATAATTACCGGTGGTTCACGTGGAATTGGTGAAGCATGCGTCAGAATGTTTGCTAATGCAAATTCTAAAGTTGCGTTTACATATAAGAACTCAAAAGGTAAGTCGGAACAATTAGAAAAGAAATTTCCAGGTAAAGTAAAAGCTTATAAGGTTGATATGGAATCTGAAAGGGAAATTTTTGATATGGTAGATCAAACCGTTAAAGATTTTGGCAAAGTTGATATCCTTGTTCATAATGCCGGAATATGGAATGATGGGACTTTAGAAACAATGACACTGGATCACTGGAATGAACTGATTAGAATTAACCTTACTTCAACATTTTTATTTTGCAAAGCGTGCGCTAAGTATATGAAGCAAAATAATTTTGGTAGAATGATTTTAATTACTTCAACCGCCGGACAAAGGGGAGAAGCATTTCATTCGCATTACGCAGCTTCGAAAGGTGGAATGATTTCGTTTACAAAATCACTCGCTGTTGAACTTGCGCCATTTAATATCACAGTTAATTCCGTTGCTCCGGGTTGGGTAGATACCGAAATGAATGATGAAGTGTTTGCTGATAAAGAATATAAGGAGAGTATTAGAAAAGGAATCCCGGTAGGAAGAATTGCAACTGCAGAAGATATAGCCGGACCAACTTTATTTCTTGCATCGGATTTAGCTCGCCACATTAACGGAGAAATTCTAAATGTGAATGGCGGAAGTGTCCTTTGCGGGTGATAAAAATATCAAAAGATTAAAACGCAAAGTGCGCGGAGAAATACATAAAGATCGCAAAGATAAATTGAAAAGTCCGCAAAGTTTAAATTCAGGGAGCTCAGCGATTCCCTTTGTGAACTCTGTGTGTTAATCTTTTATATAAATGAAAATATACTTTTTTGTAAATATGTTTTATAAGAATTTCACGCAAAGTACGCAGAGATAAAACGCAAAGTCCGCAAAGTTTAAACTCAGCGAGCTTAGCGATTACTTTGCGACCTCTGCGTGTAAATCTTTTAAACTATTTTTTGGCACAATTTTAATAGGAAGGTTTTTGAATGGAATTTTTAGCACAACTTCATCCCCAAATAATTCATTTCCCGATTGCTTTGTTTATTCTCTATTTCATTTTTGAAACAAGCGGAGTTTTATTTAAGAAAGAATTTCTAATTAAGTCGGCATTAATTGTTCTTATACTGGCAATTTTATTTTCGGTGCTTTCTGTATTAACAGGTAACCAGGCGTATGAAGTTGTGAGGCAGCGTCAAACAGATGCTGCATTGTACAAAGATCTAATAGAACAACACGAATTGTTTGCAACGATTACTCTGTGGTATTTCTTTTTCGTAATGTTTTTAAGAATTTATTTTTTAATAAAGAAAAAATTTGTTGGAAAGCTTCAATATCTATTTATATTACTCGGATTAATCGGATCGATTTTGATATTCTTAACCGGCTCATATGGCGGCGATCTTGTATTTAAATATGGAATTGGTACAAAGTTATTTTAACTTTGTGATGCCATGAAAAAATATTTTCTTTTTTTAATATTACCAACACTTTTGTTCGCACAAGAATTTAAGTTCGGTGCAGCAAGGGGACTTTTTATGGGCATTGGTGTCGGTCCACGATTTCCAATCGGAAACTTTTCTGAAAGTCAGAACATTGGTGTTGGTTTTGATGTAACCTTTTCTTATGCTGATAATGAACTGCTTCCATTTTTTCTTTATACAAATATTGGTTACCAACATTACCCGGGGCGACAGGATTTTTATAAACGAACCGATTATTCGTCATTATCAAGTAATGTGTTAGTTGTAGCACCCGGTGTTCGGTATTATTTCCCCCCACTTATAGAAAGTGTAATGTTACTAATGCCTATTGTTGATGCCGGATTATCATTTGCATATTTCGAAAGGTCGCATCAATTCAAACTGGATAGAGGAAAACAAAACTATGTAGAAGAAACCGGAAAGTTCGGTTTTCATATTGGTGCTGGATTCTCAATGTTTTTACTCGATGTTATTACTTATTACAACTTTTTGAATAATAACGAATATATTTCGGTTAATTTCCGAGCCACTATTCCAATCTTTGTAACTTTTTAAGAGGATTTTATGAATTATAAAAACATCTTATTCGAAATAAAAAATAAAATTGCATTTGTAACAATTAACCGTCCAGATAAATTAAATGCGCTTAACAACGATACACTTAATGAACTCAAAACCTGTTTCGAAAATATTCGTTTGAATGATGATGTTAATGTAGTAATTCTCACAGGTGCGGGAGAAAAAGCATTTGTTGCCGGAGCTGATATTTCCGAACTGAATAAACTGGATGGTACAACAGGAAAAACATTTGCAGAATTCGGTCAGGGAGTTTTTAATCAAATAGAGAATTTGAATAAACCTGTTATTGCAGCAGTTAACGGATTTGCATTAGGCGGCGGATGTGAACTTGCTATGGCTTGTCATATCAGATTAGCTTCAGAAAAAGCAAAGTTCGGTCAACCAGAAGTTAACCTTGGTATTATTCCCGGTTATGGAGGAACACAGAGATTATCAAGATTAATTAATACTGGCAGAGCAGCAGAATTAATTCTAACAGGTGATATAATAGATGCTAACGAGGCATTTCGCATTGGACTTGTAAACAAAGTTTATAAGCTGGAGGAACTACTTGATAAAGCTACTGAACTTGCTGAAAAAATTTCTTCCAAAGGTCAGATTGCTGTTGAGCTATCATTAAAGGCAATTGTTAGTACAAATAATCTTTCTGAAACAGACGGACTTAAATATGAAGCTGAGCTTTTTGGTAATTGTTGTTCAACTGAAGATTTTAAAGAAGGAACGTCTGCATTTTTAGAAAAGCGAAAACCTGAATTCAAAAAGAAATAAATGATTATAACAATAAGTTTTACATTTCTATTTTACTTTGTGTCATCGTGAAGTAGTAACTCTGTTATTTTTGTAAAATGATGCAGAGTATCTTAAGGGAATCTATGTCGTTCAAAAAAACTTTTACAAAATACCTCTTCGGTTTTACAATATTTTTATTGATAGTTAATATCGTAATTGAATTTGTAGCAAAACCGGGTAAATCAAGTAAGGGTGGCAATTCTAGTATCAGAGAATTAACTACTCATCAGATTGATTCTATATTTGTTGACGTTTTAGATCAATATGGAATCGAATCGCGGTGGATAAGCACAAAACCGATAAAAGTAAAAGATGAGGATTCAATTAAAAAACAATTTACTGTTTATCTTCCGGCTGATTTACCTATCCCGCTTATTATCAGAGATGTAAACAAAGTGATTGAAAATGATATTACGGGATTTGTATCAGAAGAGAAAAAAATTTTTGGCACAACGGAAATAAGAATCTACACAAACGAACTTCTCAAGTTGAAAGCCACATTAATTTCAGATCCGCAGACAATTAGGGAAAGGAACAACCTAACATTTATTATTAATGATGCAGTCGAATTAAGTACATCTAATTTCAGCCAATTCCTATCATTACCATATCCATTATGTATTACAATTGTACCTTCCGATGCATCTATAACTTTAGCCGATACTCTGAAAAAATATTCTAAAGAATATATTCTTGTACTGAATAATCAGATGACTGAAAAAAAATATAAACTGGAAGACCGTGATCAGAAGACACTTCTCAGAAATTCAATCGATAACATCATTAAAAATTTTAGAGATTCTAAACTGATAACTGTGGATGAAACAAGTAAACTTTATAATTCGGTTGTTTATAATTTTGTGCGGGACGAGTTTAAGAAAAAGAAAATAGAACTAATTCCATTATCACAATTTATTTTTCTCAATGCAAATAATGATAATGAGTTAATCTCCAAATTCAAATTTCATTGTATGGATGGATCAAGCGGCAAGCAAAAAACTTTTTTGATAAGCTACGACAATTTTTTGAAGATAAGACCGGAATTAGAATTGTTCAAAAAGAAGGGACATAAAATTTTGCCGATTTCTCAAGTAACTTCTTGAATAGAACACGAATGAACACGAATTAAACTGATTTGCACGAATTAAGAATTAAAATCTGTGAAAATCTGCCTGATCGGTGTAATCCGTGTTCTATAATATATTTTGTTTCATCATCTAAATTCATTTCACTTCTTCGCCATAAATATCCAGCTCAATCAGTTCTTTCCCGAACAAACTAAATAATTGTGGCTGTACAATCGATTTGTCTCCAACCACTAATATGATTGATTCATCGGGTAATACATAATCAATTGCTGCTTTATGAATTTCTTCTTTAGTTACTTTTGCTATCGCATCCTCGTATTTATGGTAATAGTCTAATGGTAAGTTGTGAACAATCAGTGGAGAAATATTTCTTGCAACCTGACTGTATGTTTCGAACTTGGAAGGAAATTGTTTAATCAAATATGATTTGGCGAAATCAATTTCATCATCATTTATTTTATGCCTGATCAAATTAATTTCGTTTAATAATTCACTTACAGCTTCTTCAGTATTCTTAATGTTGACAGCAGTCGAAATCTCGAAGTAACCGGCACTTCTATAATAGTTTAAAGATGATCCGGCACCGTAAGTAAGTCCTCGCTTTTCTCTAAGGTTAAGATTGATACGACTCGAGAATTGTCCACCTAATATTGTATTCATTATTCTGGCAGCATAATAATCTTCTGAATCTCTCAGTTTGATGAGATTCCCAATTCTAATTTCACTTTGTGCGGATTCTTTTTTATCAACAAAGAAAATTCTCTTCCTCTTTTCAGATCTTATAACGAAATCATTTTTAACTAATGATGAAGAATTTAATTTCCCGAGATATTTGTTCAATAATTCTATGGCTTCTTCTTTTTCGATATTCCCGACAATTATTACAGAGAAGTTCGATTGAATGAATTTATTCTTATAGAAATTTATTACATCATTATTAACTATTTGCGAAGCGGAACTTTCATAACCGATTTCAGGGAATGAATATGGTGCGGAACCGAACAATTGTTTCTCGAATGCGGAAGCAGCTATGTAAGAAGGTTCGTCTTTAAGCTGAAGTATTTTGTCGAGCATTCTTTTCTTTTCGCGTCCAAAATCTTTCTCTTCAAATCGTGGTTCCAGAATTATTTTTGATAATAATTCCAGTGACCTTTCAAAATATTCTTTTAAAGATAGAAGTGAAAATGTGAATGTATCGTGATTAACATTTATGCTGGAAATAGTACCAAGTTTCTCTAATTCATTATTCAGTTGTAGTGCATCATATTCAGCAGCACCTTCATCAATTAATAGTGAAGTTAGAAATGCGAGACCTTTCTTATCAAGAGGGTCGTTAATACTTCCGGAAGATGAAAATAAAATCAATTGAACGATCGGCAGTTTTGCCTTTTTTATGAAATATAGCTCTACATTATTTTGTAACGTAATTTTTTCTATCTGAGGAATATCAAAAGAAATTTTTTCCTGTGGTTGTGGTGCCAAAGATCTGTTCATATACATTCTTATGATTTTGGAATAATGTTTAATTCAACATACGGTTTGCTTAAGATTATTTTAGCTGCAGAGATTACATCATTCGCAGTTACTTCTTCATACCTGTTAATATCAAACAAAAATGAATCCGGTTCATTCAAAAAAAAGTTATAATGATTCAAATGGTCAACTATAGAATCCAGTTTCTGCAATGAATAAATGTAGGAGGATTTAATACTATTCTTGGAACGAATCAACTCTTCTTCATCTAAACCTTTATTTATAAGATTATTGATTTCTCTGAAAATTTCCGATTTCAGATTTTCTAATTCAATTCCGGGTTTGGCGGTTGCTACAATTATAAAAGAACCGGCTAATTTTGCTGAATATTGAAACGATGATACATCCTGTGCAATTTGATTATCGAACAATAGATTTTTCTGCAGCCGGGAATTTTTTGTGCCGGTTAATATATCGGCTAAAATGTCAAGAGCAGCATCGTGGTTATCGAATGCCTTATCCGAATGCCATGCTAAATAAATTCTTGGTAACTGAATATTATCCCTGTGAATAATTTTTTTGTTCTCGCTTAATGTTTGTAGCGGTGCAACAACTTGTGGAATAAAATCCGATTTCTGAATTCCGCCAAAATATTTTTCGATAAGATTTTTTGCGTTATCAATTTCGAAATTTCCTCCGAGCACCAACGAGGCATTATTAGGAGCGTAGTAAGTCCTGAAAAAATTCCTCACGTCATCAAGTTCGAACTTTGCAATATCTTCCATCCAACCAATTGTGGGCCACGAGTATGGGTGATCGCTTGAGAACAGATTAGAAAATAAAATTTCCCACGACAATCCATATGGCTGATTCTCATATCGTTGCCTACGCTCGTTCATTACAACTTCCTTCTGGTTATCGAGTTTGTCTTGTGTAAGCGCCGGAAGAAGAAACCCCATACGGTCCGATTCGAGCCAGAGTATTAATTCCAAATAATTAGCCGGGACTGATTCATAATAGTTGGTTCTATCAATGGAAGTTGAGCCGTTCAAAGTTCCGCCGGCTTCCTGAATATATTTGAAATGACCTTCTTTTGGAACATTTTGCGAACCCTGAAACATCATATGTTCGAAGAGATGTGCAAAACCGGTTTTACCCGGTTTCTCATTTGCAGAACCAACGCGATACCAGATATTAATCGAAACAGTTGGAAGAGATTTATCCTGGTAAAGTATAACTTCAAGCCCATTTGCGAGTGCATACTTTTCGTAATTTGTTTTAAGTAATTCTTTTTTCATTTTTATTCGTAAAATCTATCTCAGTATAAACTCAATTCTCTCTGCTTTCCCATCAATATTAGAACGAGGAGTTATATGAAAAATTTTACAAAGTAGCGGATAGATATCAATATTCCATACTGTTCCGGTTTTATAACCGCTCTTAAAGTTTGGTCCAACGGCTAAAAATATTCCGTGCATATCAAGGTGGTTGTTATCGTAACCGTGGTTACCTTTAGAGTCGTATTCACCCCTTCTGTTGCTAATCAACGACCATCCCATATCTGCTACTAAAAGTAACTCTCCAATAAAGGGATGATTTTTGTAATGGTAATATTCAGGCATTTCACTTTTCTTATAAACCTTAAAGTGTGTTTCATTTTTCTTCAGGAATTCATAAACCTCATTCAATTTTTCTTTTGGTGCTTCAATCGTCATCAAAGGACCGTTATCAAAAAATTTGCAATCGGAACGTTTCAATAAATTTTCTATGTTAATTACATGCTCATCGGAAATGTTTGTCATTCCATGATCTGATACAACTATTATGTTGACGCTATCGCGCATTTTAATTTCATCGAGTTTGTGAAAGAGTAAACCGATCATTCCATCAACACGTTTAATTGCGTTATTAAGTTCTTCTGAATCCGGTCCGTAACGGTGACCCTGAGTATCGGTATCATCAAAATATAGTGTAATAAAATGTGGACGTTTTTCAGTCGGAAGTTTCAACCAGTTAATAACTCCTTCAACTCTTTTTGCATAGTCACGGTTATGTTCATATGCTTCGTAATAAGTCGGTCTTCTATAAGATAAATTCAATTCGGATCCGGGCCAGAAATAACTTGCCGTAGTAATTCCATTTCGTTCGGCAGTTTCCCAGAATGCTTCGCCAAGATACCAGCGTGGATTCCGTACAGCAGAAGTATCTCCCATTCTATAAAGTTCGTTATTAAATTCATCTCTGAATGTATTTGCTATTATTCCGTGATTTTCAATGTACATTCCGGTTATAATTGATTGGTGGTTCGGAAAAGTTTTAGAAGGGAACGAAGGTCTTAATGACAAAGCTGAAGTTCCATTTTGCCTAATAAATTCAAGGTTTGGCGATAATCCTCTATTTAAATAGTCCCATCGGAAACCATCTAAAGAGACAAGAATTACATACGGTTTGTTGTTTTGCGCAAATAATGAAAGAGTGTAAAAGAAAAACAGAAGTAGTATAGTTTTTATATTGTTCTTCATAATTATCTCCGATTAATCAAACAAATATAGTGTAAATGAATTTTAATAAGAAGAATAGTTCCTTGTTTAATAATTATTTTTTCCTAAAAATCAACTTCTTCCTAAAGATATCCACAAAAAAATCTGATATTAAAAAATGATAAAATCTTTAAAAAAACTTTTGAGATTAATTAGTTTTTCCTATTTTCTGAGTGCAAAAAAACTGCACCTATCTATTTGGGCATTGTGTGAAAAAAATAGCTTTAATTAAAAGATCGGGTATGAATTTTAATTTTGTGAATTCGAGTATTTACATCATTAGTCAAAAATCTTCCCCAAAGAGTCAACGACTTCATTTTTTAATCAATATACTTACTAACCTAAGAGGAGTTATGTATGAGTAAAATCAAACAATTGTTTTCTTTTATTGCTCTGATGGTAGTTTTATTTAGCAGTCAGTTAATATTTGCACAAGGTGTTACTACTTCTGCAATTAGTGGATTAGTTGTTGATAAAGATGGTAATCCGCTACCTGGTGCAAATATAATTGCTGTGCACGAACCATCAGGAACGCAATACGGAACCAGTTCGCGTGATAACGGAAGGTTCAATTTAATGGGATTAAGAGTCGGGGGTCCCTACAAAATTACAGTTTCGTTTGTCGGTTTTGAAAACCAGGTAAGAGAAAATATTTATCTTACACTTGGTGTCACAACAGATCTTAATTTTACAATGCGCGATGTATCAGTTGGATTAGCAGAAGTTACTGTGACCGGTCAGCGCGATGCTATTTTCAGCTCTGAAAGAACAGGTGCAGCCACATCAATTGGTAAAGAAGCTATTCAGGCATTACCAACAATTTCAAGAAGAATAGGTGACTTTACACGTTTAACCCCACAAGCTGCTGGTAACTCTTTCTCCGGACAGGATAACCGCTTAAACAATATTACTGTTGACGGTTCCTATTTCAACAACTCATTCGGTCTTGCCGGACAACCTGGTGAAAGAACCGGTGTTTCACCAATTTCCATTGATGCTATTGAACAAGTTCAAGTAAACATTGCACCTTACGATGTTCGTCAAGGTAACTTCGTTGGTGCAGGAGTTAATACTGTTACCAAGAGTGGTACAAACGAATATTCGGGTGCTCTTTACTATACTTTCAGAGATCAAAGTTTAGTTGGAACAAAAGCTAAGACCGCAACAGTGCCAGTTGGTACTTTTAAGTATAATATGTTTGGTGCAACTGTAAGTGGTCCAATTATTAAAAATAAACTCTTCTTCTTTGCAAACTTTGAAAGTGATGCTTTAGTTGAACCAGGCACTACATGGTTAGCAAATACAGGTGGTCAACCAGTAGCACAACCAGTAACAAGAGTATTAGCTTCTGATCTTGATCAATTAAGCAATTTCTTAAAAACAAAATTTGGTTATGATACCGGTCCTTATCAAGGTTACGACCATGAAACTCCGGCTCTAAGGTTTATTATGAAATTTGATTATAACCTTGATGCTAACAATAAGCTAAGTTTACGCTATGTTCACTTAGATTCTGATACTGACGTTCTTCTTTCTAACTCATCATCATTAGGATTCGGAAACAGAAGAACCAGTACTCAGGCACTCAATTTCCAGAATTCCAACTATAAGATTATGGAAAATATACGCTCAATAGTTGGTGAATGGAACTCTGTATTAAGTAAAAATATGACCAATAATTTAATTGTTGGTTATACCTATAATGATGAAAGTCGTGATTCACGTGGAAGTTTCTTCCCATTTGTTGACATTCTGAAAGATGGTTCAACATATACATCATTTGGTTTCGAACCATTTACACCTAATAATGAATTGCGTTATTGGAGCTTCCAGTTACAGAATAATTTAACATATTATGGTGGTGATCATACATTAACATTTGGTGTTAGTGCAGAAAGATACGAATCAGAAAACGTCTTCTTCCCTGGTTCACAAAGTGTTTATGTATATAACTCATTAGCAGATTTTTATACCGATGCAAACGACTATTTAGCAAATCCAAACAGAACAACTTCACCAATCACATTACGTCGATTCCAGGTACGTTGGGCTAATATACCAGGAATGGTAAAACCAATCCAGCCACTCGAAGTATGGTACACCGGTGTTTATGCTCAGGATGAATGGCAAGTAACAAAAGACCTAAAAGTTACTGCCGGTTTAAGACTTGATGTTCCGTTCTTTGGTGATACAGGATTTGAAAACAAGAATGCTGATGCTTTAATCTTCCGTGATGAAGATGGTAATCCGGTACAATATCAAACAAAGAAATTACCTGATCCAAACATTCTTTTCTCTCCAAGAATTGGTTTTAACTATGATGTTTATGGAGATCGTTCAACACAATTACGTGGTGGTACTGGTATCTTCACTTCTCGTCCTGCTTACGTTTGGATTTCTAACCAGATTGGAAATACTGGTGTGTTAACAGGTTTTGAACAATTAGATAATACTAAAGCAAGACCTTTTAACCCGGATCCTAACAAATATAAACCAACTACTGTTACCGGTGCTCCGGCTACAAGTTACGAGTTAGCATTAACAGACCCAGATTTCAAATTCCCTCAGATTTGGAGATCAAATATTGCAGTTGACCAAAAACTTCCATTTGGCTTAGTTGGTACTGCAGAATTGATATACAGCAGAGATGTTAATGGAATTTATTATATCAATGCTAACTTACCAGCTCCTCAAGATAAGTTCAAAGGTTCTGTTGATAACCGTCCAAGATGGACAAATACCAGAATTAATAATGCAACAGGAAATCAAGTTGCTAATGCTATTGTATTGAAGAACCAAGATGTTGGTTATTCATGGGATATAGCATTCTCAATCGAAAAACCATTTGCTGATGGTTGGTTTGCAAAAGCATTCTATCGCTATGGTGTTTCAAAGAATACTGTTGACCCAGGTTCAATTGCATTCGGTTCTTGGAATAATAATCAACATGCTGGTAACCCAAATAATCCAGGTGTCGGATTTTCTGCTAACTCACCGGGACACAAATTCTTTGCTGTAATTTCTTATCGTGGTGAATACTTTGATTTTGGTGCAACAACATTCTCATTAATTCTTGATTCTTATACACAAGGAAATGCAAGCTATGTATTTAGCGGCGATTTAAATGGCGATGGTGGAACAAGCAACGACCTTATCTATATTCATAGAAACAAAACAGAAATGAATTTTGAAACATATACAACTACAGTTTCAGGAAAATCAATAACTTTCACTTCTGCTCAACAAGCTGAAGCATGGGATAAATACATTAGCCAGGATCCATACTTAAGTGAAAACAGAGGTAAATATGCCGAACGTAATGCTGCATTCTTACCAATGGTTACTCGTTTAGATTTCAGTATTACGCAAGAAGTCTTTACTGAACTTTTTGGTAAACGTAATGCATTACAATTCAGAGCAGATATTTTGAACTTTGGTAACTTGTTGAATAAGAATTGGGGCGTCGGTCAGAGTTTTGTTTCTACATCACCATTAATAGCACGTGGAGCTGATACTCAAGGTAGAGCACTCTATAGATTGAGAAATATTGGTGACCAGTTAATAAGCAAATCATATCAAGATACTGCTGGAATTGGTGATGTTTATAGAATACAATTCTCTGTTAGATATATGTTTAATTAATATTACGATTTGATGAAATGAAAAAGGCTGCTTGAAAAAGCAGCCTTTTCTTTTTTAAAAACTAGAATGATTATTTATAATTAGTGAATTGGACAGGGAAATTTAAGTCTGCTTCTTTTAGTAATTTTATTATTGATTGAAGGTCATCAATCTTAGAACCAGTTACACGAATTTGCTCATCTTGGATTTGAGCATTCACTTTTAACTTACTATCCTTAATCATCTTTGTAATAATTTTTGCATTTTCTTTTGATATACCTGATTGAAGGTCAATGGTTTGTTTAACACGTCCACCGGCAGCAGGTTCAGGATCTCTATATTTTAATGCCTTAATTGAAATTCCACGTTTAATAAATTTTGACTGTAAAATATCGATCGACTGCTTAAGAGAATAATCGTCTTTTGTATTAATAGATATTTGTTTTTCCTTTTTGTTTAGGATAATTTCTGCTTTAGAATCTTTCAGGTCGTACCTTTGTTGTACTTCCTTTATAGTTTGATTGATAGCATTATCAACTTCTTGGAAATCAATTTCAGAAACAATATCAAATGAATGGTTAGCAGCCATTTGTTTACCTTTACTCAAAATTTGTAATTATTAACCTACTTTTAATATTACTATCGAAAAATAAAAAAAATTATGTTGTTAAAAATAATTCTTTGACATTAGTAAATGTAAAGTTTATATTAAGTATAAAATTACCGCCAAATAGTTGATTTCTGCTTGTAGTTTCCATCTCGGTTTTAGAAAGTTTAAGTAAAATATTGATTTAGGTAATTGTTCTAATGGTGTTATGTTTAATTACTTCTTAAGTATAATTCTAGTTTTATTTTTTCTAGCTTCTTCAGTTGTTCTTTCTCAAAATGATCTGGAATCAAATTTAAGAAAATTGATTTCTCATGCCGGGTATGAAAATGTTCAAGTCAGGTATTTGGAGAGAAATTTATTCATCGGTTTCGAAAATCGTCTTTACAGATTTGAAGTTACAGCACTACTTGAGCTTTTTAAGCTTATTAAAAACGATTTAGAAAATGTTAATAATTTGTTCCTCTTAATAAAAAACAAAAACATACCAATTGTAGAAATAAGAGTTGATAAAAATGATCTTCTTGATTGGTTAAACGGTGTAATAACAAATTCAGAATTTTCCGAGCTGATGGATATTAAGATTAATGAAGATGACAGAACAAAAGAAATTTTTAATGGGGTAGAGCAAAGTAATCTGTCAAGTTTTAAATTTGATTTTGTGCTTAAACCAACATACCGTTTCCAGTTTGGAATTTTTTCGAGACCGGTTCTTTACCAATTAAATTTTGCTCCACATATTGAATTCAGTTTTTGGAAAGGGATGAGCGGTCTATATGAGATTACATTTCCAATTCATAATGATTTTAGTCCAAGAGAAGACTCTGTAAGGACAAGTATGGCTGTTATAAATCAAACATTTAGATTGTCTAACTCGATTTACATTTCTACTTCATTGGGATACTTTACATTTGATCGTTATGGATTTGATTTAGAAAGCCGATGGTATTTGTTAAATGGGGATCTTTCAGTAGGATTGAACATTGGTTATACCGGTTATGCATCGTTTACCATGAAAAATATTTATTACTCGGACTTATACTTATGGACTGGTGTAGTTGATTTCAATTATAGAATTGCGGAATATGACCTTACATTGGGAGTTTCAGCCGGGCGATATTTATCAAAAGATAACACATTTCGCTTTGACATTTATAGGAATTTTGGTGAAATTCAGATAGGGTTTTTTGCGATGCGTTCAACAGAGGGTATCTCTAACGGCGGGTTTAGTTTTTCAATTCCCATTTTCCCAGCAAAGCATCTTAAACCCGGAATTTTTAGAATACGAACACCGGATCATCTTTCTTATACATATAAAGTAAAAATTGCTGATCTGATAGGTTTGAAATATGAGACAGGTTTTACTGTTAGTAATTTTATAAAAAAAATGAATCCAAGCTTTATTAAAAATTATATTAATTACAGAATTAATTAACATCGAGGTACAAAATGAGTAAGAAACTAAAACTAAAAGTACTCTTATTCTTTCCACTTTTTTCAGTACTTACAGTATTATTCTTAGCAGGATGTGAGAGTTCAAGGGTTGGTCCTGAATTACCAAGACCTAATCCCCCAGCTCCACCTGCACAACCAATAATCCTTGCTTCAGTTGTAAGAGATAATTCTAATTTGACAGCTATACCCGGTGCCACAATAAGAATATTAAGAGCAGATAACACATTGGTAACAACTTTGCTTACCGATAATAGTGGAAGATATTCATATGATGTTTCGAATATTACTGAAGCTACATTGTCAGTTAGTGCTTCAAAAGATGGCTATGGTATTGGGACTAAAACTGCAGAAATTAAAAAATCTCTTAATGTTGCTTTAGTAGATGATATTTTACTAACCAAACTTGCTGTTGCTACAGCTCCTGTAACACCTGCTGCCGGAGGTACAGCCACTACTTCAAATCCTCAGACTGTTTCTTCAACACCTTTAACAGTTACAGTTCCGGCTGGAGCTGTTCCACAAAATATAAATCTTTCGATTGCAGCTATTCCTGCTGCTCAGGTACCTAAAGCACCATCTGCAAATCAAGCGATTCAAACTGCAGCAGTATTTGGACCTTCAGGAACTGTTTTCTCTGTACCGGTTCAGGTCAAATTGCCATTGCCCAATAAACAACCAGTAGGCAAAACATTTACACTGCTAAAGTTGAATGAAACAAACAACACCTGGACAAATACAGGTATAACAGCAACAGTTGATGCTTCAGGAACAAATGTAACAGCTCAACTATCAAGTTTTTCAACTTATGCAACAGTTGATAACATTAATCTTACAACAACAACAGGTACTCCAACAACTCAAGATATTGACAATGTTTCTTTATCTTCCGGTACAACTACAAAGACTTATAGTCAAACAAACAGTAGCTCAGTAACAGTCACTGGAATTGTCAATAATCAATGGATACTTGATGTTGTAAACGCAGCAACACTTAATAAAAACTTAGGTACTACATCAAAACAAATACAATTTAACTTCCCGGCTCTTCCAAACGAGTATTTGAGAAATGGCGTTCAGTATAATCCGGCAAATCCTAATGAAGCTGGTAACTGGACTTATCGCTGGGTTGTAGTTAGAACTACTCGTACAACTACCTCAACTGCATCCGGTGGAGTAGCACCTGATACTTATTCAGCAACTGTAACGATTATTGAACAATCAATTGATATTGATGCTAACAGGTCCGGTTGGGTTTGGGTAAAACATGATCAGGGTGGTTAATAGAATTTAAATATTAACATGGGGTTACTATGCAAAGTAACCCCTAATTGTTTTTTAATTGAAATCTTGAAATGTCGGGGTGGGGAGATTCGAACTCCCGACCTCTTCGTCCCGAACGAAGCGCGCTAACCGGGCTGCGCTACACCCCGAAATAACGAATGCAAAAATAGAATTTTTATTGATAGATTAAAAATCCGTTTGTTATTTAAAACGCCCTCATTAATGACAAGGAGGTCAAAATGAGAAAACTTTTTCCTTTTGTGATTCTTCTCCTGATATTTTTTATTTCTGATTCAACTCAAGCACAATTAGCAAAAGACAGTTGGGCGCTTGGTTTTGGATTCAAGTACCCACGTTTTCTAAGTATCAATACTACTATTTCTAATACAAATTACGGTGGATATCTCTCATTGCAAAGAAATTTTTCCGAACATGTAGGATTGAGACTTAGCGGGTTCTATTCGCATCTTGAAAGCGAATGGACAGACCCAACTAATACTTTACAAACTACAACGACTAATCTTATTGGTGGTAACCTTGATCTTATGATTTATTTGTTCCCTTGTGAACCAGTTTCTCTATATCTATATGGCGGGGCTGGGGTTTTATACAGAATGCTTGATAACAAACGAACCTTAACTCTTGATGATAATGCAATTGCAGGTCAATTAAGTTCCGGATTAGGTATTGAATGGAATGTTTCTAATGACTGGAAATTTGTAACTGAATTTGGCTACAATTTAGGACTTAATTCTGAGTTGGAAGGAGCTATAGGCGCTGGGGAAGTAAATGGTCGTGATTCTTACCTTGCTGCTAAACTAGGTTTGTTATGGTATTTTGATAAAGGTGAACCGTCCAAATACTGTCAATTATATAGTGGACTATCCCAACAGATTCCGGATCCTGTTGACTATGATCGAATTGAAGAAATGATTAAACGTCACATTCCAAAAGAAGTTGTTAAAGAAGTTGTTGTTGAAAAACCTGTTGCTACATCTGATAAATGGGTGCTTGTAGGTGTTAATTTTGAATTTAATAGCGCAAAAATTTCTCCTGAATCATATCCAATTCTTTATGATGCAGCAAAAACATTACTAAAGAACACAGATATCAGAGTTGAAATTCAAGGTTATACAGATAATATTGGTTCAGAAGCTTACAATCTGAAGTTATCACAAAGAAGAGCCGATGCAGTTAAGGAGTATTTACAATCTAAAGGTGTTAGTGGAAACAGATTAAGAGCCGTTGGCTATGGCGAAAGCAATCCAGTTGCTGATAACAAAACTGCAGAAGGCAGAGCTATGAACCGTCGGATTGAGTTTAAAATTCAATAACTTATCAAGAGGATATTTCAAAAGCACTTATAATCAGGCAAGTGTTAAATTGCTTTTGAACTATCCTCTTTTTTTATTTTTTACTATTTACTTTTACAGGTGATTAATCTAATTTTCATGTAGTGAAAAAATATATTATCCTTTAATTTTATCCGGAGAGATAAAAAGGAATGACAAAATTATTTAGTAACTGTAATTGAAACCTCGAAGGCGAAAGCTAACGAGGATTTTTTTTATCAGCTTAGGATTTGTGTATGGATATAAAAGCTAAAATTATTGACGAACAAGGACTAGCAAGAACAATTACCCGTTTAGCTCATGAGATAATCGAGAAAAACAAAGGTTCAAAAAATATTGTACTTATTGGAATGAGGACACGAGGTGAGTTTCTTGCAGAAAGAATTAAAGCAAAAATTTCAGAGATTGAGAATTTTGAACCAAGTTTTGGGATACTTGATGTAACATTATATAGAGATGACTTCAGAACAAGATTAAAGCAACCTGAAATTTCGGTAACTAACATAACATTTGATGTTAATGAAAAAGATATAATATTAATTGATGATGTTCTTTATACTGGTCGAACTGTTCGTGCAGCTTTAGATGCTTTAATGGATCTTGGAAGACCTAACACAATTCAATTATGTGTACTAGTGGATAGAGGACACAGAGAGTTACCCATTAAAGCTGATTTTGTCGGGAAAAATATTCCCACATCAATTAATGAAGAGGTTAGAGTTCGACTCAAAGAAATTGATGGCGAAGATGCAGTCTATTTAGTCAATGTACCTAACAAAGAGAGTAAAACATGAGTCTTTCTAGCAGACATTTATTAGGTTTATTTGGTGTTCCCAAAGAGGATATTCAATTAATTCTTGATACTGCGACAACATTTAGAGAAGTTCTGGAGCGACCTATCAAAAAAGTTCCTACACTTCAAGGTAAGACAATTGTAAACCTGTTCTATGAAAATTCAACCAGAACCAGAATTTCCTTTGAGTTGGCTCAAAAAAGATTATCGGCAGATACTATTAATTTTTCTACTTCCACAAGTAGCACAAAGAAAGGAGAAACTTTTAAGGATACGGTTCGCAATATCGAAGCAATGAAGGTTGATATGATAGTTGTTCGGCATCAATCTGCCGGCGTACCTCAATACCTAACAAAAATTTCCAAAGCAAATATTATTAATGCTGGTGATGGGTTACATGAACATCCAACTCAAGGACTATTAGATATGTATTCAATCAGAGAAAGACTTGGAAGATTAGAAGGTTTAAAGGTTTGTATTGTAGGAGATGTTGCTCATAGCCGTGTTGCACTTTCTAATATTTTCGGATTAAAAACAATGGGAGCCGAAGTAACTGTATGCGGTCCTTCGACAATGATTCCTATGGGGATTGAATCTTTGGGTGTAAAAGTTACTCATAACATTAACGATGCAATTGCCAATAATGACGTATTAAATGTATTACGCATTCAACTCGAAAGAAATGCTGGTGTAAGAATTCCATCACTTAGAGAGTATCATCAATATTTTGGTATTACTACTGAAAGAATAGAAAAATACAATAGAAATATTCTCATTCTTCATCCCGGACCAATTAATCGGGGTGTTGAATTATCTTCTGAAGTTGCTGATGGCCCGTATCAGGTAATTTTAGATCAGGTAACAAATGGTGTTGCAATCAGAATGGCAGTATTATATTTATTAGGAACAATGCATTAATTCACTTAAGGTGCTAAATGAAAATAATATTTAAACAAGTTAGATTATTAAATCCAGATCAGAAACTAGATAAGCAAGATGACTTTTTGATTGAAAATGGGATTATTAAAAAAATTGGCGGATTAACTGATTCAGACTTCAAATCAGCAAAAGTTTTTGAATTTGAAAATAAAATCTGTGTCCCCGGTTTATTTGATATGCATGTTCACTTAAGAGAACCGGGACGTGAAGATGAAGAAACAATTGAAACCGGAAGTAATGCCGCCGCCGCCGGTGGATTCACAGGTGTTGCTTGTATGCCTAATACTAATCCAGATATAGATTCTGCTGAAATAGTGAGATTTATTAAAGAAAAATCTAAAGATCATCTTGTAAATGTTTATCCTGTGGCTGCTGCAACTTTGGGAAGAAAAGGAGAAGCACTCTCTCCAATGTATGAATTGGTTGAATCCGGTGCTATAGCTTTTTCTGACGATGGTAGATTTATTAAAACGGCTGCTGTATTAAGAAGTGTAATGGAATATACTAAGATGTTCGACGTACCTGTTATTGAACATTGTGAAGATGAAACGCTTGCTGACGGAGCAATGAATGAAGGACTCACCTCTACATTGTTAGGTTTACCGGCAATCCCAAATATTGCCGAAGATCTGATTGTAGCACGTGATATTATGATGGCAGAATTTATAAATGCCAGAATTCATATTGCGCATATTAGCACTAAAGGTGCAGTTGAATTGGTTCGTAATGCAAAGAAAAGGGGAGTGAAAGTTACGGCAGAAGTTACACCTCATCATTTCACGTTAACGGATGATAATTTGAAAACTTATGATACGAACTATAAAATGAGTCCGCCATTACGAACTCGTGCTGATGTTGATGCAATCATTGAAGGGTTAAAAGACGGAACAATTGATGTTATAGCAAGTGATCATGCCCCTCATTCAATTGAAGAAAAAGAGATGGAATTTATTTATGCGCCAAATGGAATTATTGGTCTTGAAACCATGCTTGGATTAGCTCTTAGTGAACTCGTTCATAAAAAACATCTAAACCTAGAACAACTTATTGAAAAAATGTCTATTAATCCGAGAAGAATCTTAAAAATAAAGATTCCTCAAATCAAAGAAGGTGAAAAAGCGGATTTAACTATTTTGGATAAAGATTATATATGGACTGTAGATATAGCCAAGTTTAAGTCAAAATCTAAAAATTCTCCTTTTGATAAACGACTTCTTACTGGTAAATCAATTGCGGTTATCAATAATAACAAAATGTTTTACGATGATAAAATAATCGAAATCTAAATTCGTTTTATTTATTCACCTTTGTACATAAAAAAGTACACCAGTAAGAGAAAAACCTTCCGTTTCGACTTCTTTCTTTAACATAATTTTTGGCATTCATATTGGATTAATCTATATAAGAATGTTAAATAATTATTACCCGGAGGGGAAAATGAAAACATTAAAGTTATTGTCGGTTGGTTTAATAATAATTGTTGGAGTGGCAATTTCAGGTTGTGATGAATTTGATGATTACTTTTATGATGATAGACCACCATCACCACCTAAAGGTATCTATACCGTAACAGGTGATAATAGAATTGATATCTTTTGGGATGAAAATCCGGAGGGTGATGTTGCCGGTTACAATATTTATTATAGTTACTCTTACAATGGAAAATATACTCTAATTGGTAATACTCAAAGAATATCATTTATTGATTATGGTGCTAAGAACGGAATAACTTATTATTATGCTGTAACTGCATACGATTATAATAACAATGAAAGTGATTTGAGTAAAGAAGTTGTTTACGATACTCCCAGACCCGAAGGATTTAACCAGGCAATATTTGATTATAAACGTTCACCAAATAATTCCGGATACAATTTTAGTAAATACTTGGTTGTTCCTTACAATTCTGATGCAGCGGATATATTTTTCGAAAATTTTAACGGCACTTATTACGTAAATGTTTGGGAAGATACCGATATTCAAGATATGGGAACAACTAGAGATATTTGGGATATAAGTTATGCACCTTTAACAGGTTGGGTACCGCTAAAACCAAATGAAAATGTTAAATATGTTGAAGCAAAGATTGGTCATACATATGTAATATGGACATGGGATAATCATTATGCAAAGATCAGAATCAAAAATATTGTAAATGATAGAATGGTTTTCGATTGGGCTTATCAATTAGTTGAAGGAAACAGAGAACTTAAAAGAAATATAAATGGAGCATCCAGAAATGTTTCCGAAAAGGTTAAAAAGAACTTATAAGAATGATTAATTAAAATTGATTATGAAAAGCATATCCAAAAGGGTATGCTTTTTTATTTCTTTTAATTTATTTTGATATTAGATAATTAAGAGATTCTAAACAAGAATAGAAATGAAATCTGTTAATTCAAAAATAGTCCTATGCTTCATTTTTTTTGCAACTCTAATGACTTATGCACAGGATGGAAGAGTAAAAGAAATCAATAAACTTCTGATTAAAATTGAAGAAGGACTTAGCACTGGTTCTGTCGATAAATTTTCCGGTTACTTTAATTCCAAAAATTATTTAAGTCTTACCAATGGTCCCAGCGGTTATTACAGTTCTAATCAAGCCTATTATATTATCAAAGATTATTTGAGTGTTTATAAACCAATTTCTTTTAAGTTTACCAGTTCAGTACTGGATACAAATAGCCCGTTTGCTGCTGGTAACTTAAGATATAATAATAACGGTATTCGAGGTAGTGCAACTATTTTCATTACATTTCAGATGATAGATAATCAGTGGAAAATCTCGCAAATCACTATTAATTAGATTAAATGATAATAAAAAATCTTTTCCGAGATAATAAAAATCTTTTACAAGTTATTTTAGTAATAGCTTTTATGGTTTCTGGTATCTTAGAACCCCTCGTGAAAAGCTCTCTTATTAGTAATTGGAATGAAAATCTTATAGAAAAAATTATTCGTAATGAAAATAAAATAATAAGTGTAGTAAATAATAAGATTAAACAAGTTTTAGAAGTTAAAAACGAATTAAAAAAAATATTAGTCACAAAACTATCAATGGAGAACAACTCAGATAAATGTTTTTCGGTTTTATTGGGTTCTGAATTTCATGATTACAATTTACAGGTTAATGGGCGAAATTTTAAGCTTTTATGCTGGAACAATAATATAATTTTTGATGAGAATAATCTCGAAGCTTTAAAGAATGAATTGGGTCAGGTTTATTTTTTACGAAAGGATTTAGCAACGTACTTATATGTTGTTGATACCTTAAACACTTTATCGGGCACATATTATTTAACAGTAGGTAAAGAAATTGAAAAACATTACAGATTAGATACCAAGAAATTTACCTTTGAAAATATCACAGATTATCTTTCGAAAGAAATTTCTTCCAACATAAAAATTAATTTTAATAGAAATGCATCATTATCATTAGATGGACGGGTACATTCTTTTTTTATTCTGAATAATTATAAAAACAAAATCGGCGTAGCAACTTTCGATAAACCTTCCATTGATATAACTGTTAAAGAAATGGAAGAAACTTTTAAGGCTATCCAATCCATCTTAATTTTATTAATTTATTTATCCATTGGCTTTTGGGGGCTAAAGTATTATAAGTCAATAATAAATAGAAATATTCAGTTTATTGTTTTTCTAATATATGTAGCTTTTTTCAGGATATTACTTTTCTATATCGGCATCCCATCGTACTATTTGCACAGTGAGTTGACAGATCCATCTAATTTTTCTTCGTCTTTTGCTTTTGGTATTGTGCGTTCACCACTTGATTTTTTTATTACAATTGTCTTACTGGTTTTTATTGTAGTTGTTGGCTATCTACACTTTAAAAATTATTATGATAATAAGGAAAGTAAGAAAAACACTGTTAAGACCTTATTTGTTTTTCTTTTTTCAGCGTTTTTGATCTTTATGTTATACCGAGGGACCGGAGCTTCATTAAGAAGTGTAGTTTTTGATTCAACCATAAGGTATTTCAAGGAGTTTTCGTTAATTCCTTCCCCCGCAATTTTTTTAATGGATCTCAACATACTTTTGCTAGGTTTTTGTACACTGATATGCTCTGTGATATTATTGAAATGGATTGTTTATGAATTACTTACCAAGGAACTTAATTTAAAGTCAATACTGATTTTATTTGCAGTGTTTCAAATTCTTGGATGGGTTTTCGATGAATTACAAACTCAACCTCAGGGTACACCGCTTATAAGAATTTTATTTATCTCATTGTTATTCCTAATAATGTACTTAACATTTAATAAACCTCATAAAAAACTTTATTATGTTTATTATGGTTTTGCCTCAGCAATAATAGTTGTGAATTTGTTTGTTTACTATAATTCAGAATTGGAAAGGGAATCACTTAGAACAGTGGCATATGATCTTACAAGAAAAAATCAAAGTATTTATGAATTTATTCTTTATCAGACTCTACTTGAATCGAAAAATAATACTGAATTATTAAACTATGGCGAAGGGGAGATTAATTATTCCGCTCTTGCTTTTGAAATATGGAATAAAAGTTTATTGTTCCGTGAAAATATCCCTTCTTCAATTTCTATTTATAATTCTTCTAATGAGTTATTAGGAAGCTTTAGTAGTTTTAAACCGCTAAGGGAGAATATTACTCAATATATTAAGGACACCGGTGATCCCCCTAAAATCTATAAAGAAAAAGGTATTTATGATTCGAACGAATTATTTATAGGAGTGACAAATTTAAATGATATTGATAACTCAAAAAAGATTCTTGTTGCTACAGCATCATTTAAAGATTATAACTTAGGGGAAGAGTTGCTTCCTAAGTTTCTAACAGTTACCAAAGAAGGAATTACATCAGCTACTGATTATGAAAACCTGAAAATATTTGTTTTTTCCGGAAACGAAATAATAAATTCATTTGGTGGAATAATACTAAATAACACAGAAGCGCAAGAAATTTTAAGTAATTCTTTTGGTGGAAATGATGAATCTTGGAAACGAGTTGAAATAAAAGGTGAACAATATGTAGTATTTACACTAAAACCAAAGGAGAAGAAAGATGAATTAATTGCTGTGGCTCTGGAAGAAAGAAGGTTTGCATGGAATCTATCCAACTTTTTCAAAGTATTTTTTGTCCATTCAATAATAATTTTAGTTGTATTTATTCTGTATGCTGCACGGTATTTTAATAGATGGAAAGAATATTTCCAACGTTATAAAACCAAACTTACTTTTGCATTTATACTGGTTTCAGTAGTCCCGCTTATTATTATCTCAGCTTACATCAGAAATATAAATGAGAATAAAAATGAAGATTTAATTAATGGTTATCTTACAGAATTTGCAGATCAATTTAATTCATATTATAAAAAGTATAGCGCTTATTCTAATCTGTCCTTAGAATCACTTTTTGAAAAAGCCTATGCTGATCTAAATATTGAATTTAATTGCTATGAGGGGGAGAAGTTATTCTTTTCTACAAAAAAGGATCTTTATGAAGCCGGCATTTTCCCCTCTACATTAAATCCGTTTGTTTACTTAAATACAGTGATATCTGGTTCAAATAAGTTTTTTGTAAAAGAAAATAATTATGGCGAAGAGTATTATTCAGTTTATATGAAAATTGATAACGCAGATAAAACCTTGATATTTAGTTTAAACACTTTATTGAATAAAGCTACAATCCCCTTAAGAGATGTGGAACTGGATATTTTCTTGTTCGGTATTTTAGCTGTTGCTTTAATCCTGCTTATAATATTTAGTACGATTCTGGCTGATCAAATATCATCACCAATAAGAAGGTTAACTCATGCTACAAGATCTATTGGTAGCGGGGATTTAAATATAGAGATAGAAGAGAGCGGTTCGGGTGAAATTAATGAATTGACACGAGGTTTTAATATGATGATTCGTAAGTTGAAAAAAAGTCAGATTGAACTAGCCCAGCTCGAAAGAGAAACTGCTTGGAAAGAAATGGCTAAACAAGTGGCGCATGAAATTAAAAATCCATTGACACCAATGAAACTTTCGGTTCAGCAATTGATAGCTGCTTACAAAGATAAATCACCAAAGTTTGACGAAATATTTAACAAAGTTACAAATACCTTCATCAACCAAATCGAAATATTAAAAAATATTGCGTCGGAATTTTCAAATTTTGCGAGGATGCCAAAGCCTTCAATGAATAAAATTGATCTCATCCCTGTTGTTAAGGAAACATTAAATTTGTTTTCAGACGAGAAGAGTAGCATTAAATTAACTTCAAGCTCTCCTTCGGTATTAATAAACGCTGATTCAGAGCATCTGAGCAGAGCATTAATTAATCTTATCAGAAATTCAATTCAGGCAAATGCAACAAATATAAACGTATGGATTGAGTTAAAATCAAATTTGTGTGAAATAAGAGTAGAAGATGATGGTTCAGGGATTGATCAAACCATTTTAGAAAAAATATTTGAAGAAAATTTTACTACAAAACCTAAAGGAATGGGGTTGGGATTAAGCATGGTAAAAAAATATATTGAAAGTATTGGAGGAACAATAATAATTGAGAATACTTCTCCAAAAGGAACAACATTTCTAATACAAATACCTGTGGTAGAATGACAAAACAATTAACACCTTATCAGAAAGAAGCACTTGATTATCGATCGAATATTTCACTTACTGCTAATGCCGGTTCAGGGAAAACCTTTGTCCTTTCCAAACGTTTTGTAGAAATTCTTGTTAATGAAGAGATTGATATAGAGAATATTGTCGCTATAACTTTTACAGATAAAGCCGCCGGTGAATTAAATAAAAAGATTGCAGAAGAAGTTGAGCAACAAATAAAGACTGAAACAAATAAAAAAACATTAAGAAAACTTGAAAATGTAAGAAGCCAGTTAGTATCTGCTAATATTTCCACAATCCATTCATTCTGCATTAATATACTTAAAGAATTTGCACCCGAAGCCGGAATTGACGCTAATTTTATCCCAATTGATAAATCAACTGCTGATGAATTGTTAGCCCTTGCTATTGAAGAATCATTAATGCACTTAATAGTAAACGAAGATTATAAAGATTCCATAAAGTATTTGTTCAGGTTCTTCGGCTCAAAAAATATTTTAGTTCAAAAAATGGAATATGCTATTGAACATCGAAAAACTATTACGCAAAATTTGTATGAATTATATAATAAGAATGAGAATGATTTTTTATTTCACTTACAGGAATTAGTAAATAAATATTTTGATTATCTGTTTGAAGGAAAAATTAACTTAGCGATCGGATACTCAGAAGATATAAACAAAACTGTATTGACTAAAAATCCTGAGAATGAACTCGCACTTCAGATACTACCTCTTTTCAAAAAAATAAGAAAAGCAAAAACGATATCAGAGAAAGTAAATTATCTCAGTAGTTTAAGCGAGTTAATGCTAACACAGCAAGGAAAAGTAAAGAACCGGGGCTACCTTTCATTTAGTCGTGAAAAATTTGACAAAGAAATAGATTTTATTGAATCACTTTTTAATGACATTGACCAAATATTAAAATCGGATTTTAGAGAAGAAGTACTAAAGGAATACTATTTGTTCGGTAAACATTTTATAAAAGTATTTGACTACATTCTGGGAAATTATTCAATCAAAAAACAAGAAAAGGGGTACATTGATTTTGAAGACATCTTATTGTTGACACAAAAAATTATTAAGTACGACGATGTTAAAGAATATTTGAAATCACGCTACAAGTATATTATGATAGACGAATATCAGGATACGAACGAACTCCAATATCAAATATTTATGCCTATTCTGGACGGACTAAAAGAAGGCAATCTATTTGTTGTTGGGGATGAGAAACAAAGTATATATATGTTCAGAGATGCTGAACTGGAAATATTTACACGAACAAAAGAAGAAATATCTAAAGCTGAATCGGATGGGAAATTATTGGCTTTACCTCACAATTTTAGGATGTCCCCTCAATTAGTTCTTTTTACCAACAAGTTATTTGAAGAGTTATTTAAAGATCCAAATCCCAACTTAAATGAAGTATCTTACAGCCAATTAGTTTGTACTAAGAGCGAAGATGAAAAAGGTTCTGTTGAATTTCTACTGGTGGATGACGAAACAAAAATAACCGAAGCAGACATAGTTGCTTCGAGAATTGCTGATTTAATAAATAATAAAATTATCGAACAAGGTGAAATTGCAATCCTTTGCAGAAAACGTTCGATGTTTGCAGAAATAGAACGAGCTCTGATTAAAAAAAATATAAAATATAATGTTGTGGGTGGTAAGGGATTTTATCAGCAACAATCCATAAACGATATATATAACTATTTGACTTTTTTATTGAATAATGACGATGACGTTGCATTAATCGGAATACTAAGATCCCCTTTTTATAATGTTTCCGATTCCAAGCTGTTCGAAATCTCTTTAGAAGAAGGGAATAGTTTCTTTTCCAAATTGCGAAGTTATGCTTCTAAAGATGAAAACATCCGAACAATTGTTAATTCACTTAATGAACATCAAAAACTCGTATTGAATAGCGCAATCTTTACACTAATCCGTAGAATACTAAGGGATAGAGCTTATTGGAGTGTTATCAGTTCTAAGAAAAATTCTGAGCAAGAAATTGCTAACATAAAAAAATTACTTTCTATTTCACGGGAATATTACAAAAAGAGTTTCAAAAATTTGTATGACTTTACTTCGTATCTCAAAAACGCTATTGAATCAATCGAAGATGAAGGTCAGGCACAAATATCAAAAGAAACCAACAATGTAAAATTGCTAACAATTCACCAGGCAAAAGGTTTGGAATTCAAAGCTGTCTTTATTTATGGTTGCAATGAATCTGTAAGAGATGATTCTATAAGATCAAGATCGATGGGAATTGATAAGGAATTTGGTTTCCCCGTCAAAGTGTTTGTAGATGGTAATTATTTCCATGGTGCTGTAACACCAAATGTAGTTTCACTTTATAATTTTATTAAAAATAAAAAGAACATTGCAGAGATTAAAAGATTGCTCTATGTAGCAGTAACAAGGGCTAAGAATTATTTGTTTATCTCAGCAAGACATAATGAGTTTAAGTTCGAAAAAGATTCTTTTTTAAGTCTCGTTCAAGAAGGATTGAAAAGTGACTTTAATACAGACTCAATTATTTTATCTGATAATGTTGAGTTTATGATTCAGAATGAAAATGGTTTTTCGTTTACCAAAAAATCTGTCCAGACTGAAATTAAAATAATAAAAGAGATCGAGGCATCACCACCTATTCAACAAAATGAACATAAAGCTGAATCCAATAAAATTTATTTGCTAAATAAAATTGAAGATATCCCGACAAGAGAATTTATTTCTGCAACAAAAATTTCTATGTTTTCGCAATGTCCGGTTAAATATGAATTAACCTATGAACTTGGTTATCCCACAATACTTAATATGCTTAAAAAATTTTCTGGTAGTCAGTATGATTTTAATAACAAAGAAGATGATGAATTAAAAAAATATTCTGATTTAAGAGGAAGGATAATTCATGAAGTCTTGAAGGATAGTCCTGATATTAAGAATATGGCCCAACTAATCAATAATTATTTAGAAGCTGAAAATATAGTTGATGCCAAAATCAAGGATCGTTTACAAATTAATATCAGAGACTCGTTAGCTAATTTTTATAACTCTGAGTTGTATAGTGAAATAAACTCTTACTCACATTATAAAAACGAATATGAAATCTATGCAGAAGAAGGAGAAAACTATCTTTATGGCATTATTGATAGACTAATAATCGAAGAGGATCAATTAATTATAATTGATTACAAAACAGATGATATCCCAAAAGCAGAAGTAAATAAAAGAGCCGAGGATTACTTCAAGCAATTAACCTTTTATGCATATGTTTTATCAAAGTATTATAAGAATCATTCCAAATATGTTCTGCAAATTATTTTTATTAAACATCCTAATGACGTTGTAAAAAGAAATATTTCTAAGAAAGAATTAAACGAATTTAATGTTATACTGACCAACAGTATCCAAAATATCAATAACAGAAACTTTCAACCAAATTATAATCATTGTAGCCAATGTCATTTTGCTTTGGAAGGGAATAAATGTATAAAACCATTTTAAATAGAAAACTAACTACTATTCGAACAGATTACTTAATAAATATTTTTGTCCTCCCAATTTTTGTTTTACTTTTTACTCAGTGCACTTATGTAATTAATGTTCCTTTATATGAATATCCAACCGACTGGCAAGATTTATCTACGAGAGAGAAAACTATTAGTGATTATTCTAATTTCTTAAAAGGTAAAAAAATATTTTTAGACCCCGGACATGGTGGAGAGGATCGGAAGAACACCAGCAGAAGTGGAAAAATTGTTGAAGCAGATGTGAATCTGAAAGTCTCGTTATTTCTCAAAGAATACTTAACTAAAGCTGGTGCTGAGGTTTATCTTTCCAGGGGCACTGATGAAACTGTTCCGCTCGCATTACGTTCTGAACTTGCTAATGCAAGTAGCGCAGATTTATTTATAAGTATCCATCATAATGCTTCATCCAGGTTAGAGGATGATTATACCAATTACACTTCAACATATTACCATTCTAGGGAAGGTAATTACGAATATGAACCTTGCGAAAGAGATATAGCGCGTTATATTCAAAGAGATTTGGCTTATGTAATGAGAAACTCCGGCGGCTTAGGTTCCTTTGACGGAACTTATTCCGATTATAATATCTATCCCGGTGAAGGTTTTTCTGTGTTAAGAAAAACCAAAATTCCCGCTGTCTTGGTCGAATGTGCTTTCCATACAAGCATATGGGAAGAACTTAGACTGAATGATGAAGTCTTTAATCAAATTCAGGCGTGGGGAATTTTTAGAGGGATTGCAAAATATTTTAGAGCTGGAATTCCTCAGATTCAGTTTTTGGCAGATAGCACTACAACTTTAGATAACAAATATTTTTTGACCTTCGCGCTTACTGATTCTTCTGGAATTAATCCCAAATCCATAACCGTATATTTGAATAAACAAGAGATAAATTATAAATATGATGCTGTAAATGGTTTATTAAAAGTTGTAGTGGAAAATATATCTACAGCAGAGAACACATTAAGAATCATTTGTGCAAATAAAAATGGGAATCATTCTCTTCCTTTCCATATGAAAGTAAAGTTGAATAATTCCCAGAATATTGTGTTAGAAAAAATTAACTAGTAATAGCTTCTTTTTTACTATCGATTTTTTCAGTTACGTATTTATAAATAAACAAAGCAATTGCAGCAGTTAACCCGATTGCTAAAAAATAGAACCAGATTAAATGTGCATCAGCATAGTAAGCGACTCTTTCAGTTTCGCTTAAGCCAACCGGTAAAGTTTTAGGATCCGGACAATATTTATCAAGTAAAAATCCGGACATTATAAAACCAGAAAGTGCAGAAAAAAAAGAATGAAGATGACTGAAACCAAGATATACACCTTCCTCTCCTTTTGGAGCTTGTAAAGAAAAGTATTCCAAGAAACGTGGAGAAATAAAACATTCTGCCAATCCTTGTATGCCAATTCCTATTATCATCATAACGGTTAAAGGATGAAGCGAGAACCATCCGAATATTGATACAGAATTTCCCGTTATACTTTCCAATGTTTGACTTCCAGCCATAGCGAGAGCAGAAAATGGCATTAGAAGCATTCCAATTAACATTGATGTAACGGCTTTTTTATTTTTCATTAAATGTGTTATGAGAACAACAAAAATTACAACTACAAGAGGATTTACGTTTGCAAGCCATTCCGGACGAGCATCTTCACCTAATAATCTAATTACATATTTAGGCATTGTTGCATATAATTGGTGCTGTATTATCCAGAAACCTGTTACAATCAGAATCAAGATGATTAATCGGGGTGTGGTAAATATTTTTTTTAGCGACATTAAAATGTCACCAATAGTTTTGCTCTTATGTTGGTAATCGGTTTGTTTGAAGAAAAAGATTGCAAAAAGTAATGCGATAAAAGACATTCCGGCAGAGAAAAAATTAACATACTCCAAACCAATTCCTTGTCGTATGAAAGGTACAAAGGTTTTCCCGCTGAATGAACCAATATTAACTACCCAGTAAAAAAGAGCGTAACCTCTTGCTCTGTTATCTTCATTAGTTGTTTTTGCAACGGTACCTGTAATAAGTGGTTTAATAAATGAGCCACCAACCATTGCTATAAATAAGAATAAAATAACAAGTAATTTGGAATGCCAAACACCTAATAAAAAATATCCTATTGTCAATAAAGAAAAAGCTAAAATCAAACCATTCTTAAAACCAATCTTATCGCTAATTGCACCTACAAAAGGTGGAAGGAAATAGAGCCCGGCGAAAAATATTCCGGCTACAATTCCGGTTTCTTTGTCGTTAAATCCCACAATATCTGTCAAATAAAGCGTGAGTACAATAAAAAATCCATAATAGGCGGCTCGCTCGCATAATTCCATTAGGTTTGCCAGCCAAAAGTCTTTTGGAAACTTCCATGATTGTTTACTCTTAGAAGTAGTTTCGTTTGAGGTCATAAGATTTCCGTTTATTGTTAAGAGTGGGCGCAAATTATAAAAATTAAGCTACACTTAAAACCTTGTTAATAATTTTTGTATGTTTGCGATGTTTCGGCTTAAGTTAATTTTCTGTTGTTCAAAAACATTAGAGGGTAAAAATGAAAATTTATTCAAAGGAAGATCTAAACAATTACTCACTTTCACTTACTTACGATGATATAAGTTTAATTCCACTTGAAATATCTCAAGTAAAAACAAGAAACGAGATCAACACAAAATCTACTTTTATTGGCGAGGAACTAACTGTCCCGATAGTTTCAAGTCCAATGGATACTGTAACCGGTATTGAAATGGCTAAGGAGCTAACTAACCTAGGCTGTATTGGAATTCTGAATCGTTTTAACTCTACTCTTAATGAAATATTGAACAATGAAAACAATTTGGAAAATATTAAAGCTGTTTCAATAAGTTTAACAGCTGAAGAAAAATTAATTGAAAAACTTGCAGAGAAAAACATAATTATATGTATTGATACGGCTAATGCAAACAATGCTTTTGTTCTAAAAAAGTGCGAAGAAATTAAAAAGAAATATAATACAAGGGTTATTGTTGGAAATATTGCTCATGGCTCAACATTGAAACAACTTGTAGATTCCGGTGCGGATGCTGTAAGAATTGGAATAGGAGGGGGTAGCGTTTGTACTACTTCTGTTCAAACTGGTATTGGTATAGGACAAGTATCATCTCTTCTTGATGTCTATTTTACCAAAATAGAAAATAAGTTGAATATTGCTTTAATAGCTGATGGTGGCATAAAAAGCCCCGGCGATGTTGCCAAAGCACTCGCTTGTGGGGCTGATGTTGTTATGCTTGGTAGAATGTTAGCGGGTACAAAAGAAACACCCGGCGAAGTAATAAAATACAATGATCAGTTGTGGAAAAAATACCGAGGTTCCGCTTCGTTTGGTGTTAAAATGAAAAATGAATTTATTGAAGGAGAGGAAACACTTGTTCCTTATAAAGGTGCAGTAAAAAATGTTATAAACGGTATTTCAGACGGTTTAAGAAGTGCTATGAGTTACTTGAATTGTAATTCTTTGAGTGATTTACAAAAAATCGATAGTTTTTCTGTTTTAAGCACAAGTTCATATTTGGAAAGATTACCGAGAAAATAAATTATCGGGGGAATCAAAAATTTAGATTCCCCCAAAATCCCTTATTATTTGAAAACCTATTTGCTTATCTCTATATTTGTCCCACATTTTTAAGATAAATTGTAAAGAAATCCTCTTTGAATAATATCAAAATCACACAACTGCCAAACGGAATAAAAGTAATTTCAGAAAAAATTACTCAGATAAAGTCGTTTTCTCTTGGATTTTGGTTTAATGTTGGTTCACGCGACGAAAATGAATCTAATAGTGGAATTAGTCATTTTCTTGAACACATGTTCTTTAAAGGGACAAAAAAACGTACGGCAAAAAAAATTGCAGAAGAGATTGAATCGCTTGGTGGTTACTTAAATGCATTTACTTCTAAAGAGCATACTTGTTTCTATGGTCGAGGTCTTGCTCAGCATATAAATCAAACTTTTGAAGTTCTCGCTGATATGATACAAAATTCTGTTTTTGATCCCTCGGAGATAGAAAAAGAGTCAAGGGTTGTTATTGATGAATTGTATGATATTGAGGATTCCCCTGACGAATTGATCTTTGATAAATTTGAAAGTAATACTTTTGCCGGAAATTCTCTTGGCTTGCCAATAATTGGGACTGAAAAGAACTTAAAATCATTCACACAGAAAGATTTAAAAAAATATGTTAAGGAATACTATACATTCGACAATTTTTATATAGTTGCTTCAGGTAATGTTAGTCACTCTAACCTTCTTAGACTTGTAGATAAATACATTAAAAAAGATTTGAGATCAACCTCTAAAAAAGAAAGGGAATTGAAACTTCAACCAGCAACTGATTTGTTTGTTGAAAAGGAGACTCAGCAAGTTCATTATATTATTGGCAGACCTACATACGGTACTAAAGATAAAAAACGAATATGTGTAAATGTTTTATCTAATATTTTAGGGGAAGGAAGCAGTTCAAGACTTTTTCAAAAAATCAGAGAAGAAAATGGTATTGCATACCAGATTAATACATTTTTGAATTCATTTTATGATATCTCAACATTTGGTGTGTATCTTTCTACCAACGAAAATTCTGTTCATAAAGCACAAAGTCTTATATTTGAAGAGATTGAAAAAATAAAAAGTAAAAAAGTATCAGAAAAAGAACTTAATAGAGCTAAAGAATATTTAATTGGTAATATGTTGATGAGTTTAGAAAGTACAACAAATAGAATGCTCAGGATTGCGCAATCGATGATTTATTTTAATAAAATTAAATCTGTTGATGAAACTATAAGAAAAATTCAATCTGTTACAGCTGAAGAAATAAGAGAAATTGCTAACGAAATTTTCGATACAACAAATAATGTTGGAAATAGTAACTTAACCAGAGTTATATTATCACCTAAGAATTTATTGCTTCAACTTGTAGCTTAAAAAGGGAATGAAAATGGCTTATTTAACAATTGATGATAAGCAAGTAGAATTCAAACAAGGTCAAACCATAATAGAAGCTGCTTTAGCTGCTGGAATCGATATTCCACATTTCTGCTATCATCCTAAACTGTCTGTTTCGGGCAACTGTCGTATTTGCCTTGTCGAAGTAGAGAAAATGCCTAAACTAGTAATTGCATGTTCAACTCTTGCCGCTGAAGGAATGGTTGTTCATACAAAATCAGCAAAGACTTTGGATGCACGCAATGCGGTAATGGAATTTATTTTGATTAATCACCCGCTCGATTGCCCTATTTGTGATGAAGCCGGCGAATGTAAATTGCAAGATTACGCTTACGCACATGGCAAAGGTGAAAGTCGATTCGAAGAAATGAAAGTTCGTAAAGAAAAACGGGTTCAGCTCGGTCCACATATCAAGTTTGATGGTGATAGATGTATCTCTTGTTCACGTTGTATCAGATTCTCTGATGAAATTGCTAAATCTAACCAACTTACATTTGTTAAACGTGGCGATAGAGTTACAATAACTACTTTCCCCGGCGAATCTTTTGATAATCCCTACACATTAAATACTACTGATATTTGTCCTGTAGGAGCACTAACAAACCAAGATTTCAGGTTTAAATCCCGTGTTTGGGAAATGTCTTCTACAAAATCAATCTGTATTGGGTGTTCAAGAGGATGTAATTCTGAAATATGGGTTCGTAACAATGAAATACTCAGATTAACACCCCGACACAATGAAGATGTTAACAGTTATTGGATGTGCGATAACGGTAGATTGAATACTTTCAAATTTGTGAATGCTGGTGATCGTGTTGATGGTACTTATGTGAATGAAAACGGAGAGTTGAAAAAAGTTGACTGGTTGACTGCAATTTCAAAAGCTGCCAGTTCTTTAAAGGAATTTAAGGGAAATGAAATAGCATTTATCGGATCTGCTTATGCAACTTGTGAAGATAATTTTGCTTTAGTCAGGTTTGCTAAATCTTTAGGCGTAGGTAATATTGATTTTTGTGAACATAGCGTCCCGGGTGATCAGGATGATATTTTAATCAGAGAGGATAAAACGCCTAATTCACTTGGTGCTAAATTAGTTGGTGTTAAACCTCAATCAAATGGTTTGAAACTGGAAGGAATTTTACGCTCAATTAAAGAGCGGAAAATAAAAGCTCTATTCGTTATGGAAGATGACGCTGCATCTTTTAGTGATGAATGGTCTGAAGAATTGAAAAAATTGGATTTATTAATTGTTCTTGCGACAAACTTCAATAAAACAACTTCTCTTGCTCACTTTATTTTCCCCGCATCCACTTATGCAGAAAAAAATGGAACCTTTGTTAACTTTAACGGACGAGTTCAGAGAATAAGACCAGCCGTTTCAACAGTTGAAATGGACAGAGCATTAGATGGAATGAATATGAGCAGATGGGATAAATTCGGGACAAAATTCGATAGATGGATGCAAGGGCATAAATACGATGCAAAACCAAGCTGGAAAATTATTTCACTTTTGGCAAGTCAACTAAACCAGAAAGTAAAATATGATATGGCTGAAGATGTTTTTGCAGATTTGTCTAAGAGTATTGAAGAATTTAATAATCTTGATTACGATATAATTGGTGAACTTGGTTCTCAATTAAGAATTAAAAATACTGTGGCTGTTTAACTGGAGAGAATTAAATGAATATCTGGGAAATTTTAATTATTACTCTTATTAAAATTTTAGTAATAGTTACAATAATGTTTTTAACCGTAGCTTACTTAGTCTATTTCGAACGAAAGGTTAGTGCATGGGCGCAAAATAGGCTGGGTCCTAACAGAGTTGGTTACAAAGGGTTATTACAACCATTTGCAGATGTTTTCAAATTGTTAGTCAAAGAAGATATTGTACCTGATGCTGCCAATAAACCTCTCCACACTCTTGCTCCATTCATTGCTTTGTTTGTTGCTTTTGCGACTTATGCAGTTATACCATTTGGTTCTTCAATAAAAATTTTGGGTTATGACATCAAATTAGTTGTTGCCGATGTTAATATCGGAATACTCTATGTGTTAGCTTTAACATCATTGGGAGTATATGGAATTACTTTTGCAGGTTGGTCTTCAGGAAGCAAATATTCATTGTTGGGTGGTGTTAGATCCTCTGCTCAAATGATATCCTATGAAGTCTCGATGGGTTTTTCAATTGCCGGAGTTTTATTATTAGCCGAGTCGCTACGCCCAATCGATATTGTTAATGCTCAGTATGGTTGGATGTGGAATGTAGTGCTACAACCTATTGGTTTTATAACATTTGTTGTATCTGCCTTCGCAGAAACTAATCGTCTCCCGTTCGATTTACCAGAAGCTGAACCGGAGTTAGTAGGTGGTTATCATACAGAATATTCTTCCTTTAAATTTGCTGGTTTCTTTCTAGCGGAATATGCGAATATGATAATTGCAAGCTGTATGATTGTTACATTATATCTTGGTGGTTGGCAGATACCATACATAGATAAACTCGGACTAAGCGAAACACTAACAGTTATACTTCAAATAGGAGCTTTTATTTTCAAAACTATTTTTGTGTTATTTGTGTTTCTATGGGTAAGATGGTCTATTCCAAGATTTCGCTATGATCAATTGATGAATATTGGTTGGAAAGTTATGTTCCCGCTTTCACTACTAAATATAGTTTGGGTTGCAATACTAATAATGATTTTTAATTTGTAAGATTTTTCGAACTTAGCAATCAAATTTTAAGGCAGTTTATGGCAGAGAAAAAAAGAAAGAAAGACTTAAATTTTTTTGAGAAGATTTACATTGTAGAAATAATTAAAGGGATGATTCTTACTTTAAAGAATATGCTTCGTCCTAAAGTTACTCTGGAATATCCCGAAGTGAAGTTTGAACCGCCAGCTTCATATAGAGGAAGACCTGTTCTTGTTCAGGAAAAAAATGGAGTTGAACGCTGTGTAGCATGCGGATTATGTTCAAGAGTATGTCCTGCTCTTGCTATTGAAGTACAAGCTGCCGAAACAGAATTAGAAAAAGAAAGATATCCGCAAAAGTTTGAAATCAATATGCTTCGTTGCATCTTCTGCGGTTTCTGCGAAGAAGTCTGTCCGGAGGAAGCAATTGTTATGAGCAAAGACTACGAACTTGTTTTCACTAACCGTGATGATGCGATTTTTGGAAAAGATAAATTATTGGTACCTGTTGATAACTTAAAAGATCGTTTAGAATTCTTAAGGAATTTCAAATAAATTATAACACACTAATTAAAAACAACCCTCTCTATCGAGAGGGTTTTTTATTTCCAACCGCAATAATTAAAGTTTCGTACGAATATTTTTTTTATTACATTTAATTCAACATTTAGAAATAACTTCAATGTTTTCTAAAGTTCTATCAGCTTCAACATTCGGAATAGATGCGTATATCGTAGAAGTTGAAACTCACAGCGAGAAACAGCTTCCATCAATTACTATAGTTGGCTTGCCTGATAATGCTGTTAAAGAAAGCAATGAAAGAGTAACCGCTGCTCTTAAAAATTCAGGTTTTGAATTCCCATTAAAAAAACTAACTATTAATCTTGCGCCGGCAGATATTAAAAAAGAAGGTAGTGCTTTCGATTTGCCAATTGCAATTGGAATTCTTGCAGCAAATGAAAATTTTATAAACAATGAATTTGAGCAAGTTCTTTTTCTTGGAGAATTATCCTTGGATGGATCCCTAAGGAAAATAAAAGGTGCATTGCCGATAGCAGTGGAAGCTAAAAATAAAGGAATCAAAAAAATAGTTCTTCCAATCGATTCGGTCAAAGAGGCATCAATCGTAGAAGGCATTGATGTATTTGGTCTGAATACTTTAAGGGAAGTAGTCGATTTTATTTTAAAGCCCTCAGAATTTGAGCCAGTAAAAACCAATCGGGAAGAAATATTTTCTCAAGTTAATACCTATTCTTTAGATTTTTCTGATGTCAAAGGTCAGGAAAATGTAAAGCGAGCCCTTGAAATTGCAGCAGCTGGTGGACACAATATTTTGATGATCGGACCACCCGGTTCAGGCAAAACAATGTTAGCTAAAAGATTGCCTACTATTTTACCACCTCTTACTTTCGAAGAAGCATTATCAACAACTAAAATTCACTCCGTTGCTGGTATATTGCCCAAAGATAAAGCACTAATTACTGAACGCCCGTTTCGAAGCCCCCATCATACTGTTTCGGATGCAGCTTTAATTGGAGGAGGTACCATACCCAGACCTGGTGAAGTTTCTTTTGCTCATCATGGAGTGTTATTTCTTGATGAATTACCGGAGTTTAAGAAAAACGTTCTTGAAGTTTTAAGGCAACCTTTAGAAGATTTTAAAGTAACAATCAGCCGATCGAAAATGTCTATTGAATTCCCCGCTAATTTTATGCTTGCTGCAGCCATGAATCCTTGCCCATGCGGATATTTTACAGATCCCACAAAAGAGTGCACTTGTAACACTGCACAAATTCAAAAATATATGTCCAGAATTTCGGGTCCCTTACTGGATAGAATAGACATTCATATAGAAGTTCCTGCTGTCAAATTCAAAGATTTGACATCGGCTTCATCTGGTGAAAAATCCGAAGATATTAGAAATCGTGTCGTAAAAGCAAGGGAAATTCAACATAGAAGATTTGAAAATATAAAACATATTTTCTGCAATGCTGATATGGGGACTAAAGAAATAAGAAAGTATTGCAAAATAGACTCATCATCAGAGGAATTATTAAAAATGGCAATGACCAGATTAGGTCTTTCAGCACGTGCTTACGATAGAATAATAAAAGTCAGCAGAACTATAGCCGATCTTGAAGGGTCTGAAAACATTTTACCTAACCATATTAGTGAAGCCATTCAATATCGTAGTTTGGACAGGGAGCTTTGGGGACATTAACATTTTAAAAAATCTTTTAAAACATTTCTTGCTTTTTTAATTCGACCCTTCTATATTTCGTGCTCGCTTTTTGAATTAATAGGTGAAATTTGTCCGGGCGGACGCCGGAGTTGGAGAGCCGGGGCGGACTGTAAATCCGTTGGCAAACGCCTTTGGGGGTTCGAATCCCTCGCCGCCCACTATACTGGAATTGATGAAGGAGAAAAAATCCCCAATTTTGTTCGTACTTCGTCAATCTTTCCCTGTTAAAATAAATATTTTTTTCTGGAGGACATAGAATCCTCTTTTGTGGTTTTTTGTGTATTGTTTCGATGTGCGGGAGTAACTCAGTTGGCAGAGTCACAGCCTTCCAAGCTGTTGGTCGCGGGTTCGAGTCCCGTCTCCCGCTCAACCTAATTGCTGCTAAAACCTAATAGGTAGAGCATCCCGCTTAGCGGGAGAAGAAATCAACCGGAAGTTGATCGAAAAAACTTTGAATTGCTGATGTAGCTCAGTTGGTAGAGCATCCCGCTTGGCGGGAGAAGAAATCAACCGGAAGTTGATCGAAAAAACTTTGAATTGCTGATGTAGCTCAGTTGGTAGAGCATCCCGCTTGCGGGAGAAGAAATCAACCGGAAGCTAATCAAAAAAACTTTTAATTGCTGATGTAGCTCAGTTGGTAGAGCACTTCCTTGGTAAGGAAGAGGTCACCGGTTCAATCCCGGTCATCAGCTCAACATAATTTTAATTATGGAATAAAAAATGGCAAAATCAAAAAATATAAGACAAATAATTATTCTTGAAAGTAGTGCTGGAACAGGGTATCGATATACCACAAAAAAGAATAAAAGAAATCATCCAAATCGTGTAGAATATAAGAAATATGATCCGATAGCACGAAAACATGTAATATTTAAAGAGACTAAATAATACGTCAGTAGCTCAATTGGCAGAGCAGCGGTCTCCAAAACCGCAGGTTGGGGGTTCGAATCCCTCCTGACGTGCATTGAAAATTAACGGCAAAAATTATGAAAGAAAAAATTATCAACTTTGTTAATGATGTGGTCAAGGAAATGAAAAAGGTTACTTGGCCTACAAGAGAAGAATTAAAAGAATCAACATCGATCGTTATTGTTGTATGTTTAATTCTTGCTGCTTTTACTTATATAATAGATATGACTGTTACACAAATCTTAAAGGGAATTTTTTAGTTGGAAAATGAAAAAGCAAAATGGTATGTAGTTAGAACGTTTTCTGGTCACGAAAACAAAGTTAAGACGTTAATAGAAAACGAGTTGAAAGATAATGACGAACTTCGGGCTCGGATTTATGAAGTTCTTGTACCAACGGAAAAAGTCTTTGAAGTAAAAGATGGTAAGAAAAAAACAAAAAAGAAGAATTTTTTCCCAGGCTACATTTTGGTGAACGCAGATCTGGATGTAAAAGCTAAAGATTTTATTCTTAATACTCCGTCGGTTATGGGGTTTCTGGGTTCGCAAAAAAATCCAATCCCGCTACAAAATGATGAAGTTAAAAGAATAGTAGGTAGAATTTCACAAAGTGATGAAACAGAGAGAACCGAAACAATTTTCCGAACGGGTGATTTTGTAAAAATCATAGATGGACCGTTCAATAATTTTTCTGGGGTTATTCAAGAAGTAAATGAAGAAAAAATGAAAATAAAAGTAATGGTTTCAATTTTTGGCAGAAAAACTCCTGTCGAAATTGACTTCGTTCAAGCTGAATTAGAGAAATAATTAATTAGGTAGAAAAATGGCAAAGAAAGTAGAAGGATTCATCAAATTACAAATTCCGGCTGGTCAAGCTAATCCTTCACCACCGGTAGGACCTGCGTTAGGTCAAAAGGGTGTTAATATTATGGAGTTCTGTAAACAATTTAATGCAAGAACTTCAGACAAACAGGGATTGATTATTCCAGTTGTTATTACGGTTTATTCAGATAAATCATTTACCTTTATAACAAAAACACCACCCGCTGCTGTTTTATTGAAAAAAATAGCAAAGGTTGAAAAAGGTTCACCTGAACCAAATAAAACTAAAGTTGCAAAAGTTACTAAAGCACAATTGAAAGAAATTGCAACTATAAAAATGCCCGACTTAAATGCTCATGACGTTGAACAAGCAATTAGCATGATTGCTGGTACTGCTCGTAGTATGGGAATTACTGTAGAAGAATAATTGATTTATAAAATTTATAATTGGAATTGAATATGAAAGTAGCCAAAAGAATAAAAGCAATAAAAGAAAAGGTTGATACAACCAAAGAATATTCTTTAGAGGATGCAGTAAAAATTCTTAAAGAGAATTCAAAAGTTAAGTTTACTGAATCTCTTGATTGCGCAATAAGACTTGGTGTAGACCCGAGACATGCTGATCAAATGATTAGAGGAACAGTATCATTACCGCATGGAACCGGGAAAAAAGTGACTGTTTTAGTTATTGCTAAAGGTTCGCTTGCAGAAGAAGCTTTGAAAGCCGGTGCTGATTATGCGGGATTTGAAGAATATATAGAAAAGATTAAAGGTGGATGGGCTGAGGTTGATGTTATTATTGCAACTCCTGATGTTATGGGAGAAGTTGGTAAGCTTGGTAAAGTATTAGGTCCTAAAGGTTTAATGCCAAACCCCAAGAGTGGTACTGTTACAACAGATGTTGTAAAAGCTGTTAAAGAAGTTAAAGCTGGTAAAATAGAATTCAGAGTTGAAAAAGCCGGCATTGTTCATACTTCATTAGGGAAATTAAATTTCACGGTAGATCAACTTGTAGATAACACGAGAGCTTTTTTAAGTACTATTATAAAAATGAAACCAGCTTCTGCTAAAGGACAATATGTAAAAAGCGTGTATTTATCTTCAACGATGGGTCCCGGCTTAAAAATTTCTAAAGAAGAACAATCATTATCATTAAAATAAAAAATTACGCACTCAATCCCGTTTGTGAGCGGGATTATTAAATGCTTCAAAAAGCCGATTAGTTGTTTATTAAATTGATTCGGGAGGAAGATGAAAAAAACAGAAAAAGTTGAATTTGTAGAAAAGATCAAAGAGCTTGTAAATAATTCTTACGGGGTTTTTTTGGTTGATTACCGAGGTGTAAATGTTGAAGATATCAACAAACTTCGTTCAAACTTCCGTAAAGAAGGTGTTACTTACAAAGTCTTCAAAAATACTCTTTTCAAAAAAGCCCTTGAACAATTAGGGCGTTATGAAAAATTCAATGACCAGCTTGTAGGTATGATTGGTGTTGCTTTTGTTGGTGAAAATTTTGTTGCACCGGCAAAGATCATTAAAAAATACTATGACGACACCAAGAAATTTGCCTTCAAAGGTTGTTACATAGACAACAATTATTACGGAGCCGATCAGTTAGACACACTTGCCTCAATGCCTACAAAAGAAGAAATAATTGCGGGTATTATTGGAAGTGTTGCTTCACCAGCTTCCGGAATTGTTGGAGCTATTAATGCAGTAATGAGAGATCTCGTTAGCGTTATTGATGAGGTCGCTAAAAAGAAAGCTGCATAAGTTTTAAGAAATAAATTAAATAAGTATAGGAGAAATAAAAATGTCAGAAAAAATTGCAGAAATTGTTGAGAAGATTAAAGCGCTTACTCTAGTAGAAGCTGCCGAATTAAAAAAAGCATTAGAAGATGAATTTGGTGTAACCGCTGCCGCACCTGTTATGATGGCTGGCGCTCCAGCTGCCGCAGCTGCTGCCCCCGCAGAAGAAAAAACAGAATTTGACGTTATCCTTCAATCTGCCGGTGCTACAAAAATAAATGTTATTAAAGTTGTTAGAGCTCATACAGGACTTGGATTAAAAGAAGCTAAAGATTTAGTTGACGGAGCACCAAAAACAGTTAAAGAAGCTGTTTCTAAAGACGAAGCAGAAAAAATAAAGAAAGAATTAGAAGAAGCTGGCGCAACTGTACAGATTAAGTAATTAGTTCTGCGGCTAATTCTTAATAAAAATTGAAGTGGTAAGGAGAAAAATAACCTTACCACTTTCTTTCATTTTAGAAAATGAAAGAAACCTAATAAAAATATTGGAGGTTAGGTTTGGAAAAAACAAAAATAAACAAAAGCAACGGACGCATCACTTTTTCTTCTATTTCCTCTGCAATGAAAGTTCCGGATCTTTTGAATATTCAGTTGGAATCTTTTGAAGATTTTCTTCAATTGAAAGTCCAACCATCAGAAAGGGAAAATAAAGGTTTACAAGCAGTTTTCAATCAAAATTTCCCTATTCTCGACAACAAAGAATTTTTTAGATTAGATTTTATTGAATATTATATAGAAAAACCTCGTTTTTCAATTCCCGAATGCGAGGAAAGAGGGTTAACATACTCCGCACCCCTAAAAGCAAAATTAAGATTATCAACTAAAGATGATGAAACAGGTGAGTACGTTAATACCGTTGAACAGGAAGTTTACTTAGGTAACCTCCCATTTATGACTGAACGGGGAACATTCATTATCAATGGTGCGGAAAGAGTAATTGTTAGCCAATTACATAGATCACCGGGTGTTGCTTTTGCTCAAACACTTCATCCTAATGGAACACCAATTTATTCAGCTAGAATAATTCCTTTCCGTGGTTCATGGGTTGAATTTGCTACGGACATTAACAATGTTCTCTATGTATACATTGATCGAAGGAAAAAATTCCCATCTACAACTTTACTAAGAGCACTGGGATATGAAACTGATGAACAAATTCTTAATCTCTTCGATCTTATTGAAGAAGTTACAAACAAACAATTAAATGTAGAGAAACATGTAGGAAGAATTGTTGCTGAAGATGTAATTGATACGCAAACAGGTGAAATTTATGCATCAAAAGATTCTGAATTGACAGAAGAAGCTATTCTGAATATTAAAAAATCTTCAGTGCAAAAAATTCAATTAATTAGTTCCGAAACATCCGTTGAGCAAGATCTAATAATAAATACACTTAAAAAAGATATTTCAAAAACAAAAGAAGAAGCTTTGTATGCAATTTATCGTCAGTTGCGTTCAGGAGAAGCTCCGGATGTTGAAACTGCTGTAGGTTTGATTGAAAAGCTTTTCTTTAATGATAAAAGATATGATTTAGGTGATGTTGGTAGATTTAGAATGAATGATAAGTTAGGACTTAATGTTGATGAAAAAGTACGTGTGCTTACAGTTGAAGATATAATAGCAATTATGAAAAATATCATCAAACTAAAAACCGGTAATGTAAGTGTTGATGATATTGATCATCTTGGTAATAGAAGAGTAAGAACTGTTGGCGAACAATTAATGCAACAGTACAATGTTGGTTTGGCAAGAATGGCGCGTACAATCAAAGAAAGAATGAATATGCGCGATAACGAAAATATGCAACCTCAAGACCTTGTAAATGCCAGAACAATAAGTAGTGTTATAAATGCATTTTTCGGTACAAACCAATTATCTCAATTTATGGATCAGACAAATCCTTTGTCTGAACTAACACATAAAAGAAGAGTTTCTGCATTAGGTCCCGGCGGACTTACACGTGAGCGAGCTGGATTCGAAGTAAGAGACGTGCATCATTCACATTATGGTCGTCTCTGTCCAATTGAAACTCCCGAAGGTCCAAATATTGGATTAATCTCTTCATTAACAATTTTTACACGTGTAAATAATTACGGATTTTTAGAAACACCATATAGAAAAGTTAAAGACGGGAAAGTCACAAATACTATCGATTATTTAAGTGCTGATCAAGAAGATGAATATATTATTGCACAAGCCAATGCGCCGTTAGATGAACAAAACAGATTTGTATTAGATAGAGTTAAATGTAGATTAAAGGGTGAATTCCCTGTAGCAACTCCGGAAGAAGTTGATTACATGGATGTTGCACCTGCACAAATAGTTAGTGCTGCTGCAGCTTTAATACCATTCCTTGAACACGATGATGCAAATAGAGCGCTCATGGGTTCAAACATGCAACGTCAAGCAGTTCCGCTTTTAGTTCCTAAAGCTCCAATTGTTGGAACGGGAATGGAACAAAAGATTGCAAGAGATTCACGCTCGATAATAGTTGCAGAAGATAACGGAATAGTGGACTATGTAGATTCAAGAAAAATTGTTGTGAAGTATGATGTTGACGAAGATAGTCCCGATGCTTTGGTAAGTTTTGATGACGAAAGAAGAGTAGAATATAACCTGACAAAGTTTGCCGGTACAAATCAAGAAACATGTTTTACTCAGAAACCTGTTGTTGTTACAGGACAACGTGTAAAGAAAGGTGATGTTTTAGCTGATGGTCCGGCAATCGAAAAAGGTGAACTTGCTCTTGGAAGAAATGTATCGGTTGCTTTTATGCCTTGGAGAGGTTATAACTTCGAAGATGCTATCGTTTTAAGTGAAAGACTCGTTTCTGAAGATATCTTTACATCAATTCATATTGAAGAATTTGAATTACAGGTTCGTGAAACAAAACGAGGCGAAGAAGAATTAACACGCGATATTCCAAATGTTAGCGAAGAAGCTACAAAAGATCTTGATGAAAATGGTATTGTAAGAGAAGGTGCCGAAGTTAAAGAAGGGGATATTCTTATTGGTAAAATTACTCCTAAAGGAGAAACCGATCCTACTCCCGAAGAAAAACTTCTGAAAGCTATCTTTGGAGATAAAGCTGGTGATGTTAAAGATGCATCATTAAAAGCACCTCCGGGATTAAAAGGCACAGTAATAAAAACTCGTTTGTTTAGCAGAAAGAAAAAAGATGCTGAAGCTAAAAAGTTAGAGAAAAAACAACTCGATGCTTTGGAAGTAACTTTCAAAAACAAGCGAGATAATCATTATGCTAAACTAGTTAAAAAACTGACTAAGATTACAGAAGGAAAAACCACAACCGGAATTAGAGATTTGGATGGTTCTGTTGTTTTAAGAAGCGGAACAACAATTAAAGAATCAACTTTCGAAGATATAGAAGATGTAACAAAACTTGATTACACAAAAGACTGGTTCGAAAGAAAAAATACGAATGAACTAATTAAAAAACTATTTTCTAACTACTTCAGTTTACTCTCGGACATTGAAGAAGATTACAAACGAGAAAAACTCAAAATACAAAGTGGTGATGAATTACCTCCAGGAATTACTCAACTAGCAAAAGTATATGTTGCTAAAAAGAGAAAAATTTCTGTCGGAGATAAGATGGCGGGTCGACACGGAAATAAAGGTGTTGTTGCTAAAATTGTTCCTGTTGAGGACATGCCATATCATGAAGACGGAACACCTGTTGATATAGTATTAAACCCGTTAGGTGTACCTTCACGTATGAATTTGGGACAGCTTTATGAAACAGCTTTAGGGTGGGTAGGACAGCAACTCGGTGTAAAATTCGAAACCCCGATATTTGACGGAGCTACTGTTAAAGATGTTGAAGAGTGGTTAGAAAAAGCTGGTTTACCAAATGGAAGTAAAACATGGTTGTATGATGGTAGAAGCGGTGAAAGATTCCATCAGAAAGTTACAACTGGATATATTTATATGATGAAATTAGGCCACATGGTTGACGATAAGATACATGCACGTTCTATTGGTCCATATTCTTTAATCACTCAGCAACCACTTGGTGGTAAAGCTCAATTCGGTGGTCAGAGATTTGGAGAAATGGAAGTTTGGGCTCTCGAAGGTTATGGAGCTGCACATGTTCTTCAAGAAATCTTAACCGTTAAAAGTGATGACGTTTCCGGTAGAGCTAAAACTTATGAAGCTATTGTAAAAGGAGAAAATATTCCGGAACCAAATATTCCCGAAGCATTTAACGTTATGATTAAAGAATTACAAGGTCTTGGCCTTGATATAAAAATTAATTAGTCAACCGTAAGATCTGTCTTGGACAGATTTTTAGGAGAAAATAAATTATGAAAGTTAAAACACAAGAAACCAAACTTAAGCAAATAGAAAAAATCACTATCAGTCTTGCAAGTCCGGATGATATTCTTTCAAGATCACATGGTGAAGTAACAAAGCCCGAAACAATTAATTATAGATCGTTTAGACCGGAAAAAGATGGATTATTCTGCGAAAAAATATTTGGTCCTGTAAAAGATTGGGAATGTGCTTGCGGCAAATATAAAGGCATTCGTTACAAAGGAATTGTGTGCGACCGTTGCGGTGTTGAAGTTACATTAAAGAGCGTTCGACGTGAAAGAATGGGACATATTTCGCTTGCAGTCCCGGTTGTTCATATCTGGTTCTTTAAAGCTCTCCCTTCGAAAATTGGAAACATAATTGGCATGACAACCAAAGAACTAGAAAAAATTGTTTATTATGAATCGTATGTTGTTATTAACCCGGGACCGACCGGATTAAATAAGAAAGACCTGATTTCTGAAGACCAGTATTATGAAATTGTATCTTCACTACCACATGATAATGATGCTCTTGAAGATGATGATCCTAAAAAATTCCTTGCTAAAATTGGCGGTGAAGCAGTAAAAGAACTGCTAAAACAAACTGATATAGAGCTAACATTTCAGGAATTAAAAGCTCAGTTAGCTGTAGAAACTTCACAACAGAAAAGAAGTGATATATTAAAACGGTTACGTGTTTTAGAAGCTTTCAGAGAATATGAAGGCAAAGTACCTAACAAACCGGAATGGATGGTTCTAAGTGTTATTCCTGTTATTCCTCCTGAATTACGACCCTTAGTTCCACTTGAAGGCGGACGCTTTGCAACAAGCGATTTGAATGATCTTTACAGACGTGTTATCATTCGTAACAATCGTCTTAAAAGATTAATTGATATTAAAGCTCCTGAAGTTATTTTGCGTAATGAAAAGAGAATGCTTCAAGAAGCTGTCGATGCTTTATTCGATAACTCAAGAAGAGCAAGTGCTGTTAGAAGTGATGGTAACCGTCCTCTTAAATCATTAAGCGATATGCTTAAGGGAAAACAAGGTCGTTTCCGTCAAAATCTTCTTGGTAAACGTGTTGATTATTCCGGTCGTTCTGTAATTGTTGTTGGACCTGAATTAAAATTACATCAATGTGGTCTACCGAAAGATATGGCTGTTGAATTATTCAAGCCATTTATTATTAGAAAGCTAATTGAAAGAGGACATTTCAAAACGGTTAAAAGCGCAAGAAAAGCTGTTGATAGAAAAGATGCTGTTATTTGGGAAATCTTAGAAAAATTAATCGATGGTCATCCTGTACTATTAAATAGAGCTCCGACATTACATCGTCTTGGAATACAAGCATTTCAACCAATATTAATTGATGGTAAAGCCATTCAGCTTCATCCGATGGTATGTACTGCGTTTAATGCCGACTTTGACGGCGACCAGATGGCAGTTCACGTACCACTTTCTTACGAAGCTCAATTAGAAGCTGCTGTCCTTATGTTAAGCAGTCATAACATTTTGTCTCCACAAAATGGCGGACCTATTGTTGTTCCAACACAGGATATAGTACTTGGCTGCTACTACTTAACAAAAGTAAGAGCCGGAGCTAAAGGTGAAGGTAAAATTTTCAGTAGCATGGATGAAGTAATGATTGCATATAATTCAAAAGCAGTAGATCTCCATGCCAAAATAAAAGTTAAGATTGATGGACAATTAATTGAAACAACAGTTGGACGTGTAATATTCAATCAGATTGTCCCCAAAGGTTATGGTTTTATCAATGAACTGTTGGTAAAGAAAATTTTCAGCGGATTGATTTATAAAATGTTTATGAAGTTAGGGAATGAAGTGACTGCTAAATTCCTTGATGATGTTAAAGAACTCGGTTATCGCTATGCAACTGCCGCTGGTTTATCAATCAGTTTCAGCGATATGATTATTCCTGATGAAAAAGTAAAATTGATTGAAGAATCAAATAAGAAAGTAAATGCAATTCTGAATGAGCACGAACAAGGTCTTATTACTGATGCTGAAAGATATAATAAAATAATTGACGTATGGACCTTTACAACAAATAACGTAGCAAAATCTTTGATGGAACGTTTGAAAAACGATCAAGCTGGATTTAATTCATTACACATGATGGTTGACTCTGGTGCAAGAGGTTCTCAGGAACAGGTTCGTCAGTTAGCTGGTATGCGTGGTTTAATGCAAAAACCTCAAAAGAGTTTGACTGGTCAATCCGGTGAAATTATTGAAAACCCGATCGTTGCTAATTTCAAAGAAGGACTTTCAGTACTTGAGTATTTTATTTCTACTCACGGTGCGCGTAAAGGTCTGGCAGATACAGCTCTAAAAACTGCTGATGCTGGTTATTTAACAAGAAGATTATGCGATGTTGCTCAGGATGTGATTGTTTCTGAATTAGATTGTGGTACTATTCGTGGTATTTATGTTACAGCTTTGAAAGATGTTGAACAGGAAAGAGAACCACTTGCAGAAAGAATAACCGGACGAACTGCTCAAGAAGATGTATATGATCCAAGGACAGATGAACTAATTATTGAAGCTGGTGAACTTATTACTGAAGAAATTGCTGAAAGAATTGACGAAGCATACATCGATCAGGTGTATATTCGAACAGTTCTTACCTGCGAATCAAAAAGAGGTGTTTGCGCTAAATGTTATGGTAGAAATTTAACAACTGGTCAATTAGTAGAAATTGGTGAAGCAGTTGGTATTATTGCTGCTCAATCTATTGGTGAACCTGGTACACAGCTAACACTTCGTACATTCCACTTCGGCGGTACATCTTCACGTATTGCTAGTCAATCACAAGTAGAAACAAACGTTGCCGGTACAGTTAAATTTGATAAGATCACTTATGTTGAAAAAGTTGATGCATTTGGTAAAGTAAAAGTAGTTATTGGCAGAAGAGGTGGTATAGGAATATTTGACGAAGATGATAGACAAATTAAACGATTCGAAATTCCTTATGGTGCTGAATTAATGGTTGAGGATAAACAAAAGGTAGCGAAAGGTCAGCCATTATATAATCACGACCCATACAATTCAGTGATTGTTTCTGATATTAGTGGTAAAGTTTCGTTTATTGATCTTGTTGATAATATTACTTATCAACAAGTGGCTGATGAACAAACCGGTCACGTTCAGAAAGTTGTTATTGAATCAAAAGATAAAAATCTCACACCAAGTATTTTAATAAAAGACTCTAAGGGGAATGAAAAAGTATTTAACATACCTACAAGAGCATATTTGGCTGTTGAAGAAGGTGAAGAAATTCAAGCCGGTACTATTTTAGCAAAAATTTCTAAAGCTACTGCTAAAACAAGAGATATTACTGGTGGTTTACCAAGAGTTACCGAATTGTTTGAAGCAAGAAGTCCACATGATCCTGCTATCGTTTCTGAAATTGAAGGTAGAGTAAAATTTGGTGCTCGTAAGAAAGGAAGCAGAGAAATAATTGTTGAATCTTTCGATGGTTCAATCCAAAAAGTTTATGCCGTACCTTATGGTAAGCATATTTTAGTTCAGGAAGGCGATGAAATTCCGGCTGGTGAAAAAATTACAGATGGCCCAATGGATCCTCATGATATAGTTAAAATAAAAGGTACTAACGCGGTTCAGGAATACTTAGTAAACGAAATTCAGGACGTTTATCGTTTACAAGGTGTTAAGATTAATGACAAACATATTGAAGTTATTGTTAGACAAATGCTTCAGAAACTTCAAATAATCTCCGCTGGTGATACTAATTTTATTGAAGAAGACCTTGTTGATAGAAATAGATTGTTGGAAGAAAATGAAAGAATTGAGAATATGGTTTATATATTGGATCCTGGTCAATCAAAATTCAAAGCCGGACAGTTAGTCACTAAAGCTAAATTTAGAGAAATAAATGCAGAACTAACCCGAAAGGGTAAGAAGACAATGAAAGCTCGGGATGCAGAACCAGCAACATTTGACAATGTCTTATTAGGAATTACCCATGCTGCATTATCAACTGAAAGCTTTATTTCCGCTGCTTCATTCCAGGAAACAACTAAAGTATTAACAAATGCTGCGACTGAAGCAAAAGTTGATACATTAAACGGATTAAAAGAAAACGTTGTGATGGGACATTTAATCCCGGCTGGTACAGGGCTTAAAAAATATAAAAACATTATACTCACAGCTGAAGAAACAACTGAAGAATTGACGAATAAGACAGAAGAAGTAGAAGAAAAAGAATCTGTATAGAATTTTTTAAAATAATTGATTTCATTTTCTTGACAATTGGAATGATTATCAATAAATTTGAAGTCTGAATTTTTATCAAAAATGAAATAATTTTGGAGGAAATGCGTGCCAACGATAAACCAGTTGGTTAGAAAAGGAAGAGTGGTTGTAACATCTAAGAATAAAGCACCTGCTTTAGATGCATGTCCACAAAAGAGAGGTGTTTGTACTAGAGTATATACTACAACTCCTAAGAAACCAAATTCGGCTTTAAGAAAAGTAGCTAGAGTTAGGTTAACAAATCACATTGAGGTTACTGCCTATATTCCGGGTGAAGGTCACAATTTGCAAGAACACTCAATTGTATTGATAAGAGGTGGAAGAGTAAAAGATTTACCAGGTGTTCGTTATCATATTATTAGAGGTACCCTTGATACTGGTGGTGTTGAAGATAGAAAAAAAGGTCGATCTAAATACGGAACTAAAAAACCAAAAGCTAAATAATTTATCATGAGAAAAAAGAGAGCAGAAAAAAGATATCTTAAACCCGATCCCAAGTACAATGATGTTTTGGTTGCTAAATTAATCAATTACCTTACTTGGCACGGTAAAAAATCAATTTCAAGAAATCTGGTTTACGATAGTTTCTCCTTAATTGAGCAGAAAACTAAAAAACCTGCAATTGAGGTTTTTAAAAAGGCAATACAAAATGTCCAGCCATTAGTTGAAGTAAGAAGTAGGCGAGTTGGTGGTGCAACTTATCAAGTACCAATGGAAGTAAGACCTGAAAGACGTATTGCATTAGCATTAAGATGGCTTAGAACATATTCAAGAGAGCGAAAAGATAAATCGATGGCGGCAAAACTTGCTGCTGAAATTATGGCTGCGGCTAACGGCGAAGGTAATGCAGTTAAAAAGAAAGATGATACTCATAGAATGGCTGAAGCTAACAAAGCATTTGCACACTTTAAATGGTAGAAAGGAGTTTTAGTTTTTAGATGTCTAATAAACGTGTTGATATAGATAAAGTAAGAAACATCGGTATTATGGCCCATATTGATGCTGGGAAAACCACTACTACAGAAAGGATTCTGTATTATACCGGTAAGTTACATCGTATGGGTGAAGTTCACGATGGCGCTGCTACCATGGATTGGATGGAACAGGAAAAGGAACGTGGTATTACCATTACAAGTGCAGCTACAACTACTCAGTGGAGAAATCATCAAATTAATATTATTGATACACCGGGACACGTAGATTTTACGGTTGAAGTAGAACGCTCTTTGAGAGTTTTGGATGGAGCTATTGCACTATTCTGTGCGGTTGGAGGTGTTGAACCTCAGTCAGAAACTGTCTGGAGACAAGCTGATAAATATGGTGTTCCTCGAATAGCATTTGTTAATAAAATGGACAGAGTTGGTGCTGATTTTTATAATGCTGTTAATATGATGAAAGAGAAATTAGGTGCTAACGCTGTACCAATCACTTTGCCAGTTGGAGACGGTGAGTTGTTTAATGGATTTATTGATTTAATGACAATGAAAGCCCGGATGTTTCATGATGATACCTTGGGTACTACCTTTGAGGATGTCGATATTCCGTCTGACTTAGTTCCTTTAGCTCAAAAGTATAGAACACAGATGCTCGAAGCTGTATCTGATGTTGATGATACTTTACTTGAGAAGTATTTGGAAGGCAAAGAAATTACAGAAACAGAAATTAAATCTGTTTTAAGAGAAGCTACAATTCAATTAAAGATTGTTCCTGTTTTGTGTGGCTCTTCGTTTAAGAATAAAGGTGTTCAAAAGTTATTGGATGCCGTTGTAGATTTCCTCCCTTCACCACTCGACTTGGGGAATTTAACAGCGCATCATGTTCATAAAAACGATCATGTTGAAAGAAAAATTGATCCAAATGAGAAATTTACCGCTTTAGCTTTTAAGATTATGACAGATCCTTATGTTGGAAAGTTAACATTTATTAGAGTTTATAGCGGTACGTTAAAAGCTGGTTCATATATTTATAATTCTGTATCTGATAAAAAAGAAAGAGTAGGGCGTGTTTTACAAAGGCATGCCAACCACCGTGAAGATATGGAAGAGATTAGAGCCGGGGATATTGCTGCTTTAGTTGGTTTGAAATATACAAAGACAGGTGACACCCTATGTACAGAAGACGATCCGATTATTTTAGAAAAGATGGCTTTCCCGGAACCAGTTATTCAGATTGCAATTGAACCAAAGACCAAAGCAGATCAAGATAAACTGTCTGAATCTTTAGCAAAATTAAGCGACGAGGACCCGACATTTAAGGTTAAAGTTGATGAAGAGACTGGTCAGACACTCATTAGCGGAATGGGTGAACTTCATCTTGAAATACTTGTTGACCGAATGAAAAGAGAATTTAAAGTAGAAGCAAATGTTGGCAAACCGCAAGTTGCTTATAGAGAAACAATTACTAAGACTGTTCAAGCTGAAGGTAAATTCGTTAAACAAACTGGTGGACGTGGTAAATATGGCCATGTATGGTTAGAGCTTTCACCAAATGAACCTGGTAAGGGCTTTGAATTCGAAAATGCAATTGTAGGTGGTGCGGTTCCAAAGGAATATATTAATCCTATTATTAACGGTTTACACGATGCAATGCGAAATGGCGTTTTAGCCGGTTATCCTGTGGTTGATGTTAAAGTTAAATTGTTTGATGGCTCTTACCATGATGTTGATTCTGATGAAATTTCGTTCAAAGTTGCTGCTTCTATAGGTTTTAAAAATGGTGCATTAAAAGCTAATCCAATATTGCTTGAACCAATGATGAGTGTAGAAGTTATTACACCTGAAGAATATTTAGGCGATGTTATGGGTGACCTTAACTCAAGAAGAGGTAAGATTGAAGGATTTAGTTCACGTAAAGATGCTCAGGTAATTAAAGCAATTGTACCACTTGCACAAATGTTTGGTTATGCAACAACTTTACGTTCAATGACTCAGGGTAGAGCAATTTATACAATGCAATTTTCTCATTATGCAGAAGTTCCAAAATCTGTAGCAGAAGAGATTACAGAAAAATCTCAATCAAAAAAGATAGCACAATCAGCATAGAAAAAAATATTATTAAAATTAATTAAGAATATAAAACAATAAGGAGAGTAACTAGATGGCAAAAGAAAAATTTGATCGTAGTAAACCTCACGTTAACATAGGTACGATCGGACACGTAGACCATGGCAAAACTACTCTTACTGCCGCCATCACCATGGCATTAGCATTAAAAGGTCTTTCTCAAGTTAGAACTTTTGATAGTATTGATAATGCTCCAGAAGAAAGAGAAAGAGGTATTACAATTGCAACCGCTCACGTTGAATACTCAACAGAGAATAGACATTACGCTCACGTTGACTGTCCAGGCCACGCTGACTACGTAAAAAACATGATTACTGGTGCGGCCCAAATGGATGGTGCTATTCTGGTTGTTGCTGCTACAGATGGACCAATGCCTCAGACAAGAGAGCATATTCTATTAGCTAGACAGGTTGGTGTTCCAAGAATAGTTGTGTTCTTAAATAAAGTTGATATGATGGATGACCCTGAGTTGATCGACTTAGTTGAAATGGAATTAAGAGAATTATTAACTAAATATGAATTCCCAGGCAATGAAATACCAATCATTCGTGGTTCAGCATTAAAAGCATTAGAAGCTGGTACATCCGGTGCTCCTGTTACAGATGAAAGATATAATTGCATCTGGGAGTTAATGAAAGCTGTTGATGAATACGTTCCAGTTCCACAACGTGATGCAGATAAACCTTTCTTGATGCCGGTTGAAGACGTATTCTCGATTACCGGTCGTGGAACAGTTGCAACAGGTAGAGTAGAAAGAGGTACTCTCAAATTGAACGAAGAAGTTGAATTAATTGGTCTTGGTGTTCATAAAAAGACAGTTGTTACTGGAATTGAAATGTTTAGAAAAGAATTAGATTCTGCTATTGCTGGTGATAATGCTGGATTATTATTAAGAGGCGTTGACAAAAACGAAATTGAAAGAGGAATGGTTTTAGCTAAACCTGGTTCAATTACTCCTCATAAGAAATTTGAAGCTAAGGTTTACATTCTCTCAAAAGAAGAAGGTGGTCGTCATACACCATTCTTTAACGGTTATAGACCACAATTCTATTTCAGAACTACAGACGTAACAGGAATTGCAACTTTACCAGAAGGAACCGAAATGGTTATGCCAGGTGATAATGTTCAGTTAAAGATTGATTTGATTTCTGAAATCGCTATGGAAGAAGGTTTGAAGTTTGCTATTCGTGAAGGCGGTAGAACTGTAGGTGCTGGATTTGTAACAAAGATTATTGAATAGTAATAATTAAGAATAGGGGAAAGTAGAAGCTTTCCCCTTATTATGTCTGAACAAGGAGATAATTAAAAGTGCCCGGTCAAAAAATTAGAATTAAGTTAAAGTCATACGATCATATTTTGATTGACAAGTCAACTGAAAAGATCATTAAAACAGTCAAAAGTACTGGTGCTGTAGTTTCAGGTCCAATTCCTCTTCCAACCAGAAGAACAGTCTTTACTGTCTTAAGATCACCTCATGTTGATAAAAAATCTCGTGAACAATTCGAGATAAGGGCTCATAAAAGAATTATTGATATCCACAATTCTAACAATAAAACTGTTGACGCATTAAGTAAGCTGGAAATTCCAGCCGGCGTTGACATTGAGATAAAGTTATAGGGAAAAAAATGCCTGGTCTGTTAGCAAAAAAATTAGGAATGACTAATATATACTCTGAAGATGGTCAAATTATTCCAGTTACAGTTCTTGAAGCTGGACCATGTAAAGTATATTCTGTTAAAACCAACGATAAAGATGGTTACTTTTCTCTTCAATTGGGTTTTGGAGAAAAGAAAGAAAAGAAAGTCAATAAACCCCAAGCTATTGTTTATAAAAAATTAGGTCTTGTTCCTCCTCTGGTTTTGAAAGAATTTAAAAATTTTTCTCCGGATCAATTTAAAGTTGGCGATGAGGTTAAAGTAGATCTTTTTCAGGTTGGTGATAAAGTTAAAGTTTCCGGTAAAAGTAAAGGAAAAGGTTTCCAGGGAGTAGTTAAAAGACATGGATTTGGTGGTGTGGGTGGTACTACTCACGGACAAAGCGATAGAGTAAGAGCTCCCGGTTCTATTGGCGCAAGTTCATATCCCTCAAGAGTATTTAAAGGTCAGAGAATGGCTGGAAGAAAAGGATATGAAAATGTTACAGTAAGAAATTTAAAAGTGGTTAAAGTAATTGCAGATAAAAATATTATAATGGTTAAAGGAGCGGTTCCAGGCTCTATAAATTCAATTGTGGCAATAAATAAATAGTGTTAATGAAAATGAAATTAGAAGTCCTTAAAACTGATGGTACAAAGTCTGGTGAAACGGTAGAACTCTCTAAAGATGTTTTTGAGATTGAGCCGAATGATCACGTTCTCTATTTAGCTGTGAAAGCTTATTTAGCAAATCAAAGACAAGGAACACACAAAGCTAAAGAAAGAAGTGAAGTAAGTGGTGGCGGGAAAAAACCATGGAGACAGAAAGGTCGTGGTGGTGCAAGAGCCGGTTCTACAAGATCTCCGCTTTGGGTTGGCGGTGGTTCAATATTTGGTCCCAAACCCCGTGATTATACTCAGAAGTTGAATAAAAAAGTTATTTCTCTTGCAAGAAAATCAGCTTTGTCATATAAAGCAAAGGCTAATCAAATAATTGTTGTGGAGGATTTTAACTTCGATACTCCTAAGACAAAAGAGTTCTTAAAAATTTTGAATGCATTGCAGCTTAAAGGGAAAAAGACATTATTGCTTACTAATGGAACTCTTGAGAATGTATATAAATCAGGTAGAAATATTGAACGTGTGAATATCCTCGAAGCAGATAAAGTTTCAGCTTATGAGTTGTTAAATAATCAGATTTTAGTTTTACAAAAAAGCGCAGTAAATCTTTTGGAAAGCACATTTAAATAAACGGTTAGAAAATGAAAAGTATTTTAATACGACCTTTAATAACAGAAAAAATGTCCGCTATTAGCGAAAAGCATCCAAATAAATTTGGATTTATTGTTTCTATTGATGCAAATAAAATAGAAATAGCAAAAGCTATTAAAGAAAAATTTAATGTGGATGCCGTTTCTGTTAATACAATTAGATATAAAGGAAAAGAAAGAACACAGTTTACGCGTAAAGGTCGCTTTACAGGTAGAACTGCAAAATTTAAAAAAGCTATTGTTACACTTAAAGAAGGTCAAACTATTGACATTTTTGGTCAAGCTTAAGACCAATTGTTTTGGAGCTGAATTAAATGGCAATTAGAAAATTAAAACCAAATACACCAGGCACAAGATTTATGAGTATCTCTTCATTTGAAGAGATTACTAAGACTACGCCTGAAAAATCTTTAACGGTTTCTCTGAAGAAATCTGGTGGTAGAAATAATCTTGGTAGAGTTACTTCCCGTCATCGTGGTGGTGGACATAAGAGACGTTATAGAATTATCGACTTTAAGAGAGACAAATTTGGCGTACCTGCAAAAGTTTTTTCAATTGAGTATGATCCGAATAGAACATCACGAATTGCATTATTGAATTATGCAGATGGAGAAAAAAGATATATAATTGCTCCGGACGGTTTAAAAGTTGGCGATACTTTGATGTCGGGTTCCGGTTCCGAAATTAAAGTTGGAAATGCTCTGCCGCTTAAAGAGATTCCTCTTGGTAGCTTTGTTCATAATGTTGAAATGAAACCAGGTAAAGGTGGTCAGCTTGGACGTTCTGCCGGTGCTTCTATTCAATTAATGGCAAGAGAAGGAAAGTATGCACAATTGAAAATGCCATCAGGTGAAGTTAGAATGGTGAGTGTTGAATGTATGGCAACTTATGGTGTGGTTGGTAATACTGATCATGAAAATATTAGTCTAGGTAAAGCTGGACGCAGCAGATGGCTCGGAAGAAGACCTCATGTAAGAGGTGTTGCAATGAATCCTGTAGACCATCCAATGGGTGGTGGTGAAGGTAAAACTTCCGGCGGTGGTCATCCGGTTTCACCTTGGGGACAAAAATCTAAAGGATTAAAAACAAGAAAGAGAAAAAATCCAACTAACAAACTTATTATTAAGAGAAGAAAATAATTAGGTAGTCTATGCCAAGATCAGTTAAAAAAGGTCCTTTTATTAGTGTTAAACTCTTGCAGAAAGTTAGAAAACTTAATGAGACAAATCAGAAAAAAATTATTAAAACATGGTCTCGTGCAAGTACTATTTCTCCAGAGTTTGTAGGACACACAATTGCAGTTCATAATGGGAATAAAATGATTCCTGTCTATATTTCTGAAAATATGGTTGGTCATAAACTTGGTGAGTTTGCGCCTACAAGAATTTTTAGAGGTCATCCAGGTACAAAAGCTGAAAAAGCATCAAAAGTAAAGTGATGCCATTAGGATTAAATTGAGGATAAAAAATGGAAGCTAAAGCTACACATAAATATATCGGTTCTTCGCCACGTAAAATGAGATTGGTTATTGATTTGATTAGAGGTAAATCTGTTGATCAGGCAATTGAGATTTTGCACTTTTCACCTAAGCATGCATCAAAACCAGCTGAAAAAGTTTTAAGATCTGCTGTATCTAATTTGCTTAATAAAGAAGAAGGTGCAAAGCAAGAAGTATCGAATTTATTTGTTAAAGAAGCATTTGTAAATCAAGGACCGACATTAAAAAGAATTTCTGCTGCTCCAATGGGCAGAGCTTATAGAATAAGAAAAAGGTCTAATCATTTAACAATTGTTGTTGCAACAAAAAAGTAATCTTAGGAGGAAGTTTTGGGTCAAAAGACTAATCCAATTGGTTTAAGAGTTGGAGTTATTAAAGGATGGGAATCGAATTGGTACGAAAACAAAAGTTACGCACCAAAACTCATCGAAGATAAAAAATTAAGAACTTATGTTCGCAAAAGATTACAGAATGCAGGTATCTCTTCAATCAAGATCGATAGAACATCCAAAAACATCATTCTTACAATTCACACATCAAGACCCGGTGTTGTAATTGGAAAGAGTGGTAAAGAAATAGCTCAGATTGAAGAAGAATTAAAAAAACTGACTGACAAAGAAGTCAAAATTCAGATTACAGAGATTAAGAGACCCGAGTTAGATGCATATCTTGTTGCCGAAAATATTGCTAAACAAATTGAGGGAAGAATCTCGTTCAGACGTGCAATGAAATCTGCAATCACTTCTGCAATGAGAATGGGTGCTGAAGGTATAAGAGTTATGTGCTCTGGTAGATTAGGCGGCGCAGAAATGGCTCGTACTGAACAATACAAAGAAGGTAGAATTCCATTGCATACATTACGCGCAGATATTGACTATGCTCACGGGAGAGCAGAAACAATTTATGGCTCAATCGGAATCAAAGTATGGATCTGCCGTGGTGAAATTTTAGGAAGACGGTCAACAGAATAAAGAATTGTAAAAAGTTTTAGGAGTTTTTTCCATGTTAATGCCAAAAAGAGTTAAGTATCGTAAAGCACATAGAGGTAGAAGGACAGGTAAAGCAACCCGTGGGCATCTTGTTGCTTTTGGTGATTATGGCTTGAAAGCATTAGAACCGGCTTGGATTACCAGCAGACAAATTGAAGCTTGTCGTGTTGCTCTCTCACGTCAAATGAAAAGAGATGGTAAAGTTTGGATCAGAATTTTTCCTGATAAACCTGTTACTAAAAAACCTCTTGAAACAAGAATGGGTAAAGGTAAAGGTGCACCGGAATTTTGGGTTGCAGTAGTTCTCCCCGGCAGAATATTATTCGAAGTCGGTGGAGTTGATAAATCCACTGCACACGAAGCTTTGACAGTTGCTTCGCACAAGTTGCCTATTAAAACAAAAATTGTTCAAAGACCGGATTTAGAATCATAAAAGGATTTTTATACAATGAAGATTTACGAAATTAGAGAAATGTCCACTGAAGAAATAAAGAAAAGAATTCTCGAAGAACAAAAAAATCTGGTGGATTTGAGATTTCAGAAAGAATTAAAAAATCTAACTAATACAGCTAAACTGCGCCTTGTTAAGAAAGATATTGCTAAGATGAAAACAGTTCTTAAAGAACGTGAAATGCAGGAAGCTAAAAACTCAAAGACTAATTAATAAGGAGAGATTCTTTTTCGATGGAGAAGAGAAATACAAGAAAAATTAGAATTGGTTCGGTAGTCAGTAATAAAATGAATAAAAGTATTATTGTAGCTATTGAAAGACGCGTTGCACACCCTATTTATAAAAAGTATTTTAAGAAGACTACCAAACTGATGGCTCATGATGAAAAGAATGAATGTGGAATAGGTGATGTTGTTAAAATTATGGAAACCAGACCTCTAAGCAAAAGAAAAAAATGGCGTTTGGTTGAAATAGTTGAAAAAGCAAAATAGTTGTTCAGTACTTAATAAAGTTTGATTGGGAGTTTATAAAAAATGATTCAAGAAGAAACAAATTTAGTTGTAGCAGATAATTCCGGCGCTAAAAAAGTCCGATGTATTCGCGTCTTAGGCGGCAGCAATAGAAGATATGCCAGTCTTGGCGATGTTATTGTTGTAAGTGTTAAATCCGCTATACCTGGTGGTGGTGTTAAGAAAGGCGAAGTTTCAAGAGCGGTTATCGTACGTACCAAAAAAGAAGTTAGAAGAAATGATGGTTCTTACATTAGATTTGATGAGAATGCTGCTGTATTATTAAATGCTCAGGGCGAACCACGCGGTACTCGTATATTCGGACCCGTTGCAAGAGAATTACGCGATAAAAAGTTTATGAAAATTATTTCTCTGGCTCCAGAGGTTCTATAAGAGGATTATCAAAATGAAAATTAAAAAGAATGATTCTGTAATTGTTATTTCAGGTAACTCCAAAGGGAAGACCGGTAAAGTTCTAAAGGTTTTTCCATCTATCAATAAAGTTATTATCGAAGGTGTGAATCTTCGTAAAAGACATACTAAACCTAATCAAAAAAATCCACAGGGTGGTATTATTGAAAAAGAAGCTCCTATTCATGTTTCAAATGTAATGCTTCTTGATCCTAAAACTAACGAACCAACAAAAATTGGTTCTAAAATAATTATTGATGATAAAAAAGGTAAAAAGAAAAGCGTAAGAATTAGTAAAGTAAGCGGCGAAATGCTCGCATAAAAATTCTAAGGGTTTATAATTACGATGGCAAAAGAAAAAAAACAAAAAGATCAAAAAGAACAACCAGTTGCAGCAACCGGTAAAAAAGGGAAAGCCGGTGATGATGCTAAAGTTGTAGAAGAAAAAGTACCTGCACGTTTGAAAGAAAAATATTTCAAAGAAATTGTTCCTAAACTAAAAGAACAATTCGGTTACAAGAGCATTATGCAGGTTCCTAAGATTGAAAAGATTGTTGTTAATATGGGAGTAGGGCAAGCAGTTCAGGATCCCAAAATTTTAGAAGAAGCTGTTAAAGACCTTGAAACAATTACCGGACAAAAAGTTTCTGTAAGAACTGCTAAAAAAGCTATCTCCAATTTTAAATTACGTGAAGGGATGAAAATTGGTGCTAAAGTTACTTTGAGACGTGAAAGAATGTATGAGTTCTTAGATAGATTAATTACTATCGCACTTCCAAGAGTGCGCGACTTTAGAGGTATATCCGATAAATCGTTTGATGGTCGTGGAAATTATACACTTGGATTAAAAGAACAAATCATTTTCCCTGAAATAAATGTTGATAAAGTTACAAAAGTATTAGGCATGGATATTACTTTTGTTACAACCGCTAAGACAGATAAAGAAGCATATGAACTATTGAATGCATTTGGAATGCCGTTTAGAAAAAAGGAAATTAATTAAAAGGTAAATCATGGCAAGAAAAAGTTTAATAGCACGTGAAGAAAAAAAACGCAGACTTTATACAAAGTATGCCGAAAAGAGAAAAGAACTAAAAGAAAAAGGTGATTACGAAGCATTACAGTTACTTCCTAGGAATTCTGCTTCAACACGTTTGCATAATAGATGTCAAGTTACAGGAAGACCAAGAGGGTATTATAGAAAATTTGGTGTTTCTCGTTTAGTCCTTAGAGAAATGGCTTTACGTGGTGAAATACCTGGTGTAAAAAAATCAAGTTGGTAATAAGAGGAGAATAAGTAAATGCCAGCAACCGATCCGATTGCAGATTTTTTAACTAGAATTAGAAATGCTGTTAAAGCAAAGAAAAAATTTGTTGATATTCCTTCTTCTAAAATGAAGGTAAGTATGGCTGAAATTCTTAAATCAAATAAGTTTATCAGAGATTATAATGTGATTGAAGATAATAAGCAGAATGTATTAAGAATTCACTTACAATATATCAACGGTGTTTCTTCTATTACAGGATTAAAAAGAATAAGTACTCCCGGTCTCCATACTTATGTTGGAAAAGATCAAATTCCGAGAGTTTTGAATGGATTAGGAATAGCAATAATTTCTACTCCTAAAGGTCTTTTAACAGATAAACAAGCTAAAAAAGAATCAGTTGGCGGAGAAGTTATCTGCCACGTTTGGTAATTAACAAAAGTTTGAACGAGGTTAAAAAGTGTCGCGAATAGGTAAAAAACCGATTTCTATTAAAGATGTTACAATAACAAAAACCGATGGTTTACTTAAAGTAAAAGGTAAACTCGGTGAATTATCTATGAAAATTCATCCAAATATAAACGTCGAAGTAACTAAAGATGAAATAATAGTTACAAGACCGGATGATTCCAAAGAGAACAGATCTCTGCATGGTTTAACCAGAGCATTGATTAGTAATTTGATAAAAGGTGTTACCGAAGGTTACCAAAAAACTCTTGAAATTGTTGGTGTAGGTTATAAAGCCGAAGCAAAAGGTGATGCGGTTCTTTTTAGTTTGGGATATTCTCATCCCATCTATTTTATACCGCCCCCGGGAATTAAAGTTGAAGTACCTGTTCCAACTCAAGTTAAAATATCTGGTACTGATAAAGAACTTGTTGGTTTGGTTGCAGCTAAAATACGATCATTTAAAAAACCTGAACCATACAAGGGCAAAGGAATTAAATATTCCAATGAACACATTATTAGAAAAGCTGGTAAGACAGCAGGTAAATAATTAGGAGATCGGATAAAATGTTTTTGAAGGATAATAAAAGAAGAATTAGGAAGAAAGCAAGAGTAAGAAAAAAGGTTTCTGGAACTGCTGAACGTCCTAGATTAAGTGTTTATAGAAGTCTTAACCATATGTATGCTCAGCTTATTGATGATACTAAAGGAGTTACATTGGTTTCTGCTTCTACAAAAGTAAAGGATATTGCTGAAGAAATAAAAAACACAAAAACAAAAGTTTCAAAAAGTAAAGTAGTTGGACTTTTATTAGCAAAACGTGCATTAGAAAAAGGAATTACTACTGCTGTATTTGATAGAAGTGGTTACACCTATCACGGTAGAGTAAAAGCTGTTGCCGATGGCGCCCGTGAAGGCGGTTTGAAATTTTAATTTCAGTTTTAGATTCGTTCTTGCCGGGTCGTCTAATGGCAGGACAGCGGCCTTTGGAGCCGTATGTGGAGGTTCGAATCCTCCCCCGGCAGCAAAAAAAATAATTAATTAAGTAAAGGTTGAATAGAGGAGTTAAAATTGAATTTCAAGTACAAAAAAGTATCGGGACTCGAAAACCTAAAAGAAAAAATTGTTCATATTAATAGAGTTGCAAAAGTTGTTAAAGGTGGTAGAAGGTTCAGCTTTAATGCAATTGTGGTTGTTGGCGATGGCAATGGTCATGTAGGTGTTGGACTTGGAAAAGCAAATGAAGTTACAGATGCAATCTCTAAAGGTATTGACGATGCTAAAAAGAATGTTTACAAAGTGTCAATTGTAAAAGGAACTATCCCTCACCCAATAATCGGAAAATTTGGGGCAGGACAAGTTTTACTGAAACCAGCTACTCCTGGTACTGGTCTTATTGCTGGTGGTGGTGTTCGCGCTGTCTTAGAAGCTGCCGGTGTTCAGGATATTTTGACTAAATCACTTGGTTCTTCCAATCCACATAATCAGGTTAAAGCTACTTTGAATGCATTGCTTAATCTTGTTGATGCCAGAACTATGGCTTATAAACGTGGGTTGAAAGTAAACGAGTTGTTTAATCTGTAATAAGAGGACTATATGGCTAAGAAATTAAAAATTACTCAAGTAAGAAGTATAATTGATAGACCTAAGACCCAGAAATTAACTATCGAAGCTCTTGGTCTTAGCAGACCAAATTATTTTGTAATTCATAATGATACACCTCAAATAAGAGGAATGATTAAAAAAGTATCTCATTTAGTAAAAGTAGAAGAAATCGAAGCATAGGTGATCAATGGATATTTTAAGTAATCTTAAACCTGCAAAAGGATCTAATAAAAAGGTTAAAAGAATTGGTCGTGGAGAAGGTTCTGGTCATGGCGGTACTGCAACACGTGGTATGAATGGTCAACGATCCCGTTCTGGTGCTAAATACCGTGCATGGTTCGAAGGCGGTCAGATGCCTTTGCAAAGACGCGTACCAAAGAGAGGTTTTCATTCTCCTTTCAAAGTGGTTTATCAAGTTGTTAACCTTAATAGACTGCAAAAGTTAGTTGATGATAAAAAAGTTGAAGACGGAATTATCAATGCTGTATCATTATATAAAAATGGTGTAATCTCCAAAGCTGTAGCTCCGTATAAAATACTTGGCGTTGGAGAACTAAAAGCAAAATTAAATGTAGAAGCACATGCTTTTAGTGCATCTGCAAAAGAAAAAATTGAATCATTAGGCGGAACTATTAAAGAGATCAAAGTTTAATGGCTACTATTCAAGAAACTTTCCGTAATATCTTTAAAATTCATGAGTTAAGGCAAAGAATACTATACACTGTTGCCTTGCTCGTTATTGTTAGAGTTGGTTCTCATATTACCTTACCGGGTATCGACTCTTTTCTGTTGACATCTGCAATGGCAAATCAAACTTCTGATAATTTATTCGGATTGTATGATTTGTTTGTAGGTGGCGCATTTTCCAACGCAGCAATTTTTGCGCTTGGAATTATGCCTTATATCTCTGCTTCTATTATTCTTCAGATTGCCGGTGCTGTAATTCCTGTAATACAAAAATTACAGCGCGAAGGTGAAGAAGGTAGAAAAAAGATTAATCAATGGACTCGTTATGGTACTGTTATCATCTCTGCATTTCAGGCTTGGGGTGTAACTATTCAATTAATGAATTTACAACATAACAATCTACCAATTGTTCCTGAAGCTGTTAGAGGATTTGCATGGCAAGCTTCTACAATCGTGCTCTTAGTTGCTGGCACTATGTTTATTATGTGGATGGGTGAGCAAATAACAGAAAAAGGAATTGGTAATGGTATATCTCTAATAATCTTTATTGGTATTATTAACAGATTCCCGTTCGCTTTGCTTGATGAATATAGATTAATTGCCGCCGGTCAAAGAAATTTGGTTATCGAAATTGTTATTATAGCTTTAATGGTATTAGTAATTGCTGGTGTTGTTTTGGTTACACAAGGTACAAGGAGAATTCCGGTCCAATATGCAAAACGGGTCGTTGGTCGAAAAGTTTATGGAGGAGTAACTCAATATATTCCGTTGCGTGTTAACACCGCCGGTGTTATGCCTATAATTTTTGCTCAATCAATTATGTTTATTCCAAGTACTCTATTTTCATTTTTCCCTAACAACGAATTTATTGGCACACTTGCTCAGTATTTCTCATATCAATCATTTACTTATGCTGTTATATATGCTATTATGATAATATTCTTTACCTATTTTTATACAGCGATTGCATTTAATCCTCAGGATGTTGCTGAGAATATGAAGAAGCAAGGTGGTTTTATTCCCGGTATTCGTCCCGGCAAACAGACATCAGAATTTATTGATAATATATTGACAAAAATTACATTACCCGGTTCAATCTTCTTAGCAATTATAGCAATACTTCCAACTTTTGTTTCAAAATTTGGTGTATCTGGAAGTTTTGCTTCTTTCTTTGGAGGCACAAGTTTATTGATTGTTGTAGGTGTTGCTTTAGATACATTACAGCAAATTGAATCCCATTTATTGATGCGCCATTACGATGGATTTATGAAATCGGGTAAATTAAAAGGAAGACGTTTTTAAAGTTTGAAGACAGCTTGTTGTGATATTAATTAAAACAAAAAAAGAAATTGATTACATTAGAGAAAGCTGTCTTATTGTTGCAGAAGTTTTACAATTAATGAAGCGTTATGCCAAACCTGGTGTAACGACAATAGAACTGGATAAAATTGCTGAAGATTATATCTTAAGCAATAACGCACGTCCGGCATTCAAAGGTTATTCACAAGCCGGTTCGTTCGATTTTCCAGGTTCAATTTGTTCTTCAATTGATGATGAAGTGGTTCACGGTATTCCCGGAAACCGAGTTCTTAAAGAAGGAGAAATCCTTTCGGTTGATGTTGGTGTTGAAAAAAATAATTTCTTCGGAGATGCGGCAATTACCATTGCTATCGGAAAAATATCCGAAGAAAAACAAAAGTTAATGGAATCAACTGAAAAATCACTTTACTTAGGAATTGAACAAGCAATTACCGGAAACAGGATTGGAGATATAGCATACGCTATTCAATCTGAAGTAGAATCGAAAGGGTTTTCTGTTGTAAGGGATCTTTGTGGTCATGGTGTTGGAAAATTTTTACATGAAGAACCACAAATTCCTAATTATGGAAAAAAAGGAACCGGTGCTTTAATAAAAAATGGAATGACGTTAGCAATTGAACCGATGATTAATTTAGGAACGTATAAAGTAGTTGTTGATAATGACGGATGGACTGTAAGAACTGCTGATGGATTGCCATCGGCTCATTTTGAACATACGATTGCAATAATTGACGGTAAACCGGAAATTTTAACTAAGTGTTAATAAATGGCTAAACAAGGACCAATAAAAGTTGATGGAACTGTAACGGAAACGTTACCCAATGCACATTTTAAAGTACGCCTTGATAATGGTCATGAAATTCTTGCTCATATTTCCGGTAAAATGAGAATGCATTTTATAAAAATTTTAGTTGGCGATAAGGTGGCAATAGAATTATCACCTTATGATTTGAATAAAGGTAGAATAACTTATAGGTATAAATAACGGAGAAGAGATGAAGGTAAGAGCTTCCGTAAAAAAATTATGCGAGCATTGTAAAATAATCAAACGAAAGGGAGTTGTGCGCGTAATTTGCAAAAACCCTAAACATAAACAAAGACAAGGTTAAAAGTAGGAGGAATCAGATTTGGCTCGTATCGCTGGTATTGACTTACCAAAACAAAAAAAAGCTTTTATTGGATTAACATACATATATGGCATTGGTCGTACAACAGCTTTAAATATTCTTGCTAAAGCCAATGTTAATCCAGATAAAAAAATTGGTGAACTGACCGAAGAAGAAGTTGCAAAAATCCGTTCTATAATGACTTCCGACTATAAAGTAGAAGGTGCTTTAAGAAGTGAAGTTCAACAAAATATTAAACGTTTGATGGACATTGGTTCATACAGAGGTTTAAGACATAGAAGAGGATTACCGGTTAGAGGTCAGAGAACCCGAACAAATTCAAGAACTCGTAAAGGTAAACGTAAAACAGTTGCCGGCAAGAAAAAAACACCGGCTAAGAAGTAATAATTAATTTTAAGGAGCTAAATTGGCTAAGGTAGTTAAAAAGACTAAAAAGAAAGTTCATGTTGATGCGGTTGGCGTTGCGCATATTAAAGCATCATTTAACAATGTTATTTGTACTATCACAGACATTTACGGTAATACAATATCATGGTCGTCAGCCGGTAAAAATGGCTTTAAAGGTTCAAGAAAGAATACCCCTTTTGCCGCCCAGGTTACCGCAGAAGCTGCTGCTAAAGAAGCTTATGACCTTGGTTTAAGAAAAGTTGATGTCTATGTTAAAGGTCCTGGCGCCGGTCGTGAAGCTGCTATTCGTGCTTTGAATGTAGCTGGATTAGAAATTTTATCAATTAAAGATAATACACCAATTCCACATAATGGCTGTAGACCGCCAAAACGCAGAAGAGTTTAAGAAGGAGAAATAATTAGATGGCAAGATACACTGGTTCTAGTTGCAAATTATGCAGAAGAGAAAAACAAAAATTATTCTTAAAAGGATCTAAATGTTACTCGGAAAAATGTCCTCTCGAAAAAAGAAATTATGCCCCGGGTCAACATGGATTAACTCGTAGAGCTAAATTCTCTGAATATGGTGTTCAGCTTAGAGAAAAACAAAAAGTTAAAAGAATTTACGGCTTACAGGAAACCCAGTTCCACAACTATTTCGAAAAAGCTACAAGACAAAAAGGAATTACTGGTGCTAATCTTATTAAATTATTAGAACGTAGATTAGATAACGTTGTATTCAGACTTGGATTTGCACCTTCAAGAAAAGCAGCAAGACAGTTAGTTCTTCACAGACATTTTATGGTTAATGGTCACATTGTTGATATTCCATCATATCTTCTTGCACCAGGCGATGTTATTACTGTGAAAGAAAAAAGTAAGAAACTTGACGCTATTCATAATTCCTTACGAAGAACAAAGGATAATGTTTATAATTGGCTTTCAATAGATAAAGCAACTCTTTCTGGTACTTTCTTGAATATTCCTGAAAGAGAAGAAATTCCATTGCAAGCTAACGAACAATTAATCGTTGAATTATATTCTAAGTAATTTTAAAATTTAATTTAGAGGATACTACATGAGCTATCCGTTTATAAAAATGCCCGAAAATGTTATTCAGGACGATTCCTCGAAGAGTGCTACTTTCGGAAGATTCTCTTTACAACCATTAGAAAGAGGTTTCGGAGTAACATTAGGAAATGCATTGAGAAGAGTATTATTATCTTCGCTTACCGGAGCAGCTATTACTGCTGTTAAGATCGAAGGTGTACTTCATGAATTTTCTACAATCCCGGGTGTTGTTGAAGATGTAACGGAAATTATTCTTAACCTTAAACAGGTTAGGATGAGAATCTTAAACAAAAA
>Ga0101944_10000665_pt1 | contig 93726 bp, 99 predicted proteins | sample DewCreD2012metaG_FD_75245 | JGI IMG/M metagenome (GOLD analysis project Ga0101944, IMG submission 75245) | Hot spring sediment bacterial and archeal communities from British Columbia, Canada, to study Microbial Dark Matter (Phase II) - Dewar... ... | reverse complement strand
GGGCGAACGCTTCACCCAGCCCGATCACCTGCCGGCACATCTGGCCGCGGCCCTGGCCACCACCCGCGAGAGCACCCAGGCCCAGGCCGAGCGCATCGGTCCGGCCACGGCCCAGGTGGTGGCCGAACTTCTGGCCCACCGGCCGCTGGACCGACTGCGCAACGCGGTGCGGGTCCTGGCACTGGCCGAGCGCTACACGCCCGCCCGGCTGGAAGCCGCTTGCCGCCGCGGGCTGGCCTTTGGAGACACCGGCCTGCCCGCCCTCAAACGCATCCTGGCGGAAGGCTTGGACCAAGTGGAACTCCTCACCCCGGCGGCCAGCGTTCTACCTGAGCAGCCGCTCTTTGCCCGGACCCCGGCGGAACTGGCCGAAGCCATCTTGGGAGGGGCGGCATGGAACTGAAACAGCATCTGATCCCGCAGCTCAAGGCTCTGCGGCTGTCCGGCATCCTGGACACGCTGGACACGCGCATCCACCAGGCCGTGGATGAACGCTGGACCTATGGCGACTTCCTGGCCCGTCTCCTGGAAGACGAAGTGGAGCGCCGCCAGCAAAAGCAGTTGGCACTCCGCGTCCGCCGCGCCGATTTGCCCAACGACAAAACCCTGGAAAGCTACGATTTCACCGCGGTCCCCAGCCTGAACCGCCAACTGCTCTACGAGCTCGCCACCGGCAACTACATCCGCGAACACCGCAACGTCTTGCTCTGCGGCCCGACCGGCGTGGGCAAAACCCATCTGGCCCAGGCCTTGGCGCATGAAGCCTGCCGGCGCGGCTTTGACGTGCTCTTCTCTAACGCCCACAAAATGCTGCGCCATCTCCAGGCCGGCCGCGCCGACAACTCCTACGACAAACGGCTGGCGCAATACGTGCGCGCCGACTTGCTGGTGATCGACGACTTCGGCCTCAAGCCGCTCGCCCCAGCCAACGCCGAAGACCTGTATGACGTGATCGACGAGCGTTACGCCGGCGCCGGGGCGATCCTGCTTACCAGCAATCGCGCGCCGGCGGAGTGGGCGGCCTGGTTCGCCAATCCGCTCCTGGCCTCGGCCGGCCTTGATCGCCTGGCCCACAACGCCCATGTGATCGTGGTGAACACTGCCAGCTACCGAGCCCGTGGCCACCGGCGGCTGGAGGAGGTGGGGATTACCCTGGACACCCCCAGGTAGGTCCGCGCGACGCTCAGCCCCAGGGTCTTCCCACTGGCCGACCCGTTCAAGGGGATGAGCCCGTTTGGCATAAACCGGATGCTGGATGGGGTGCCCCCGAAAAACGGGGGACACCCCATCCAGAGCAACCTATTTATTCCGCACGGCGCACCGCGCCCTTGAGCGCGCCGATCCAGCCGGAAAGGCACCGGGCACAGAGCGCGCGCTGGCCAAAATATGTGAGTTCACCACCGACAACCAACGGCCTTACTCAACCCGAGCACACGCCAGGCCGGGGCTAAACGCTGGCCCAGTTTGGCCGAGGGTGCCCGGCCCTCTTTAGCCGAGGATTGACACAACAGCGAGTTGAGGTAGGCGAGTTCCTTTTCCCGGGCGACAAACACTTCCGGGCCCTCCGATTGATACGAAGCATCACTCAGATTATTATAATCTGCAAGGGCTATCATGGCAGCGCTCCATTACAGCCGCCAATTGTCCGCCGGGCTGGCCCGCCGGTGGGCGTCCTGCACGTCGACCTGGGCGATGCGGGCGTAGTGCTGGACCATCTCCAGCGAGCGATGGCCCAGCAGCGCCTGCAGGGTAAACAGGTCGCCGCCCGAACGCAGATACGTGATCGCGAAGGTGTGTCGGAAACGATGGGGATGGCAGTGGCCAATCCCGGCCCGCTGGCCGGCGCGCTCAATCAGCTTGAGCAGCACGTCGCGCTTGAGTGTCCGGTTGAACTTGCCGATGAAGAGCGGCGCCTCCGGGTCCCGGCCATCTTCGCGCTCGGCCAGATAGCGCCAGACGGCCCGGCGCGCGGCCTTGCCCAGGTAGACGAAACGGCCTTTGCCGCCCTTGGCGCCGCCGGCCCGGCCATGTTTGACGTGCACCTTGCCGGTCGCCTGTTCGAGGTCCCCGACTTGCAGGCTGCACAACTCGCCGGCCCGCAGGCCGGTGTCCACCAGCATCAGGATCAGAGCCCGGTCGCGGTTGGCCGTCGGCCGGCGCATCACGAACTTGCGGCGGGCGTCCGTCTTGGCCTCGCGCGAGTACTCGCACGCCTTCAACAGGCGTTCAATCTCTTCTTTGGTAAAGGCTTCGACCGGAGGGTATTTGAACTTCGGCGCCGGCACGCCCTTCATCGGGTTCTCGAAGTGGAATTCCGTGCTGGCCCAGCGGAAGAAGGCCGACAGGCTGACCCAGATGTTGCGGAGCGTTTTCGAGGAGAGCGGCGCGGTGCTGCCGCCTAGCCGGCGGGGTTTGTAGTCTGAGCGCATCCAGGCCAGGTAGGCGCGCAGGTCGGCGGTGGGGATGTTCTGCACCTCCCGTTCCCCGATATGGTTGGCGAAGACTGTCAGGTGATCTTTGTGGGCATACAGGGTCGCGGCGCTGAGCGCCTCGGCCGTTTTGTATTGCAGGAAGCCTTCAATTGCTATTCCGAGTTTTAGCCTCTGCAGACTGCGGTTCATTTCGGGATCCTCCGTTATAGTGGGTCTCCCGAACTCGAGTCCGCTGGGCCAATGAAAACACCCTAGCCTTTTGGACTAGGGTGCCTCTCAGAGTAGCGGGGGTTGGATTCGAACCAACGACCTCCGGGTTATGAGTTCTCATCCTGAGAGACAGGCCTTAGTCCAATCGAACATGACGCTGAGCCTGGCCCGACGCACTCAAGCCCGAATAGACCTTGAGTGTGCTGATTGCGAATCAGTATAGCGTATGTTGAATCGAATGCAAGAGTGAATTTGGATGCACGCGCCATTTTCCTGGAACCAGAGTCCGTAAAGCCAAACGACCACCACTGGTCGAGCAAAGTATTTCAGGGCTTTGCTCCTTTATCTTCGTACCACAACCGCACGTTTTGACCCTGGCGACGACACCGCCTGACAGGGTGCTCTCGTCGTTTGCCGTTGCCCAGCAGCGAATTTCGGGCTACCCGTATTTGCCCACCGATTTTCGGGTAGCCCGAATTTACGCTCCCCCGTCGGCGGCTCCCGGCGGCCGGCAGCCAAACAAAGCCCCATGCACCTGAATTTCGTGGAGAGTTCGGAGAAATCTCGGAGGCTTTTCGGATGTCGCGACACGATTCTGCGATAGGCTGCGTCTCGACTTCTCTCGGCATCGGGTGTGCTGTCAGGATGAGTGACCGGCACCTGGTGCCCCTGGCTGTGTGCAGACATGGCCGTACGAGTCGCGAGGCCGGCGTCCCCCTCGCCCGGATGACTCGGACCCAGGCCGCGGGCGCATTTACCAGGCGAAAGGCTGGTCTGCATGGCAGTTGACCGGGTTTGCGTGAGTGGAGAAGAACGACCTAAACAGACGAAACGGGTTCGCCATTTGACAAAACCGTTCGTCGCTCAGATTGGCCCAGGAGGCAGGCATGGCATCACTCAAAGGGCAGGTGACTTATTGTTTGAACTCGCTCCAGGCGTACGGGAGCAGCCGGAGGCAGGCGCTCCGACAGGGCACCGCCGAGCAGTCCATTTATTCGTTCCGCACGATGCAGACGTATTGCCAACTTAATGTGACTTTTGCCGAATGGTGCCAGGACGAACACGGCGCCCGGCGCCTGGGAGACATTACCCCGGCCATGGCGGAAGCGTTTGTGGCCAGCCTGCGGGAACGCGCTTTGTCCCCCGCCACCATCAACACGTACGTATGCGCCATCAAGAAGCTGGACACCGGGCTCCGCAAATTAGGCTGGCGCCGGCGCAACGCCGAGCCCTTCGTTTTAGAGTTTGCAGGCCGCAGCGCGGATGCAGTGCCTAATCCTTATTCTCCCGAAAATGCGGAGCAGTTGATTGCGGGCCTCCATAAGATTGACCCCCAGTATGGACAGGTGGCCCGCCTTCAGCGGGTGAGCGGGTTACGGGTCAGCGAAGCCGTCCATCTTCAGGCGGAACTGATCGCTCTGGACGGGAGTTGGGTCACGCTGCAAGGGTCTGGCATCCACACCAAGGGCGGGCGCCCTCGGCGGGTGCCCATTCTTCCCAGACATCAACCATTACTCGTCCAGCTGCGAGCGCAGGGGCTCGCTCACCTGGACCTGCACGTGTTCCAACAGCGGCAATCGCTCACGGCCGCCGTCAAACGCGCAACCAGCCGCTTGGTCGCCCGACTGAACATCCAGATCGGCGATGGCACACACTCACTGCGCAAGCTGTATGCCAATGAGTTGTACCAGTATCTCCGTCATGAGAAAGCCATGTCCGACGGGGAAGCCCGCCAGGTCGTCAGCCAGGCACTGGGCCACAACCGCTTGGACGTATTGAAGGCGTATCTGGCTGAAGTCACGATCTCGGATCCAGGCCACAGGGCTTGACTGTCTTCACCGGAACGCTCGGGCTGCCTCCGTACTTATGGCCCAGCTATGTAAGCTGGGTCATTGCCATAGAAGCCCGGCGGCTGGTCAGCCGCCGGGCTTCTATGGGAGGAGGTCCAACCCACTTCGGGAAGTCACCCCGAAGCGCCCACCCAGATAATCGGCAGTGTGAAGGCGAGGCTGCTCCACAATACGGCCAGCCCTAAATGTGGGCAACCCGTGGCCGGATCAAGTGTCGCGCTCGTCCGGCACTTACCGCTAAAATCCCTGGCCGCTGTCCTGGAGGATGGGTTGACGTGTGAGCCCTGCGCCAGGAAGAGCGACCGGAACTTAAGGGTGTTGGCGGCCAGTTGCTCGTGGTTGCCATCTCGATCAGGCGGCCGTCCAGCATCACGATAATGTTCTCGGCCTTGCGGATTGTGTCGGAGCGGTGGGTGACGAAGACGGCCGCAGGTCGAAGATCGGTCGCTTGCCGAGCGGGTCCAGGCTGGCGGTTAGCCTGTCAAGGATGATGAGCGGTGAGTCGTGGTCGAGCAGCCCGCCAACGCCGGCCGCTGCCACAGGCCACCCGAGAGGTCCGTCACCCGCCGAACCCCAAGCCGACGATCGTGCTAGGCTGGCGTCGGCGAAATACAGAGCCTTGAGTGAGTCAATGTGTGTGGGGTAGCCTGCCAGGCGGCGATTTTATCCTGGAGTGTCTCTGAGATGGCGGACCCAACCTTCTCGTCCTCAGCGTCCACGCGTTCTCATGCAGCTAAGGGCCTCGGACAGGAAAGGCGGGATCTTGTGGCAGGCCCGGGTGAGCATCACCTTCCACGGTCCGGGGGATTGACAAAAGGGCAGTTCTGAATAAGATATGCATATCTGAGTATACGTTCAGGTATTTCTATGATGATCGCCACAGCCAAGACCCACCTCCTCGACGAACGGACCGCTGCGCAAGTCGCGGAACTGTTCCGCGCGTTCAGCGACTCCAGCCGAGTGCGCATCATCGCCGCCCTGGCCGATGGAGAAATGAACGTGAGCGCTCTGGCCCAGGCTGCCAACGTCAGCGAGTCGGCGGTTTCTCACCACATGCGCGGCCTGCGACAGATGCGCCTGGTCCGGGCCCGCAAGGAAGGGCGTCAGGTCTTTTACGCTCTGGACGACGACCATGTGGCGGCGCTATTCCGGCAGGGGCTGGAGCACGTCCGGCATGGATAGTCCCCAGAGTAGACGCTGGGCGCTGGCCGTGATTATCGGCCTGGTCCTCGCCGGACTGATCGGCCACCTGCTCCTGGCGGCGGCCTGTCCGGCGCCGGAACGGGCCCGCCCCGCATGTCCGGATGTTTCCCAGGCAGCGGGCGAACTCGACCCCGGGACGTGCGCCCTGCACGCCGGATTTCAAGCGCCGCTGGCAATCCCGCTAAGCCTTCCACTGGCCCTGGTGCTGTTGGCGTTGGTCTGGCCGCGCCCCCGCGATCCAGAGACGCCGCGTTTCGCCTTCTTCCGTCCCCCCGTCGCCCTCTCAGCCTAGCGCCGCGCCTGCCGCCGGCGTCTGTATGTCTTGTGGCTCGCTTTCTGCCAGGGCGAGCCTGGAACTTGGTGTTGCTTTGGAGTGCCTGAATGTCCGAGAAAACGATTGAACTGGAGATCCCCGTGCTCCTGCCCGGGGTCGAGACCGATGATGACAGTTGCCTGGACCGGCTGGAGGCGGCCCTGCGCCACCAGAGAGGCCTGCTGCGCGTTCACCTCGAGCGCGAGAAACGGCCGGTCACCCTGTGCCTGCACTATGACCCCAACCTGATGAGCGTCGCGGATGTGAAACGCGCCGCCCAGCGTGCCGGCGCCCAAATCGCCAACCGCTTTCACCATGACCTGCTCGCCATCGAGGGCATGGACTGCTCCGATTGCATCAAGGTCATCGAGCACGGCGTGGGCCGAATGCCGGGCGTCCTGGCTGTGAGTGTGAATTACCCGTCGCAGAAGCTGCGGGTGGAGTACGACACGGAGGCCACCAGCCGCGCGGCGATTGAGAAGCGCGTGCGCGGGCTGGGCTACACCGTCGCCGCCGAGGGCTGGCGAAGCTGGTATCAGGAGAATCGCGAGATCCTGTTCAGCGTCACCGCCGGCGTCCTGGTCGCCATCGGCTGGGTGGGGGAGACGTTCCTCGGCCTGCCCGCCCTCGTGGCCACCGTGCTCTACCTGGCCGCCTATGTCTTTGGCGGCTGGGACGTGTCCCGCCACGCCTGGCATGCAGTGAAGGAGCGCCACTTCGATACCGATCTGCTCATGGTCATGGCCGCCCTCGGCGCCGCGTTCCTGGGTGAGTTCGCCGAGGGCGCCTTCCTGCTCTTCCTCTTCAGCCTGGGCCATGCGCTCGAAGAACGGGCGCTTGACCGCGCCCGTCAGGCGGTGCGGGCGCTGGCGGACCTGGCACCCAAGACTGCCCTGGTGAGACGCGGCGAGCGCGAACAGGAATTGCAGGTCGAGGAGCTGCGCCTGGACGACATCGTCGTGGTGAGGCCGGGCACCCGGATCCCGGTCGACGGGGACGTGCTCGCCGGGCAGTCGGCCGTCAACCAGGCGCCGGTCACGGGCGAGTCCGCGCCCGTGGACAAGGCGCCCGGCGACCGGGTCTTCGCCGGGACGGTGAACGGCGAGGGCGCGCTGGAGGTAAAAGTGACCCGGCTGGCCCAGGACAGCACCCTGGCGCGGGTCATGAAGATGGTCGAGGAGGCCCAGACCCAGAAGTCCCCAACGCAGCAGACGGTGGAGCGCTTCGAGCGTGTGTTTGTGCCGGCGGTGCTCGTCATCACCCTGCTCGTGATCGCCGTGCCGCCCTTGTTTGGCGTGCCCTTCCAGGTGTCTTTCCTGCGGGCGATGACGCTTCTGGTCGCGGCCTCTCCGTGCGCCCTGGCGCTCGGCACGCCGGCCTCGATCCTGGCCGGGGTCGCGCAGGCCGCGCGCAACGGCGTTCTGGTCAAAGGCGGCGTCCATCTGGAGAATCTCGGCCGGCTCAAAGCCATCGCCTTCGACAAGACCGGCACCATCACCCACGGTCAGCCGGAAGTGACCGATGTCGTGGCGTTCGGCGCGCAACTGAAAGACACCCAGCTTCTGTCGATCGCGGGCGCTGTGGAAAACCGCTCCGGCCACCCGCTGGCGCAGGCCGTCGTGCGCGCGGCCCAAGGCAAAGGGCTGGCGCTTCCCGACCCGGGCGAGGTGGAGTCGCTGACCGGGCGCGGCCTGCGCTCAACCGTCAACGGCCAAGTGGTGCTGATCGGCAACCCTAAATTGATGGACGAGTCGAATGTGACCGTGTCAGCCGACGCGCAAGCCAGGCTGGAGTCGCTGCAAGGCGAAGGCAAGACCATCATGCTGGTGGCGGTTGACGGGACCCTGGCCGGCGTGATCGCGGTGGCCGACACGCTCCGCCTCGAGGCGGCGTCGGCGATGGCGGCCCTGAGGCACCTCGGCGTGCAGGAAACCGTGATGCTCACGGGCGACAACGCCCGGGTGGCGAAAGCGATTGCGGGGAAGGTCGGCCTGACCACCTTCCGCGCCGACCTCCTGCCGGAAGACAAAGTGACCACGGTCCGCCAGTTGAATGAGAAGTTCGGTCAGACGGCGATGGTGGGCGACGGCGTAAACGATGCCCCCGCGCTGGCGAACGCGACCGTCGGCATCGCGATGGGCGGCGCCGGCACGGATGTGGCGCTGGAGACGGCCGACGTGGCCCTGATGGGCGACGATCTCTCGAAGCTGCCTTTCGCGGTTGGATTGGGCCGCGCCACGCGGGCCATTATTCAGCAGAACCTGTTCATCTCGCTCGGTGTGATCGCACTGCTGGTGATCGCCTCGCTTACCGGCTGGACCGGCATCGGGATCGCCATCCTGTTTCATGAGGGCAGCACGATTGTGGTAGTGCTGAACGCGCTCCGGCTTCTGGGCTATCGGGCCTCATGAGGGACAGGCCGCGGCAGGACGGGCATGAACGGCTGGAATAACGCAGACTGACCGCGCGCAACAGGTGAAGGCGTGCCCGGTTCTGTAACTCTACCAAACAGGAGGCCTTTATGGAGCCCTTACAGGCGCTGTCCTTGATACTCGATCTGGCCACGGTTGGCCTGACGGTGGCGATGTTCCTGGCGCGTCCACGCGTTGGCGGCGCCATGGGGCAGGGGATCCAGATCCTCACCATTGGCTTCGTGGTGTTAGGCGTCGCATTTGTCACCGAAACTGGATTGTTCATCCTATCCCGCCTCAGTTTCCAGGCCAACGAAGTGATTCATCGCATGCTCATTGGGCTGGGGTTTGTCTTGATTATCTGGGGTTTTGGCGTGATGCGGCGCGCTTTCCAGTAGCCGGACGGAATGGATATCTTTGAGAGTATCACGAACGGGATCGTCAGCGCCGGAGCAATTATCCTGCTGGGTGTGATCCTCGCGAGCTGGCTGGCGAGTTATCGCAGACCAAAGGCCAGGCCGGTTAGGTCGGGTGACTGGTTCTTCACGCTTCCCACGTGGGCGCAAATCGTCGGTGGAGTTGGTGCCTGCGTGCTCTTTGCCTATCTGGGCTATCTGTTGTGGCTTCCGCTCCCGCTGACTGTTTCGCCCCTCGTGTCATGGATATTGCAGGTTGCCGGGCTGGTGCTTTTTCTCGCGGGGTGGCTCCTGGTCTTGTGGGCGCGCTGGGCGCTCGGCGCGATGTATGGAGTCAGCACCAGTTTCGCCGCGCCGCTGCGAGCGCAACACCGGCTGATCCAGCACGGGCCGTACGCGTTCGTCCGGCACCCGATGTACCTGGGCTACTGGCTTTTGCTGTTGGGCATCACCTTGGTGTACCGCGCGTGGACGCCGTTGTTGCTCCTGGTGATATGCCTGGCCTCGTTCTACAGGCGGGCACGGCGCGAGGAGCAAGTGCTAGCCGAGACATTCGGCGTAGAGTGGCAGGGCTACAAGGCAAGGACAAAGTTTCTCATCCCCTGGGTGTATTGAGGATGAGCAGTCAACCGGGAAAGGAGAGAGGATCGATGAAACGACTCGCACTGTTCACCCTTCTCGTCGCGCTGTCCGCGATGTGGATCAGCGCCTGCGGCGCCGGCTCGTCCGGCCATGACCTGGAAATGGCACCAGCATCGGCCTTGCCGCAGAAGATGCAGGATGCTCCCACTCAGGTTCGCGAGGCCTATCAATTTGCGCTCGCCAACCAGGCGGTGCTGAAAAAGATCCCCTGCTATTGCGGTTGTGGTGTGGATGGGCACACCAGCGTCAAGGACTGTTTCGTTCAAGACGTTCGCGCCGACGGCACGGTGATCTGGGACGAAATGGGGCTGGGTTGAAGCATCTGCGTGGACATCGTGCGTGACACGATGCGACTGATGCGGGAAGGCAAGTCGCTGGCCGAGATCCGCGCCTACGTTGACGGCTATTACAGCCAGTTCGGCCCGGCCACCGACACCGAACCGGTGACCCCATAGAGAAGACTGACCCTCTAGCATAAAAAGGACGGCAAATGTCTCGCTCAACTCGACCCCAAACCAGACCTGTCGGGCCGCTCGTCCTGATCGGCGTTGGCCTGACGCTTCTGATCGGTGCAATCCTGATAAGCCTAGGGCTCTCCCCAACCCCGACGGTACCCACGGCTCCCCTTCAAGATTCTGCCGAGGACACGTTTCCAGAAATTCCCCGCGTCAGCCTCGCCGACGCCCGGACCGCCTTTGATGCCCAGTCCGCCGTGTTCGTGGACGTACGCGAGCCCGACCCTTATACCGCCGGCCACATCCCGGGCGCGCGGTCTCTCCCGTTAGCGGAACTCGAGAGCCGCCTCGGCGAACTCAGCCGTTCGGATTGGATCATCACCTACTGCACCTGACCGGCCGAGGAGTCCAGCGCCCGTGCGGCGCGCATTCTCCTTGACAACGGCTTTACTAAGGTCACACCGATCCTCGGCGGCTTCCGCGCCTGGACGGAAGCGGGTTATCCAGTGGAGCCGTAAATTATCGCCCGACCGGCGCCGCCTCTCTATCAGCACCGGCATCGTTCATTCACAGTCGCCGGAGACGAGATTGATGAAACTGTTTCTGCTACTTTATTTCAGCGCCTTCTTCCTCACCGCTTTCGTGTGGCGCTCTTTCCTGGTCTGGAAACGTACAGGCGTGAACCCATACCAACTTGGGAACACCGACAGCGCCCATGACTTCGTCGGCCGGCTTTTCAGGCTGACCATGATTGTGATTGCCGTCATCGTCATCACCTATGCAGCTTCGGATAGCGCCTATGAGTTGTTGACCCCAATCCCATGGCTGGGCCATCCGTTGCTGACGTGGGTTGGGACGGTACTGCTCGTGCTGGCGCTGGTCTGGATGCTGATCGCGCAGGCACAGATGGGGAATGCCTGGCGCATCGGTATTGACGCTGACACAAGGACAGAACTCGTGCAGACCGGCCTGTTCGCTGTCTCGCGCAACCCGATTTTCCTCTCGATGCTGGTGATGCTGCTTGGCCTGCTTCTCGTCCTGCCTAGCGCCGCGAGCCTGGCGGTCAGCGTATTGGGCGCGGCGCTGATTCACATTCAAATCCGGCTCGAAGAGGAGCACCTGGCCCGATTACATGGGGAAGCCTATCGCGCCTATTGCCGCCGCGTGCGGCGCTGGCTGTAGGCGCCTGGCAGATATGGACCGGTGGCACGGTGCGATCGAGAACGGGAGGAGCGCCCGCGTAACGAATGACGCGCCCGCCAACCGCTACCATTCTCGGTGCGGGTTTCGACGAATCGTCATCCTGCTGGCCTTTTTGGCCGGCCTTATCGCGGTTGCCCCGCCGGGCCTGTGCCCGTGCTGGCTCATCGCGGACGTGCGAACCTATCATCCACACCCGGACGGCCAGCCCGACCGCCCCCACACGCACGATTACTTATTCGAGTTGTTCCATGCGCAACCGGTGGCAGCTTTGCCTGGGCCACCGATAACGATTGGCGATCTAATGCTGGCGCTGATCGGCGCCGGTGTGTGGCGGCACCTCAGCCACCGGGCCTGGCCCGCGCAAGGCTGGGCGACGCCCCCGCCCACTCCGCCCCCACGCCTCGCGGCCTCCTGCTGAAGTTCATCGTCTACCCTTTCATGTTTTCGCTAACTGCCAGGAGGCTTGACTATGTTCCGCAAACTCATCCCAGCTCTAAGCGCACTGCTGCTGCTTGGCGTCTTGCTTATCCCGCATCCGGCTTCGGCCCACGAAGAAGTCACCGTCGGCGACTACACGCTCGAAATCGGCTGGGTGAATGAGCCGGTGTTGCTGGGGGAAACCAATGGCGTCTTCCTGAGTGTCAGGAACACCGAAACTAAAGAACCCGTCGAGAGTCTCACGACCCTGCAAGTCGCCGTCGCCACGGGCGGCCAAACCCGCGACCTGGAACTGCACCCGCTCGGCGAGGATGCGCCCGGCCAGTATGCCGCCGACTTCATCCCCACCGTGCGCGGCACGTACACGGTGAAGCTCACCGGCAAGATCGAAGAGCAGGACGTGGACCTGGAGCAAGAAATCGAAGAAGTCGGGCTGGCCGAAGACTATCAATTCCCAATCGTCTTGCCTTCTCTGCCTGAGATGAACCAACAACTCACCGCCCTGCAAGCCGAGAACCAGGCGCTGCGGGCCTCCGCCACGCTCAACCAATGGCTAGCCATTGGAGGCATCATCGTCGGGCTGGCCGGGCTGGCGGTGGGCGTCGTCAGCCTGCGCCGGAAATAAGGCGATGAAGGCGCGCCGGCATTTTCTCATCGTGTGGGTGGCGGTCAGCGCATTGGCACTGCTCTGGGCGAGGGCGATTCCAGCCTTCGCCCATGCCGTGCTCCTCTCCGCTGACCCGGCCCCCAACACCCTCCTCGACACCGCGCCGGCTCAAGTTCGGCTTCTTCTGACCGAGCCGGTGGCGCCCGCCTTTAGCCGGATCGCCGTCTTCGACCAATCCGGCCGGCAAGTGGACAACGGCGATTTGAAATCGGACAGCGACGATGGCACGGCGCCCGTCGTGACTCTGCCCCCGCTTTCCAGTGGGACGTATCTCGTCAGTTGGGAAGTGCTCTCCACCGTGGACGGCCACACGACCAGCGGCAGTTTTCCGTTCGGGGTGGGAGTTGCCCAACTGACCTCCGCGCCCGGCTCGGTTTCATCCACCGCGCAGCGGCCGACCCCGTTCAGCACCGGCGCGCGCTGGTTCAACCTGACCGGACTCGCGTTACTACTGGGCCTCCTCACCTTCCGCCTGTTGGTCTGGAACCCGGCCTTCAAGGGCGTTGAGCTGAATGAAGCCGATGAGCGACTTGACTTGGCATTTGGACGCGCGAGCCTGAAAGTGGGCATCGCCGGGTTAGCGTTGGTGGGATTGGGCTTGATTTTTACCCTGATCGCGCAGGCCGCCAGGATAAACCTGTTGAGCTTCGACAACCTGAGAACTTGGCTGGGTACGCAATTCGGCTCACTGTGGTTGGTTCGCTTTTTAGTGACGACGACGGTGGGCTTTGCCATGGCAGATCTATACGTCGGGTTGGGAGAAGGCCGTCGAGGCTTACGCGGCTGGGAATGGTGGGCCGGACTGGCGGCGTTGATTGGCCTCGCGCTGACAACCGCCTTGGTGAGTCACAGCGCCGCCCTTACTCAGGATACCCAACAGGCCATCGCGGTGGATGTCGTGCATGTCCTGGCTGCCGGGGTCTGGGTGGGGGGCCTGCTTCAACTGGCGCTTGGGCTGTGGATGGGACGGTCATTCCCGGCGAACTCGCGGGCGTGGCTCAACTTGAGCCTCTCGCTCAACTTCTCGGCGCTGGCGGCGGGCGCGGTGGGCGCGCTGCTGGTCAGCGGAAGCTACCTGGCCTGGAAACACGTCGGGAGTTGGACCGCGCTCTTCGGCACAGCGTATGGCCTGACCTTGCTCGCCAAGCTAGCGCTGGCTGTGCCCGCCTTCAGCATCGCGGCGGTCAATCTCTTGATCATCAAGCCCAGGCTGGACGCGGCCCTCGACCATCCCGAAGCAGCTTCGGCGCTCACGCTGCAACAGCGCTTTGGGCGGCTGGTGCGCGCGGAAGGTGTATTCGCCTTGCTGGTCCTCGCCGCGGCCGGCCTACTCACCGACCTGCAACGCGGGCAAGATGCGCCCCTGCTGTCCAGCCAGGCCGAGAAGGTCACGCTGGCGCAACCCGCCGAAGACTTGAACATCTCGCTCAGCCTCGAACCGGCGCTCGTCGGGCAGAACACGTTTGATGTGTACGTGACGGATGCCAGCGGCCAGCCGGTCGCGGACGCCAAAGAAGTATCGCTGCGTTTCACGTTCTTGGGCCAATCCATCGGCACGGCCGAAGCCAACGCGCCATCATCCGGCGATGGACATTACCGCGTGGATGGCGGCTATCTGAGTCTGGCAGGGCCGTGGCAGGTGGAAGTCGCGGTGCGCCGTTCCGAGGCGTTCGACGTTTTCGCCGCATACCGCGTGGAAGCCGGTCTGAGCGGGGCGATTCAGCCGGTAGGTGGGCAGGCCGGTCTGATTGAGCAACTAACCAAGTTCCTGACCCGCAGCGGCGGCGCGGCGACGGGCGTCTTTCTCGTGTTGTTCGCCGTCACCTGGTCACTCCTCGCCGGCCGCGCCGCGAAGGAGGACTGGCAGTTGGTGCTGCTATTCCTGCCGAGCCTGCTTGCTTTTTGGATTGGGGGAGTCCAGCTGTTCACCTTCGTCCGCGAGTTCACGCCCGCGAAGTTTGTGACCAATCCCATCTTGCCCGACTCGGCCTCCATCACGCGCGGGCAGGAACTCTACCAGGCCAACTGTGTGACGTGTCACGGCCCGGAAGGGCGCGGCGATGGCCCAGGGGCCATTGGCCTCACCCCGCCGCCCGCCGACTTCACCGCCGGGCATACGGAGAGCCACCCGGATGGCGACCTGTATTATTGGATCAAAGAAGGGATCAAGGACACCGCCATGCCAGCGTTCGGAGACCAGTTCGACGATGAAGACATTTGGCACTTAGTCAACTACGTCCGCCGGTTGAGCGCACAGGAATACCAACCACCCGGGCCCGGCACATCATCGCCAGGGGTCAGTGATTCGCAGGCTGTGCTGTTCTTGCAGCAAGTCGAGGGAGTGATGAATCAGTTCGCCTCCATGGAGGCAGTGGAAGTACTTCGCGATGACAGTGGCGTCGTGACCGCTACCATAATCGCATATCCCCATTTCAATTTCAGCCGTGAGGCCATTGACGTGCAGTTTGGGCCGACGAGCGAGTTGAGTGGTCAAAGCCAAGCCCGGCAGACCGTCACATTTGCCGTCGGGACTGGCGACTTGCGCTATGACTACGTCTTGGAGGTGGACCCCGCCACGCTGCGGATTGTCCGCTGGACAATGGATGGACCGAATCACCACATGATGACCGAATACACGACCTATCATCTGCCCGCAACCGTCACCCCGCCATCGGAACTGTTTGCGCCTACGGCCACGCCCATCGGTACTCCTTAGAGGCGATCATAATCACGGTTGAGCGCGCAGGAGCACCAACGCGTCCTGAGAAGAGGAACACCTGACTCGCCTGTTGGCGCAACGTGCGGCGGTGGCTCTAAAACAAGGAGAAGAGTTGATGGAACAGACGACAAAGAAAAAGAAGCCTGCCGGGGCGCGCCGCAAGGTCCGCCGACGCCGGACGATCACGGGAACGACTGTCGTTAGCGTCATCCTGCTGGCCGTGGTCGGTATCGTGGCGCTCGCCGTCTACCAAACCTTAGCGGCCCGGGCGGAAGCCTCAAAGCCGATTGAGGGCGTCGAACAATTCCCCGCGCTCGAGCGCGGTCACGTGCAGGGAGCCGTCGCTTACGCACAGACGCCCCCGGTCGGTGGTCCGCACGAGCCGGCGTGGCAGAACTGTGGCGCATACACTCAGCCCCTCCAGAACGAGAACGCCGTTCACTCGCTCGAACACGGCGCGGTATGGATCACCTACCGGCCTGATCTCCCCGCCGCTGAAATCCAGCAACTTCAGGATCTGGCTCGGCAGAGCGGCTATCGCCTGCTCAGCCCGTACCCAGACTTGCCCAGTCCAATTGTGATCTCCGCGTGGGGCTATCAACTCAAATTGGAACGGGCCGACGATCCCCGGCTGATGCGCTTCATCCAGAAGTATGAACTGAGCCCGCTGGCGCCGGAGCCGGGCGCGCCCTGCACCGGTGGTGTTGGACAGCCGGGCTAGGAGACATGAGGATGACGACTGAACAAATGCCCGCCGAGTCGCCCTCGCCCCGCGCCGTGCTCGCATTTGACGCGAGCGTGCTCGCGTCATTTGGCGCGTTGCTGGTGATTGTGGCGGTGCTCGCCTTCTGGCTGGGCGCGCGGCAAAACCTCGCGCCCAGCGCGAGCTCCCCGGACGTGGGCTTCGCCCGCGATATGATGAGGCACCACGCGCAGGCGGTGGATATGGCGACGCTATTGCGCGACCGCACCGACGACCCTGAGATGCGCCAGCTCGCGCTCGACATCATGCTGACGCAGCAGGCGCAGATCGGCCAGATGCAGGGCTGGCTGACGGTGTGGAATTTACCCATCGCCAGTACCGACCCGGCCATGGCGTGGATGGGCATGCCGGCTGGCTACTCAATGCCCGGCATGGCGACGCGCGAACAGATCAACCAGCTGGCGGGCCTGAAAGGCGTGGCGGCGGACGGACTGTTCCTGCAGTTGATGATCCCGCATCATCGCGGCGGCGTGATCATGGGACAGGGCGCGCTGGAACGCGCGCAACAGCCCCAGGTCCGCCGGCTGGCTCAGTCCATCGTGGACGCGCAGACGAGCGAGATCGCCTATATGCAAGACCTGTTACGGCGCAAAGGTTTCCCGCCCGTGCCCGATGAGCCGGTGATGAACCATCAAAACATGTCGCCATGAGGCCGCAAGGTGGAAGAACCCGATGAAAGTCAAAACCATCATCTTCGTCCGCACGCTCTTAGGTATCCTGCTCGGATTGTCCGCATGTTCTTCCCCGGCGCTTAGCGTCAGCGACGGGTGGTCGCGCCCGGCTGCAGCGGGCAACAACGGCGCCGCCTACTTCATCATTCGCAACGGCACAGTCCACGCCGATACACTCCTCGGCGTAACAACCGATAGCGCCGGGCAGGCCGAGATGCACATGACCATGGTGGACGCCAATAACGTCATGTCCATGCACCCACAGGCGACCGTTGACATCCCCGCGGGCGGCACGGTGGAGTTCAAGCCCGGCGGTCTGCACGTCATGCTCATCGAGCTGAAGCAAGATCTCAAGGCCGGCGATGTTTATTCGCTGACTCTGCGGTTCCGCAACGCCGGTGACGTCCCCGTTACTATCACGGTCCAGGACCAATGATTCCACATCTCTTCACGACGATCTGGAGGCCAAGTGTCTGCACAACTATCAGCCCTCGACAAACGCTGGCAATACGCCGCCGCAGCGCTCTCGGCATTAGCCGGCTTCATCCACATTCTGGTTGCGCCCGATCACTTTGAGGAGTGGATTGGCTATGGGGTTTTCTTTGTGATTGCCTCGGCCTGCCAGTGGCTGTTCGCCCTGATTGTGCTGGCCTACACGCCCCCACAGCGCGAACTGCTATGGACAGGCATCCTCGGCAATGCCGCCATCATCGCGCTCTGGGCTGTCACCCGGACTCTCGGCCTCCCGTTCTTCGGGCCTGAGGCGGGCGAGGTGGAACCGGTGGGCCTGGTGGATTCCATCTCAAAGCTCGTTGAATTAGCGCTGATTGCGTGTCTGGCGATCATGCTGCGCAGCCAGAGTTCGGCGGGCGAGCATGAAGACCGCTAGACTGTCCGGCCGCACTGTGCAGATAGACGAACGCAGTCAATGCAGCAGAGACATAGATGGTCAAAGGAGTCTTCTCAGGCAAAGATGACAGAGTCATACGAGCCGCGAGCATGTACTGGTTGACGTTACTGGCGGGGCTTGGGCTTTTCCTTTCCCCCTTCGTTTTGGGGATCGCGAGTCACATGGCGGATGTCCGCTTGGGCATTCTTTTCGGCCTGGTCATTGTCTCGGCTTCTCTATGGGAGTTTGGCGAGCCTGGGAGGACTCGCTGGCCGGCGGTGATTATCTGCCTGGGCGGATTGGCGGTAGTGGTCGCCTCTTTCATTTTGGGTGCATTGGGACATACGCACATGCTCGGGGCCGGCATGGCCCTGGGTACGACGGCGGCTGTGCTAGGCATGCGAGGCTTCGTGCGCCATCGGGCATCGGGATGACATGGAGGCCAATCTTCTCATTATTGAGGATGAGTTGGAGTTTGCCGACTACCTGCGGCGTGGGCTGACGTACGCGGGTTACCGCCTACGGGTCGCCACCAGCGCCGAGGCCGGGCTGGATCAACTGCGCCGCAGTCACCCCGATCTCATCCTCCTCGACGTGATGCTGCCGGGCATGGACGGCATGATGGCCTGCCGCCAGCTGCGCGAGTCCGGCTTCACCGGCCCGGTGCTCATGCTCACCGCGCGCGACGCTGTGCCCGACCGGGTGATGGGGCTGGACTCCGGGGCGGACGATTATCTGGTCAAGCCGTTTGCGTTTGACGAACTGCTGGCGCGTCTGCGCGCGTTGCTGCGCCGCACGGGTGGGATGAGCAATCTCATCACCTTTGCCGATCTGGAGTTGGACGGCAACCTCCGCGTGGCGCGCCGCAGGGGCAAGGTGATCCGTCTGACCCGCACCGAATACGACCTGCTGGCCCTCTTCCTGGAACATCCCCGGAACGCGCTCTCACGCGAGACGCTCATCGCCTGCATCTGGGGCATGGATCACGAGCACGACCCCAATGTGCTGGACGTATACATCTCTCGACTGCGCCGCAAACTCGGCGACCCGCCGTTGATTCACACCCTGCACGGCGTCGGCTATGTGCTTCAGGATGACGCGGCATGATCCCATTGCGCTGGCGACTCACCCTGTGGCATCTGGGCCTGACAGCCCTGGGCCTGTTGGGCTTCATCCTGATTTCGTACCGGGTCCTGTCCGACTCGTTGCGCGCCGAAGTGAACAACACCCTGGCCGAACGCGCCAACCACGTCGCCGACGCGGTCGCCGTGGTGCCCAATCGCCCAATCGAGGGCATCTCCCAGGAAGCCACCGACGAGTTCCGCTCGCCCGGTATCTACGTTCAGTTGTTCAACACCGAAGGCGTGGTCGTCGCACACTCATTCAACCTGGGCGCGCAGCAATTGCCCGTGCCGGCCGCCGACCTCAACCGGGCGTTAGCGGGCGAAAGCTTCTACGCCGCGACGGAAATTTCGGGTCAACCCGTGCAGTTGTTTTACCGCCCCATCCAACGCGACGGCCGGATTGTGGGTGCGGCGCAGGTGGGGCAGTCGCTCGCCGGGTCGGAGACCACACTCAGTCGTCTGCGGCTCATCTATGCCATCGGCACGGCCCTGGTACTGCTTTTCGGATGGGCGGGCGGATGGGTGTTCGCCCGCCTGGGCTTGCGGCCTGTGGCGCGCGTCACGCAGACTGCACGCGACATTGTCCGGGCCGAAGACCTCTCGCGCCGCGTGGCGTATTCCGGCCCTGCCGATGAGGTCGGCACGCTGGCCACCACCTTCAACGAAATGCTGGACCGGCTGCACATCCTGTTCGACAGCCAGCGGCGCTTCCTGGCGGAGGCCGCCCACGAGCTCCGCACGCCGCTCGCCTCCATGCTGGGCAACGTGGACTTGCTGGCGGCCTTCGGCGACGACCCGGCGCGGCGGCAGGAAACCCTCGCCGCGCTCCAGCGCACCGGCCGGCACGTGGCCCGCCTGCTGGACGATTTGCTGCTCCTCGCCCAGGCCGAAGCAGGCTGGCATTTGTCCCCACTTGAGCCGGTCGCCCTGGATGATGTGCTCATGGAAGCCTACGAGGCAGCGCAATCGACCACGGGAAGTGTTACGCTCAAAGTAGACCGGTGCGAACCGGCCTGCGTGCGCGGCGACCCTGACCGCTTGCGGCAGGCGTTCATCAACCTGATTGACAATGCGGTGAAACACTCACCGCCAGGAGGCGTTGTCACCCTCAACGTCTGGCGCGAAGAGGGCCAGGTGAAGGGGAGCGTGGAAGACTGCGGCCCCGGCATTCCCCCCGACGCCCTGCCGCATATCTTCGAGCCGTTCTTCCGCGTACCCTCCGGCGAACGCCTTCCCGGCGTCGGCCTGGGCCTAGCCATCGTCCACTGGACGGTGCGTGAACACGGCGGAGAGGTGGCGGTCGAAAGCGCCGCCGGGCGTGGCACAATGGTGAGCATTACGCTCCCCGAATACGCCTCACAATAGTCTGCTCTCATCCAAATTTCAGAACTTGTACAGGACTTTCTGAACCGGCGCGGCTATAGTCTGCTGCGCCGAATGCTCGGGTGTCCGGCTTCATAGCGACTGGCCTTGGCCCAATCGGCGTGCGGGCTGAGGCCAGATATTTGTCGAGTCCCTTCAGGCGGAGAAATCCATGGCATGAACCGCAAAGAACGCACGGTCCTCGTCACCATCGTCATCAACCTGCTGCTTATCGCCTTCAAATTCTGGCTCGCAGGCGCATCCGGCAGCCTGGCCTTGCGGGCCAGCGCCCTGCACTCCATCGCCGACGCCGCCATCGGCGGCTTCGTGCTCGTCGGCCTGCTCCTCAGCCGGTGGAACGAGGCGCGCGCCCAGCGCAAAGGCCAGGTGAGCGCCATCGAAAACTGGGTGGCGCTGGCGGTGGCCGCCGCCATCTTCTACGTCGGTTTCGACATCGTGCTGGAGGTATTGAGCGGCGAGCCGCCCGAACTCGCGAACCTCGGCCCCATCACGCTGGCCTCGCTCGTCACAGTCGCGGCGGCCTACTTCATCGCGCGTTACAAACTCTACGTCGGGCGGCAGACTAACTCGCCCGCCCTCATCGCCGGGGGCTATCACTCGCAGATGGACATCTATGCTTCCATCGTGGTGGTGGCCGGGCTGGCAGGCGCGGCGCTCGGCCTGCCCAATCTGGACAAGGCCGCCGCCGCCGTGGTGGTGGTCTTCATCCTCTTCTCCGGCTACGAGATTGCGTCCTCGGCGGTCAACGCCTTGCGCCACCGGGAGACGCTAGACATCGAAGGCGAAACCGCCGGCCACGTGCACCGACATCCGCTTGTGGCGGCGGGCGTGTGGCGCGTGTTCGTCCCGGCGGCCGCCCTCGTACTGCTGGCGCTGTATCTGCTTTCCGGTTTCTACGCGGTTCAGCCGGGCGAGGCCGCCGTCGTGCGCCGCTTCGGAAGTGTGCTTGCCGGGAATGTCGGCCCTGGCCTGCATTACCGCCTGCCGTGGCCGGTGGACCGCGTGGACATCGTGGCCGTGAACAGCATCCGCCGCGCCGAGGCTCCGGCCAGCCTCATGCTCACCGGCGACGAGAACCTCATCAATGTGCGCCTGAGCATTCATTACACCGTGACCGATCCCGCCGCGTTCTTGCTCAACGTGGTAGACCCTGAAGGCACGGTGCTGCAAGCCGCCGACGCCGCGATGCGGCAGGTGGTGGCGAACGAGGGCGTGGATGCCCTGCTCACCGTGGACAAATCCGCTATCCAGCAACGCGCCGCCGCACTGACGCAAACGGCTCTCGACAGTTACGCCTCCGGCCTGCAAGTCGTCGGGGTGCAACTGCTGGAGAGCAGCCCCCCGCCGGAAGTGGCCGAGGCGTTCCGCGACGTGGCCAGCGCGCGCGAGGACAAGAATACCTTCATTAATGAAGCCCTGGCGTACCAGAACGAGGTCCTGCCCGTGGCGCGCGGCGACGCCGCAAAAACCGTCCAGGCCGCCAGCGCTTACCGCGCCGAAAAGGTGGCGCTGGCGGCGGGCGACGCGGCGTTGTTCACCAGCCGCCAGGGCGCGTATGCCGATGCGCCCGAAATCACCCGCCTGCGCCTGTACCTCGAAGCCGTCGAGAAAGTCCTGCCCGGTTCACGCAAATTCGTGTTGGACGCCGCCGTGCGCCTGCAGACCACCGACCTGTGGTTCCCCGGCGCCCCTTCGGGCAACGCGCAGACCTTTCCGCCCCAGCCGTGAAGAACGCACACAGCCGGTTCTGAAGGCATCCCGATGACCCAACAACGAGATTTCCAGGCCGTGGACGACGCATTGCGAACTTATCCCATCCCACCTGCGCCGGCTACGCTGCTGCCGGGAACGATGGCGCGCGTTCGCGCCACCGCCCCACTCCGTTTCCGCCTGAACTGGCTTGACTATGCACTTTGCTCGTTTGCCACTGTCATGGTGGGATTGTCCCTCCTTTTGTGGCAACCATCGCTGCATTCACTCACGCACGTGTACCTGGCACTGGTACGGCTCTGGCACGCCTTTCAGTGGCTGTTTATTGAGGCGTTCGCTTGGTTCGGAAACCACTGAGGGCCATCGCCTCATCGTTACTGACTCTCTACGAGGAGAAGGAATAACTTCTATGAAACTCATCCGCAACCTCGCCCTCGGCTTCATAGCCCTCGCGTTTCTGGCCGCCTACCTGGTCTTCTTTCAAGTGGACGCCACCGAGTACGCCATCGTCACGCAGTTCGGCCAGCCGGTGAACGTCATCACCCAGCCGGGCCTCTACGCCAAACTGCCCGATCCCATACAAAGCGTGGTGCGCATCAACAACCAGCTGCGCGTCTACAACCTGCCGCAGACTGAATTCCTGACGGCAGACAAAAAGAACATCGTCCTCGAAGCCTACGCCACCTGGGAAGTGACCGACGCGCTGACCTTCCTCCGAACCGTACGCGACCCGGTGGGCGCGGAGACGCGCCTGGCCGACATTGTGGCTTCTGAACTCGGAGTAGCGCTCGGCCAGGTGGAACTGAGTCAACTCGTCACCACCGACGCAGCGCAGTTGAAACTGCCCGATACTCTGAACGCTGTGACGCAGGGCGCGGCAGGCCGCACGACGCAATATGGCTTTGCCGTCACTGACGTGCGCCTCAAGCAGCTCACATTCCCGCAGGCCAACCTCACCAGCGTCTTCCAGCGCATGAAGGCCGAGCGCGAAGCCATCGCCCGCCAGTTCCGCTCGGAGGGCACTGAACAGGCGGCCAAGATTCGCGCCGACGCCGATGCGCAGAAAGCGCAAATCCTGGCCGACGCCAACCAGCAGGCGGCTGAGACGCGCGGCCAGGCCGACGCGGAGGCCATCGCCATCTACGCCGCCGCCTTCGGCAAAGACCCGGAGTTCTATCGCTTCCTGCGCACCCTGCAATCTTATGAGACGTTCATTGACAGCAATACGACCCTCATCCTGCCATCTGACTCGGAGCTGCTGCAATACCTCAACCCGGGAAATTCCAGCGCGAGCGTCAACAGCAACTCCGAGGTGACCGCCACCCCGACACCGACGGCGACGGTCACGCCGTAGGAGGCCCGGATGACGACCGACACACCCACTCCACCTCCTCCACCACAGCGCCCGCGCTTTGATTGGCCTGGCTTGTTGCGCCAGATCGGACAGGCTGTCGCCCGATTCATTCGTAGCCTGGTCGGCGATGGCGAATCGCCGCTGGCTGACCTGCGCGCCGCCTTCGGCCATCTCAAATGGAATCGGGTCCTGTGGGGACTCATCGGTCTTGCCATCGCGGGCTATCTCGCCACCGGCGTGTACATCGTTGCGCCGGGCGAGGCTGCGGTCGTGCGGCGCTTCGGGGCTATCGTCGAGCCGCGCGCAGAGCCGGGCGCGCACTATCGCCTGCCCTGGCCCATTGACCGCGTGGACCTTGTCAACGTGGGCGACGTGCGCCGCGAAGTCGTCGGCGTGGCCGAACCCGAAGAGGGCCACGAGCATCCCGAGCCTCCTTCTAAACTTCAGGTGCTCTCCGGCGATACCAACGTGATTGACGTGGAAATCGTGGTGCAGTATCAGGTGCGCGACCCCGCTGCCTATCTCGTCAACGTGCAATACGCGCCCTACCGCCTGGTGCGCGACGCGGTGCGGCAGGCCGTCACGGGCCTCGTTAATCAACTACCGGTGGACGACATCCTCACCACCGAACGGCAGGCATTGCAAGACGCCATCCGTGTTGAGACGCAGAAGCGGCTGGACGACTACAACAGCGGCCTGGTCGTCGTCGGGCTCAATCTGCAGAAAGCCTTCCCGCCCGACGAGGTGGCGGCCGCCTTCACCGACGTCAACAGCGCCCGAGAAGACAAGGCCCGCGCCATCAACGAAGCTACCGGCTACGCCAACAGCCTCCTCCCCGAAGCGCGCGGCCAGGCCGAGGGTATCCTGGCGCAGGCGCAGGCTTATCGCTCCGACGCGCTGGCGCAGGCCAATGGCGCGGCGCAGGCTTTCGAGGCCGTGCTGGCCGAGTATCAAACCAACTCGGAAATTTACGGCGAAGACGTGACGCGCTACCGGCTGTACCTGGAAACACTGGAGAAGATTCTGCCGCGCGTGCAGGTGTACACGGTGGACACGCGCAACGGCGGCGAGGTGAATTTGCGGCTGTTGGGCAACCCTGCTCCCGCACCGACACCTGCCCCGTGAAGGTGACGTTCGATGGCTGAAGGCTGGAAGCAAGTCTGGGACGACATCGTCAACGCCCTGCGCGGTGGCGAACCGAGGCCCGAACCACAGACGCCGCCGGTCGAGAAACCGGCCCTGCCCCCTGAGGTCGCGCCGCCCGAAGTCGAAGCTTTGCCGCCGACGATAAGCGCCGAATCGTCGGTCGAGGCTTCAGCGGTTCCCCTGGCTGCAGAACCCGCCGCGGCAGTGGTCGAGACTCCCCCATCGGAAGTCGCGCCCTCAGTCGAACCCACTGGCGAGGCTGCGCCACTGGTTTGGGAGACCGGCGCCGGACCCGGCCTGCCGGTTGAAGGGGAGGGGGTAGCCAGCCAACAGGCAGCGCCTGAACCCGCGCCGACGGCGCGACAAATCTGGCTGGGGCGCCTGCGCACGGGCGCGCTGTACGCCGGGCTGGCCGCGGTGTTCGTCATCGGTCTGTGGTTTGCAGGCGGCTATCGCTGGTGGCCACAAGCCTATCTCTGGTGGCTGAGCCTGACTGCGCCTAAGCCGCCTGCCTCCGACGTGATCGCCACATTCGATGGCGGCCAGATCACCATCGCCGATGTGGAAGCCCACTTGAAACTGCTCGTGCCGGAAGAGTATCAGGTCGTTGCCCGCACGCCGGATACGCTGCTGGCCGTGGTCGAGGACATGGTGATGGATGAACTGGTGCGGCGCTGGGCGGCCACGCGCCAGCCAGACCGCGACGAAGACTTCAGCCACACCATGCAGCACATCACCGAGAGCCTCAACCTGGAGTCGCTCGACCTCCAGCGACACGAGGGCGAAATCCAGGTGACGGAGAGCGAAATCCAGGATTACTACAACGCCAACAAAGCGCAGTTCGGGGACCAAACCCTTGACCAAGTGCGCGATCAAATCCGGCAGACGCTCGTGTCGCAACGCGAGCAGGGATATATCGAAGGGTATATCAAGCGCCTGAAGGACAACGCCTCGATCACCCGCAATTTCGAACTGCTGGACGTACCGGCCCCGGCCGAGGACGACTTGCGCCGCTATTACGACGCCAACCTCGACCTGTTCAAACTCTCGCGCCGCGCCGTGGTGGATGAACTGCAATTCCCCGCGGGCGCCGATGAGGCTGCCGCTCGCCAGAACGCCGACGATGCGCTGCTCAAACTGCGCTCAGGTGCAACGTTTGGCGAGGTCGCTGGCGCGATCACCGGCACACTGGCCTTCACCGGCACGACTTTTAGCGAGGGCACCCGCGACCCGGCCTGGGATGCTGCGGTGTTCGCGCTGACGGCGAACGAATTGAGCGATGTCTTTCGCGCGGGCGACTTTTTCTACATCGTCCGGCTCAACGAACTTCAGCCCGCACGCACGCAGACGCTGGATGAAGTGCGACCCGTGGTGATGGCGGCCGTTCAGCAACAGAAAACTGAGGAATGGTTCAACGCTAACGCCGGCAAAACGCTCTTCACGCTCAAGGGACGGCAGTATACGTTGAGGCAGTTTTACACGGAGTACAAAGAGCTGGATATTTCCACCCAGGCGCAGTACGGCGGTCCGGAAGGCATGCAGCAACTGGCGGAATTGTTGATCGAGCGTCTCCTGCTCGTGGAAGACACCTACGACCAACTGCTGGACGTGCAGAACAAGCCGCTGGTGGACGAGGCGCGCCTGCAGGTGCTCAAGCAAATGCTGCACCAGGAAGAGATTGACGACAAGATCCAGGTGACCGACGAGGAGCTGCGAAAGTTCTACGATGAGAACATTGACCTGATGGCCCTGCCGCCCAGGTCGCGCATCCGCTATATCCGCATCGGGCTGGGTTCCACCGAAGACGAACAGAACGCCGCGCGCGCCCGCGCCGACGAAGCCTACAAAAAACTCGTGCCGGGCCTCTTCCAGCAGGGCGCAGACTTTGCCGCCGTCGCACAGGAATACTCCGAAGACCCGGAGACTGCCGCTAACGGCGGCGAACTCGACGGCTGGATCGGGGAGAGTGAAGATATCCTGGCCGAGGCGCAACTGCATCCATTCCACGAGGCGATTCTGCCGTTACAGCCAGACGAGATCAGCCGGCCTTTTCAATTTGGAGACAGCCTGTACATCGTACAGGTTATTGAGCGCACTGAGCCGGAACGATTGGCCTTCGAGCAGGCCAGGCCCTATATCGAGGAAATTCTCACTCAGCAGAAGCACGAGGAGAGGTTGGCGCAGCTCACCGACGATCTGTTCAAACAAGCGAACGTAGTGGTTTACGAAACTGTGCTGCTAGACTACTTCAAGACACTGCCAACACCCGTGGCACCCCTGGGAGCTCCAGAAGATGGCGCGCCTTATCCCTCGCCGTGATTTTCTCAAAGTTACAGCCATGGCTGCACTGGGCCTCGTATTGGACTTGCCACAGCGGGCGCAGCCCGCCGAGGCGCCTATCGCCCTGGGCCGCGTCACGAACTCCTCGCTGCGGGCCTACGACCGGCCGGCGTTCACGGGCAAGGCGCAATCGAAGGTGTATTGGGCCGACACCCTTGTCAACATCTATGAAGAGAAGAAGGGTGGCGACCCCGGCCAATCGCAGAACCCGGTCTGGTGGCGCACGGACGAGGGCTGGGTACATTCGTCGCTGATCCAGCCGGTACGCAATGACCTGAACCAGCCAATTGTGGACGTACCCAAAGAAGGGTTTCTGGCTGAAGTGACAGTGCCCTTCACCGAGGCCTGGCGCAATGACGATGGCAACCCGAAGAAGGTCTATCGCTTTTACTACGCCAGCACGCACTGGGTAGACCAATCGGTCACGGATAAGAAGGGCCGCGTGTGGTATCGCGTGCTGGATGACCGGTACAAGGTCTACTACTTTGTGTTGGCTGAGAGCCTGCGCCGTGTGGATGACGACGAGCTGACGCCGATCTCATCAAACGTGACCGACAAGCGCATCGAAGTGGATTTGAAACAGCAGAGCCTGACCGCGTATGAGAATGGCGCGATCGCCTTGACTGCTCGCGTCTCGACCGGGCGCCGGGGAGCGGCAACGCCCAGCGGAGAATTCAAAGTAGAGCAGAAGCGGCCGTCGCGCCACATGGCGGCAAGCGATGGCAACGGCTTTGATTTGCCGGGTGTGCCGTGGGTGTCCTATATCTACTGGACGGGCGTGGCGCTGCACGGCACGTACTGGCACAACGATTACGGCACGCCGCGCAGCCGCGGTTGCATCAACCTGACGCCGGCAGACGCCAAGTGGCTGTATCGCTGGACGCTGCCCGTCGTCCCACCTGGAGAGGATTACGTGCGGGCTCCTGAAGGCACACGCGTTGTCGTGTTTTGACAGCACTTCAGGATGGAGCCCCAAAGAGCGGAAGCTAATCCCGGTCTTCACCCGAACTGGGAATTCCAGCGTGAAACCTGCAAACGCAATCCCTGCGCTCTTCGAGGCGGTCAGCCAGGCTGCCTATCTACGTGACTAACCTTGGCCCGACCGTCTCGCGCCAGCAGTGGGTGAGCGCCTTCGACGCGCACTTCGCTGGGACGAGCCCGGCCAGGAGAGTGACGGACCTGCCCACCAGCAGCACGCCCGGAAATCCTCGTCCGGGCCGCCGGCATGGTGTGTTGGCGCCACGCCGTGCCAATAAAGACGATAGTGGCCAGCGAGCTGCTCATGCGGGCGGGATAGCAGGCATATTATGTGACATTCTACACATTCTTCTCATCCGAGGTTCTTGTAATTTAGAGGGGATGATTGGCCTATCCCGGTTCGGTGAGTATTGGCCCGGCGCCTCCCGTCTGCGCGGGTCCCTGGCCATCCTGTTGACGCTCAGCCTGGCCCTTATCACGACTACGGACGCAGATTGTCTGCGCTCGCAGCCGGAGGCCCGCGGCTGTGCGCCGGCGGTGACTAGCCCCCAGACCGGCGATCAGGCCGGCACATGCACCTATTGCGCCGACCGGCTGCCCGTCTGCCTGGCGTTTGTCCTGCCCGTGGCACCGAAGATCACGGTGGTCTTTCCGCCTCCGACCGCGCGCGCTTTCCACGCGTCTCACCTCGATCGTCCGCCCATCTCCGCATAACCCCGCGAACCTGATCGGGCTCACCCTCTGGGAATGGCCGGGGCGTACACCACGGTCCTGCGTGTGGTCGCACCCAGCGGGTGAGTTTGAGAATTGCAGCCTGATACCGCCGGAGTGAACGGGTCTCCCGAAATCCACCGCTGTGACTCACGTCTCCGGGAGGTGCATGGTCCGAGGTCAACTGATGAACCACTTCCGACAATCCCTGCTCGTCGCCTTTTGGCTTGCCGCTGCCACGCTGTGGGCGGGTTGCGGCGCGGCGCCGCCGCGCATCGTCATCGAGCCCGCCAGACAGGAGCTGGGCGAGGTGCCTCAACAACTCATCGAGCTCACGTTTACGGTCCGCAACGAGGGCGGCAGCCCGCTCACCATCCAGAAGATCAGCACCTCCTGCGACTGCACCAAGGCGGAGATCAGCCTGGACGAGATCCCGGCCGGCGGAACGGCGGAGCTCAGGGTCTCGCTCGATCCGCTGGAAGATCACCTGTATGGCAGCATCACGCGCGTGGTGTACATCCGCAGCAACGATCCCGAGCAGCCCGAGGCGCAGGCCAAGTTTCACGCCCTGATCCAGGGGCCGTAGGTCGCCATGTTCAAAAGTTTCCTGGAGAGATTGTCCGGCGGAAACACGCTCTACTATCCCGGTTGCGTCACGCAGTATGCGCTGCCTGAGGTGGCCGAGCGCTACGAACGCTTGCTGCGTCAGGCGCGGATCGATTTCGTCGTCCTGCCGGGCGAGGTGCTGTGCTGCGGCAGTCCCGCCAAGCGCGCGGGCTATCTGAAGGATTTTGAGGACCTCAGGCGCAAGAATCTGGAGACGCTGGCGCGGTATGGCATCCGCAAGATCATCACCAACTGCCCGGGCTGCTACCACACTCTCAAGGTGGATTACGGGCTGGAGGCCTGGCACGTCACGCAAGTCCTCCGCCCGGCCCGGACCCACCGAGCGGAGGCCGCCCCGCTTACTTACCACGACCCCTGCCATCTGGGGCGCTGGTCAGGCATCTACGAGGAACCGCGGCGTCTGCTGGCGGCAGCGGGATGGCAGGTGGGCGAACTTCCGGATAACCGCGAACACAGCCTGTGCTGCGGAGGCGGCGGCGGGGTGAAGTCCAACTTTCCCGAACTGGCTGACGCGATTGCGCGCCGACGCCTGGCGCAGGTGGCGAACAAGCGCGTATGCACGGCCTGCCCCTTGTGCTATGCCCACTTCAAGCAAAACGCCGGTGACGTCCAGGTGCTGGAGTTGAGCGAGGCCTTGATAGGTCGGGAAGCTGACGGTCGCTCATGAACTTGAAGCCGCTTCAGAATATCGTTGGACCCGAAAGACTATCGACGGAGGCCGCGGAACGCTGTGTGTATCGGCAGGACGCCTCGCGTCTGCAGGGCGATTGCCTGGCCGTCGTCTGGCCCGAAACGGCGGGGCAGATATCGGCCCTGGTGCAGTGGGCCGTCGCCGAAGGGGTGGATTTGACGCCGCGCGGGGCCGGCACCGGCCTGTGTGGCGGCGCGGTGCCCCAGGCCTCCGTTGTCGTGGACGTCTCGCGCCTGACTGCCATCGACTTCCCTGATCCGGCACAGGCGCGCGTGCGTGTCGGGGCCGGCGTCGCCGTGGGCGTGCTGAACCGATTTCTGCGACCTCACCGGTTGTTCCTGCCCGTCGTGCCCGGCAGCCACCGAACGGCCACCCTGGGCGGAATGCTGGCGACCAACGCCGCCGGGCTGCACGCCGTGCGCTACGGCGTGATGAGCAACTGGGTAGACGTGGCCTGGCTGGTGGACGGCCAGGGAGTGGTCCAGGTGTTACCCCATGACCAATTGGTCGCCGTTGCTGGCCGAGAGGGGACGACCGGTATTCTCGTCGAACTCACGCTGCGTCTGGCGCCCCTGCCCGAGCAGCGCTCGATCACGCTGCAACCCTTTGAGACCACGGCTGCCCTGCTGGACCAGCGCGCCGCGTGGCTGGCGGACCCGTGCCTGACGGCGCTCGAGTACCTGAACCGGCATGCGGCTGCCGCCATCGGCTGGGCCGCGTACCCGCACTTGTTCGCCGAATTCGAGGGCGGAGGCGGCGAGCTGCAGGGGGATCGGGCGGCTGCGCTGTGGCGCGCCCGTGACGGTCTCTATCCGCTGCTGGCGCGGCGTGGCTATCCCGTCATTGAGGACCCGCGCCTGGGGGAGACGGGCCTGCCCGAACTGCTGGACTGGCTGGATGGTGAGGGGATTCCGGTGTTCGGCCATCTGGGGCTGGGCCTCCTCCATCCCTGCTTCGCCCCAGGTGATACCCGCTTGGTCGAGCTCTATCGCCGGGTCGCGGCCTGGGGCGGGCAGGTGAGTGGCGAGCACGGCATCGGCCTCAAGAAGAAAGCCTGGGTGGGGGAGGCCCTGCGCTGCGAACTCGGTCCACTGAAACAGGGCTACGACCCGCACGGCGTGTTCAACCGGGGGAAGTTATGCTGACCGAATTGCTCGACAATCCCGACTGCATTGCCTGCGGGCTGTGCCGCGAAGCCTGCCCAGTCTTTGAGGTCCTCCGCCAGGAGCAGATCAGCCCGAGGGGGCGCGCGATCCTGGCCGCGAACGAAATCGCTTCGGTGCTTGTTTTCCAGTGCACTTTGTGCCGGGCCTGCCGGATTGTGTGCCCGGTGGGGCATGATCCCGACGGCGAGCGCATCCGCGCCCGGCAGGTGTCTCAGGGCGTCGAGACCGAGGCCAACCGGGCGATGATCGCCAACATCCGCCAGTATGGCAATCCCTTTGGACCGCTCAAGGCTGGGGATATTCCCAAGACGCTGACGTGCTGCTGAGGAGATGGGTTCTATGCGTTACTCTGTGCTCTTGTCCATTGTGATCGTCTCGCTCTGGAGCGAAGCCGCGACGCCCGCGGCCGGCGTGGTCAACCGCCAGGCAGTGATCTACTACAACGAAGCCTGTGACGAGTGCCTGCGGTACGTCGACGGGGAGTTGGTGGCGCTCCTGACGGAATTCGAGGTCCAGGTCACTCAAAAGGACTATATCAACCAGCCCGAGCACCGGGTCGAGCTGAACGACCTGAACGAGCGCCTAGGCGTGCCCCTGGAACTTCAAAGTCACCTGGCGACGTATATCGACGGCGGCCGGATCATCTTGATGGGTGAGCCGCCCGAGGCCGTGGTGCGGGCGCTGTTGGCCCATGAGGCCGAGTCCCCGGAACGCCTCCTCATTTACAGCGAGGAAGGCGGTGACGGAGGGTATCGGGCCTGGGCGTTTGCCGGCCCGGTCCAGACCTATCCTCCAGGCACCGCTGTGGGAACTTACCTGAGTTGGTTCGAGGCCAACCGCACCACATTTACGGCGGCCAGCAGCCCGAGCGCCGATCATACCCTGCTGCTCTCGGCGGTGCTGCTCACCGGCCTGGTCGACGGGATCAACCCGTGCGCCATGGCGATCCTGCTGTTCTTCATCACATTCCTGTTTTCCATCCGGAAGAATACAGGCTCGATCGTGAAGATGGGGGCCGTCTACATCGGCGCCGTTTACGCGGTCTATTTCCTGGTGGGCCTGGGTCTGCTGCAGGCCTCCAACCTGGTGCAGGGCCACTGGCTGGGCCAGATGGGGGCGGCCCTGCTCATGCTTTTTGGCCTGGTGAACGTCCTGAATGGCCTGTTCCCGAAGTTTCCTCTGCGACTGGAATTACCGGAAATAGGCAAGGAGGGTCTGAAGAAGTGGATCTACCGCGCCACGTTGCCCGCGACGCTGGTCCTGGGCAGCCTGATGGGGCTGGAGAGCTTTCCTTGCTCGGGCGGCCCGTATGTCGCCATTCTGGGCTTGCTGGGCAGCCAGGCTGATTTCTGGCAAGGGGCAGTGTACCTGGCCCTCTACAACCTGATGTTCGTCGCGCCCCTGATTCTGATCTTGGCCTTATCGCTCAACCCGCTGGTGGCCAAGAAGATGCAGGTTTGGGAGCGCAGTTCGTCACGGATGGTGCGAACCGTGACAGGCGGGCTGATGGCGGCGCTCGGGCTCGGGCTGCTGATCTGGGTGCTCTGATCAATACGGAGGCGGCTTCGTGTCATCCAAAGCAAAGCAAGTATCACTTTCGAAGTCCATCACGCAGCGAGAACGGCGGCAGCGCGAGCAGCGGCGCCGGTCGCTGACGAGGGCATTGTGGGCGCTGCTGGCCCTGGCCGTCGTCGGCGGTCTGGCGTTCACCCTGCTGCCCAGGCTTCTGCCGGCGCCGCCGCCGGCGGCCACCAGCCAGGACAAGAGCCTAGGCGCGGCGGAGGCCGCGGTAACCCTGGTCGAGTATGGCGACTTCCAATGTCCGGCCTGCCGGCAGTTTGCCATGACCACGGCGCGCACGTTGAAGCAAGAGTTTGTCAGCACGGGCAAGGTGCGTTTCGTCTACCGCCATTTTGCTTTTCTGGGGCCCGAGTCGCAGTGGGCGGCGGAAGCCTCCGAGTGCGCCAACGAGCAGGGACGTTTTTGGGAGTATTTCGACGCGCTGATTGCGAACTGGGCTGGAGAGAACGCTGGCGCCTTTAGCCGGGAGAACCTCAAGCGCTTTGCCACCGAGCTGGGGTTGGAGGCCGGCCCATTCAACGAGTGCCTGGACTCCGGCCGGTATACTGAGAAGGTGCAGCAAGAGACGCGGCAGGGCCAGCAGGCCGACGTGCGCGGGACCCCCTCCCTGTTCCTGAACGATCAACTGATCGCGGGCGGGTCCAACTATGAGATTCTGAAACGCGCTATCGTCGCGGCCCTCGAACGCTAATCTGACGTGCGGCCCAGGGTGTGGATCGGCCCTGGCAGTCAGCCCTGCCTGTCAACCTTCAGCCCTTGCTGTTGCCTTCCACGCCGGGCCTGTTGCCCGATGCGCCGAGAGGCACAGGCTGCATCAGTTGCGCCGTCTTGGGCCGGTCGTGCCCATTCGATTCGGCGCGCACGACCCGCCCATGTTCGAGCGTGATCAGCCGATCCGCCAGGCGACCCACGCGGGCGTCGTGGGTGACGATGACCAGCGTATGCCCCTGCGCATGCAAGCGGCGAAAAATGTCCAAGACGATCTCCTCGTTAGCCGCGTCGAGATTGCCGGTCGGCTCATCGGCCAGGATAATCTTGGGCTGGTTGATGAGCGCACGGGCAATGCACACGCGCTGCTGCTCCCCACCGGAAAGTTGCGCGGGCAAATGATGCAGACGCTGGCCCAGCCCCACCGCCTCGAGCGCGGCGCGCGCCTCGGCCTCGTCGGCCAGGCTATGAAAGTATTGTGCCAGCATCACGTTCTCCAGCGCCGTGAGGTACGGGATCAGGTAGAACTGCTGGAAAACTAACCCGATCATCTCGCGCCGGAAGTGGGTGAGCGCCTTGGACAGCAGCGTCGTGACCTCTACCCCGTCCACGCGCAACTGCCCGGCAGTCGGCCGGTCGAGGCCGCCCAGGATGTTCAACAGGGTCGTCTTGCCCGAACCGGATGGCCCCATCACGCTGACCCACTCGCCGCGGGCCACTTCCAGGTCCACCCCATCCAGGGCCTTCACCTCGCCGTAGACCCGCGCAAGTTTGATTGCCTGCACAACGCTATCAGTCATTATTCGCCTCGCAATGTCCTGACGGGATCAATCTGCAATGCGCGCTTCACCGGGAGAAGCCCGGCCACCAGCGTGACGATCAGCCCCACGAGCAGCGTGCCCGGAAATGCCCAGGCCGTGGGCATGATGATCGCCTCGAAGACCTGTTGCCCGATGAGGAGGGCCAGACCCACGCCGGCCAGATATCCCACGGCTCCTCCGATCGCGCCGACGCACAACGCTTCAGCCAGGAACAAGCCGGCCACCCGCCGGTCGGCGGCGCCCAGCGCCTTCATCAAGCCAATCTCCGTTCGCCGTTCGATCACCAGCGTGTTGAGCGTCCCGGCCACGGTCAGCGCGCCGGCGATCAGCACCAACGCCGCTACCAGACCGATGAGCAGGCGCACCTTATCCAGCACCGTCGCCTCGGCCTGGGCGAACTGCGCCAGGGTCCGCACTTCCGCGTCGGGCAGGAGGGTCTGGATTTCCTGTGCCACGGCCTCCAGCGGCCGGCCGGAGGTCAGTGCGCTGACCATGACCAGCCCAACCTGTCCAGACTGATCGGTGAGCGATTGGACCATGGGAAGATCGGCGACGAATTGATCGTCCTCCGCGCCGCCCGTTTCGAGCAGACCCACGAGGCGCATCGTTCGCGCTTCACGTCCATAGCCGACCGTGATCACTCCGCCCGGCTCGAGACCCATCGCGGCCGCGGCTCGCCCGCCGATGAGAACCTCATCCTTTACTTCAGGCCACCGCCCCTGCACCTGCCACCACGCGTTGAGCGCGCGAGCGGCCATCAGGTCAACACCCGCAAGGACGGCCGGACGCCCCTCGACCTCCACCACCGCGTGCAGGTATGGAACCAGGCCGACCACGCCTTCGACTCGTTTGACCGATTCGAGATCCGATTCGCGGATCGTCGCCGGGGCTGAAACCGCCCCAAAGTCCAGCTCACCGCTGCCGACGCGCAACGACGGCCCGCGTGGGCGAATGACGAGATTCGCTCCGTAGGCGCGCAGCTCGCGCCCGACCTGCCCGCCGATGTCGCCGGACAGGTTCAGCAGCCCTGAGACGAGCGCACTGCCCAGCGCCATCGCCAGCGCCGCGATGCTCAGGCGCGCGCGTTGATGCCGAAGCGAGCCGGAAAGAATTCGCCATGCAAAGTGCATACTCATTTCCCTCGCAACAACAACACCGGATCGAAGCGCACGGCTTGGCGCACCGGCAGAGCGCTGCCCAATAAGGCCACGGCCAGCGCCAGGAGCAGCGTGATCGGCAGGACGACGGGCGCGCTTTGCGCGTCCCCGCCGACCGAAAACACCGTGCGGACCAGCCCCTGCGCCAGCCCCAGGCCGAGCAGGTAGCCCGCCGCGCCGCCGGCCAACCCGATCAGCGCCGCTTCGCTGAGGAAGATGAGGGCGATGTGGCCGTCGTCCGCGCCGAGGGCTTTCATCAGCCCGATCTCGGCCCGGCGCTCCATCACCGAAGCCGTCATCACCGTCATCACCGCCAGCGCCGAGCCGCTCAGCGCCGCGATCGCGAGCAGCGTCATCAGCAGGCCGATCTTGCCGAGGAAATCTACCTCGGCCTGGCTGATCTGGCGGATCGGGCGCACATCGGCGTCTGGCAGAACTTCCTTGATTTGTGTGAGCACCGCGCCCATGATCGGCGAGCAGTACCACGTCGCGTACTGTTCGGGCGTCATCTCGGCGGGATCGAGGCCGCGCAGGTCAGGGCGCAGATTTGCGTCCGGCTCGACCAGCGCGCTGATCTGCACGCGATCCGCGCCCTGCGAGAGGTTCAGGAGCGCCTGCGCCGCCGGGAGGGCGACGAAGACCTGATCTTCCTCGTAGCCACCGGTGCTGACGAGGCCGATGATCCGGAAGCGGGCGGCCCGGTCCTCGACCGTGAGCGCGATCTGGTCTCCGACCTGCCAGCCCATCCGCCGGGCCAGCCCCGCCCCAACCATCGCCGATCCCTGATCGTCGTCCTGCAACCAATCGCCCTGCACCTGCCACCACGGCGCGATGGTCTTGACGCCCGTGCGGAAGGTGGCCTCGTCAGACGCGCCCTCTGTCTTGGCAAAGCCAGTGCGGATGGCGGCGCCTTTGGGCAGAGTGAGGGGCTTGTCGAACCACGTCCCGGTGACGGCCACGGTCTGACCGTTCACCTGGGCGAGGGCAGTGAGGTACGGCGCAAAGCCCACGATGTTGTGCCGCCAGAAGATGGTCTTCAACTTCACCAATTCGTTTTCGTCCAGCAGCACTCGCTCGCCCGACACCCGCAGCGGCACCCCACCGATCTCTAGTCTCAGATCGCCATTGGCGGGCGAGGCGAGGATGTTCGCCCCGTACGCGCGCAGTTCGCGGCCCATCTGGCCGGTGATGTCGAGCGAGATGCCCAGCAGCGCAGCGGCCAGCGAGGCGCCGGTGGTCACGGCCAGCATGGCGACAAGCAGGCGGCGGGTTCGGCGGCGCAGTGTGTCTTTGAGAAGGCGCAGCAGCATAGGACGCTCACCTCGCCGCGAAGACGGTCTGCGCGCCCTCGAGGTCGGCGGCGGCAATCAGCACCTCGCCCCCGGCCAGAGAAGCCGTCAGTGGGACCGGGTTGCACCCACCCGGCATGCCCACAGTTTCCATATTGATCGGGGCATTGCAGTTGTCGCAGATCAGCGTCCCACCCTCCTGATGGTAACCGCGCGGGGGGCAGATGCCGCAGGCGTTGAGCGCCACCGCGATGTCGTCCTCGTCGCGCTTGATGACCATGAAGGTCACATCCACCTCGGTGCCTTGATAGAAATACAGGTTGAGCTGGCCGGGGATGAGGGCCTCCACGGGGATATGCACCATCCCGTCATCGCGTACCGCTACGGCCTGAGGATCGGGCCGGTAGGCGGCCCGGCCCATCGCATAGGCGGCCGTGCCCAGCGGCAGCACCGTCGCCAGCGTCACGCTCACGAGCGCCGCCTGCCAGTTCCGCGAGCGATAGAGCGTGGCCAGGCGCTTGCGCCGCTCCGGTCCAGTTTCATCCGGGAGCGCGGCCAGCGCCGCCGGGCGCAGGCGCATCTCGGGCAGCATGGTGAGCACGGGCAAGGCCACCAATGCGATGAGGATCAGCGTGGAGGTGCTGTCTTTGACGATGAAGCCGATCACGGCCAGGAGCGCGGGCGTGCTCGGCAGCAGCCCGACCTCGAAGAATTCGTGCAGGCTTCCGGCGGCCAGCCGCACGACGAGCACCATCAGCACAAAACCGGTAACGGCGAAGAAGCGGCGCAGGTTGATCCGCAGGCTGCCCTTCACGAACATGACGCCAAACAACCCGGCCAGCCCCAACCCGGTCAGCCCGCCGATCAGGCCCACCAGGTCAGGCGTCTCTGCCAGCGAGAGCGCGGCCAGAAAGAGGATCATCTCCACGCCCTCGCGGAAGACCATGAAGAAGACAAAGGCCAGCAGGCCCCAGCCTTGCCGTCTGGTCTGGCCGGTTGGCGCCGTGAGCGAGTCCAGCCGCCCCTCGATGTGCTGTTTGAGTCCCCGCGCAGCGCGCCACATCCACACGACCAGGCTGAACACGAGCACGGCGGCGACGGCCAGCAACGTGCCTTCCAGGACTTCGTTCTCCGGGTCAAACCCGGCCAGGTTGAAACCGGCCGCGCCCAGGAGGCTGGCGGCGGCCGCCAGGCCCAGCCCGGCATACACCCAGCGGCGCAACCCGGTCCGCCCGGTACGGCTGAGGTAAGTGAGGATGAGGCCGACCACGAGGGCGGCCTCCATTCCCTCGCGCAAGGTGATGACAAAGGCTTCCATCAGGATCCCCTATTCCTTTGCGGCTTGACGTTTCGCCGCGCAGGTCTGACAGTATCCTTCCAGGCAGATACAGGCGTGTGAGACTTCTAACCCCAATTCCTGCTGCAATTCAGCGCGCATCTGTTTCACGCGCGGGCTTTGGAATTCAACGACCTTGCGGCAGCCCAGGCAGGTGAAGTGATAGTGTTCGGGCGCGCCCACGGGTTCGTAGTGCTCGCGGGCATGATCTCGGGCCAGATAACGCTGCTCGATCAAGCCCATGTCTTTGAGGACCGTGAGGGTGCGATAGACCGTAGCCAGGCTGATGCTGGGGTCGTTCTGCCGCGCCCGCTGATAGATGGCCTCGGCGTCCAGGTGCTCGCCGCTGGTTTCGACCACCTCCAGCACGATCTGGCGCTGGGGCGTGATGCGGTGACCGGTGGCGCGTAGGGTGGCAAGCGTTTCGGCGTGAGTGGTCATGGGAGACCGTCCGTTGGGTTGTTGCTGTTGCAAGTCATTCTCATTAGCGATGATAGGCAGAGGCACCCTGCTCATCATGTGGATAATGTCACCCTGAAAACAGAATAAGTGTCACCGGCTAGAGCGGACAAGGCCGACCAAGATACTCATATTAGTGGATGGAATGATGGTTGGTGCTTGAGTGGTGTCAAGGGTCCGGTATACGCCAATCTCAAATCAGTCTCACAGCTTCTACACAATCTCCCGCTAGACTGCCGCCAGAAACTCGAGAACAGCCCTGGAGGTAGATCATGCGCAAAATACTTTCCGTTGGTCTTGTGGCAGCGTTGGCCCTCGTGCTGACTGGCGCGTTCTTTTTTGCCGGGGTGGCCCTGGCCCAATCGCGTGGATCGGTCGCAGTCCCAACCCCCATGTCACCCGGCGCGTATATCAACCCCAATCCCGGCAACACAGGGGGTGATCCGTGGGGTTGGGGGTCGAGATCAGGGATGCGCTGGGGCGGGCCGGGGATGATGAACGGCTGTTGTGGCAATGGCAGCTGGCGTGAAGATTGGGGCGGTTGGGGGATGGGCTCGATGCGAATGGGCATGATGCCGATGCATGGGTACTGGGGCCGTTCGACCGCCATCACGTCAACAGTTCCCGCACCGACTACCACATCGGTTTCATTCCAGAAAGACATTCAACCGATCTTCGAGGCGCGGTGTGTGGCCTGTCACGGCGGCGCGCGCGGCCTGTACCTGACCGACTACGACAGCGTGCTGCGTGGCAGTACGAATGGGCCGGTCATCCTTCCGGGTGACCCGGTTGGCAGTCGCCTGATTCAGTATGTCGCCAGCGGCTATATGCCCTATGGCGGCCCGTCGCTGACCCAGGCGCAGATTCAGACACTCGTGAACTGGGTGGCAGCCGGCGCGCCCAACAACTGAAACGGAATAAGCGCGATGAACCGCACCACTATCTTCAGAGTGTTGGGCTTTGTCGTTGGCGGCGTCGTGCTGGCGTCTGCCGGGTTAGCGTCGGGGATGGCGTTAGCTCCAGCGAGGCGGGCGGCTATTGTGGTCGAGCCGTTGTCCACAGCCTCACCGTTGACCAGCGCCGATTTGCCATCTCAAACCACCACACTGTTGCCGCTGGCTGCGGACAATGGCCCGATTGCCCCCAGCTCTGCGACGCCGCCGCAACCTGACGGATGGCCGGGTGGCTACGGCGGCTGGACCGGCAGCATGGGAAACAGGGGTTGGGACGACTGGGAGATGAGGCCTGGCATGTCCCCACAGTACAACGCTGCGCCCGGTTATAGTATGCCCGGTGCGATGAATGGGAACTGGGGGATGCGGGGCGGCATGATGAACGATGGTTGGGGGATGGGCGGATATAGAGGGAACAATAGCTATCGTGACCACTCTCAGACGCTTCCCAGCACGGCTCAGCCCATCGCTTCTCTGGACGCCGCCGCGCAAGCCGTGCGGGCTTATCTGGTCGCGTTCAACAACCCCGATCTGTCGCTGGCCGAAGTGATCCGGTTTGGCGATGGATACTATGCACGCGTTCGCGAGCAGAGCACCGGCCGCCACGCATTTGCCCTGATGGTTGACCCGGCCACCGGACAGGTCTGGCCCGAGCCGGGCCCCAACGTCAGTTGGAACTCTCGTTATGGTCAGGGAGCAGCCAGGGAGATGACCGTTACGGCTGAGCAGGCGAGACAAATCGCCCAGGCTTCGCTCGACCTCAATGTGCCCGGCGCGACGGCTGGCGACCCGCTGACCTTCTACGGCTACTACACTTTCGATGTCTGGCAGGCCGATCAGATCATCGGGATGGTCAGCGTCAGCGGCCTAACGGGCGAGGTCTGGTATCACAAACAATACGGCCCCTACATAGATCAGCTAATTCTTATACCGTAGGTCGAACGAAAACTTACCTCGGAGAATAGATCATGAAAAACATGAACTGGACGCGTGGGCTGGTGATTGGTGGGATAACCCTGCTGGCGCTCGCGCTCGGGGCGAATCTGCTGGTCCCCCTGCTCTGGGGACGAGCAGGCGGCTGGGGCTATAATGGCTGCGGCTGGAATGGCCTGGGGATGACCCTGGTGCCCGGAGCAGGTCTGGGCGGCTGGGGCGGCCCTGGCATGATGGGCATCAACCCCGTTGGCTGGATCGGCATGATCCTCATGGGGCTGTTCCCACTGGGCCTGCTCGTGGTGCTCGTCGCCGGCGGCGTGTGGCGGGTGCAGGCTCTGACGCGCAACACTGTCCCGCTCACCGCCGCCGGACCGTCACGCGCCTGTCCCAATTGCGGCCAGCCAGCCCAGACGGATTGGCGCAACTGTCCGCACTGCGGCGCGCAGCTTGCCTGATCCGATCATTCAGACGTGGGGCGTTCGCACAGCGTGCGACGCCCCTGCGTTGCGTTATACGGCCGTGGCGAAGAAGATTCTGATCATCGAAGATGAAGCGAAGATCATGCGTACCGTGCGGCTCTATCTGGAGCAGGCCGGATATAGCGTCGTGTGGGCCACCGATGGCGCACAAGGGCTGGCCGCCTTCCGCCATGAGAAGCCGGCGCTGGTATTGCTCGACCTGAACCTGCCGGGTGAGCAGGATGGTCTGGATGTGTGCCGGACACTTCGGCGCGACTCCAACGTGCCCATCATCATGCTCACCGCCCGGAGCGAAGAAGTGGACCGGCTCATTGGACTCGAACTGGGCGCCGACGACTACATCCCCAAGCCGTTCTCGCCGCGCGAAGTCGTGGCCCGGGTGCGCGCCGTTCTGCGCCGCGCCGAACAACCCGGGGCGCCCCCAGAGTTCATCGAAGCCTCTGATATCCGCCTAGACCTTCAACGGCACACCGTCACCGTTTCCGGCAAACCGGTCGAGTTGACCCCCAACGAGTTCGATCTGCTGGTGGCCTTCGTGCGCTATCCGGGACGAGTCTATACGCGTGCCCAACTGCTCGAACAAGCGCAGGGGCCAACGTATGAAGGCTATGAGCGCACCATTGACCAGCACGTGAAGAATCTGCGGCAGAAGATCGAACCCGATCCACGCGAGCCGCGCTACCTTCTTACCGTGTATGGCGTCGGCTACAAGTTTGCGGAGGCGTGAGGATGACGCGCAGTTTGTGGATCAAGCTGATGGGGGCGTTTGCGCTGGTCATCGTCGTCGGTACCGGCATGGTCGTCTTCCTGGTCAGCCGGGCGACGACCGGGCAGTTTGAGTTGTACGTGACCCAGAGCGGACGTCAGTGGGCGGCCTGGCTGGCCCCGGCGCTGGCCGGCTACTACGCGCGTTCCGGTTCGTGGAGTGGCGTTGAAACGGTTTTGCAGAATCCGTGGGCGGCTGGCGGCACAGGCGGAGAGGGCTGGATGGGGGACATGATGGGGGACGGCATGGACATGATGGAAGGCATGGGGGGATGGTGGAATGAGCCCGGCATGATGAGCGATAACATGTGGGCCGCCTCCGGCAACCGGTTGATTCTTACCGACGCCGAGGCGTTGGTGGTGGCGGACACGGCCGGGGCGCTGGTCGGAACCCGTTTGCCGGCCGACGACGTTGCGCGGGGGATGCCGATCACGGTCGAGCAACGGCGCGTCGGCACGTTGATCGTCACGCCGTTCGACGCGCCCGCCACACCGGCCGGTGATTTTCTTGGCGCAGTCAATCGCTCCGTATTGTGGGCCGGCCTGGCGGCGGGCGGTGTCGCGCTGGTAATGGGATCTATTCTCTTCTTTCAGATCATCCGACCTTTGCGCAGTCTGTCCGCCGCCGCGCGTGGCATTACCCAGGGTGATCTGAGTCGGCGCGCGTGGGTCGGCGACAAAGACGAGGTCGGGCAGGTCGCCCTCACCTTCAACCAGATGGCCGAGACCCTGCAAGGCTACGCCGTCGAGCGCCGCAACATGATCGCCGACATTGCCCACGAACTGCGCACCCCGCTGTCGGTGATGCAGAGCAACCTGGAGGCGATGCTCGACGGCGTGCTGCCGGCCAGTTCAGAAGAGTTGGCCTCCCTCCACCAGGAAGCCTTGCTCCTCAACCGGCTGATCGGCGACCTGCGCACGCTGTCCCTGGCGGAGGCCAGGCAGCTGCGCTTGGAAAAGCGCCCGGTGGATGTGGGCGCGCTGGTTCAGCAGGTGACAGATCGATTGCGTCTGCGCGCCGGCGAGAAGGGCATCACGCTGGCGACCGAGGTAGCGCCGGGACTACCCGAAATCCAGGCCGATCCTGAGCGGCTGGCACAGGCCCTGGGCAACCTGGTGGACAACGCGCTGCGCTACACGCGGGCGGGCACCTGCGTCGCTGTCGAGGCCCGGCCTGCGCCCGGCGGCGTCGAGCTGGCCGTCCGTGACGAAGGACCAGGCCTTCTGGCGGAGGATCTCCCCCACGTCTTCAACCGATTCTGGCGGGCTGAGAAGTCGCGAAACCGGGCGACGGGCGGCTCCGGCCTGGGTCTCGCCATTGTCCGGCAGCTTGCCGAGGCGCACGGGGGCCAGGCAATGGTGGAGAGCCCAACGGCCCACCCGACCGGCCCAGCCCGCGGCGCACGCTTCTCACTGCGCCTGCCGGCTGGGCGGAGCGCCTGAAGCCGCCTGGCCGTATCAAAACCGGCGTTTCCCCCGTTAATCACGGCGGTAGAAAGGTCAACCACTTGGATTCCTGCGAATCCGATCTCATTCAGCGCGCCCGGCACGGTGATCCGGACGCACTGGTCGCGCTTTACGAACGCCATCAACCATCGGTGTTCACCTATGTCTATTACCGCGTGGGCGATCAGGTCGCAGCGGAGGACCTGACCGCTGAAGTATTCGCACGCATGGTCAAGAAGGTGGGGGACTATACCGACTGTGGCCGTCCGATCCTGGCCTGGCTGTATACCATCGCCCGCAATCTGATCGCGGACCACTACCGCGTCCGGAACGCGGTTGCGCCCGTGCCGCTAGAAGAAGCCCTGGTCGCCGGCGAGACCGGACATCCCGCCATTGTGGCCGAGTATCACCTGGCGCAGGAGTGCCTGGCGAAGGCGCTGCGCTGGCTGACTGAGGAGCAGCGTCAATTGATCATGCTCCGCTTCGTCGAGGACCGTGAGGTCGAGGAAGTCGCCGCCATTATGGGGAAGAATGAGCGCGCCATTCGCTCCCTTCAACATCGGGCACTGGCCGCCCTCCACCGCGCCGTCGTGAAGGAAGGTTGCTATGAGCCCTGACTTCGATCTGGTTCTGGACGAGTGCCTGGGCCGGCTGCGCGCCGGGGAAAGCGGCGAGGCCTGCCTGGCCCATCACCCCGCCGAGGCGGGACGACTGCGCCCGCTCCTTTCCACGGCTACCTGGGTGCGGCGCTTGCCCGCCCCTCGCTCCAGCCCGGAGGCGCTCATCGCCGGGCGGGAACGCCTGCTGGCGGCTGCGCGCGTTTACCAGCCCCCTGAAGCAGGGGTGGTTCGTCCCGTATCATCCGAGCTCCTTTCCCGTTATTCAGTGCGGATTGTCACCGCACTGCGCGATCTGTTGATCGGAAAGGAGACCAGAGGAATGAAACTCGTATTGCGCGTGGCGCTTAACTTGATGGTAGTCATCGTCGTCACAAGCGTTCTGACCATCACCGCCTCAGCCAATAGCCTGCCGGGCGACGCCCTGTATGGCGTCAAGCGTACCTGGGAGGAGGTGCGCCTGGGTCTGACACTTGATCCACAGGCTCGCAGCGCTATCGAGCGCCAGTACGCGGCGGAACGGCAGGAAGAGATTCGCACGCTTGTGGGCCTCGGCCGTGAAGTGGCCCTTGAGTTGGAGGGACGCCTGGAAGCGCTGGAGCCAGGGCGGTGGATCGTGAGCGGACTGGCCCTGCAGGTGAACGACCAGACGGTGGTCGAAGGCACACCGACTGTGGGGCTGATTGTCCAAGCGCATGTCCGCGTGCAGGGCAATGGCGGGCTGCTGGCCCTGCGGTTGAAGGTGATGACCCATACGGGCGCGCCGATTGTCCCAGTGCCGGAGCGCTCTTCCACGCCGCGCGGCGCGTCCAGCCCGGCCAATCATGGGAACGCGCCGACTGACGACACACCGTGGCCGACACCCGAGATGAGCCATACGCCGCAGCACAGGGCGCAACCGACAGCCGAGCACACGCAAATGCCGGGCCATACGCCGGAGCATACACCCTGGGCAACACCCATCTCGACCCATACACCGGAGTACATGCCGCCAGCCCACACCCCCGAGCACACACCCTGGGCAACGCAAATGCCAGAGCACACCCCGGACCACGATCCCGAGCATAAGCTTTTGCCTTCAGCCACGCAGATGTCTGTCCACTCCCCAGAGCATCCCCCGGAGCACATGCCCGGCGCGACCGAGCCGCACGACGGGCCGTGACTCTTGATCGGCATCTGGTCATCTTTATCGGCGCCACATGGCGCCGATAGTGTTTAACGGCTGATTGGCGTGGGTGGCCTCTGTACAATACTCGTCAGCCATGCTAATATATCATCAATCTCTGATGCAATGATATAAGGAGCGCCAGATGTTGTTGACGGCAGATAAGACGGGTCTGGAAGTCAAGGCCAAACTCTTTCGGGGGTTCGGAGATCCCTCGCGCCTGGGCATCCTGGATGCCCTGCGCAGCGGGCCGCTGACCGTGAGCGAGATCGTCGAGGCCACCGGCCTCTCCCAATCCAATGTCTCTAATCACCTGGGCTGTCTGCGCGACTGTGGGCTGGTGATAGCTGAACAAGAGGGCCGCTACGTCACTTACCATCTGAGCGATGACCGCGTGGGTGAACTATTGGCTCTGACCGAGTCGCTCCTGGCGGATGTGGCGCGCGGTGTCTACGAATGCACCCGCTACAACATCCGGGCTGCGGAATCTCAGCCGACCCAGGCATCCAGAGTTCATACGGGTCGGCGGATCCCGCGCCGGGCACTTCGCGGACGGGCACGCGCCTGACGCGCGCACGGTTACGAACTGCATGAGCACTCCGCTTGAGATGTCACCGTCCCGCCGCAACGCCATTGTCGCCAACCGGCTGGTGTTAGGGCTCAGCCGCAATTGGGTGGCAACCTTTATCACGTTCTTCGGGATATTTATCACCCTCCCGTGGCTGGCGCCGGTATTCATGAAGGTGGGCGCAACCGGCCTGGCGCGCGCGATCTACTTCATTTATTCCTTCGAGTGTCACCAACTGCCTGAGCGAGCCTACTACTTATTCGGCATGAAATCCATGTACTCGCTGGCCGAGATTCAGGCAGCCTGGCAGCCAACCAATAATCCCCTCCTCCTGCGCCAGTTCATCGGCAATCAGCAGTTAGGTTACAAGGTGGCGTGGTGTGACCGGACGACTGCGATGTATGGCGCGATTTGGCTCCTGATACTCGTCTGGCGGCCTTTGAGCAAACGGCTGCGCCCGCTGCCGCTGTGGGCTTTTGCCCTGCTCACCTTCCCCATTGCCATAGACGGCGGCACCCACTTTATTAGTGACCTGATGGGACTTGGAGTTGGGTTCCGCGAAACGAACGTCTGGCTGGCGGCGCTGACGGCGAATGCCTTTCCGCTTTGGTTTTATGCTACCGACGTCATCGGCTCGTTCAATTGGTGGATGCGGTTGCTGACCGGCTTCCTGTTCGGCCTTGGCCTGGTCTGGCTGGCCTACCCTCAAGCCGAAATCTTCTTTGCTGAAGCGGCGGCCCGGATCGACATGAAGTTGCGGATGGCAGGCGTGCGTTGAGGATCGTGCGTAGGCCTTTTTATTTTGGTGCGTTATATCATCATTTGATAATGTGATAACTCGATGTTGGCAGGCATGGTAATGGATAGAAAACTCAAAGCCGTTTCAGGAGTGTTACTGGGACTGCTGCTGGCGTTGGTCGCGGACAGCGTGTCCAAACTCTGGGCGGAGCAAACGCTTCGCCTTCATCGGCCTGTGCCGATATTGGGTGACATGTTCCGTCTCACGCTTAGCTATAACACCGGCGTGGCATTCGGGCTGTTTGCCAACGGCGGCATCTGGCCGCTCGTCATCACCGGCCTCATCATCATTGGCCTGGCGGTCTGGCTGGTGAACACCCTCCGCAGCGGCGAACAGACTCGTGCGGCGGCCTGGCCCATCGGGCTGATTCTCGGCGGGGCGATTGCCAACTTCGCCGACCGCCTGCCGGATGGCCGCGTCACCGATTTCCTCGACCTGGGCCTCGGCACGGCCCGCTGGCCGACTTTCAACCTGGCGGACAGTTTCATCGTGCTGGGTCTGATCCTTCTGCTCATAGCTGGACGCATTCCGAAAGCTTCGCCAGACAGCGAATAATGCCTGCAATGAATTGGCGACCGCACCGGTTCACCGTGATCTCGTTTGCTCTATTGCTGCTAGATCAGGCTTTTGACCTGGTCGTGGAATTTGCCCTGCCGGAAGGCGCGTCCCGCCTGTTCATTCTCGGACGGATGGGGATCACACGGCCCGTCAGCCCTGGCAGTGCGATGCTTGATACCGCCTCCTTTTTTGTTGTGTTGACGATTATCGGTGTGCCCTTCTTGTGGTGGTACAAGCGCCACATTGTCCCCGACGCCCTCTATCGTACCGCAGTGGCAGTTTTTCTCGGGGGACTGCTGGGCAACCTGGCCGATGGCTGGCGAGTCGGCCATCCGGTCGATTACCTGCGTGCCGGTGTCCCCTTTAATCTGGCCGACGTGGCCCTGGTGATGGGAGCAGTCTTGCTGTTCTATCGGATGTTGAGGCCACTCCGAGGGTTACAGGGGGGGTGAAGAGACCATGTTCCTGAGAAGCATGGTTCTGCTCCTGCTTGCACTGGTGGCCGTCAATCTGTGGTGGCGCTGGGCGAGCCGTCGCCGCTCGCTCCCCTGCCCCACATGGCTGGCTGGGTTTGTGGATGGCCCTGTGATGGATAGAGTCCTGGGCACGCAGACTACCCTGGATCGCATTGGGCTGCGACCTGGCTATCGGGTGCTCGAAATAGGGCCGGGGCCCGGTCGGCTGCTCATCCCGGCCGCCCGGCGTGTGCTACCCGGCGGCGAAGTCGTCGGCCTGGATATCCAGCCGGGGATGATTGAACGGCTCAAAGCGCGGGCGGCGCAGGCCGGTGCGTCGAACCTGACGACGAGTGTGGGCGATGCGACGCAACCGCATTTTCCACCAGATAGTTTTGACGTGATTTATTTCTGCACGGTACTGGGCGAAATCCCGAACCGTGAAGCGGCGTTGCGGCAGTGTTATGCGGCGCTCAAATCTGGCGGCCAGCTTTCGATCACGGAAATCTTTCCCGACCCACACTACCAATCCCGCGCGACAGTGAAACGATTGGCAGAGGCGACGGGCTTTCGACTACAAGCCATGCCCGGGCCGTGGTACTTTTTCTCGGCGAACTTTGTGAAAGCATAGCCGGTTCGTTGGCACAGAGTCTTAGAATGAGCCAAACGTTTTTCCACAGCGTCTTTGTCGTCTTCTTCACGCTGTTTGCCGCGATCCGTGTGTATTTCCAGTGGCGCGCCCGGCTAGTGCAGGGGCAGGTTGAATACAAAGAAGGTAAGCTGAATATCGCCTTGCGCGCCCTCATTGGCGCAATATTTTTCCTCGATGTCTTACTCTACATCGTTCGCCCGCAGGTCCTGGCGTGGGCGGAACTGCCGCTGCCGCAATGATTGCAGTGGCTGGGCGTTGTGCTGGGCATAGTCAGTCTTCCCCTCCTCGCGTGGACGCAGCAGGCCCTGGGGAGCAATTTTTCGCCGACGCTCCATGTGCGCCGGGAGCATAGGCTGGTGACCAGCGGGCCTTATCGCTACATGCGCCACCCGATGTATACGGCATTGTTTCTGTCCATGGCGGCGATTCTACTGCTGACGCGGAGCTGGCTCGTCGGCGGTGTTCCGCTCGTCGGCCTGTGTGTGATCGTGCTCCTGCGCGTCGAGCGTGAAGAGCGCGTGATGATCGGGAAATTCGGCGACGCGTATCGCGACTATATGAAACGCACCGGACGATTTTTGCCTCGGGTGATACGTTGAAAGGCGGCGATGCCCAACCGCTAACTATGTCTACAGTTATTACTCGAAGTGGAAATAAGTCAGAAGGTACGACATTAAGCCAGAATACTCGGTGGCGGCTACCGGGGATCGAGCAATTCCAGGCCGTGCAGACCAAGCCGACGAACCTGCGTGTGTGCCTGCGTTTCGCGCACGGCTCTGACCCGGGCCGCGTCTGGAAGGCAGTGCATACCGAACTCACGCGCCTGCTCGCCAGGTACAAGCTCGACCACGTCACGGTCGAGTACGCTGAGGAATTACCGGAGCAGTCCCTTGGCGGCAAGTACCGCGAGATCATCCCGATGGAATAAGAAAGATGAACACCAAACAACTCGAACTTCGTGTTGCCAACCTCGATTGCGAACATGATGCAGCCAACATTGAGCGTGGCCTGCAAAGCTTCGCGGGGCTGACTGGGCTAAAGGTCTATCCGAAATCCGCCAAAGTCACATTGACCTACGATCCGGCGCTGACCCGGCCCGAAGCCTTGAAAGAAAAGCTGGAAGCGCTCGGCTTTCCACCGCAAAAGGGCATGGAGATGGCCGAGCAGCCTAAACCCTGGCGCAACCCCAAGGTGCTCACGTCGGCTGCGTCGGGTGTGCTGTTGCTCGCCGGCTGGCTCATCGGGCTGGCTGGCGCACCAGAGATTGTCTCAACCGTCATTTATGTTGCCGCCATCCTCATCGGCGGATATTTCTTTGGCCGGGAAGCCATCGAAGAGTTGATCTTCGAGCGCGAGATCGGCATTGAGCTGCTTATGAGCGTGGCTGCTGTCGTGGCGATGATCATGGGCCAGGCCGCCGAAGGCGCCATGCTGGTCTTCCTGTATTCCATCAGCGAAGCGGCTGAAGGTTACACGGAAGAGAAAACCCGTGCGGCGATCAAGGCGCTGATGAACCTGGCGCCGAAGGTCGCGCTGGTCCGGCGCGATGGGGTCGAGCGTGAGATCCCGGTCGAAGAACTGGAAGTGGGCGACGTGTTCATCGTCAAGCCGGGACAGTCCGTCGCCACGGACGGCGTGGTGCTCGTCGGCGCTTCCAGCATGAACCAGGCCCCGGTCACGGGCGAGAGCGTGCCGGTGGAGAAGCAGCCCGGCGACACAGTGTTCGCGGGCAGCATCAACGGCGAGGGTGCGCTGGAAGTCCGGGCGACCAAGACCTTCGCCGAGAACACCATCGCGCGCATCATCCACATGGTCGAAGAGGCCCAGGAGAAGAAAGGCAGGAGCCAGCGCTTCATCGAACGCTTCGGCGCGCGCTACAGCCCGGCGGTGCTGCTTATCGGAATTCTCATCGCCGCGATTCCGCCGCTGTTCTTCAGCGCCGATTGGACGACCTGGATCACCCGCGCCACGGTCTTCATCGTGGCCGCCGCCCCGTGTGCCCTGGTCATCTCGATCCCCATCACCCTGGTGGCTTCACTCGGCACGGGCGCGCGCCAGGGCGTGCTCATCAAGGGCGGCGTCTACGTCGAAGAACTGGCGAAAGTAAAGGTGGTGGCGCTGGATAAGACCGGCACGCTGACGAGAGGCGAACCGGAAGTAACCGATGTGGTGCTCTGCCGCACCGACCCGGATCAACCTACGACTTCTGCCCAAGAAGTGCTGGCGGTAGCGGCTGGCATCGAGCGGCGCAGCGGTCATCCCCTGGCGCGGGCTATCGTCCGCCATGCTGAGCAGCAGACAGTTGCTCCAGCGGAACTGGACAGCTTCCGGTCGCTGACCGGGGCGGGGGCGTCGGCGCGCCTGGACGGGCATACCGTATACGTCGGCAGCCCGGACCTGTTTCACGCCCGCCTGGGCGTCTCTTTGCATGGCGCGTGGGACGACATTCAACAGCTTCAGGGCGAAGGCAAGACCGTGGTGGTCGTCGGCGACGAGCAGGCGCCGTGGGGCCTGATCGCCATCCGCGACAACATCCGCCCGAATGCGCGCAAAGCGATTGACGCGCTGCACGCGGCGGGCGTTCAGAAGGTTGTGATGCTCACCGGCGACAACGAACGCACCGCACAGGCCATCGCCCGAGAGTTGGGCATTGACGAGGTATATGCCGACTTGAAGCCGGAAGACAAACTGGTGAAAGTGCGCGAGCTGTCTCAGCGACATGGCCACGTCGCGATGGTGGGCGACGGGGTGAACGATGCTCCGGCGCTGGCCGAAGCGACCGTGGGCGTGGCGATGGGCGCGGCGGGCACGGACGTGGCGCTGGAAACCGCCGACGTGGCCCTGATGGCAGACGATCTGGAGAAGCTGGCTTACGCGCTCCGGTTGGCGAAGCGCAACCAGTCGGTCGTGAACCAGAACCTGGGGCTGTCGGCCCTGGTGATCGGCGCGTTAGTCGTTGGCGCGGTCGCCGGCGTCTTCTCCCTGCCTATCGCCGTACTGGGCCACGAGATCAGCGAGTTCGTCGTCATCGGTAGTGGCTTGCGGATGCTGCGGGCCTGAGGAGGAAGAGTATATCAACGGGATTGAGGAGCGTATGCGACTTATCGCCAGCAGAGAAGTCATAGACCTGCGCACCAAACTGTTACGGGGCTTCGCCGACCCGCCCCGGCTCTTAATCCTGGAGCCCCTCCGAGCCGGACCATTGACGGTGAGCGAAATCGCAGAGGCAACCGGCCTTGCACAATCGGATGTCTCTGCTCATATCGCCTGTTTGCGCGACTGCGGCCTCGTGATCGAGATACCGCAGGGACGCTCCGGTTACTATGAGTTGAGTGACAGGCGCATCGGGCAATTCCTGCGTCTCATCGATGAATTATTGGTAGACGTGGCAAAGGGCGTGTCCGAATGCGCGCGCTACAATTCCCCACAGGAGCCCACGCATGGATAAACTTCAAACCCTCACGATTCCAATCGCTGGTATGGACTGCGCCGAATGCACTCAGCATGTCCAGCACGCTATTGCCGCTGTGCCGGGCGTTGAGTCCGTCAACGTCTTTTTGTCTTCCGAGAAAGCCGTTATTCGGCTCGACCCGGCGCGGGTGAGTTTGCCCGCCCTCCGCAAGGCCGTCGCCAGCGCCGGAAACTATTCGGTGCCGGAGTCAGTCGCAACGCCGGCTGCCCCGCCTGGGTTGAACGATTTCACTCGCCGGGTGGTCACACTCTTAGCCGTCGTGTTCGGTGCAGTGTTGTTCGTCATCGTCGTCGGCGAGTGGCTGGGCCTGTTCGAGCGCATCACCGAACTGGTGCCTTTCCCCATCGGGGTGCTGTTGGTCATCCTCGGCGGATGGCCCATCTTCCGCAACGTCCTGCGCGCCGCCCTCAAGCGGCAGGTCACCTCACACACGCTGATGACACTCGGCGTGCTGGCCGCGCTGGCCATCGGGCAGTGGGCGACGGCCGCTGTTGTCGTCTTCTTTATGCGCGTCGGCGATTACGCCGAAAGCTTCACCACCGAACGCGCCCGCCGCGCGGTGAAAGACCTGACGGCGATGGCCCCGCAAACGGCCCGCGTCGAGCGGGATGGTGTAGAAATCGAAGTTCCGATTACCGAAGTGAGCGTCGGCGATACCGTCATCGTCCGGCCTGGTGAGAAAATCCCGGTGGATGGCGAAGTCACGTCGGGACAGGCCACCGTGGATCAGGCAACCATCACGGGCGAGTCCATGCCAGTCGAGGCCGGCCCCGGTGCGAGAGTGTTTGCCGCGACCATTGCCAGGCTGGGCAGTTTGCGAGTCCGGGCCACCCATGTTGGGGCCGATACCACTTTTGGTCGCGTTATCAAGATGGTAGAAGAGGCCGAAGCGCACCGGGCCGATGTGCAGCGCTTCGCCGACAAGTTCACGGCCTATTATCTGCCGATGGTCGCGGGCCTGGCCGCAATCACTTTCCTCATCAGCCGCAACCCGTTGTCCACCGCCGCCGTGCTGGTCGTGGCGTGTTCCTGCTCCATCGCACTGGCCACGCCGATTGCGATGCTGGCCTCGATCGGGGCCGGCGCGAAGCGCGGCCTGCTCATCAAGGGCGGCAAATACATCGAGACGTTGGCGCACGCCGACGTACTCCTGATTGACAAGACCGGCACGCTCACCCTCGGCCAGCCGCAAATCACCGACGTGATTCCATTGAACGGACTATCCACCTCGGAGGTGCTCGCGCTGGCCGGGTCTGCCGAACGCTACTCGGAGCATCCGCTGGCCGAAGCGGTGCGCGTGGCGGCTCGTGCCCGGAATCTACCGTTGGCCGAACCCCAAGATTTTGAAGCCATCCCCGGCATGGGTCTGCGCGCGAAGGTGGATGGAAGCATCGTGACGGTGGGCAACCGCCGTCTCATCCCCATGGCTGAGTCGCTATCTATAGCCCACGCTTTCGAAGCGCAGGGCAAGACACTCTTGTTTGTGGCGCGCAATGATGAACTCGCGGGGGTGTTAGCTGCCGCCGATACTCTGCGCCCCGAGGTGCCTGCGGCACTGAACGCTGTGCGCGCTTTAGGTGTGCCGCAAGTTGAGCTGCTCACCGGTGACAACGAGCGCACAGCTGCCGCGCTCGCTGACAAGCTCAGCGTAAGGTATCGCGCCAATCTTCTCCCCGAAGACAAGATTGCGGTGGTGAAAGCGTATCAGGCGCAAGGCCGCACTGTGGTGATGGTGGGCGACGGAGTGAACGATGCACCGGCATTGGCGCAGGCAGATGTGGGCATCGCAATGGGCGCGGCGGGAACCGACATCGCCATCGAGGCCGCCCACATCGCGCTGATGCGCGACGACTGGGCGCTTGTTCCAGAGGTCTTTCGCATCGCGCGGCGGACGATGCAGGTGGTCAAAATGAACCTGGTCTTCACCGCCATTTACAATGTGGCGGGGCTGACGCTGGCCGCCTTTGGCTTCCTGCCGCCCATCTTTGCCGCCGCCGCGCAATCTCTGCCGGATTTGGGCATCCTGGCGAATTCGTCGCGGCTGCTGCGGGTGCATTCGCAGATTTTGGCCGGTCGGGAGTAGACTGCGGCCTTCACGCCGAAGGAGGCCGCCGATGGGAGAGGGCAAAGCCGAATTGGAAGCCCGGTTGCGGGCGGCGGTAGAAGCCGCCCTGGCCCAGGCGCTGGCCGAGCGAAAGGCCCCCGGGGAAGCCAGCCTGGCTGATATTGAACGGGTGGCCCGGGGCGCGGGGCAGGCGATTGAGCAGGCGATTGCCAGCGCGTTGGCCCAAGAGAGCGCCGCCGAGTTGCCGGTCTGGCCGAGTTGCCCGGCGTGTGGCCGGAAGATGAAGTCCAAGGGCAAACGCCGGCGGCGGATCGTGACCGAGGCGGGTGAGATCGAAGTCGAACGGGCGTATTACCACTGTGCGGCATGCGGGCGGGGGCTTTTTCCCCCTGGATGAGCGCTGGGAGTTGACCACGAGCGTCTATAGCCCCGAGCGGGCCAAGCAGATGGTCTGGCTGGCGGCCGCCCGCCGTTCGCCGAAGTCCGAAGGCGAGGCACCGCCGCTCCTGACCCTGGATGACCTCGCCTGGATCGAGCCGGAGGAAGCGACCGAGGACCGGCCGCCGACGCCTAAACCTGAGGTCTGCCTGACAGTGCTGGGCGGCCGCACGCCGCAGGCGGCCGTGGAGGCGCTGGGCGAAAACCGCTGGCAGGTCTGCCTTCGCCCGGGCACCGACTCTTTCTTCTTGGGCCAGCCTGTGACCTCGGCCGACCGGCTCGAGCCGGGAGACCTGATCCGGAAGGCCCGCCGCCTCCCCCTGCCGGAGAGTTACCGGCCTGGCTCGCTCGGCGTGCGCTATCTCCCCCGGATCATCCCGCGCCCGCAGCGCGTGCTAATGGTCCCGGTGGTAGTGGGCGGTATTCAGGCCGGGCCTCACGAGCGGGAGCTGATCAACGGCGGGCTGGTGGCGGCAGAACTGGCGGAGCGCAACTGGCCGTGGTGCACGGTCGGGCGCGTCATCGCGCGGGTCCCAGGCCAGCTGGACCAGATTGGGAGCGCGGTTTTGGTCGGGCCCAACCTGATCCTGACCGCCAGCCACGCCGTGCCCTGGGGGGCCACACAGTGGTCGATGGAATTCATCCCCGGCTTCCGGAACGGCGATCCTAACCCCCGGCCCTTTGGCAGCGCATTTGTACAGCACGCGCGCGGCATCCGGACCGAAAAGGACGACGTGCACGGCCGCGACTATGTGATTGCCAGCCTGTACCAGCCGATCGGGCGCCAGGCGGGCTGGATGGGCACTTGGTATTACTTTGATGACGACAGCTACCGGCGCTCGGGCTGGCAGTCGATCGGTTACCCGGGCAGCAATAATAACCGGCCGATGCTTGCGCCCGACCTGCGGATCGAGGACGTCGACTCAGATGGGGATGGGCGGGAACTCGAGACGGCCGAGTTCCTGCCGGGCGGCTGGTCCGGCGGGCCGCTCTTCGGCTGGTTTGGACGGGACCCGCGCGTCGTTGGCATCGCCAGTGGGAACGAGGAAGAGTTCTCACTGGGGTGGTTCCATGTGACCGAAGACCACTCGGTTTTTGCCGGCGGCCAGCATATGGTGGACCTAGTGAAGTACGGCTACGCCAACTGGGCCTGAGCTCCAGGCGCCGGATGACTTTAACGAGTCAGGCGGCGGATATAGCTGGCGACCAGCGGCCAGGGGATCGCCAGGATCCGGTCCCTGAGGCGGCGGAGGGCCTGGCGTGCCGAATGGCAGCACAAGCTGCTGTGGGTACGACAGGATGGACCCCAAAAGCTTACCGAACCCTTACGTACGGGAGTTCAAGACTATCGCGATTAGTTTGCGTCAAGATCAGGCCGCCGTCCGGGCGGCCTGATCTTGACCTTGGAGCAACGGCCAAACCGAAGGCCAGGTCAACAAACTCAAGCTTCTAAAGCGCTAAATGTGCCGCGCGGGCAGGGCCAAGCTGGATCTACTCCGCTCGGTTACTGCATGTGGCTCGAACACGAAAATGTGGAAGACCTCTACTCAAGCCCTCAACCTGTCCCATCCCGGCTGACACGAAACAGGCACCAAAGAAGTTTTGAAATTGCTACACCTCCTAACGAGAGAAGCCTTCAAGGATCGTCGCGGCGTGCCTGGCGGATCATGTTCACCATTGGCTCCCCGCCACCGCACCAGTTACCAACTGGACTGCCCGCGCTGGTGACACCCACGACATACGGTCCATCGGGCCAGAACTCGAAAAATGGGCCACCCGAATCGCCATAGGTGACATCGCCTGTCCGAGTCCGCATGTCCAAGCCATCGCCGGTCCCCAAGAAGCCCGGACCGTCGGCATCGTCGAAAGTAGCTTGATCCTGATAGGACGGTCGCAGCCCGCCATTGCCGATGTCAATCGAGTATCCAATGTGTGACCAATAGGGTTGGTCGTTCCAATCATCGTCGTACACCCGAGAACCCATCCAGCCCAGCAGATCGCCCATCGGGGTATCCAGCACACACACCACATAATCCTCAGCCACATCGTCGGAGTTCTGCGGGCCGCCGGCGAGCCGGCGATAGTAGTAGATGGCTGTTGCATACGCAGTGCCAAACCGCGCCTGTGCGTCGAACGAGGCCGGCACGAATCGTACCTGTCCGAAACTGCCATCGGGCTGCCAGTCGATGGCATGGCTGGCGGTCAGCATATGGCGCGGTCCGACCAAGACGCCACTGGCCAGACTCACTGAGTACACCGCCCCAACGGTACACCAAGGATACGACGTGTCATCGAACACGTAGCGGCGATCAGGTGGATAGATGATATAGGGTTCCAGTTCCACCCCTTTCCGGGTCCGGACCTGCCGGGGCATGGGAGCGGCCGCGGCAGCCGGTACGTAACGCAGATCGCGGAAGCGGGGTCGGTAAGGCTCGGACGACCAGCCGGGTACAGAAACTCGGGTCGGGTCGAAGCGACGGCCGGGTATCTTCAGGGCGCGCGGGTGCGAGTGGAAGTTGCCGCCGGTGAGAACGGTGTCAACCCGGTACACGCCTGTCTCGGAGTGAATCGGCGTGATGCGGTGTGAGATGTGTGGCTCACCGTGAGCACCGGAGACCATGACGCTGGCCACTGTAATTTCGGACGTTGCAGGCGGTGGTTCGGTGGCAAGAAGTGGCGGTAGCGACGCCAACTCTTCCGACCGGTAAGGGGGGTCGAACGCGGGCCTCGGCGCAGGTTCGTGATGCATGGGAACACCTCCAGTGTTCAGGACCGATAGGAGAGATTTGATCGGCGGTGCTACTGAATTTCAATCGATGATTTGACACCTGGTATGCGCAAAACGCCCTAGTCTGGGCCTTTTTTTGCGGCCGGGGTGTCAAGTTATTTTCTCAAAACTCAGTAGCTTGCTTCCCGAGACGACGGTGGCGGGATGTTTAGGCGCGTTCCCGTAGCGGAGAGTGTAGGCTCGCAAAAAGCACCCGTCAAGTGAAAGTCATGGGCCAACTGGTTAGCTTGTGTTCGCAGGACTCGCCTCGTTCTTATGATAACGCAAGGAAACACAATCTTATTGTGTTTACTGAGGTGGAGAAAGGGCCGAAGTGACGGTTCTTGTATTGGCCCGACCAATTTGCTAGGCAGAAACATCTTGGGAAGGGTCATCCATAAGCCGCTTGACACCGTCCCATCTGGATTACATCAGGTAAACGTCGAGTTTATCCTCGCGGTCACGCAAGAAGCCAATGGTCGTCCCATCGGGCGGCCGAGCGGGGCGCCCCAGACGCGACATTCGCAACCACTGAGCCGCCGGCGCCCGCCCACGATCCCTAGTCGCACGACGAAGGCGAAAAGAATAGCAAACCACCTTGGATAGTTGGATCGTTAGGGCGTTGAGCACTAGGAGGTATATCGGCGGATAGAGACGCAGGCCCCAGGGGGTGCCTGATCCCTTAACGGCCGCGGCCCGTGATAAAAATGTCAGCACTGCCAGAAGCCAGATCACCAAGAATCAATGGCGTAATGTTGAAATGATAGAGGCGGCTGCTCAGGATGGTCATCTGACCGCTCCAACAGATAGCCATTTGGGTATTCATCCATTTCATGCTGCCCAAAGAGTTTGACAATCGCTGATGGAGAACATTATGCAGCCAATGTCCCTCGAACAAACCCGCGCTGACTCCACCCTCTGGCTGCGCTTCCTGTCGCGCCGGTCACTGGAACCGCGCTGACGGCACTTGCGCTCCCAATGGTGATTTTCGGCAGCATCGGCCAGCAGGCATCGGACAATGCTCTGGGAGCAGACTGTGTAGAACTCTTGCCGGCCGTCCGCAACCCCACTCTGTATCGCGTGGCGATGACCCTCGACGCAGTGGCCTGGCTGATGATAGGCGGCAGTCTGCTGACACTGGCAGGTGTCCTGCGCCGCCACACGCCGATCCGGGCCATCTTCATGGCTGCCTGTGGGATCGCCCAACTGACGGGTTCGCTGGGGGGCTTCATGCGCCTTAATGGCGTTGGCGACCTCGCCGCCCTTTATGCCACTACCGCGCCCGGTCAGCAAGCCGTTCTGCTCCAGACCACCAGGACGTGCTAAGCACACGCTGTCCAAGTTAATCCCAGACGGGTGCTGGATACTGCAGGAGTCTGCTCAAGCAAGCCGGTTGTCAAGCGCTTCTTCCACCCGGCGAGAGTCACGATCAACTGGCGCGACGCTTTCGAGTTGCCTGGACGGCTTTCGCGGCTTCAGGTAACCGTGTGGCCATCAAGCTCTTGATGATTCGCGAGCTGCGCCCCGCTCATTCAACCACGAGGCCGCCGGTCTGGACGGCGTGTCGCTCGCGCCGACGCCGCTCACGCCGGCGGCCTGGCCGTTGTGCGCGCCCGCTTCCGCCGCCACAGCCAAACTCCCAGCATCTGTCCGGCGAAGACCGCGCCGGCGAAGAGGCCCAGCAGGATCGTCGTGGGGGTGGTGACCCGCGACAGTGCACCGTAATAAATCGCATGCAGAATGACGAGCAGGAACAAGGCGTAGTTCAGGCGCTGCAGCCACTTCCACGGTCCCGCTTTGAGCTTCGCGAGGGCGAAGTTGCTGGAAATCGCGAGCAATCCCACCGCGATCAGGGTGGCGGCCAGCCCGGACCAGTTCCCCAGGCCAAAGCTGTTGGTCAAGAGCCTGCCGTCGGGCGTCGAGAAATAGAAGCGCACCCGTTCGCCGAAGGGCGCTGCGGGCCCGTGCACAAAGAACCCGGCAATGACGTGGATCAGGCTGACGATGGCCGTCCATGCGCCTATGTCGCGACGCAGATAGCTTGAGACAGGGTTCCGCCTGTCCAGCAGGAGGTTGGCCGGTCCGATGAGGAGCGTGAGCGCCAGCCATCCCAGCGCGACGTAGCCGCTGGCGGTGGTGAACCGCGCGATGAAGACGCGGTCGTCCACAATGGCCGGTTGCGTCGCAGGATGGGTCGTTGCGGGGTTCTCGCCGCCTGCCTGCCCTGGACCTTGGTGGCCGGCGGTCTGGGAGCCTGTCCGCGGCGATCGGTGATCACCGGCGTGATCCGCTCCCGACGAGGCCGGGTGAGCGCCGGTGTGGCTGGCTGACTCTGGCGGGGACTGGTGGCCGGCTGCCTGGAAGAGGGGAACACTCAGCCAGAGGAGAATGACCCCGGCACTCGCAAGCGCCAGGGGCAGATGGAACCGAAGCAGGCGATAACGCCAGTCACCGCGGGCGCCTCCAAGGGGTGGGAGCGAAGTTCTCGTCTCGGGGTGCATGCCCAATGGTACCCCGAAATCTCGCTGGGCCAGTCGTTCCAGTTGCGCCTGGCCCACCCGCTGGATGCCCGGGGACACACCCTACTCGTCGCAGCGTCGCCGCCTTCGGCAACAGCTCACCTTAGGGCGGTGTCTGCACGGCGGAAAGAAGGTATCGCTCGATTAACTCAAAGATTTCTTCGTGACCGTCCATTTCCGCAGTGGTCACGATGACCAAGTGGTCGCCTGGGACCACGAAGATCATCTGTCCCCCCGCCCGAGAGCCGCATAAGCCCCAAGAGCAGGGTAGGTCCACCACTGATACCCGTAGCCTAAGTCGTCCTCCGTGGGTGTATGCGTCTGGATGGCGGCCTCTACCCATTGGGCCGACACGATGCGTTGTCCAGCCCATTCGCCCCGCTGGAGATACAGGTAACCGAGTTTGGCCATGTCGCGCGGCGTGAGCTGCAGGCCCCAGCCGCCGATGGGTATTCCGGCTGAGTCGGTGGCCCACCGCGCCGACCGTATGCCGAGTGGCCCGAAGAGCGTTTCCTCCGCGAAGGCTCGTGGATTCATGCCTGTGGCGGACTCCAGCAGAGCCGACAACAGATGAGAGCATCCCGAGCAGTAGTTGAACACCTTCCCACGTGGGCCAGCCATCGGCCGCTCAAGCATAAATTCCACCCAATCCGGGCTCTGATACAGGGCCCGGTAGGCGGCGTCCCCTTCTTCCCATTCCAGGCCGGCCCGCATCGTCAACAGGTCCTCCAACGTGATGGCCTGCTTCTGGGGATCCCGGCGGGCGGCCTGCTCAGGGAAGAAGTCGAGGATCGGCCGGTCGAGCTGGTCGATGGCGCCGCGGTCTGATGCGATGCCGATAAGCGTGGCGATGAAGCTCTTGGTGACTGAATAGGATTCGTGTGGTGTATCCGCTTGATAGGGCCCGAAGTACGTTTCGCTGACCAGAGTGCCGTTTCGAATGACCAGCAGGCTGTGTAGATTCAGGCGCCGGGCCTGGATCGTGGCCAGCATCTCGGCCAACGTTTGCGGATCCAGGCCCTGGTCCTCGGGGCGCGAAGTGGGCCAGCCGTCCGTGGGCCAGCCGGGCGCAGGTGATGGACGCTGGGTTGTAACCGCCGACGCGCTCGAAATTGCCGAAGGCGCCGCAGCCGGCGTTGACACGCCATTAGGGGGCAAATTGGCACAACTGCCCAGCAGCGTACCCAGCAACGCGATCAGCGCGAAGCCAGACGGCCTGTTCACGGGAATGGTCCTCTATTGAAGCCGGGGAGCGGATTGAGTGTCTTCCACGTCAATGACGTCCTAAAGAATCTCCAGGCGCCGTCACCCGGGTCGCGCCACGACGAACTTGAACATGCCGGCCATCGCCAGGTCATCGACCGACTCAATTTCGAGCCCAGCCGCACGGATATTGTCCAGGGTGCGCCGGTTCATGTTAGCACCCGTCAAGCGCACAAACAGCGGGGAGATCACATCGGTCATCGCCCCCATGATAGCGCTCTCGGGCCGCATGTGCTCCAGCAGCAGGATCTGGCCGCCCGGCCGCACGACGCGACCCAGCTCCCGCAGGCCCAGGACCGGGTCCGGCACTGAGCAGAACACGCAGGTGGCCACCGCCGTGTCGAAGGCGCTGTCCGCGAACTCTAGCGCCTGGACATCGGCGAGACGCAGGTCGGCGGCCAGTCCCAACTTCGCGGCGCGGTGGCGGGCGCGCTCCAGCATCCGTGGCGCAAAGTCGGTCGCCACAATCTGCAGGTGGCCCGGCCAGAAGGGCATGTTCAGGCCCGTGCCGACGCCGACTTCCAGTACGCGTGGGCCGGTCGCCAGGCGCCACAGCCGCTGGCGCCATGGGCGCTGGAAGGCCTCCAGCAGGCCCTGGCGGCGGTCGTAAACGGGGGCCTGCCGGTCGTAGCGGTCCCGGGCCAGCGCCGTGGCCTGCTTGTCCACCTCGTTCGTCGAGGTGTGGATCGGGGTTGCCAGTGTCGTCGACATGTCGTCCTCCAATTTGCGTTGGGCGCAACTTCGCGCCTCTACCTGATCCGCGCCCACCTGTTCATGCCAGGTGCCCTCAAGACGACCTAAGCCGTGAGGGCGCGTCCACCCAGGTTCGTCAGGACCGCCGCAGCGCGGCCAGGCCGAGCCAGGACAGCACGGCCGGCAGCAGGTCGATGGCGGCCGATGCACAGCGGGCGGCTCTCGCCAGCGCAGAGCTTCCGAAGTGGGTGGCGCCGGTCACGCGCTGCGGACCAAAGGAGACCTGTGGACCGCCCGGCGGCGCGCCCGAGCCAAAGCGCGGCACCGGAATGTAAGCCGGCCCGGTTAGGAGCAGAACATCCAGCAGTGCGTGTTCGGCACGCGGACATCGGTTTTGCCAGGGACTCTTCCTTCGTAAAGGGTAACAATATAACGCCTTGCGCGAGAGCGCCATTGCGCCCGCTTTGGTATAGGCCAAATGGCCCGTGACCCGCAGGATCGAACCGGCGGGCAGCGCCCCGCGCCTGAGAAGATCAAGCACTGTGTCTCGGTCGGAGAATGACGATCATGAGAAAATGAGGCCGGCACGAGTACAATCGCGGACGCCCCGTGCGGAACTCTCTCCATGAGGAAAGAACGGACTCGTGGCCCACCTTAGAGGATTCTGGCTACACAGGGCTCAGGCCCGGTTGAAAGTGTGACACCATGAGCTGGTCAAAGATCTCGCTGTTCCTGTCGGGACTCTTTTTTGGCGGCGCGCTCGACCACGTCTTTCTTGCCGTGAAGGGCTCCCCTTTCACGCCCTATGGCGTGCGGTCAGGCGTGCGCGGAAATTGGGCCTTGGCAGCGCTGGATGGCGCGCTGGCCTTGATGCTCTACGGATGGCCGCGCCGTCGGGAGACGCAGGAATGAGAAACAACTCGCCACCCCGCAGCCAGCCTGGCAAGCTGCTGAATTCGACCGGGATTTGATCCTGATTTGGACGAGTCGCCTGAGCGGCGGTCCGCGCTACAACCCCGGTGGGAGAAGACCCCTCGGCCGGAGGGCCTGGTCCCCGAGCCCGCACCGGCGAACGAGCATGTAGCGGGGTTGGCTGCCGGTGACCAGGTTGCAATCAGCGTGCAGCGGGCATTGGCCGCAGGGTTGGTCGCGCGGGTCCAGCTTGACCAGCCGTCTCTTAGAGACGAGCAGTTCCAGCATGCCTTCCAGTGCGCCCGGTTGAACGTCCAGGCGGCGGCTCATCTCCTGGAGGTTGAGCCCGCCGCGGTGTTCAGCCAACAGCGTCAGGACCTGGGTCAACATCGTCCGCTCTCGAGCTGGCTGCTGCCCCTGGCCGGGCCGGGTTTGATTGACCCGGCCGCCCTTACCCCAGCCCCAGCAGCCGGCCCCCCTGGTAGACCAGGAAGGCCGCCAGCCAGGCCACCAGGGTCTGGTACACGGCCGAAAATACGGCCCAGCGCCGGCCGAACTCGTGGGTGAGGGCGCCGAGCGTGGCGGCGCACGGCACATACAACAGGACAAACACCAGCAACGCAAAGGCGGTCAGCGGCGTGAAGCGAGCGCGCAGCGCCTGGCTGAGGGCCGTATCCTCGGCTTGGGCGTCGGCCGTCACCAGGTTGACGCCCGGGAGCACGCTAACCAGCGTCTTGCCCGACTCGAACGTGGCCGTCGCGAAGCCGGTGACAATGCCGAGCAAGTCTTCGCCCAAGGTCGGGGGCACGGCGCTGTCCAGGTCGCCTTGACTGCCGACGTACATCTGGCTCAGGGTGCTGACCACCACCTCCTTGGCCACGAAGCCGCTGACCAGGGCGCCGGCCGTGTCCCAGCGGCCGAAGCCGAGCGGCTCAAAGGCCGGCGCAATCGCGGCGCTGACACGCCCGAAATACGAGTCGCGAGGCGCGGTCACGCCCCAGGGTAGATTGAGCAGCAGCCACATCAAGATCGAGACCGCCAGGATGGTGGTGCCGGCCTTGTGGAGCATCCCGCTGGTCCGGTCCCAGGTATGGATCAGGACGCCTTTGAGGGACGGCCAGCGATACGGCGGCAGTTCCAGGACAAAAGCCGAGGTCAGGTCTGGCTTGAGCAGGGTGCGCGTGAATACCAGCCCGGCCAGGATAGCGGTCAGGATGCCCAGCGCGTACAACGTCCAAACAACCACGTCGGCGCGGTCCCCGAAGAAGGCCAGGCCGAAGACGACGTAGACGGGCAGGCGCGCCGAGCACGACATCAAGGGCACCAGCAGGGCGGTCACGAGACGGTCCCGGCGGCCGGCGATGGTCCGGGTGGCGTAAATCGCGGGCACGGCGCAGCCCAGGCCCAGGATCATGGGGATGAAGGATTTGCCGTGCAGGCCGACCACGCGCATGAAGCGGTCCATGACGAAGGCAGCACGCGCCAGGTATCCGGAGTCCTCCAGCAGCGCCAAGAAGAAATACAGGATCAGCAAGCCTGGCACGAAGACCAGCACGCTGCCCACGCCCGCCACCACGCCGTCAACGACTAGCGAGCGCAGCCACTCTGGGGCTCGCAACACTCCCAGGATCGCGGCCAGCCAACGGGCGATCGGACCGTTGATCACGCCGTCCACCCAATTCAGGTAGGGTGCGGAGACGTTCATGACCAGGTAGAAGACCAGGTACATGACGGCGAAGAAGATAGGCAGGCCCAGCCAGCGGTGGGTAACGACGTTGTCGATGCGCCGCGTCAGTGCCAGGCGATCCCCCAGCGGGCGGCGGACCACCTGCCGGACCAGGCCGTTGATAAAGCTGTACCGCCGATCGGCCAGGATCAGGTCCGGATCGTCATGGTGCCGCTCGCGCAGGCCGGTGGACAGTTCATGGGCCAGGGTCAGGATCGGACGGCTGTCCGGGAGTTGCTGCACCCGGGCCACGATATCGGTCTCGCCCTCCAGGAGTTTGAGAGCCAGCCAGCGAGGCGGATAACGGCCGCCCCCCAGGTCCGCTTCCGCCAGGGCAGCCGTGAGGCATTGGATCGCTTCTTCAACGTCGTGGCCGTAGTCCACGCGAAAAGCGGCCAGGGCCGCGGTCGGGGCGCTCATGTCCCGTGCCTCTGGGCGGATGTTCTCGCGACGCGGACGGCCTGCGCCAGCAACTCGTCAATGCCCTCGCCCCGGCTGGCGGCCGTCGGAACCACCGGGATGCCGCCGAGCGCAATTGAAAGGGCGCACAGATCGATGGCGCCTTTCTGCCGGCGGAGCTCGTCGGCCATATTGAGTGCCAGCACCAGCGGGACCCCCAGCTCCAGAAGCTGGACCGTCAGGTACAGGTTGCGCTCCAGGTTGGTCGCATCCACGACGTCGATGATGACGTCCGGCCAGGCCTCAAGGACGAAGTCGCGGGCGATGACCTCCTCCGGCGAATACGCGGTCAGGCTGTACGTGCCGGGCAGATCCACCACTCCCAAGGTCAGTCGCTCAAATCGGCAGGAGCCTTCTTTCTTTTCGATCGTCTTGCCGGGCCAGTTGCCTACGTGTTGGCGCAGCCCGGTCAGGGTGTTGAAGAGGGTGGTCTTTCCGGCGTTGGGGTTGCCGGCCAGAGCCAGCACCAGATCGCAGCCGCGGTCCTTGAGCCCCGAAGCCGACCCAGAGACAGTCTGCGCCGGGCGCGGCACGTCATGACAACTGCCCGCGCCCAGAAGCCCCTGCGCACCGAGGGACCGGTAAGTGGCCCGTTTATCAGCCATGGACACCTCTGGTCTCGGTGCTCACTTCGATCCTGGAGGCGTCCTCCTGCCGTAAGGAGAGGTAGTAATCCTTGACGCGATACTCCACCGGGTCCCCGAGCGGGGCCACGTCCGCCGACGCGCAGGATGACGCCCGTCTGGCCAGGCCGTAATCGGCTGAGGGACGTTGTCTCGGACATACCAGCCTCCTTAAAGGGAAATGGGTTCCACGCGCACGGTGGCCGCGAGGGCCACGCCCAGGACGACCTCTTGATCGCCAGCCCGCAACGTGAGCGGGCCGTGCTTGGGCGCGATCTCGGTCACGGTCACCGCGAGGCCGGGTCGCAGGCCGCGCTTTTGAACATAGCCCAGCACCTCGGCGCTCTCATCCTCGAAGGCCAGGAGGCGCGCTGACTGGCCGACCGATAACTGGTCCAGGAGGACACTCGTGGCGGGCTCGATCTCGCCGTTGGCGCGCGGGATGGGGTTGCCCTGCGGGCAGGCGGCCGGATACTGGAGGAACGCGTCCAGGGCCTCGATGACCTCCGGCGCGGTGGCGTGCTCCAACTGGCAGGCCCAATCATGGACGAGCGCCCAGTCCAGTTTCAGGTGATCTGCGAGGAACCTCTCCCACAGCCGCTCGCGGCGGATGACGTTATGGGCTAATTGACGGCCGGCCTCGGTGAGCTGCACGCCCTTGTAGGGCTGGTGAGTGACCAGGCCTTCGCGCGCCAGGCGCTGCATCATCTCGTTGGCGGAGACCGGCGTGACCTCCAGGCGCTCGGCGACCTGCGCGACTGGCACGGGCTCGCAGGCCCCACCTAGGACGGCCAGCGTCTTGAGGTACATCTCGACACTTTCGCTGTAGGGGTGGTTCTTCATCTTTTTTCAGGGTCTCCCGGAACGGAATTCACAGGTCCTCCTGATATTGAAACAAATGGCAGGGCTGGAGAACTGACGTTCATTCGCCAAAGTCTGTGACAGGTATCACCCTTATCCTTAACAGTTTCGGCATCGCTGTCTCAGGCCGGCACGGCAGTGTCACCGAGGAGAGCCAGGTGGGGCTTAGGGGGGAGGAGTCTCGGACGCGGCAAAGTCTGGCGTGGGTGTACTCTTGGGCTCAGCCGGGACACCAATGGCGCTTTCCCATGGAAAGCGGGTGCGGGGCCGACCTTCAAAGTAAGTTTCCACTAGGCGTCGGAAGATGGGGGCGGCCACCGCTGAGCCTTCCCCGGCGTTTTCGACCAGGACGGCGATGGCGATGTCGGGCCGATCCCGTCGATCGGCGAGTGTGTAGCCTGCGAACCAGCTGTGCGGCAGGCTGGTGGCCCCCGGGGCTTGCGCCGTCCCGGTCTTCCCTGCCACCGGGATGCCCAGACCACGAAACCGCTGGAAGGCCGTGCCCTTCGGGTGTTGCGTCACCCCCAGCAGCGCCGTTTGAAGGGCGGCCAGGGTCTCACCGGAGATGGGGAGCTGCCCGTCGGCTTCTGGGCTAAATTCAAATGATGGAGGCCCATCGGGTGGGGCAACGTGGTGGACGAGCTGCGGCCGGTATAAGGTCCCGCCGTTGGCCACCGCTGCCACGAGCCTGGCCACTTGCAGTGGCGTCACCAGCAGGTCGCCCTGGCCGATGGCCAGGTTGACGGCATCGCCCGGCCACCACGGCACGCCGGTCGCCTTCAGTTTCCAGTCCGGGTCAGGCACCAGCCCGGGCGCATCCGGGAGATCCACCAGGCCAGCCGGCGCGCCCAGTCCGAAGGCTCGCGCAAACTGCGGCAGTAGGGCCGGGTCGCGCCCGTCCAGGGCCAGCCCGAGGTCGTAGAACCAGGTGTCGCAGGACTCGATCAAGCCTTCGACCAGGGTGAGGACTCCGTGCCCGGCTTCTTTCCAGTCATATTTCGGGTAGTCTGGCCCAAGCCCTGTCCATTCGTAAGTACAGTCCAGTTGCGACTCCGGCGTGTACCCGCCCGTCTCGAGCGCGGCGGCCATGGTGACGATCTTGAACACCGAACCCAGCGGGTATTGGCCCTGGGTCACGCGATTGAAGAGCGGGCGGCGCGCGTCGCCCAGCACGGCGGGTAGCATCACCGAGTTCGGGTTGGCGGGATCAAAGAGGTTGCTGTCGTATCCCGGTGTGCTGGCCAGCGCCAGGACTTCACCCGTCTCGGGCTGGAGCACCACGATGGCGCCGACCAGGTCGCCCAGCGCCGCTTGAGCGGCCTGCTGCAACTCGAAGTCGAGGGTGGTATACACGTCCTCAGCCGATGTCACCGGGGCCTCCACCAGCCTGGTGATGATTTCGCCACCGGGGGAAACCAAGTACACCGCGCCTCCCGGCCGTCCAGACAGCCGCGCCTCCTGGGTTTGCTCCAGCCCGGCGGCTCCAACCCGCGCATCCCCCGGATAGCCCCGGACCGTGTAAGCGGCCAGAGTCTCGGGCGAGAGGGGGGCCAGGTAGCCCAGCGCCTGGGGCGCCAATCCGCCGAAGTAGTAGCGCGTGCGCAGGGGTGTGGCCACCACCCCTGCCAGATCCGAGAGTCCGTCCAGGTTCGGTTGGGCTTCACCCACGGGGAACTCGCCCAGGGGCACGTACCAGTCGCTCTGGGCAGATGCGATTCGGGCCTCGATCACCTCAGGCTTCAGACCGAGAAGCGGAGCGAGGCGGTCCACGAGCGCGGAGCCCTCCGTCATCTGCCCGGGCACGACCCCGACCGCCACCCAGTCAGACACGGCCACCAGCGCCCGGCCGCTCCGGTCATAGAGGCTGCCTCGCTCGGGCAACTGGTGATCGACATACAGCGTGTTGCCACCCTCTAGTTCAGGCAGGATGGCAGCCTGGCTCCAATCCACGGACCAACGACCGTCTCTGAAACTCAGGGTGAGTGATGACTCCCGGGTCAGCCCCCCGTGCAGGGCCGTCGTGAAGGTGACTCGAAAAGCGACCTGGCTGCGACGTCCTTCGGTGGTGGTGTCCAGCAGCACCGCTTGCACGCGGGTGGCACCGAGCGCGTCTGAGACCGTGCGGTAACGGTCTCGAAAGGCCTCCAGGTTCATGGCGCCTTGTCCGGCCGGCGAGAGCTGACCATACATCGTGAGGGTGTCGCCGGCCTCCCAGGCCTTGAGAAAACGCTGGGCGACGACTTCTGGCGGATCGGGCAACGCGGTCGTGATCCGTGGGGGTGGTAAGGTCGGCGTCAGGCTGTCTGGGGTGGCCTCCGGCGGAGCACACGCGCTCACCGCCAGGACAAGCACGAACGTCCAGCGACCGAGCTGCCGCTGGGCGTTCGTGCTTACTCTCCCTATCTGGGTGGCCAACGCCGCCTCACACCGTCGCCAGGATCACCAGGCCCATGGCGACGACGCCGGCGCCCAGGATCAGGCGGACGCCCTCCTTGTGGTGCAGGTTCCAGTGCGCCAGGCGGTTGAGGGTCGGCCGTGCTGAGGCGGCCACCAGGATCACGACCAAGGGCAGGATGAAGATCACGTTGTACAGGACCAGGTAGGCGTAGCCCAGGAGGGCGGTGGGCTGCAGGGCCAGCAGGCTGAGCACGCCCAGGTACACGGCGCCGCTGCACGGCACCGTGCACAGACCGATCAGGAAGCCACCCACGATCAGCGCCGGGACCGTGGCCTTCTTGGCGGACTGGCGCGCGATCAGGCCGACCTTGCCCGGGGCCTGGAGACGCCAGCCCAGGTCCGGCAGGAAGTAGTCCTTGAGCATCCACAGCCCGAACAGGATGGCCAGCAGCGCGCCCAGCCGCGCCGGCAGGTGCTCGCGCGTGAAGGCATCCAGGGTCGTGAGCAGCCCGACCCCCAGGGCCAGGTAGGTGAGCAGGATGGCGAGGATGTAAATGCTGCCCATGCCGAGCAGGCGGGCGCGGACCGCGCGCAGGTCCTGCTCCCCGGCTTGCAGCGTGGTGAGCATCGCCGTGATGAACAGCAGCAACACGGTGAAGGCGCACGGGTTGATGCCGTCGACGATCCCGGCGATCACCACCGCCGGCAGGGTAATTTGCGGCAGGTAGGCGCGCATGGCCTCCGAGGGCGCATTCGGGTGCCAGAAGCCGGTCAGGGCCACGGCGCCCAGGGCGACGATGGCCAGCAGCGAGAGGACCAGCAGGCGGCGGATGGGCGAGGTCGTCACGGCTAGCCTTCCACGATCAGGGTGCCCTGCATGGTCGGGTTGGCCCGGCCCCCGCAGCAGATGTCGCAGTAGTAGGTGTAGGTGCCCGGCTTATCGGGCGTGAAGGTCACCGCGTTGGAGCCTTCCGGGGGCGCGACCACGTTGAGGCCCAGTTCGTCCACGGCCCACTGGTGCTTGCCGCCGCCGTCCGTGTGGTGCTCGTTGTCCAGGCTGGTCAGCCGGACCGTGACCGGCTGGCCGACCTTCACCCGGATCAGGTTCAGGTCAAACCCGGCCATGTCCGCGGCCACATCGATTACTTTCCCGGCCAGCGGCGCCAGCTGCGGCCGGGCGAAGCCCGAATACAGGAGTGAGGCGGCCAGACCGAGGACGCCCACCACGATGACGGCAAACGCAACGACACGGAGTTGCTTCTGCCGGGCCAGGGCGCGTTGGCGCGCCTCCCGGGCTGCTTTGTTGGACATCGGTCTTTCTCCTATTGGGTTCTGGGGTGCCGGACGAGCGGGGGCCAGCACAGTCGCCAGGTCGAACTGGACGAGCCAGCCAGTGAGCGCCAGCGCCAGGCCGCCCGCCAGCGTGAGGCCAGAAATGGTCAAGGCAGCGTCCATCCAGAATCTCTCTGGGAAGAGGCGGATGAGCGTGTCCGCGGCGTTGAACATCCAGGTGCCGGGGGCAAAGAAGATCTGGTGGAAGGCCGTGAACCACAGGCGCCAGGCGACGATGGCCAGCAGGCCTATCGCGGCGACCAGGCCCGCCGAGAGCAGCCCACCGCGCTTGACGGCCACGGCCAGGGCGGGCCGCGTCTCCGGGCGCCAGGCCAGCGCCAGGCCAGCAATCACGGCCAGGGCCAGGGCAATCCGCCATGCCAGCCAGGTGCCCTGGTAAACGTCCTGCACGTCCTGCATGTGCTTGAGTTCGCGGGCGTTGTACAGGGACTGGCCATCAAGCCGTTGACCGGCGAGGGCCTCCAGCGGCTCGGCCTCACGCACGTAGCGGAAGTTGGCCGAGGCGTAAGCTAACCGTTGAACGGCCGTAAAGCCGAAGGGGTCTGGCGGGAAATCTGCCTTGGCGTATTCGTAGGCCAGATATTGATCGGTGACCAGCAACCGGACCGCGCCGCCGATGAGCACGAGCGGTACCGACAGAATGATCACCCAGGACAATAATCGGATAGACGGGGTCGGTAATTGCGCCGAAGACATGGCATCGTCCTGAAACTCAATCTGAGTTAGTCTAGCGAATCCCTCAGGCGGTGAGAGGCGTCAATCAGCGGGTCGGGCCGTAGGCCGTTTAGCGGGTGCCGCGCCAGGTAAACGGCGCGTGACGAGGCCAGGGTGAATTCGGTACGATAGAGCGTGTCAGTTTCTCATCCACCTCTCATCGCGGTCGCCGTGGGTGGTCGCTATCCGCTGGACCGCGCGGCCCTGGCGGCACTCCTGGAACGACTGCCCGGCCTGCGCATCGTCCCCCTCGACGCGTTTCCGCCGCCGCGCGTCCTGGTGTGGGCCAGTGGCCCGCAGCTTGCTGATGAATTGCCGGCCCTGGCATCGGAGACGGCCCTATTGCTCGTCGTCGCTGACGTGGAGCCAGGGCTGCTGTCAGGCGCAGCCGGGCTGTTCTCGAAGGACGAACCGCCGGAGGTCTTGGGCGCCGCCATCCGGCAGGTGGCGCGTGGAGAACAATACCTGAGCGCGTCGCTCGCCATCGCGCTGCTCAAGCGACCGCCGGCCGGGATATCCGCGACAGACTTTGATCCAGGCACACTGACGGAGCGCGAACGTGAAGTGCTGGTGTTGCTCGGCGACGGTTTGACCAACAAGGCCATCGCCGCCCGGCTATACCTCAGCGTGCGCACTGTAGAAGGCCATCTTGCCAATCTGTATACACGCCTGGGCGTCCACTCCCGCATCGAGGCCGTTTTGATCGCAATGCAAAGCGGGCTCGCCTCCCCGATCAAGTAGTTTTACCTGCCTCCCCTGCGCCGCCTGGCGCTTACTCTCAACCGGCCTGCCGCGCTATCCTGCCAACGATGAATACATCCGCAATCTCCCGCCTGGCTGTTCTGGGCACCCTCTCGGAGCTGCATCGCCAACCGATTGCTTACGACCTGGCCTGCCTGCGGCGTCTGGTCACCGAAGCTGCACCCGACATCCTGTGCGCCGAGATCACGCGCGAGGCCTGGGAGGCCGGGGACCCATCCCAAACGCCCGTCGAAGTGCGCGAGGCCCTGGCCCCGGTCGAGGCCGCCACCGATATCGTCCTCGTCCCGGTCGCGCCAACCCCACGGCAGTATGCCGACTTCGCTCCGGAGGCTGGGTGGCGACGACAGGTGGTCAAGGTGTTTGACCATCTGCTGCAATGGGGGCAGCGCCGGGCCAATCGGCCCGAAACGATCAACGGTCTCCTGTTCGGCGCCTTCTGTCACACGGTCTGCTGGCTGATCGAGAGGACCTGGACGATGGATGAGCGGCTGGCGTGGGAAGCTCAGAACCAGGCCATTGGAGACAACATCCTCCAGGCCGTGCGCCGCGATCCGGGCCGCCGGGTCCTGGTGGCCGTGCAGTGCCAGCGCCTTCACCGGCTCGTCCCATTGCTCCACGCCCACGCTGACATGATCGAGATCGTGAACTACCAGGTTCTTTAGGCAGGCAGTTATCATGACGACCAACTTGACCGTCTTCAAACTGATCCGTGGACCCCCGATGCGCTGGGCTTTTGAATATCGTGCCAACGGTCATCGACGCCGTTATGCCTGAGTAGCTTGTATGGGCGGCGCTGCCCCTGCCGGCGGGCCGGCGGTGGTTTGGCGTTGGCCTGGGCCTGTATCACACTGAAAAGGACGCCGCCTGAAGACGGTCGCAGTCGATCAGAAGGAAGGCCGCCATGGACGCACAGATCGTCCTCAAACTGATGAATGTCCTCAGGCGGCTTCGCCAGCACGAGCGCTGGACGCGCCCGCAGCTCGAAGCCCATCAGGCCGGGGCGCTGCGTCGTCTACGAGAGTACGCCTACGCTCACTCGCCCTTCTATCGGAAGTTCCACCAGGGCCTCACCGACCGCCCGCTGAACGAATTACCGGTGCTCACCAAGACGATGCTGATGGAACACTTCGATGAAGTGGTGACGGATCCGGCCATTCGGCTGGAGACGGTACGCGAGTTCGCGGCGAGAAATACAGAAGACCGGCTCTATCTCGATCGCTACCGGGTGAGTGCGACCTCGGGCAGCAGCGGCCAGCCGGGCTTCTTCCTGTTCAACGAGCCAGAGTTCCTGACCATGATCGCGTCCTTCGCCCGCGGGCAGGAATGGTCTGGCGCGACGGTCAACCTGCTGCGCCGGCGCAAGATGGCGACCGTCGCCTCGATCAGCCCCTGGCACATCTCGTCGCAGGTCAGCGCGACCGTGCAGAGCTGGTGGACGCCGTCCATCCGGGTGGCCGCCAGCGAGCCCCTGGAACGCATTGTCCAACGGCTCAACGAGTGGCAGCCGCATATCCTGATTGCTTACGCCTCCATGGCCCGCATCCTGGCCGAAGAGCAACTGGCTGGGCGACTCCGGATTCACCCCGAAAAGACGTTCACCAGCTCGGAGGTGCTCACGGACGAGACGCGTCGGCGGGTGCAAGCTGCCTGGGGCGACGAGCCATACAATCAATATGGTGCGACAGAGACGGCCGACATCGCCGCCGAGCAACACCACTGCCGGCGCATGCACCTGTTTGAGGACCTGGTGCTGGCCGAAGTAGTGGACGAGCACTATCGCCCCGTGCCGCCTGGCGTCTACGGGGCCAGGCTGCTGGTCACGACTCTGTTTAGCCGGACCCAGCCGCTCATCCGTTACGAAATCAATGACAGTCTGCGGCTGGCGACCGCGCTCTGCGACAGCCACCTTCCCTTCGCCGTCCTCGAAGGTATCCAGGGGCGTGTCGAAGATGCGCTATTACTCCCTTCGCAGGCCGGCGATCGCGTGGCCATCCAGCCACTGGTCTTCAACCGCATCATGGACATCTTACCGGTGAGTGGATGGCAGGTGATCCAAGACGCCGACGACGGATTGACCGTCCTGGTGAGTGGTGTTCGCGATGGCCTCCTGGACACGACCGTCGCAGACCAACTGGCCCAGGAGATAGCGGCTCATGGCGCCCGTGTCCCGCGCATCACGGTTCAACGCGTGCCCGTGATCCCCAAGACCTCGTCCGGCAAAGCGCCGCTCATCAAGGCGCGCCGCCCGGTGTGACCATAAGCGAAACGGGCCAACGCGTGCGAGTTCACTTTCAGGATCGGGCTCGCCTGGAGACTGCGATGAACGACATTGTGATTGCGGCTAAGGGTCTGGCCAAGACCTACGGCAACCGCTGGAGGCAGGTCAAGGCCGTGCGGGGCCTCGACCTGGACGTGCGCCGGGGCGAAATCTTCGGCCTGGTTGGGCCGGACGGCGCCGGCAAGACCACGACGCTGCAAATGCTGTGCGGCCTGCTGCGCCCCAGCGCCGGGCGAGCGACCGTGGCCGGGGTGGACGTGGCCGCCAGCCCGTCGGCCCTGGGCGGGAAGATCGGCTACATGTCCGAAGGCTTCACGCTGTACGGCTCGCTCAGCATCCGTGAAAACCTGGACTTCTTTGCCGACCTCTACCACCTACCACCCGAAGAGCGCGAACGCCGTATCACCGATCTGCTCCGCTTCGCCCGGCTTGAACGCATCGCCGACCGCCGGGCCGAGCACCTCTCCGGCGGCATGAAGAAGAAACTGGCCCTGGCCTGCGCGCTCGTCTATTCACCGCAGGTCTTGTTCCTTGACGAGCCGACCACCGGCGTGGACCCGGTCAGCCGCCGCGACTTCTGGCTGCTGCTCAACGACTTCCTGGCGCAAGGGATCACCATTTTGGTGACGACGCCGTACATGGACGAGGCTGAACGCTTCCATCGGGTGGCGCTGATGCACCAGGGCGAGATCGTCGCCTGCGACACACCCGCGGCCCTCAGGGCGAGTTTGAAGGGCGATATGTTCGACCTGCTGGCCCTGCCGCAGCGTGCAGCCGTGAGCCGGCTCCGCGCTCTCCCAAATGTCTCGCACGTGCAGGTCTTTGGCGAGCGTGTGCATTTGCTGATGGAACAGCCGGAGGGCGCTCTGCCCGTGCTGCAAACTGAGATGAGCGCCGCTGGTATCCGCCTCTCCGATGTGCGCCGCGCAACGCCCAGCCTCGAAGACGTGTTCGTGGCGACACTGGAGTCGCGCGCGGCGGATGGCCGCCGGGCGGCCCCCACTGCGGGTGGCATTGCACTCGCGGCGAATAATAAGCAGGCGAAACCTGTGACGCGTGATGCGGATTACGCCATACGCCTCTCCAGCCTCACCAGAAAATTCGGCGACTTCACGGCAGTGGATCGCCTCTCCCTGGACGTGCGCGCAGGTGAGGTCTACGGCTTCCTCGGCCCGAACGGCAGCGGCAAGACGACGACCCTCCGTATGTTGTGCGGCCTGCTGCCGCCCACCGCCGGAAGCGGCACGGTGGCCGGGCGCGATATCGTGCGCGAGCAGACACAGATCAAGCCCGACATCGGCTACATGTCACAGAAGTTCTCGCTCTACAACGACCTGACGGTCGAAGAGAACCTGGACTTTTACGGCGGTGTGTACGGCGTGCCCGGCAGCCGGCTGGCCTCACGCAAACGCTGGGCGCTGGAGATGGCCGGGCTGGTGGGCCGCGAACGGGCCATGACGCGCGCCCTCTCCGGCGGGTGGAAGCAGCGCCTGGCCCTGGGCTGCGCCATCCTGCATGAGCCACGTATCTTATTCCTGGACGAGCCGACTTCAGGCGTTGACCCGCTCTCGCGCCGCGCCTTCTGGGACCTGATTTACGAACTGGCCGGGCGTGGGGTAACGGTGTTCGTGACGACGCATTACATGGACGAGGCCGAGCACTGCGGGACGCTCGGGCTGATCTACTCCGGGCGCCTGATCGCCACCGGCAGCCCGGCGAGCCTGCGCGAGAATATGCGCGCGGGTGAAATGCTCGAAGTGGCCTGCCCTGAACCCGTCCGCGCCCTACGGGCCATGCAGAAGATGGACGGTGTGCTCAGCGCCGGGCTGTTTGGCGACCGGGTTCACGTCCTCGTCGAGGATGCGGCCCGCCTGGTGCCCGAAATTCAAGCCGCCTTTGCCGCCGAGGGCCATGCCGCGCACCGCGTCGCGCCCATCCCGTTCTCGCTCGAAGACTTGTTTGTGGTCTTCATCGAAATGGAAGAAAGCCGGAACAGTGGTCAGTGGGTAGTCGACAGTGATCAAACTCTGCTCACTGCGAAGCATCCCTTCGAGACTACCCACTGATCACTGCGCACTGATCACTGCTCGCTGTCCACTGACCACTATGTTTACCCGTACCCTCGCCGTCCTGCGCAAGGAAAGCCGCGAAATCCTGCGCGACCCGTACACGCTCGGCATCGCGCTGGTGCTGCCGCTCATCATGCTCTTCCTGTTCGCCTACGGCGTGAACACGGATGTCAAGAACATTCAGATGATCTTGCTCGATCTCGACCGCACCGCCGCCAGCCGCGCGTACGCGCAGGCGTTCGTCAACTCCGGCTACTTCCGCATCGCCGGCGCGGTGAACGATTACGACGCTATTGCGGAGGCGCTGGGCCGCGACACGGCGGATGTGGCCCTGGTGATCCCGCCCGGTTTTGGCGCCGCCCTCAGCGCAGGCCGGACTGCCGAGGCCCAGACTCTGCTCGACGGTTCCTACACGCCCTTTGCCCAGGTGACGCAAGCCTACGTCAACGCCATCAACGCCGCCTACGGCGGGCGCGTGCTGGCCGAGTTTGTCGAAAGCCGGACGGGGCAAACGCTGGATCAATCCGGGCCGGTCGCGGTCAATGCCCGCGTGCGCTACAACCCGACGCTGGAGAGCGTGAATTCGACTGTGCCCGGCCTGTTCGGCGTGATCCTGATGGCCTTCCCACCGCTGCTTTCGGCGCTGGCCATCGTGCGTGAGAAGGAACGCGGCTCGATCCAGCAAGTCTACGTCTCACCCATTCGCCCGGTCGAATTGGTGCTCGGCAAACTGATCCCTTATGGCGTGATTGCCTTCCTCGAAATGCTGTTGGTACTGACGGGCGGCGTGTTCTGGTTCGGCGTCCCGTTCCGCGGCAGCCTGCCGCTATTCCTCATGGCCGCGACGTTGTACGTGCTTTGCACTGTCGGCATTGGCCTGCTCGTCTCGACCCTCGCCCGCACCCAGGTCGCGGCGATGCTGCTCGCCATCGTGCTAACCATCATGCCCGCGATGCTATTCTCCGGCTTCATCTTCCCGGTGCACACCATGCCAACGCCGATGCAGGCTTATGCCAATGTCTTCCCAGCGCGTTACTTCATTGATATCTCGCGCGCCATCGCGCTCAAGGGACAAGGACTTGAGACCATCGCCCCGGCCATGGGCTTTCTGGCGCTCTACGCGGCGGGGCTGGTCGCGATTTCCGCCTTACGCTTCAAGAAACGGATTGGCTGATATGAACGGCCGGCTGCGTTCGCTTATTCGGAAGGAATTCACCCAGACCCTGCGCGACCTCCCGATCGTGTTCCTGGTGTTGTATTCGTTCGCCGAGATCGTGCTGTGCGGTTGGGCGCTGACGATGGACGTGAAGCATACCCCCACCGCGGTGCTCGACCGGGACAACTCGCCCGCCAGCCGCGCCCTGGTCGAGCGCTTCCGCCAGGCCGACTCGTTCAAGGTGGATTTCTATCCGGTGGACGAGGCTGAACTTGACCGGCTGCTCGATTCTGGCCAGGCCGCGCTCGGCCTGATCATCCCACCCGACTTCGGCCGGGATCTGGCCGGGGGCCGGCCGGTGAGCATTCAGGTCCTGGCCGACGGCACGCAGTCGAACCCGGCGCTGCTCTCCCTGGGTTATGTGACCCAAATCGTGCGGCGCTACTCAACGGGGATTGAAGTAGAGCGGCTGAACAGATCCGGGATGGCCGTGGTCAATGGTCTGCCGTCCATCGTCAATAACGTTCGGGCCTGGTACCTGCCGGAGATGCGGTACATCCATTTCAACATGGTGGCGATGGTGGCGCTGTCCGTCGTGATGCTGGGCACGTTGCTGGCCGCGGCGGCCATCGTGCGCGAGAAGGAGGCCGGCACGCTGGAGCAGTTGATGGTCACCCCGATCCGCCCCCTGGAGCTCACCCTGGCCAAGGTAATCCCGATGGTGGCGCTGGAGATTGCGGGGCTGGGGATCGGCGTAACGCTGGGCTTTGTGGTCTTCGGTGTGGCCCCGCATGGCGACGCGCCTGCTGCATTGGCGCTGTTCTTCGCGCTCTCCACGCTCGCCTTTCTCGCCAGCGCCGGCATCGGCATCTGGATTGCGACCGTCGCCCGGAACCTGCTGCAAGCGTTGTTGATCGCGTTCTTCGTCCTGTTTCCCATGATGTTCCTTTCCGGCACGATCACGCCGGTGACGGCGATGCCCGACTGGCTGCAATGGATTTCGTTCGTCAGCCCGATGCGGCACTACCTGTCATTGGCCCTCAGCCTGTTCCTCAAGGGTGCCGGTCTGAGTGTGGTCTGGCCCCACGCCGCAGCGCTGGCAGTCTTCACCGCCGCCATCCTGGGGATCGGGCTGGCGCGGTTCAGACGCAGTTTGATGTAGAAGGAGCAACCCATGAAACACAGAAACCTCATCATCGCGGTGGTGCTTGTCCTTGTGGCCGCTGGAGGCGGCGGGTGGTGGCTGTCACAGGCCGGCGCGGCAGCAGAGGCGCCGCCGCTGGAAGCCACCGGTGTGATCGAAGCGCGCCAGGTTGGCGTCGCCCCGGAAACCGGCGGCAAGGTCGTCGAAGTTCTGGTTGAGGAGGGGCAGCAGGTCACGGCCGGCCAGCCGCTGGCGAGACTGGATGACTCGTTGCTCAGCACTCAGCGCGCTCAGGCCGAAGCCGCGCTGCGGGCAGCACAGGCGAACCTGGCCCTGTTGAAAGCCGGCGCCACCGGCGATCAGATCAACGCGGCCGAGGCACAACTGGCGGGGGCCCAGGCTAACCTCCGCATGGCTCAGGCGGCGCTCGAGGCCGCAACGAACGGGACGCGCCCAGAGGATCTGGCCGCCATGCGCACCCATCTCGAGCTGGCCCGGGCCGAATACTACGGCCTGACGGCCAGCTTCGCTGCCGATCAAATCGAAAAAGTGCGCGCAGCGCTGACGACGGCGGAGGGCAACCTGTCGGAAGCGATGGCCCGGCGCGATGAACTGGCACAGGATACGCGCAACCCGGCCTCCGTCATCGCCGCGGCCGTGGCCGCTGTCGCAGATGCCCGAGCGGCAGCGGACGCAGCCAGACAGGCCTACGGAGCGGCCAAGGATGAGTCGCAACCATACTATTCACAACTTGAGCTGGCGCGCTTGAACTGGGAGGTGGCCCAGGCCAATGCAGCGCAGGCTCAGGCCCGGCTTGAAAGCCTGAAGGACGACGCGCGCACGACCCCGGAGGCGCTTGACGCCGCCGAAGCAACGCTCAACGATGCGCAGGACCAGGCGGAGACGGCCAAGGCCGCCTATGATACGCTGACTTCCGGCACGTCTGCGCCTCGCCTGGATGCCGCCTGGGCCGAAGTCCTGCGGGCGCAATCTCATCTGGCCACGTTCAGTTTGGTTGGGCAGCGTGCGGGCGGAGCCGGTGTTGCCAGTGTGCCGCTCTCGGTGGAGACCCTGCTGGCGCAGATAGACGCGGCGACGGCGCTGCGCGACACGGCGGCGGCCAATCTCGCCTCGCTCCGGAATGGCGCGCGCGCCGAAGTGATGGACGCCGCGCAGGCGCAGGTGGATGCGGCCCAGGCCCAGCTAGACGCGCTGGATCTCCAACTCGAGAAACTCAGCCTGACAGCACCGTGGGATGGCGTGGTGCTCAGCCGCAACGCCGAGGTCGGGCAGACCGCCCTGCCCGGTGGGACACTCCTGGAGATCGGGCGGCTGAGTTCATTGGAGCTGATCGTCTACCTGCCCGAGGAGCGCTTCGGGCTGGTGACGCCCGGCCAGGCGGCCCGTGTGCGCGTGGACGCTTACCCGGATCGCGTGTTTGCGGGCACGGTGTTGCGGATGGCCGACGAGGCCGAGTTCACGCCCACCAACGTGCAGACGAAGGAGGACCGCTCGCGGCTGGTGTATGCCGTGGTCATCGGGCTGGAGAACCCTGACCTGGCGCTCAAGCCCGGGATGATTGCCGAGGTGACGTTCGAGCCGTGACGATCCACCTCTCGTCGGCATCGGAGGTCCGTATGTCGGTTGACATCCCCTCACAGCGAGCATGCTTCGCTTGTGGATACGAAGGAAAGCGACCATGTTTACCGTCGAAGCCGTTCGCAAGACTTTCACCGGGTGGGCGCCCTTTTACGACGCGACCCACGCCTGGACACTGCCCTTCCGGCGCGAAGCCCGGTTGGCGCTCGGCGCGCAGCGCGGTGACCGCGTCTTGGAGGTCGCCTGTGGCACCGGCCTGAACTTCGCCCACCTGCGCGAACTCGTGGGGGATGAAGGCCAGGTCGTCGGCGTGGACCTGACCCCGGCGATGCTGGAGAGAGCACAGCGTCGGATTGCGCGGCACGGCTGGAAGAACGTCGAAGTCCGCGAGGCGGATGCGGCGCAGTTGCCCTTTCCGGAGGCCTCGTTCGACAAAGCCATCTGCACGTTCGCGCTGAACATCATCCCGAACGATGTACGTGCGATTGAAGAGATCAGACGCGTCCTGGCGTCGGGCGGGCGCTTCGTCTCGCTGGAGATGGGAGCGCGCGTTCACGCCGTGCCGGGCTGGCTCAAGCCACTGGCCGGCATCTGCGCGGTGGACATGAGCCGCCAGACTCCGGACGAACTGCGGCGCGGCTTCGGCGCTGTACAAGTGCGGCAATACGGGATGGGGATGTTCTTCATCGCAACGGCAACGAAGCGATGAGATGCCTGTGATTACCCGAACAGTCTGCTCACCGTCTCATTAATCGTCGCCAATATCCAGCTCGGCCACAGGCCGGTGAGCACCATCAGAGCCAACAGGGGCGTCACGGCCAGCGTCTCACGCCAGCCGATCTCGTCCAGCTGTGCCCGGCGAGGATTCAGCGGGCCGAGCAGCACCCGCTGGATCATCCACAACAAATAGGCGCCCGTGAAGAGCAGGCCTAGCGTTGCCAGCGCCGTGACGAGGGTGAACACCGGCCACGCGCCCCGGAAGAGCAGGAATTCACCCACGAACCCGTTCAGCCCGGGCAGGCCCAAGCTGGCGAGCGCCGAAAACAATAGGATGCCGCCATACGCCGGGACGATGACGCCCAGTCCGCCGAATTCGCGCAAGTCCCGCGTGTGCGCGCGTTCATATATCACGCCGACGAGCAGGAACAGGGCTGCCGAGGTGAGGCCGTGATTGAACATCTGCAAGACCGCGCCGTTGCCAGAGACCACGGCGGAGTCAGTCAGATCGGGGCGGCCATAGGCGGCGGCCACGACGGCGATCCCGAGCACGATCAGGCCCATGTGATTCACTGATGAATACGCCACCAGCCGCTTGAAGTCCGTCTGCGCCAGCGCGGCCAGCGCGCCGAATACAATGGCGGCCAATGCCAACAGCGCGATAAGCGGGGCGAACCGGGCGGACTGTTCGGGAAAGAGCGGCAGCAGGATGCGCAGGAAACCATACCCGCCCAGTTTGAGCAGGACTCCGGCCAGGAGCATGCTGCCCGCCGTAGGGGCCTCGGTGTGCGCGTCGGGCAGCCAGGTGTGAAACGGCCAGATGGGAACTTTGATGGCCAGGCCGAGGAAGACGCCCCAGAAGGTAATCGCCTTCGCCGTCTCCGCACTCAGGCCGAATAGCCCGCGGTCGAAGGCCGGCCAGGCGCGGGCCGCATTCACCAGGTCAAAGGAGCGCAGGTTGAGCCCGATCACCTGGAAGGCCAGCAGCATCGCCAGGCTGCCGGCCATGGTGTATAGCATGAACTTCATGCTGGCATAGTCACGGTTCTCGCCGCCCCACAACATGATCAGGAACATCATCGGCAGCAGCGTGAACTCAAAGAAGATAAAAAAGATGATCAGGTCGAGCGCGACGAAGGTGCCTAGCATCGCGGTCTCGAGGACGAGGAACAGCACGAAGTACATCTTCACACGCTCGGAGATGCTGAAGGAGATCAATGCTGCAAGCGGCGCGAGCAGCGCTGTCAGCAGCACCAACGGCAGACTGATCCCATCCACGCCTACGTGATAGCTGATCCCGAGCACGGTGTACCAGGGGGTAAACTGCTCGAACTGGTAACCCGGCTGTCCTGGCTGGAAGCGGGCCCAGGCCCAGCCGGCCAAGCCCAGCGGCACCAGTGTGGTGAGAAAGGCAATCCAGCGGATAACACCCTTCTCGCCGTCGGGCAGCACCACGACGAGGGCTGCGCCGATCAGGGGCGAGAAGACCATCAGGCTGAGCAGATTACTGGAGGCGAAGTCCGTCATTGAGGCCTCCCGAGCAGATCAACGGACGAGCACCAGCAGGATGGCGCCCAGCACGATGACGATCAGCAGTGAGAAGGCCAGATAGTGCTGCACGCGTCCCGTCTGGATAAGGCGCAATTCGCGGCCCAAACGCTTGGCGCCTTCGCCCAGCAGGTCACTGGACCCGTTCACGATGTATCGGTCAAACAAACGGTTGAGCTCGCTCCACCGCCGGTTGAGGCGCGCGACGGTGTGCAGGAGTCCATCAATCGCACCACGGTCAACCGAGTCAGACACCCAACCCGCCAGGGCCACGACGGGCTGTACGATGACGGCCGTATACAGCTCGTCGACGTAGTATTTGTTCTTGAGCAGTGTGTGGAGGCCGCCGAGCGCAGCGATGAGCGGGTCCGGCTGTCCGGCTTTCAACGGCCGGCGTCCGTACAGCAGCCAGGCCACACCCCAGCCGGTCAACGAGAGCGCCACCGAGAAGCCCATCACGCCAATGCTCAGTCGCGCCTCGCCATAGTGCTCGCTCACAAACCGCAGCAGCCAGTTGTGGCCGAGCAGCGGGCCCAGCACCGCAAACTCTTCCGGAACGCCCACGAACCCGGCCAGCGCCGCGAAGGCCGCCAGCACCAGCAGCGGCAGGCTGATGGCCCAGCCTGTCTCGTGGGCGTGTTCGGCTGCCGAAGTCCGCGGCTCGCCGCCGAACACGAGGAACATCTGCCGCCCGGCGTACAGCGCGGTCAGGAAGACCGAGGCCGAAAGCATCAGCCAGACGTAGAACCCCCACGAGGCCACGCCGGACACGCGGTAAGCTTCAAATGCCCCACCGAGAATCGCGTCCTTGCTCCAGAAGCCGGCAAAGGGCGGGATTCCCGTGAGGGCGAGTCCCCCAGCCATGAACGCGACGAACGTGCGCGGCATGCGCCGCCGCAGGCCGCCCATATTGAGCATGTCCTGGGGATTCAGATGTTGATACGTCACGTGCGCCCCATGTTCGACGCCGTGGATGACCGATCCGGCGCTAAGGAATAGCAGAGCCTTGAAGACGGCGTGCATCAGCAGGTGGAAGAGGGCAGCGAAATACGCACCCACGCCCAGGGCGGCGATCATGTATGCGAGCTGGCTGATGGTCGAGTACGCCATCACGCGCTTGACATCGTCCTGCGCGAGCGCGATGGTCGCGGCGAAGAAGGCCGAGAACCCGCCAATGAGAGCCATCGCCGGAAGGGGTGCTCCCCCGGCCGTCAGCAGGGGCAGAACGCGGATGACCAGATAGACACCGGCCGAGACCATGGTGGCGGCGTGGATCATGGCGCTCACGGGCGTCGGGCCTTCCATGGCATCCGGCAGCCAGACGTGCAGCGGGAACTGCGCGGATTTGCCGACCGTCCCGGCGAAGATCAGCAGCCCAGCCAGCCCGGCCACCGAGAGACCCTGGATCACTGACGGCGTCGCGCCCAACATCGCCAGAGTCGAAGAGCTCAACAGTGTCTCAAAATCCAGCCGCCCGGTCTGGCTGTACAGATTCACGATGCCGAGGAGCATCAACACGTCGCCGATGCGGGTGGTCATGAATGCTTTCATCGCCGCGCGGCAGGCGGACGGCTTCTCAAACCAGAAGCAGATGAGCAGGTACGAGCACAGGCCCATGATTTCCCAGAACACAAACAACGCCAGCAAGTTATCCGCGACCACCAGGCCGAGCATGCCGGTGGCGAAGAGCGAGAGATAGGCGAAGAAGCGGCTGTAGCGCGGGTCGCCGCGCATATATTCCGTGCTGTAGATGAAAATCAGCAGGCAGGTCAGTGTGACCATGAAGAGCATCACGGCCGCGAGCGGGTCCACCAACACCCCAACGCGAAGCCAGGTCTCAAACTGGCGAAAGGGTAGCCAGGCCAACGATGAGCCGACCGGTTCTTCAGCCAGCCGCCCGCTGAGCACGCCGCTCCAGAAGACAACCTGAGCGAGCACAAACGAGACGCCCATCATCCCAATGGCCAGCGTGTGGCTGAATGCCCGCCAGCGATAGGTGAACAGGATGATGAGCGCGAAGGCCAGAAAAGGAGGGAGCGGGATAAGCCAGACCAGGGAATGCAGGTTCATCTCGTGTTCCCTATCAGCGTGAGGCCACCAGGAAGTAGCCCAGCACCAGCACGGCGCCGAACACGAACCAGAGTGCATATCGGCGCACGTAGCCGGACTGCGCCAGGCTCAACCACCTGGCGAGGTCACCCGACAAAGCCGCCGTCCGGTCAATGCCCGGGTCGACGAGCCGCCGGTCCAGCGCTCCGAAGACTTGGGTCAAGGCTTGATAGGGCCGCACAATCCAGACCCCATAGAGTTCATCCACGAAGTACTTCCGCTCCAGCACCCTGTACAGCCGGCCGAGGACACGCCCCAACGGATCGGCCTCCCTGGCGAGTAGTGGCCGGCGGCCATACAGCGCCCAGGCCGCGGCCCAACTTGCCGCCGTGAGCCCCACTGAGGCCGCCGCAACGTTCATTTCAAAAGGCGGCGCCTCACCGCCGAGAAAACGCGTGAGCAGGTGGATAGGCGGCGCGTTCACGATCCCGCCAACGCCGACCAGTATGGCCAGGGCGATGAGCGGCCCCGTCATCACGCGTGGGCTTTCGTGGGGGTGATAGGCACGGCTGCGTTGTTCACCCGCAAATACCAGATATAGTTGCCGGAAGATGTAGAAGGCCGTAACGCCTGTCGCGACCAGCAGGAGCACGAAAACACCCATGTCCTTCCTGGACGCTTCGGCGATGATCCCGTCTTTGCTCCAGAAGCCGGCGAAGGCCGGCACGCCTGCCAACCCCAGGCCGCCGATGATGAAGGTGGCGAACGTGATTGGCATGGCCCGGCGCAACCCCCCGAGGCGGCGCATGTCGCCCTCGTTGCCACAGCCGTGCATCACCGAACCTGCGCTTAGAAAGAGCAGCGCCTTGAAGAAGGCATGGATGATCAGGTGAAAGAGCCCGGCGATGTAGCCGCCCAGCCCAACTGCGGCGATCATGTAGCCGAGCTGGCTGATGGTTGAGTAGGCCATCACCTTCTTCATATCCCACTGCGCGATGGCGATCGTGGCGGCGAACAGTGCGGTCACACCGCCGGTCCAGGCAATGATGGATTGAGTCAGTGGCGCCAGGTCGAAGAGCGCCTGGCTGCGCGCGATCAGGTACACCCCAGCGGTCACCATCGTGGCCGCATGGATGAGGGCCGAGACCGGAGTCGGCCCCGCCATCGCATCCGGCAGCCAGATGAACAGCGGGATCTGGGCGCTCTTTCCCGTGACACCCATGAACAGGAGCAACGTGATGGCCGTAACCACGGGTGCGCCCGCGCGGAATGTCGCCTTGGCATTGGAGAACACTTCGGCGTAACGCAGGCTATCGAAGGTCCAGAAGATCAGAATGAGGCCCAACAGAAAAGCGACATCACCCACGCGATTGACGATGAACGCTTTTCTCGCCGCCACCACGTTGTTCAGGTCCTCGAACCAGAAACCGATGAGTAAGTACGAACACAGCCCCACCAGCTCCCAGCCGATGAAGAGCAGCAGATAATTGTCGGCCAGCACCAGCACCAGCATCGCCGCAACAAACAGATTAAGATAGATGAAGAAGCTCCGGAAGCGGGGATCGCCCCCCATGTACCCGATGGCATAGATGTGGATAAGCGTTCCGACGCCGGTCACCACCAGGCTCATCGTCGTGGCGAGCGCGTCTACTTTCAGGGTCACCGGGATGGTCAACGTTCCGATCCTCAACCACTCCCAGAGCATGACCTCGCCGCCCTGCGGCTCGCGCAGCAGGGTGTCCAGCATCGTCACCGCCACGGCGAACGACGCTGCGACGGCGCTGCAGGCCACCCTCCCTATCCACTTCTCGTCTCGCCGGCTGCCAAGAGTAAGATTGATGAGAAGGCCAAGGATCGGGAAAAGCAAAATCAGCGGGACAATTGTGAACGGTGGCATGGCCCCAGTTCCGCAGATCGTGCAAATCGTCTACTTCAATCGAACGACGCGTCCGGAAGATAGTGACAATGCAGGCGCGCCATAAACTTACACGCTGTAAGATTTTTAGTCTACACTGACTCCCTCATCGGCGCAACTGATTGTGCGCGGACAATTCCGGCGATCTGGTTATGGATGACGGGTGAGGCGTGAAAGCGCGTTGTCGGGGACTGTCTTCTGCAGGTGAGCGATGGCTCTTGAGCAGAGTGTGCTCACGAACGGGAATGCTTCGCAGCACAGGCAAAGGTCCGTGACCGTCTGCAATCGACCAATTTTCACGGGTCCAGAAAGACCGGGGGACGACGCCCGCGCCAGCCAGGGCACGAAGACGAGATCGTTACCGGCGCGGAAGTGATATTTCTGACCGTCGATCGTCAGCACGTCCTCGCGCACGGCGCGGTATACCGGCGGGTGTGGGCTCAGGTAGCCGAAAGTGCCCTTGGGCCAAAGCACGCCGGTGTGCACCAGGCGGAGGATCTCACGCGCAAGCGCCAGCTCTTCAGCGGCCCAGCAGTGATTACGCATGACGTGGGCCTGAATGTCGTGCTTCAGCTGGCCCAGCCGTTTCCGTTTCGCGTAAAGGTGCCGGGCGACCGGGTCGGTAAACAGCCAGAGATTGTTCCGTCTCAGCTCGCAATTCACGCTCGGGGCGTCACTGGGCAAGCGAAGCTGGTCGCTGAGTTGGGACCTGAGGACGTCGTACATCCTGAACGCCTCGTCTTCTGACCACTGTCACTGGTAATAATGGACGGGCCCGAACACAAACTGCGTTCGGGCCCGTCCGGTCGAGGCCCTGACGTCGCCGACGATGCTCTACAGTGAAGCCGTTTTTTGGGAGAGACCCTACCAGGGTAGGGTAGCGGCGAAAGTTCGGCTCGCCCTGGCCTTCGGTCCGGCTTAGGCAGCCACTCCACCCACGCCGCCAGACCTATGCCGCGTGAATGTTGTCGATGGTTCCGCGTAAAGGGAAGGGCATCGTCGAGGCTGCAATGGCTACACTTTCACGGTACTGCAACTCCTGCCGGCACACAAGCGCCATTTGGCGCGTACAAGGTGTAGCTCATTGAACGCTAATGTGGCGTCCTTGTGACGGGCGCACACTACATTCGCCGGCGCACGTCCCTCATTGCATCAGACCAATTGCCGCACAACATGGCGCCTGGGTTATCCACGGCCTCATCGCGTTCCATGCGGCATTGAAAGACCAGGTCGTCGCCCACGCCGAAGCAATAGATTCTCCCGGCCACCGAGAGCACGCCCTCGCGCTGGGCGCGGTAGATCGTGGGGTGCGGGCTGCGGAACCAGTAGGTGCCCTTGTCGGCGATGGCGCCTTCGCGCAGCAACTGGCGGATCTCAGACTTGTACTCCAGCTCCTCGGGCTGCCAGGGGCCGCCGCGCATGACCTCGTAGTGGATGTCGCGTTCGAGGCGCTTCAATCGACCCTGGCGGGTGTACTCATCGCGAGCGTCCGGGTCGGTGAATGCCCAGACGTCGTTCGGGTCAGGGTCGGGGCCGTCAGGGGTGGTGTCAGTACGCGAAACATATTGGGGATGCCGAACAGTGCTTTGAGCAGATCGGACATCGGTCAGACCTCCATACCTTTCATCCGGCCCATCATCGCGTCGGCCATCTCGCCGCACAGGCGCTGCACGCGCTCGGAGGCGAAATCGCCGATGAGGATGGGATCGTCGAGTTCGAAGCGGTCGCGCGTCATCGGGCAGGCCCAGACGAGCTCCTACCCTTTGCGAAAGGGGAAGCGGTGTCCGCCGAGGGTCAGTTCGCCCTCCTGCCGGGCGCGATAGATGGGCGGGAAAGGGGAGAGCGCCCAGAAGGAAGCCAGCTTGCGGATGATGCCGTCGCGTTCCAGCCGGTCGAGTTCGTGTTTGCATTCGCGGTCGCGGTCGCTCCACGTCCCGCCGCGCAGCACTTCGTAGCGGATGTCGTGCTCGAGTTTGTCCAGCGTGCCGTTGTACTCAAAGCGCGCGCGGGCCACGGGGTCGGTGAACAGCCAGAGATCGTCCACCTCGGTCGGGCCGGGCATGAACTGCGCGCCGCAGTACGGGCAGGTGATGGGCTTGCCGTACGTCCCGTCCCACTCCAGCGGCGCGCCGCAGTTGGGACAGTTGAGTTTCGTCAGGCTGATGGGCATAGCCGATCCAATCGCTTACCATGGTAAGCCGCACAGCCTGATAGCGTTAGCGCCGTTTAGCCGGTTTTCAAACAGGCACAATGGCGTGTTGATCTACCCGCCGCTGTTGCAGGCGACCGGGCCGCGTCGAGCACGCGGAATGGCGTATTGACGAGTTCGCGGCAAGCCGTTAATTTAGGCACAACTAAATGATAAATTTGATTATCGGAAATAAAATGCCGAACTCATCACAGAAAACCGCCCTGGTCTCCAGCAGCATCGTCGCTGATCGAGCAGCGCCAGGGGAATGGTCATTGGGGTCCCTCGCTCGGGTGCCGCGCTTGATCCCCGGCTGGACCGACTTGGCTGGCGCCATTCGGCGCGAGGGGGCGGGCCGGACCCTGCGCCGCATTCTAGCATTTCTGGGCCGGCCTTTATTGTCAGCGTGGGTTACATGGATCCCGGCAACTGGGCTACGGATTTGGAGGGCGGCGCACGCTTCAGCTACAGCCTGCTCTGGGTGCTCCTGCTGAGCAATCTGGTGGCGATCCTGTTGCAGAGCCTCTCGGCGAAATTGGGTATCGCCACCGGCAAAGACCTGGCCCAACTCTGCCGCGAGCGCTTCCCTCAACCAGTGGCGATTTTCCTGTGGCTCACGGCGGAAATCGCCATGATGGCCACCGACCTGGCTGAGTTCCTGGGATCGGCGATTGGCTTGAGCCTGCTCTTCAAACTGCCCCTGCTCACCGCCACGCTGATCACCGGCCTGGACGTATTTCTGATCCTGGGGCTCCAGCGCTATGGCTTTCGCAAGGTGGAATACGCCATCCTCAGCCTGATTGCGGTCGTGAGCGTGGCTCATGTGATAGAAATCTGGTTGTCCCGGCCGGAGTGGGGAGCGCTGGCTTACAGCACCGTGGTGCCGCGCCTCAACTCGGACAGCATTTACGTGGCCATCGGCATGCTGGGGGCCACGGTGATGCCCCATAACCTCTATCTGCATTCGCGTTTGATCCACTCACGTGTGCAGCCGGAAGACCCGCCCGCACGTAAGCGGAATGTTTTCCGATTGGCCGTGCTCGATTCGGCCATCGCGCCCAACGGCGCTTTCTTCGTCAACGGGGCGATCCTGGTGATGGCCGCGGCGGTCTTCTATCGCAACGGCTTGCAGGTGACTTCCCTCGAGCAGGCGTACCAGACGCTCGTGCCCTTGCTGGGCACGATGGCCGGATTTGCCTTTGCGATTGCGTTGCTGGCCTCTGGCATCGCCTCCTCGACAACGGCTACCCTGGCTGGTCAGGTCGTGATGGAAGGTTTCCTGCATGTGCAGGTGAGGCCTTGGCTGCGCCGCTTGATCTATCGGCTGCTGGTCATGATCCCGGCGGTGCTGGGCCGTAGCCTTCCGGCTAGACCCGCTCAACATCCTCGTGCTCAGCCAGGCCAGCCTGAGTTTTCAATTACCTTTTGCGACTGTCCCGTTGTTGATATTCACCGCCGACCGCCGATTGATGGGCGGCTTTGTCAACAGCCGCAAAACCACGGCGCTTGCCATTGTCGTCATTGGCCTGATCCTGCTTCTCAATGGCCTGCTGATCTTTCGGCTGTTGGGCGGGCAGTTCTGATTGCTGCCGCACGTGCTGCATTGGAACAGGACGCCCTTGATCAGTTTCTCTAGGTCGATGACGAGCCGTTCACCGGGGCGTGGCGGGGTGAGGGGCATGAACGGGAAACGAATACGGCGCAGGTGAGTCATCGCGATACCTGGGTTGGGGAGTTCTCATTCAGATAGGTCATCACGTTTTCCTCACCGGCCCAGCACGCTGCCCAGCACCGGAATGAGTCCGCCTCCGGCCAGGGTCGCGAGTACTACGCGGAGATTAAAGCGCCGATGGGCCTCCGGCAGCAGGTCGCTCGCGCCGACGTACAGGAACACGCCCGCCGTGAAGCCGATCAGCGGCTCGAAGACCGAGGGCGGGATCAGGCCGGAGAGCAGCACGCCCAACGGTGCAAAGCCGGCGTCCACCAGCAGGGCTGCCCAAACACGAGGGCGGCTGTAGCCTGCCTCCTGCATGATGACGGTCGTCGTCAGCCCGCGCGGCAACTCGTGCGCCAATACTGCCAGAGCGATCAGCAGGCCCAGTGAGGGGGCGACCCCGAAGCCCACTGCAATCGCCAACCCGTCTATCAGGCTTTCGGTGGCGATGCCGATCAGCGCCGGCCAGCCCATCGCGTGCGTTTCACATTCGGCCTCGCCGCAGGCGTGGATCATTACGAGTTTCTCGAGCAGGTAGATCGCGAAAAAACCGAGCATGAGCGCCACGGCGTTGTGAGCCTTCATCTCCGGGATCAGGTCAAACAGCGCGATGGCGACCATCGCCCCGCCCGCGAAGGCGACCATGTAACGCTGTTCGACGAGCCGCAGGCGGGTATACATGGGGAGCGCGCCGCCGGCCAGTGTGGCCGCCGACGTGATGAGTGCATACAGCAGAGGAATCATCGCCTCAACCAAATGAACAGCGCGAGCCCGGCTATGCCGGACTCGCCAGAGATGGGTTATGCAATTGTCGCGGAGCTGTTCAGTGATGCTCGCCAGCCGGCGTCATCGTCGGCGCTGCCTTGGCCGCCTCGCGGCTGGCGAAGAAGTTGTAGATCAGGACGAGCCCGACAGCCGTCAGGAACCCGCCGATGAAACTCTCCACCAGGCCGAGGAAGAAAGCACCCCAACTGATGAAGGTGAAGCCAGGCAGCACCAGCTCCCAGGCTTTCTGCATCACCCACCAGTTCGGGAACAGCACGCCGAGCAGCATATCGAGCGTGAAGACGACGGCGGCGAAGATCGCCAGCGTCCAGGCCACGGGCCAGAAGGATAGGAGTCTCATAACCAATCTCCTTTCGATTGGCGCCGGGCGCCGCGTGGAAGACTGCATGCCCGGCGCGCAGTTAACCGCTGTGGCCGGCCGGAGCGTCAGGCGCTGACCGCCAGCTTCGCGCACCGCTCGCACAGGATGTGCATCGCGGTTGTGCTCGCCCAGCCGGAAGTGCGCTGCACCATCGGCACTTCGCGCTCATGCACATGGTCCAGGCACAGGGCCATTCCGCATACCGCACACACGGCGACCGCCTCGGTAGTCTTGTCTTCTTTGGCGCATGTATAGCAATTCATGTTCCTCACCTCCTTTCACAGCTGATAAAACGCGACGACTTCAAGTTCGGCAAACGCACGCAGCCGGCGGTCGAGCAGGTGCCGGCGGCGGCAGTCCACGGTCACCAGCACCCGGCGGCCGGGGTCGCGCCGCACAGCGGCCAGGACGTTTTGCAGAATCTGGTCGTTGGCCGTTGCCCACGCCCGTTGGGCCTCCGGCCCGCAGGCCCAGGCGATCCAGCCGCACATCCGGGTGCAGAGCCTGCCGAACGCCCCGGAGTTGATGGCCTCGGGAGTGCCGGCCAGCCGCTGCATCAGCCGCAATTGCCAGTTGAGCAGGCCGACGAGGGCCGAGCGGAGAGCGCGCCAACGCCCGCCGCGCCGAGCGACGAATGCCTCGGCCTCGCCACCGGCCACCGGGACGAGCACGATGTCGCTGCGCTTGCAGACCGGGATGAGGGCCTCGCGGTACTCCACCGGCATCCGGGCCAGGTCGCTCGTCTCCCAGTGGTCACGCCCGATCTCAGCGCACAGCAAGTCCGGCTGGATCCGCCTGACCAACCGGGCCAGCATTCGCAGGTCATAGGCGATGGATTGCTGGTGCAGATCGGACAACGTCCCCAACACGGCTACCCGGCTCCTGGTCATTGCAAGTCTCATGAGGCTCGCGCCGGGCAGCCGCTCGGCTGGTACCCCGTCAGGACGTGATTGAGAGGGCAAGCCGGCCAGCCCGCCAACGGCGCGCCAGGCGGGCAAGCTCATCCGCTTCACCGGGACGGGGCGCTAGTGGTGCGAGGATATTTCCGATGGCGCCTGAGAGGCCCAGAGGCTGGCCAGCACGAGGGCGGCACCCATGAATAGCCCCGCCCACAAAGCCTGCACATGCCTGGCGTAGCCGAACACGAACGGCGCGATGAATGCCGCCAGCCCGGCCAGACCGAGCGCCCAGTACTCCCGGCGCTTGTCCAGCGCCTTCGAGACCAGGCCAATGCTGGACACGGCTAAGGCGATGACGCCGAGCACGAGGCTCGTCCACAGCGCGATGCCGTGCTCGGCGAAGCCCATTAGGAAGGGCGCCAGGACGAGCGCCAGGCCCAGAATACCTGTGATCCAAAACACAGCGGCCTCCTTTCCATGAACCCATCCGCTTCCAGAAAACCACAGGCGCCTGTGAGGAAAGGATATGCACGTCCGGAACCTGTCCGGCAGGTCAGAGGTCACTTTCGATCACAAGGTATCATCTGGGCCGGACGGCGACAAGCGCCGAGCGGCGTGAGCCGTCTCAGTAGAACTACGCAATTCGTCTGGGCCGCCGGCGGCTTCCTGCGCAAACCACCCGGCGCGGAGGGCGACCAGGGCAGCGGCCGTGCGCGAATGCACGCCCAGCTTGTAATACAGGTGGGTCAGGTGCGATTGGACCGTCCGGACGCTGAGGTATAGCTGCTGGGCGATGTCCTTGTCGCTGGCGCCCTGCGCCAGGCAGCGCAGCACGTCGCGCTCGCGGGCTGTCAGGGGAAGAGGCGGTGGGGGTGGGGCGTGCTCGGTCTTGGCCAGGTGGGCCACGATCGCGCGCAGCACGGCCGGGTGCAGGGTGAGCCGGCCCTGCGCAACCTGGCGGATCGCCCAGATCAATTCGTCCGGTCCGGTCATCAGCGGATACAGGCCCAATACACCCAGGTCCATCAACCGGCCGGCGGTTGAGGGCGAGAGGTCGGCGACGACGAGCAGCCTGGTCTGCGGCCAGTGCGCGCGCAGGTCGCGCACGGTCTCCGGTGCCTCGGCGCAGAGGACGACCACATCCGGCGGGGGTCGATCCCCAAAATCATGGCCCACCCCGATGCCCACCGCCAGGTCTTCCTCCTGGGCGAGGAGCGCGCGCAGGCCCTCACACAGCAGGGTCGGGCCGAGGATGAGCACCGAGAGGGCCATCGCGGGTCCGCCGGCCGCGGGCTAGCCGCAGCAGCCTCCGCCGCCACCCCCGCCGGCGTCGTCGGGCCAGCGCAAGCGCCGCCACCACGGCGGAGGCGGGCGATAGAAGTCAGCGTGCCACGTCCGGCAGAAGCGTTTCCCGTAGCGTTCCACACCCGCGCCGGGGATGAACTCACCGCAGACCGGACAGCGGTCTGCGCGTTGGATTTTCCGTAGCGATTTCAGCCTGGCGAGCATGGTCAGCCCTCCGTCCATGACGATGGGGCTACCCCTCTGTATCGTAGGGCGCGGGGGGGCGGACTTCAAGCGCCAAGCGGCGTGTTCGGGCACAGGCGAAATGGCGCGCGGCTGATTTCGAACAGGAGAGCGGCGGTTCGTCAGGCGCTGCTGTGAGGTTGGGCGAATACGAGGCGGAACACTTCGACAGCCTGGCGTCTGCCCTTCACCTGTGTTGGCCCCAGCGATTCGAGCAGTGCGCCGCCCACCCGCGCGCGGGTTGCCGCGCTGAGGAGAACCTGCCCGCCGAGGGCAATGCTCTGCAGGCGGTGCGCCGTGTTGACGGCATCGCCGATCGCCGTATAGTCCAGCCGTTTGCTGGAGCCGATGCTGCCGACGACGGCTTCGCCGGTGTTGATCCCGATGCCGAGGCCAAGGTCGGGCAGGCCCTTTTGGCGCCATTCCGCACAGAGACGTTTGAAGGCGAGTTGCATCTCTTTCGCGCAGGCGAGCGCCCGGTCGGCGTCGTCGGGGTGGTCGAGCGGTGCGCCGAAGATGGCCATCAATCCGTCGCCGAGAAATTTATCCACCGTGCCGTCATATTTGAACACCGCCTCCGTCATCGCCGCCAGGTAGTCGTTCAACAACGACACGACGCGCTCCGGGGGTAATTTTTCGGCGAAGGCCGTGAACCCGCGAATGTCGGCAAAGAGCACCGTGATCTCGCGCCGTTCACCGCCGACTTTCAGCCCGCCTTGAGCGAGGATCTGGCGCGCGACCTGATGAGAAACATATCGGCCGAGCAGGGCTTTGACGCGCGCTTCCTCCTGTTGATGGCGCTCCAGGTCCAGCCCCGCGCGGCGCACGATAAAACCCAGGGCGGCGAAGGTGAGCGCGAAGCCAATCGACAGGGTCAGCGTCACGGCCACCAGGCTGTCCCGGGCGAGGGCCTCCATCCCGGCCAGCGGCTCGTCCACGATCACGGTGTAGCTCTCGCCTTCGACCTGGATGGGCGCCGCGAAGTGGAGATAGGCCGCCGCCCCCGATCCGACGATGCGGCTGATCACCTGGCCGGAAGTATGCACCTCGGCAGCCTCGGCCGCATCCAGGCGTTGTCCCAGTGCTGCCGGGTCGCTCGAGCCGATGATCATACCGGAGCTGTCTGCCAGTTCCAGACGCAACAGGCCACTGTTCCTGGCTTCCTGTAATACCAACTGCTGAATGGGCGTGGCCGCCTCGGTCTCCGCGTCGAGCGCATGCGTGAGGGGCTCCAGCGTGCGCAGTTGATGGCCGATGTGGGTGGCCAGGCGCGCGACGCGCTCGCGGGCCGACTCAGTCAGGCGCCGAAGATAGTTATCGCGTTCTAACTGGGTGAGCACCGCACCCACAATGATGGTGACGATAGCCGCGGCGACGAAGCCTTGCGAGAAGAAGCGGGCCAGAAGCAGGCGATGTGGGCGGGTGAAGAGGCTGGGGGTGGTCATCGAGTTCCGCCAAACGCTAATTCGCGCCCGCGAAATGACGGACGCTCACCT
>Ga0101944_10000663_pt1:52500-94037 | contig 94037 bp, 74 predicted proteins | sample DewCreD2012metaG_FD_75245 | JGI IMG/M metagenome (GOLD analysis project Ga0101944, IMG submission 75245) | Hot spring sediment bacterial and archeal communities from British Columbia, Canada, to study Microbial Dark Matter (Phase II) - Dewar... ... | reverse complement strand
GCCGCTTTGGTCATTCGCTCATCGAGGCTTCAATGGATCTGGGGGCAAACGGTATTCAGACCTTTCGTTATGTGGTATTGCCACATCTGGCAACCGCCTTGCTGGCTGGAGGAATGCTGGCTTTTGCGCTGTCCTTCGATGAAGTTATTGTGACCACCTTTACTGCTGGTCAGCAGATGACCTTGCCGCCTTCCTTCGGGCAAAGCCGCTGAAACTGGCGAAAAAGCAACCGGAAGACGGAGAGGTCGTCTCGGGCGTCAGACCCTCTGTCTCCGCCGTGGTTGAAAGCGCATCCGTTGACCCGTCAAGTTTCGCGGCATTCGTTGGCGGGAGAAAGGCGGATGTCTCGTACGACCCGTCCACGCGGCTCCTGCGCTGCGCCCCGCGCGCCGACATCTCTCACTCCATCTGCGCGGTGACGGTGCGGTGCAGGGATACCGGCGGACAGACGTTGACCGCCGCGTGGCAGTTTCGCCGCGTTCCCGCGGGAGGGAAAAACAACGCTGGCTCTCACGACGCCGCATACGGAAACGACTGAATGCACGAAGGGAGGGGATATGCGGGTACTCATCCTTCAGGGAAGTCCGAGGAAGAAAGGGAACACCGAGACACTCTGCCACGCAATGGCAAAGACGCTGTCCGGCCAGATGGTCGAGGTTGAGACAGTCCGGCTTGCGGAAAAGAAGATTGGAGGATGCCTTGAATGTTTCGCCTGTCAGAAAACGCAGGATGCGCCGGGATGCGCGCAGAATGACGATATGAACGCTGTCTACGAGCGCATCCTCTCCGCAGACGCCGTCATCATTGCCACGCCGGTCTTCTGCTGGTGTATGTCTGCCCAGACGCGTCTCGCCCTCGACCGGTTCTACGCGTTCTGCAAGTTCAACTTCCCGAAAGAGGACGGCTCATACGCCTGCCTCATCGAGGGCAAGCGATTCGGGCTGGTCGTCACCGCAGGGGGCGGGCCGTACGACGGCGCGGAACTGTGCGTGGCATCCTACCGCGCGCTCGCAGAGTTTATGCGCCTTGACAACAGGGGAGAGTTTGTTGCGGCGCCAGCAGGCACGCCAGAACAACTGCGGGCAGACAGGAACCTGTTGACGCGCGCGGAGGAGTTCGCGCAGAATCTGCTCAGGCAGTCGTAGCGGCCGCATCGCCGGCCGCCGGCAGTGCGCCGGCGACCGGCTCATATGCCGCGTGCTCAATACGGGTCGTTGGCAGGGTCCCAGATCTTCTTCAGAAGGTGGGCAACCATCTTGGGATGCCTGTCCCTCGTAAAGACACCCTTGTGATTGTAGATGATGCGGGAGAGGGACTGCGCCACATCGAAGTCCGCAAAGACCCAGATGTGTTCTCCGATGATGTAGGGCTGCTTCCGGAACCACGCGATGGTCTTCTCCACCAGTTCGCAGTGGTACTCCTCCGTGTACAGCTTCGGCGGCAGAGTGTGAAGGCCCGGGATGCACTCCGCCCCGAACTCTCCGATGAGGATGGGCAGTTTGAACTTCTTCCAGTAGCCCTCCACCTGCGCCTTCAGCCGGGTTTCAAGCGTCTCAATCTGTCCCGCGCCGCCGTACCAGCAGGCGTAGATGTTGAAGATGACGAAGTCGAAAAGGTCCGCAATCTTGTCGTCTTCGGGCCGCAGGGTCAGCGCCTTGGAGATCGGGCGATCTTTTTCCAGTTTCCGGAACTCACCCACCACTTTCTTGAAGTATGGACGCGAACCCGGCTCGCCCTTCTCGTTCTCGTCACCCAAACTCCACATCACCACGCTTGGATGGTTCTTGTCTCTCTGGTACATCTCCGCGTTCTGCCTGATATGGTTTGCGAGCGTCTTTTCCGTCGCTGCCCTGATGGAAAGGGTCACGGACGGTGACTCCACGCAGACAAGGAAGCCCTGCCGGTCAGCCATAAACAACTGCTCCTCGGAGTAGGGATAGTGAGAGGTGCGGAAGGAGTTTGCGTTGATCCACTTCATCAGGTTGTAGTCCCGCACCATCACCGGCAGAATCTGGCCTTTGCCAACAACATGAAAGTCCTCGTGCCTGCCGAAGCCCTTGAAGTAGACCGGCTTTCCGTTGAGCAGGAATCTGGTGCCCTGAAGCTTCACCGTGCGCACGCCGATGGGAAGGGTGTACTCATCCCGCAGGGCTCCCGCCTTATCCTTCACCCGGATGGTAAGGTCGTAGAGATTCGGCTCACGGTGAGACCAGAACTTGCAGTTCTTGATGACGAGGGTACCGATGACCTTGCCGGACGAGGGCTTCTGCTCCTCGCAGGCGCCGCCTGCGGAGACCTCGACCGACGCCGCCTCATTCCCCACAACGGCGACCTCGTATCTCACGATGCCGTCTTTCCCCGAGATGTCGGTTCTGACAGTGATATCGTCAACATAGGTGAAGTCGGACGCGTACAGGTAGACGGGCCTGTGAATACCTCCGAAGGGGAAAAAGTCAAAGGGAACCCTGGGGACGTTGGTTTCGTGCCATCCCGCGTACCCGCCGATGCCCATTGGCAGGTTTCCCTGCGGGATGGTCTCCGCGTCAAGGATGCAGTCCACATACACGACAAGGGTGTTTGCCTCGCCGAACTTCACCGCATCGGTGACCGGAAACTCAAACGGCGAGTAGCCGCCTTCGTGCTCGCCCAGATAGACACCGTTGACCCACACCTTCGCCCGGTAGGTTGCCGATGAGAATCTCAGACGGACCAGTTTCCCCTTCCACTCAGCGGGCACGACGAACTGCCGGGTGTACCAGACCGGCCCCATAAAGTTGCGGTGTTCCCGGTCGGTGAACTGGTCGTTCCAACTGGCAGGCACCGCAATCTCCTCATCTGCGGGAACCCGCTTCCCCCAGTTCTTGTTCAGCCCCTCGTTCTTGAAGTCAAACTTCGCCCGCCACATCCCTGACAGGTCGTACACAGTCCTGGTCTTCGTTGAAAACGGAAACAGTACTGACATCGCATCCTCCCTGTGGGTTAGAACTCGACAACGCTGCCGTCTTCGTAGACAATGTGCCACATCCCCTGCGGGTCTCTCCTTGCGCAGGGTATCCTTCCGCAGACCTGCGTGCCCCGCACCCGCAGGAAGAGGTCCGTGCAGGTGCCGACCTGAATCCATGCCTCCTCTCCGTCGTGAAATGCGAGATGCACCAGGTCGCCGTCCACCTCGCAGGACTTCACGAGTCTGTTCAGTTCGTCCGGCGAAGAACCCTTGAGGTTTGCCACGACGAGGGAGACAAAGACCCTGCCGTCGATGGAGTCGCCCCTGTACCGCAGCGCAGGTACCACGGAGAACCGGTGCATCATATTGTTGCCCTCAGGATTCCCCTGGAATCCCTTTGCCGGAATCTGGCCGTTGAAACCGTACACGTTCTTGATGAAACTGACCTTCGCGCCGACCCGGCAGTACTCCCAGCCCTTACCTGACTTGATGACAGGCGTGCCCGAGTCGTAGCCGAGCGCCATCCCGCCGTCGAACAACTGGAAGTTTCGGTGTGCCACCACCTTGTGAATCCGCAGGTGGTAGTCGTCCTTCACGAAGGTGGTCGTGTAGATTCTGGTTGACGGGTCGCGCTCGCCTGACGGCAGAAGAAACGGCATCTGGTACGAGGCGGTGAAGTGGTCCTGCGTGAGGATGTGATTCGGGTACATCCGGTGGATGAACTGCTTCCCGTCCTCCGAGGCGCAGACCCCGCCGTCGTAGTTGAAGGTGTCGTTGATGAACGTGACATCAAACCCAAAGTGCGACGAGAACGAAAGGTTCGAGTACTTCTTCTTCGCCCAGTCCCTGCTCTTGTTCAGGTAGAGCATGACATGGCCGGTCTCCCTGTCTCCCTGGACAATAATGCCCGCGCCGGGAATGGGAACGATGTAACTGTGCTTCTCCACCTCGCTCGGCTCCTCCCTGCTCGTCCAGAACGGATGGTCCGGAGGCAGAAGGAGCGTCCACCACGCCTTGGCTCCCCAGTAGGGGGACTGGGAACTGGAGTAGGCCTCCGGCAGAGGCAGATACTCGCCGTGGAAACCGAGCGGCATATGGTGGTCTGCGATTGCGCCGTGTTCGACAAAGTACTTCAGGTTGCCGCTGCAGATTCTCCGCGACTGACCGGGAGCGATGGGAGAGACGCCGAACATCTCTGCAATCGGGAAGATTGAGACGGCCGCCATCCGGTAGGTGAGCGACCTGCCGAACGGCACATGGACGCCGTTTGCGGCGAAGAAGTACTTCAGGGTGTCGATGAACTCCCGCGTCCGCTGGCGGATGGCGGGAATGAGGTCAAGGCGGCTGGTTGCGTCCATCATCATCCAGAGGTAGAAATACGGATGGATGGTCCACGCGTTGTAGTACTCGTAGCAGGGACCTTCGCCGTCGCTGTACCAGCCGTTGCCCGAGTAGAACTTCACCATATAGTCCAGGTAGGCGCTTATCTCAAAACTGCTGTACTCTCTGCCAAGCGCCTTGAGCCCTGCGTTGACGAGCACCTTGAACAGGGCCCAGTTGCCCTTGTACGGTTCCTTTCCGATGATGCCCTGAAGCCACGAGGCAACCTGGTCCTGCTCACCCTTGCTCATCCTGTCCCAGATGTGCCGCCGGGAGATGAAGAGGAAAAACGCGAGCGCTGCGGATTCCACGATTGTCTGATGCCTGGTGCGGATATCTCCCCAGTAGTCGTCCCCCGCCTTCGGGTCGGTGCCGACAAGGATGCCTTCCTTGATGTGGGCGGCGAGGTCCACCTTCTTCCCGCCGATGGTCGCGACCGCGCTGTTCCGGTGCAACAGGTAGGGACCCACCATCCACAGCATGCGGGTGAACCCCTCCATCCCATCGGTGCGCCTGTCGTAGAAACTGCCCTTGTTGCGGGGGTAGAAGATCATCGACTTTGCGGGCGTGGAGTACTTCAGGCAACCGACCATCAGGTCAAGGAAAACCTCCTCCCAGTGGTCCCGCGTCCAGCCCGTGTACGGCGACAACTCTCGATTCTCAGGCGTCTTCAGTTTCATCCGTCCTCCTTATCTCCGAATGGCAGGTTCCCTGCGCTTTTTCCCCTGCTGGTTGCCTTCCGCGATAATCTCATCGATGTTGCCGCGTTTCATGTACTCGATGAGTTCGTGGAAGGTGATGCAGCGGGTTTCAGGGAACCTTCTCCGTTGCGTCACCAGGACCTCTGTCAGGAAACCTTCAAGAATCGCCTTCTCGTTCCGGTGGCTCCAGTAGTAGTTGCCAAGTCCCCATTCGTGGAACGCGTTGATAATGAACGGCGGCCTGTTGGGCAAATTGTACCGGTACTCGAAGTTCGCCACAAGCATCCGGATACCGTCTTCCACCGGCATATCGAACTTGCCTGAGTAGTCGCTGAAAAACCCCTTCGTGATCGGCGTGTGAACCGGAGGGGCGTTCGCGTCAACCAGACCGATGTCTATCGCCCATTCGTCTCCAAGTTTGCACGGCCACATCTGGATGTCAGGATGCGCGAAGGCGGTGTCGTACCGCGCGGTTACGTTGTTCACGTTGTACTCAAACTTCTGCCTCTTCATCAGCCGTCTGGTGAACTTCGGGTCGCGGAACCCCGCCTTGCCGCCACCGCCCGACTTCTGGCTGTATACATACCACACGCCGGGAATGTTCTCCCTGAACCAGTCGCGGCATCCCTCAATTTCCCGCACCTGTCCTTCGTAGTCAAGCGCAAACCAGTTGACTCCGCCCGGGTTGTGGTTCAGGGTGTGGTTGGCGAACTCGCACCCGAGGTCGTACATCCGCTTGTAGAGCAGTTTCACCTTCTCAAGGTCAGCGGAACGCGACGGCGCCGGAGAGGTGTACATCACAAAGACAACCCTCGCATTCTTCCTGCGCAGGTTCTCGATTATCTCGAGCATCGCCTCCACGCCAGGCAGCGACTTGCAGTCATCGAAGGCGATGCAGATGAACTGCGGAGGCCTCTTCCCGTGCGGTGGCGTCATCAGACGGGGGTATCCGTGCGCGTAGAAGATGGCATCCTTCCTGCATACCGTTCCCGAGGGAAGTGTTGCTTCAACCGAGAGGGCGTTCGCGTACTTCCTCCATCCCTTTTCTGCGGGCACCGAGACGCGGTATGAATCCCCTTCAAGGGACAGAGGGTGCCTGTGTCCCGCAATGACCGCCGTCACATCTGCGTCGCGCACCATCTCTCCCCGCGCGGTGCGCACGCAGGCGGAGATGTCAAGGAATCCGTTGCGCACCTGAAAAATCTCGCAGGGCAGTTCGACATAGTCGGCAAGACCGGCAGGAGACCCCTTCCTGGCGCTGGCGAAGAAAGGTGGCTCGCTGCTCGCCGTCACGCCAAGGAGCACATAGGTGCCGTACCAGTCGCGCCGTCTGACGGAAAGACCCGCAAGCCGTTTCTCCGGATGCGGATTGACCAGTTCTGCCACATACACGCTCTTCTGATACTCGTTCGCCGAAAGGTACCCTGTCCAGCCGATAATGCAGTTTGAAAACTCTTTCGGGAAGAGCCAGTCCCCGACATCTTCTCCGACGGTCACCTCGCGCTCGGCAGAAGAGCCGTCCTCGTAGCGGAAGGTGTAGACGACCGGCGTTCTGCCCATCTCCCCGCGCTCCATCGTGTGGAGAAGATAGACCGCAGCCCACTGACCGGACACAGGGATAGTCCGTTCCTCTCTGTCCTCCGGCGCAAGAACAAGCATCCCGTACTCCGCGTCTGCTGGTGGCAGAACAAACGGCACGCGGGCAAACACCTGTCTGCCGGTCGGAAGCCCGTCAAGCCCTTTGGCGGGAACAGAAAACCCTCCCCATCCTGACCTCCGCCGCACGAGCGGCGTCGCCAGAGAACGGTTCGCGACCTCTTTCAAACAGATGCTCGTGGCGCTCACGGCAAACTCCTTCGTTTATGCGCGGGGAGCCCTCATCCTGCGAGCAAGGGCCCGCTCAAAAGGGTCCTGCGACTTCGTCGCGTCCCTGAGAGCTGCCGCAGCGATGTTCCTGAGCGCTTCCAGCGCGCGCAGCCGAATTTCAGGGTCGTCCTTCGCGACAAGATGGCTTGGGTCCACCGGGAAATCGTCAATCCTGTCCGTGAAGATTGTTGCCAGCGCGGGGACTGCCCGCGCATCTCCGATTGCTCCAAGCGCACAGATCGCTTTCAGTTTTATCGTGTAGAAACCGTTGCGGAAAGGACCTTCAATAATCGCGGGAACCGCCGACCGCTCCTTCAACGCCGCAAGAGCGCGCACACCGAGTTCCTGCATGTAGTCAGACCCCTTCAGGCACTGGACAAGCACCGGCACGCCTGTCCTGTCTCCCGCCTGAGCCAGAAGCCGCGCCGCCTCCACGACATCCATCGAAAAGCCGCCTCCCTGCGTTCTGTTCCTGATACCATCCGCCACCAGTCCTCGCAGGACGGCACGCACGTCCTTTCTGTTCAGCCGTTTCTCAACAAGCCGCAGAATCACATCGCGCGTGCTTTCCGGAATCCTTTCCCACGACTCCCTGTCTTTCACCATCTTCACGATGTGCGAAGTTGCTTTGTCAGGCGCCAGGTCGGCAAGCGCTTTCAGCGCAGTGTGCATCACGCTCAGCGATGAATCGTTCAGCGCACGCACAAACGCCCTGACATGCGTCCGCGAACCGACCTCCGCAAGCGCCAGAGCGGCATTGAACCGGGTCATCGGGTCAGGGTCGTTCAGCATCGCGCCGGCGATGCGGTCCGCCACCTTCTTCGCCTTGAGCCGCTGGAGCGCGTAGAGCGCGTGCTGCCTCACCTTCGGCTCCGCGTCGTCCAGTGCACTGACAAGGTCGGGAACAAGAGACGGGTCGTTGACGAACACCAGTTTGCCCACTGCCACAGCCCGCACCTCAGCGTCAGGGTCCTTCGCCGCCCGCAGGAACACCGCCGTCGCGGCAGGGTCGTCAAAACGGCCGAGGTCGTGGAGAACGCATATCTTCTCTTCCCTGTTCCCCGACGAGAGAACAGCCGCTGCCTTCCGCAGGAGTTTCTCGCATGCGCCGCTCATCGTCTTTCCCTTCCTGTCCTGACCGTTCTGCTCGGTTGGCTTCCTCACGGCAACGCAGTATAAGACGCCCGCAGGGAAAAATCAACGGGGGCTACCTTCCGGTCCTGCCCCCCTCATCCGCTATCTGCGGCAGGTCCCGCTTCCCGTCACCGTCAAAGTCGCCCCTCATATACGCCCGCATATCAACGGAGGAACCCGCATCCTGTCCGCCTGTTCCCATCCGCCTTGCGGGCGAATCCGGCGCAAGTCGCAGGTCCCACACGAACTCTCTCTTTTCTCCCCAGTTGACCACAACTTCCCACGGATACTTGTGCATCTTCTCAAGGGGCGGCTGGAACTCGACGTACTCCTCTGTCGCCGCGGAAACTGTCCGCACCACGCCGTCGAAGTTGACCTCGATGTGGTCGCCGATTTTGAAACTGTCTGTCAGCGGCCTTCCGCCGAGATAAAGCCGGTTCACGGTGTTCTTGTCGCGGACCTCGGGGTGCTGCCAGATGTCAATGTAGAAGACCGCCTTCCTCCCGAGGACAGGCGCGCTGACAAACTTCGGGTCTCCCCACTTCGAGCGTGTCTCCGCGTCCGGCGGCACGTCGCATACCGGACGCGTGCCTGACGGCGCCCAGAAGAAGTTCCGCTCAGCCGCGCACATCTCTTCCCCTGCCTTCCTCACCACCTTGTTGTCCCCGCCCGCAAGGATGATATTGTTGCGCACGACCGTTTTCTTGCCCGAGTAGGAAAGCGCCTGGTAGGCGGTGAAGGCAAAGGTGTTCTGCTCAACCGTCCAGTTGTGGGAGTTCTGGTGGCCGAGAATCATCCCGCTGTGGTGGGTGCCGCAGATGATATTGTTCCTGAAGACGCCGCCGTCGGTCTCCTCGAGCATGAACCCCTGTCCGTTGTTGAAGAATAGGTTGCCCTCGACGAGGAAGTTCGTCACCCCCCGGTACACCTGCAGCCCGTCAGGATGGTTGTCGTTCCAGTTGTTGTGCACGTAGTTGCGCAGGACTTTGCAGCCGTCGCTCTGCCACGCGACCACGATTCCGTCGGCGAAATTGCCGAAGACCTCGCACTCTTCCACGACGCAGTTTCGTGCGCGGGTCAGCGTGATACCGTTGCCGGAAGAGCCGGTCTGGACGCACCTTTTCACCACGCTGTCGGCGTGATTATTCAGGGAGATGCGCGTGCCGACAACGACGCAGTGTGAGATCTCAATGTGGCGGCCGTCGTCAGCGGAGATGCCCGTATGCCTGCCGTTGCCCGGGGTTCCCCTCACCTCGAATCCCTCGATGCGCAGATACCCGACGCCTGACCAGGTGATGCCCACCCGCGCGTCGTCAGGGCCCGCAATCACAACCCGCTCACCAGGCGCCGCCCGAACCACCACCGGCTTCCCCTCCTCCCCTCCAGAGGAGACCCTCACAAGTTCCGCATAGGTACCCGCCTTCACCGTCAGGGTGTCGCCCGGCTTCAGTTTCGCAACTCCCGCCGAGATTGTCTTCAGCGGCGCGTCAGGGGTGCCCTGACCCGTGTCGGACGACCGGGGATGATTCTGGTCAACGACATACTCGGCGGCGGAAAGTACACGCGCGCACGCAACCACCAGCGCCGCGAGGAGCACCGCCCGATTCAATCCCATAGTCGCCTCCTGTTCAGTTGCGCTTCGCCTCTGGCACATACTCAAAAGCACCCCTGTCCAGATACGGGACCTTCCCTTTCCCGGTGTTCGGCACATCAGGCACATCACACGGCACATTCCCGAAGGCATCCTTGCCGCGCTCCACATCCCCGTCGCCCGAATCGACTGCGGGGCTCTCCTTCGTAAGCCGGTAGTCAACGATGGTGTTGCGGTGCCCTTTCGGCCAGAGGTAGATGAGGACGCTCATCGGCGGCGTCGAGTCAAGGGGCGGGTCAATCGTGTACCAGTTGTCCTCAATCGCAACCACCTTTCTCAGTTGTCCTGTGCGGGGAGACCCGCTGCTGTTGACCACCTCAATCTCATCTCCAACCGCCACTTTCCCTTTCAGGCCGCTGCAGTAGAACTTTGTCGTGGTACACTGCGAACGGTAGTTCCAGTCCACCGTTGCAAAGAAGACGGGCGCGCTGGCGAACTTCGGGTCAACGCCGAGCAGGTCGTGCTCTCCTATCTTCGTGCCTTCACTCACCCACAGGTTGCTGTCAGCGTCAACGATGCACTCCCTGCGCAGCGTGCCCCGTCCAAAGATGTTGTTCTTCACCACCCCTGCCGTGCACTGGAAGAGGTTGACTGCTCCCGTGGGGAACGTGTTGTTGACCACGACGACCGTGTCGGTGTCGCAAATGGTGCAGATATGGGGAGTGTAGACGTCGTAGATCAGGTTCCCCTCCACCCGCCAGTTCTTCCGCCTTCTTTGCTCGGACGAGAAGACGCCGATTGCCTGAGGCACTCCGTGGATGATGTTGTTGCGGATGGTGATGTTGTCGCTCCAGTAGACGCACTGGTACCCGTCCACATGCCCGCCTGTCTCGGCAATGGCTTCTCCGGTGTTGGTGATATGGCAGCCCTCAATGAGCACCGGCCCCTCGCACAACTGGGTCCTGATGCCGTCCTCATACTGCCACAGACGGATGTCAAGGTTTCTGAAGACGACATTCTTGCTCTGCAGGGCAACGAAACCAAAGTAGATGTGGTGCGCCCTTGTGTCCCTCACCACAACGCTGTCAGAGTCGGTGATCTGGCACGCGGTTCCCGCCCACTGGGCGCGCGAGGCATCGTCGCATATCTCGCAGCCGGACACCTCGATGTCACGACATCCCGCTATCTCCACGAAAGGCGACAGCCGCCTGCCCGGCCGTGTCCCATCCCGCCAGGTAAAGGTGATGCCGGATATCCGCACTCCCTCGGCGTTCCTCAACGAGAGGCCGCCTGTGAACACCGGTCTTGCGGCGTCAGCTGCCTTCAGGACAGTCGGGGGGCTATACCTACCGGTGATCGCCACCGCAGGGTAGTCGGCGGAGGCAAGAAAGACGGTGTCACCTCCTTTCGCGAGGGCAAGCGCCCGGGAAATCGTCTTCAGCGGCCTGCCCTGCGACCCGGGATTTTCGTCAGACGCCGCCGTACTCAGCGGGTCAACGAAGTACGTGGCGGCCGACGCAGAACCCGCCGCCAGACACGCAACCGCACACACAAGCGCTGCAAGCCGCACTCGTCTCACAATGTCCTCCTTCCCGCGCACCGTTGAATCCAGGCAACACAGTCCGCAGTATGCTCAATCTCGCGCCTGCCCCAGTTCTCATTGAAGTAGAGGATGCCGTAGTCAGCCACCGCCCTCTCAGCGACCGGGCAGGCATCCTCGTACGAGACCTGCCTCGCTCCGGGAAGCGTCCACGGCAGGTGAGAGGAACCAAAGGTGTGTCTCTCGCGTATCCACGTCTGATGGGGAATCGGCGCCACATAGTGGGAACCGAAAGGGACACCCTTCGCCTGAAGACGCCGAATGACCTCCACCTTCGTCATCCCCAGACCTTTCCAGTCGCCCCGCAGCATCACGAACCACGGGTTCCAGGTCGCCTCCGGTATGACGCTCTGGAAGGAAAACGCACGGATGCCCCTTGTCCGGAACGCCCGCGCAAGTTCCCTGACAATCCACCTTCTCTTTTCCGCGTGCCGTGCCAGTTTTCTCAACTGAACTCTTCCCACCGCCGCGGTCAGTTCTGTCATCCGGTAGTTCAAGCCGAGGAAGATGTTCGTGGGGTCCGTGGAGTTGAAGGGCTTGCCTCTGTCAGCGAACCTCTTTGCGTTCCAGTAGAGTTCCTCGCTGTTGGTGATGACCACCCCTCCCTGCCCCGCGCTGGACATATGCTTGCTTGACATCAGGGAGAAGACACCGAGGTCCCCAAATGTGCCGACATACCTGCCGCGGTACTTCGCTCCGTGGCTCTGCGCACAGTCCTCTATGACCTTCAGGTGGTGCTTCCGCGCAATCTTCATCAGCGCATCCATCCGGCACGGCTGGCCGTTGAGGTGGACGACGATGAGAGCGCGGGTTCTCGGCGACACACACCGCTCTACGGACGCAGGGTCCATATTGAGGGTCTCGTACTCCACATCGGCAAACACAGGGATGCACATCTGGAAGAGGATGGGCGCCACGCTCCCCGGATCGGTGATGGCGGACGTGATGACCTCGCTGCCGGGTTCCAGACGCAAAGCGCCCAGCGCGGTATGAACCGCCGCGGTTCCCGAACTGACCGCCGTGGCGCGCTTCACCCCGAAGTACGCCGCAAACTCCTCTTCGTAGGCGTTCACCTCGTTGCCGCCGTACCTGTCAACAGCGTTGCTGTTCCTCGTCGCCCGGGCAAAGACCCTGAGGAGCGCCCGCTGTTCCGCGACTCCGTATATCTGCCTCCTGGGATACCTGAGCCGCCTCATCGTCGTGCTCCTTTCCGCCCGAAAATGATACACCCTTGCGCATTCTCCCGCAACCCGGCCGGATGTATAATACCGATGAACCGCGAAAGGAGGACCATCAGATGGACCGCGAAGAGTTCCTCAAACCGTCTGCCGCATACCGGGGAGTCGTGCTCTGGATGCTGAACGACAGATTGGAGAAGGACGAGATTGCGCGGCAGATTGAAGGCATCCATACCGCGGGATGGGGCACGGTCATCCCCCGCACCTTCAACGGGCTGCGCACGAGATACCTCAGCGACGAGTGGATGGAGATGACCCAGACCATCGTCGGTCTGTGTGCGCAGCGCGGGATGAAGGTCTGGCTGCAGGCAGGGTATATGCCGGGAGGCATTCCGGACCTTCCCGTCGAACACGCGCACCGCGGGCTGTTCGCGCGGTCAGGCGAGGAACGCAACGACGGAGACGAGGTCCTCGCGAAAGATGACCGGTACACCTATGTCCTGCGCACAGAGAAGAACGTCGTGGACCTGCTGAATCCGCAGGCGGTTGACGCCTATCTGGAGAAGGCGTATGTGAGCACATGGGAAGGGCGGTTCGGAAAGGAGTTCGGCAAGACGATAGAAGGCATCTGGGTGGACGAACCGCATTTCCGTCCGCCTCTTTTGCCGTGGTCGGCCGAACTGCCGGAGGTGTTCCGGAAACTGTGGGGGTACGACATCGCCAACCATCTGCCTGAACTGTTCCGTCCCACCGGCGACTACCGGAAGGTCCGTCATCACTACTGGCGGACGGTCTCGGCTCTGTTTGTCGCGCACTACTTCCGCAGGGTGCACCGCTGGTGCGGACAGCACAAGTTGAAGTTCAGCGGACACCTGATGGGCGAGGATACGCTCGCAGACCAGATTTCGTGGACGGGCGACGCAATGCCCTGCTATGCGGAGATGGATGTGCCCGGCATAGACCACCTGACGATGAGCCTGATCTGGCCATCCCGCAAGAAGTTCATCACCACCCCGAAGCAGTGCTCCAGCGCGGCGGAGCAGTTCGGGAGGGACGAGATTCTCTGCGAGATGTACGGGGTAAGTTCTTCTGGCATCACCTTCGCCGACCGCAGGGAGATTGCAAACTGGATGCTCCTGCACGGCGTCAACCAGCGGTGCTACCACGGCGCGTTCTACTCGCTCAGGGGCAGACGGAAACGCATCTATGTGCCAGCCCTCTCATACCAGCAGCCGTGGTGGAGTGACAACCGCCTGATTGCCGACCAGTTCAGCCGTCTGTGCTACGTCCTGCGGCAGGGACGAGCGGCTGCGGAACTTCTTGTCATCCACAATGTGGAGTCGGGTTTCTGCATCTACGACGCCCTGCGCAACCTGAAGCCGCACGACAGGGTGCACGAGCCGGAAGACATCGCCCGTCTCCACACGGAACTGACAAACCTGTGCGACAACCTTGAACAGATACAGCGCACCTACCACCTCGCCAGCGAGGCAACCCTCGCGTACCTCGGCAGGGTGACGCAGGACGGTCTTGCGGTCGGCAATCTCACCTACTGCGCAGTCATCCTGCCGGCAATGCTCACCATCAGAGGCACCACCCTCAACATCCTGCGAGCATTCAGAGAGTCGGGCGGAACTGTTCTGCTGGCAGGGAACCCTCCCGAACTCCTGGACGGGTCGCCTTCTCCCGAACTCCTCGAATCGCTTGCTCGGTATCCGCGCGTGGACAACAGTCCCCAGGCGCTCAAGAAAGTACTTGATGAAACCGTCCCTCCGCTGTTTTCCCTCGCCGCCGAAGGCAACGCCGATGCGGTGCGGCACATTCTTGTGCAGGCGCGCCGCACGGACGAAGGACTGGTGTGTTTCCTCGGCAATGTGAGCAGAACCACCCCGTTCGCAGGCACCCTGCGCATCCGCGGCAAAGGAAAGGTGGAACGATGGAACGCGTCCGACGGAACCGTCACGCTCCCGCCGCAGGAGCCGGAAGAGGAAGCAGTTGCCGTACAGGTTGACCTTGCTCCTCTTTCCACCGACCTTCTTCTCCTCAGGTTCAGCCAGCCGCCTGTCCGGGTTGCGCGCCTGCGGGAAAGGATCACGCGGGTCGTCGAGATTCCTTGTTCGTTCCGCCTGAAACGGGATATGCCCAACGCCCTCACCCTTGATGTGTGCAGGTGGCGGACGCCGCAGACCGACTGGAGCGAACAGACGCCCGTGATTGCGGTCCACGGGAAACTGACCGCGGAGAGGTACCGCGGGCCTGTGTCTCTCCGGTTCGCCTTCCGGGCCGCCTCCGTTCCCTCAAAGATCTGCGCGGTCATCGAGGATGCGGCGCAATACGAGATTGCGGTGAACGGCGCACGTGTCTGCGTCGGCGACCTGCCGTACTACATTGACCGCTCATTCCACCCTGTTGACATCACCCATCTTGTCCGCGAGGGTGAAAACAGCATCGAACTGACCGGCGAGTTCACGCCACTGCCTCCGGCGCGGTTTTCTCTCGCCAGTTTGTTCGAGACGCAGGAGGGAACTGAACTGGAGTCCATCTACCTCATCGGCGACTTCGCAGTGAAGGGGACCGTGGTGCCGGACCCGGGCGACCCGAAATGCGTCAGGTACCGTCCCGACTTTGTGCTCGATTCAGAAGAGGCATTCTGCGATGGAAACCTGACCTCGTCCGGCTATCCGTTCTACGCGGGACGCGCGACACTGTCAGCAGAGGTGACACTGCCGCCGGCAGGAGCCGGAGAGAAGGTGTTTCTCCAGATGCCTTCCCTTGACGCGGCGCTTGCGCGCGTCCGGGTAAACGGCAAGGAGGCATCCCCGATCCTCTGGGAGCCCCTTGAGACCGACATCACGCACGCCGCAGTTGCTGGGCTCAACACCGTTGAGATTGAACTTGTGGGGACCCTGCGCAACCTCCTGGGGCCGCACCATCGCCTGCCCGGCGAACCTGACAACTGCTGGTCAACCGCATTCAACTACACCCCTCCTGCGCAGCAGAGAGCCGAACATCCCGAGGAAGGGTTTGTGTGGACCGACGAGTACTCATTCCTCCACTTCGGCGTGAGAGGAACCATCAGGATCGTCTATCGCGCCTGCGAACGCGCGTGAGGCACAAAGGAGTTCAGGTAGTATCCCTGCGCCGGTCGACAATCTTGCGCTGGTACTCCTGAAGGGACCGCACGCCGAGCTCCGACTCCCTCATCGCCTTGATGGCAAGGCAGGTGGCTCGCGCACCGGGCATAGTGGTCACCAGGGGGACGCCCCTCGACACCGCAATCGCCCTGATGGAGGTGATATCGTGCCTCGGCTTCTTCCCCGACGGAGTATTGATGATGAGGGCAATCTCGTTGCTCTTCATCATATCCACCACATTCGGCCTGCCCTCGTGCACCTTGGGAACCACGGCGACCGAAAGGTTGCGCTCTCTGAGGTATGAGGCGGTGCCGGATGTGGCAAGGAGTTCAAACCCGAGTTCCGCCAGTTGCCTCGCAATCGGCACAAGCGCCTTCTTGTCTCTCTCTCGCACGCTCAAGAACACCTTCCCTCCCGTCGGCAACCGCTGTCCCGCCGCTATCTGGCTCTTCGCGTACGCCTTCTCGAACGTCTCGTCGATCCCCATCACCTCGCCGGTTGATTTCATCTCCGGGCCGAGAATCGTGTCCACGCCGGAAAACCTGGCAAACGGGAAGACCGACTCTTTGACCGCGTAGTGGCCGGGAACAACCTCTTTCGTGAATCTGAGGTCGTCAAGCGTCTTTCCGAGCATCAGTTTTGTTGCGTAGTTCGCAAGGGGTACGCCGATCGCCTTGCTCACGAACGGAACGGTGCGGGACGCGCGCGGGTTGACCTCAAGGACATAGAGCACCCCATCCTTCACCGCAAACTGGATGTTCATCAGGCCGCACACCTTCAGGGCGAGTCCGAGCGCCTCTGTCGCCGCCCGAATCTCCTCTATCGTCTTTTTCGGCAAGCTCGGGGGAGGTAGCACCATCGCGCTATCTCCCGAGTGGACGCCCGCCTCTTCAATGTGCTCCATAATCCCGCCGATGACAACAGTCTTCCCATCGCAGATGGCATCCACATCCACCTCAATCGCATCCTCGAGGAACTTGTCGATGAGCACAGGGTGCTCGGGGTTGACCTGCGCGGCTTTGCCCATAAACTCCGCGAGCATCTCGTCGTCATAGACGATCTCCATCGCCCTGCCGCCCAGCACATACGAGGGACGCACAAGCACCGGATACCCTATCCGCCGCGCTATCTTCATCGCGCCGTCAACCGACAACGCCGTTCCGTTCGGCGCCTGCCGCAGGCCCAGCGTCCTCAGGAGACGGGCGAACCGCTTGCGATCTTCAGCCCTGTCGATGCTGTCAGGGCTGGTCCCGAGAATCTTCACCCCTGCCTTCATCAGCGGGATGGCAAGGTTCAGCGGCGTCTGTCCGCCGAACTGCACGATGACGCCCTCGGGCCGCTCCCGTTCGTAGATGTTCAGCACATCTTCAAATGTGAGGGGCTCAAAGTAGAGCCGGTCAGATGTATCGTAGTCGGTGCTGACCGTTTCCGGGTTGCAGTTGACCATCACGCTCTCGTACCCTGACTCCCGCAGCGCGTACGAGGCGTGGACGCAGCAGTAGTCAAACTCTATCCCCTGTCCAATCCGGTTCGGCCCACCGCCGAGGATCATCACCTTCCGCCGGTCGGTCGCACGGCACTCGTCGGTGCGGTCGTAGGCGGAGTAGTAGTAGGGCTTCTCGACCTCAAACTCGCCCGCGCAGGTGTCCACCAGTTTGTACACCGGCTCAATCCCGTGCTCCTTGCGCATCCTCCTCACCTCCTCCTCCGTCTTCCCCGTGAGGAACGCAATCTGGCGGTCAGAAAACCCGCTCTCTTTCGCCCTGCGCAGCGTCTGCGGAGACAACGACGTGCGCACCCCGTCCTCTATCTCGCAGATCTCCTTCATCTGGTCAAGGAACCACGGGTCTATCGCGGAGAGCCGGGCAATCTCCTCCGTGGTCATTCCACTCCGGTAGGCGTGCCTCACGAAGAAGAGCCGCTCGGCATTCGGCTTGCGCAGTTTCTCCCGTATCTCCTCGTCGCCCGGGCTGGCGTCCTTGCCGTCCGCTCCAAGTCCGAACCTCCCTATCTCAAGACCGCGCAGCCCCTTCTGGAGCGACTCCCTGAAGTTCCTGCCGATGGACATCACCTCGCCCACCGACTTCATCGAGGTATTCAGCACCCAGTCCGCCGAAGGGAACTTCTCAAAGGTGAAGCGGGCTATCTTGAACACGCAGTAGTCAACGGTCGGTTCAAAGAACGCTGTCGTCCTGCCCGTAATCTCGTTTCTCACCTCGTCAAGGGTCAGCCCCACGGCGAGTTTCGTGGCAATGCGGGCGATGGGGAATCCTGTTGCCTTCGACGCAAGGGCGGAACTGCGCGAAAGACGCGGGTTGACCTCGATAATCACAATCTTGCCGTTTTCGGGATTGACGGCGAACTGGATGTTCGCGCCGCCGCCGGTCACGCCGATTGCCCTGATGACCCTCCGGCACATCTCCGTGAGGGTCTGGTACTCAGCGGCGGTGAGGGTCTGAGCAGGCGCAACCACAATGCTGTCGCCCGTGTGGACGCCCATCGGATCCACATTCTCCATCGACGTGACGATGATGGTCTGGTCAGCGTAGTCCCGCATCACCTCAAACTCGATCTCCTTCCAGCCGAGAACCGACTGCTCCACGAGCACCTCGCCGATCGGGCTCCAGTCAATGCCTCTGGCAAGGAATCTGCGCAGTTCGTCCATATTGTAGGCGATGGCTCCGCCGGTGCCGCCAAGGGTGTAGGCAGGCCTGAGAATGAGCGGGAAACCTATCTTCTCGGCGATTGCCACCCCGTCTTCCACAGAGTAGGCAAGACCGCTGGCGGGCACATCGATGCCAATGCTGAGCATCGTCTTCTTGAAGAGGTCCCGCGTCTCCGCCCGCGCAATGGCTTCCACATCCGCGCCGATGACCTCCACCCCGTACCGCTCGAGAATCCCCTCCCGCGCGAGGAATGTGGCAAGGTTCAGCCCCACCTGTCCTCCGAGCGTCGGCAGAAGAGCGTCGGGACGCTCCGTTGCGATAATCTTCTCAAGGAACGCAACGGTCAGCGGCTCAATGTAGGTGCTGTCAGCCATCCTCGGGTCTGTCATAATCGTCGCGGGATTGGAGTTGACAAGCACAACCTCGTACCCCTCCTCGCGCAGCGCCTTGCACGCCTGCGAACCGGAGTAGTCGAACTCGCACGCCTGCCCGATGATAATCGGACCGGACCCTATCATCAGCACTCTCTTGATGTCAGTTCGCCTGGGCATTGAGCATCCTCACAAACTCGTCATACACTGCGTCGCGAGGGTCGGGATAGTACTGCGTGCCAAGCACCCGGAGTTTTTCGTGCCGGAAGCCCTCCACGGTGCCGTCGGTGAGATTCGTGTGCGTTACCTCCACGCCTGGTGTGCGAAACTCAGGGGCGAGCGAGAACCTGTGCGCCTGCGAGGTGGAAAGACATCTGCCTGCGGCAAGATGCCGAACCGCCTGATTCAAGCCGAAGTGTCCGCACTTCATCTCCGAGAATCCTCCTCCCAGTGCGCAGGCGAGGATATGGCTACCAAGCCCGATGCCCCACAGCGGCAGATTCCCGAGGAGAGCCGCCGCGGTTGCGGCGAGTTCTGGAAGTTCATTTGGATTCTCAGGCCCGCTGGAGAATAGCGCTCCGTGAGGTCTCCTTGCGAGAATCTCTCCGGCAGGGGTGTTCCACGGCACAACGGTCAGAGCGCATCCGCGTTCGAGAAGCGGCGCAAGACAGTCGTTCCTGAGCCCGCAGTCAACAACGACCACCGACAGGCGCGCCTCTGCCCGCGGAGAAAAAACCTTCTCCTGCGCGCAACTTACCTCCGCGAGTTTCGGCTGGGACCGGACAATCTTCACGCGAAGAGCTGCCGCATCGGTCATGCCTGCCGCGACAACCGCTGCCTGCGCGCCGTGAACCCGCAGGTGCTTTGCCACGCCCTGCGTATCAACGCCGGAAAGCAGGACGATGCCGTTGTTGACCGCAAACTCCCGCAAGGACTCTTTCGCCTGCCAGTTGCTTGCGATACGGCTGAACTCCTTCGCGATCATCGCGTTGCACCACGATCTCTCAGACCGCATCCCTTCGTCTGTGATGCCGCAGTTGCCGATGTGCGGGTAGGTCATCACGGGAATAATGCCGCAGGACGCAGGGTCTGTCAGGAGTTCCTGATACCCCACCACGCCGGTGAAAAAGACAGCCGTGCCTGCCGCCTGTGCCTTTGCGCCAACGGAGATACCCTCCCACACGGTACCGTCTTCAAGCAGCAGTATCCCTGGTTCCATCTCTCTTCCGGCGTCTCTTGGGTGTGAAAAACGGACAGTCAGACGGCAACTATCTTACTGGAAAACGGCATTCCGGTCAAATCACTGTTGACACGCCGCTGCGGGCGTGCCATCCTTTCCTGTACAGAGAACCTTCGCACACAGGAGACACGATGGCGACGGTACGAGTCATTCCCTGCCTTGATATGAAAGACGGAAGGGTGGTCAAAGGGGTCAAGTTCGTTGACCTGAAGGACGCCGCTGACCCGGTTGAGGCGGCGGCTGCCTACTGCGAGGCGGGAGCCGACGAGATTGCCTTCCTTGACATCACCGCCACAGTGGAAAACAGGCGGACAATGTTTGATGTCCTCAAGAGGGTTGCGGCGGTAAGCACCGTGCCGCTCACCGTCGGCGGAGGCATCCGCTCGCTGGAAGACATCGAGACCGCGTGTGCCTGCGGCGCATCCGCCGTCTCAATCTCCAGCGCCGCGTTCAGGAACCCCGAACTTGTCAGGGAGGCGGCAAAGGCATTCGGATCAGAGAAGATTGTCGTGGCGATTGACGCTGACCTCAACAAGAACCTCCCTTCAGGCAGGGAACTTCTCATTGACGGAGGAAGGACCCCGACAGGTGCGGACGCGGTGGAGTTTGCGAAGAAGATGGCGGACTTCGGCGCGGGGCAGATTCTACCCACGAGTAAGACCGCAGACGGCACAAAGGACGGCTACGACCTTGTCCTGACAAGAGCGATTGCCGACGCCACAGGCGTTCCTGTCATCGCCAGCGGAGGCGCGGGAACACTCGAGCACTTCTCAGAGGCGGTGCGTGAAGGACACGCCAGCGCAGTCCTCGCGGCGAGCGTCTTTCACTTCGGCGTCTTCACCATCAGACAGGTGAAGGAACATCTGCGCCAGCGCGGCATTCAGGTGCGGCTGTGAACGCATCCGGCGCGCGCTCTGGACGGGCGTGGACCTGCGGAAGGTCTCCGGGATAGTCCTTTTCGTGAGTTCTGCACTCGGCATACTCTGTGCGTTTGCTCAGGAAACCGGACAGGGGCCCCGCTCAGCCGGCTTCTCTCGTTGCGTGGTGGCCTGCGGACGGCGATACAGTTGATGCCATCGGCGGGAATGACGCCGTTCTGCAGAACGGCACCGAGTTCGACACAGGCATTTCAGGCAAGGGGTTCAGGTTCGACGGCAAGGACGACTGCGTGGTGGTGAAGGACGCTTCTTGCCTGCAGGCAAACAGGGAACTCACCATCAGCCTCTCGGTGAAGTTCGACAGGGTCCCCAGCGAATCGGAATACGAACAATCAATGGCTCTTCTGGAAAAGAAGGACGACTACCTGCTGATGTGGCGGGCAGACCTTGACTGCCTCAACTTTACAAAAACTGATGCCAGAGATATGGGGTATCATCTTGGCGCGCTACTTCCCCTGCCGCGACTCAAGCCGGGCGTTTTCTAGCATATCGCGGTGCTCGCAATGGATAGCAGCCAGTTCTCCGACAAGATGACAACCTTCTGCGTCAACGGTGAGTTCCTCATCCGCCGGACGATTCCGAGCATAAATCCGGGATGCTCCCGCGCCCCGTGGTACCGGAATTCAACAGGCGAACTCAGGTTTGGCACGCGTGCGCCCGAACCTGATTTTCGCGGGCGTGATAGATGACATCCGTATCTACAACAGGGCGCTTGCGCCTGAGGAGGTAAGGCAGATATACGAGGCGAGGGGAACCGACCTTCACAAACCGCCCGCCTGCGCATCCCCACAAAAGACGCCTCAGCCGGACAACCCCTGACTGCTTTCAGCCCTTGTCCAGTAGATGTGAACCCTCCATCGCTCTCTCCCGTGGAGAGGTCTGCCCACAAGGTCAGGTCGTCCGTCTCCGTCGATGTCGCACAGCACGCCGTCGTGAATGCCTGTCCCCTCGTCAATCACGGACCGGCAGAATCTCCCTTGCCCATTGTTCAAGAAGGCGTAGATTCTTGGAGGTCGGATCCGGTACCCGCGCACATCGTCCGCGACCCCTATCTCGCCGATCACGATGTCCACAAGGCCGTTTCCCGTGAAGTCGGCGACACACAGGGTGTGCCCATCAAGAAGACCTTCCTCCAGGAGGTGCTCTTCCCAGGGGTCTTCAGTTCTCTTGCCCGGCTTGAACCATGCGGCTTTCCCTCCCTGCGTCTTGCCGCAGATGCACGGGTCGCCCTCCGAGAGGAGTATCTCGTTTTGCCCGTCTCCGTCAATGTCCGCAATGGCAACCTTTGTGGTCACATACCCGCGGCAGAACTGAAATCCCCTCCACGCGCCCTTCTCCTGCCTGAACCAGTGGGTGCCGCAGACAATCTCGTTCCTTCCGTCTCCGTCGACATCTCCCACGGCAATGCCCTCCTCCGGCTGCAACTTCAAAACCGTCCCGTCAGGGCCTGTTACTTCCTCCGCAAGCCCCTCAGCAACTATCCGCGCGTCGCTCCATGGGCTTTGGCGCGGGTTGTCGGGAATCCGCAGACACCAGACAGCCGTTCCTCCCTCTCGTCCCTGATTGGTCGCCACCAGCGCGCGGGAGCCGTCGTTGAAGGCATCTCCAATCACCGTATCGTGAAACTTCGGCCGTCCGGTTTTCAGGACAAGGCGCTTCTTCCACGAGATATTCTTGCCGGGGTTCTCCCACCACCATATCTCATCGCACCGCCAGTCGCCTGCCGCGATGACGTCGGACAACCCGCTTCCTGTCAGGTCAGCGACCGACCCGCCGCACTCCACCTGCACCGACGGGTCTATCAGATGCTCCTTCCACACCTCGCTTTCCCTGCCCGGTCCGGGATTCTCCAGCCAGACCATCCTGCCGTCTCTCGCGCCGACGACGATGTCCTTGCGGCTGTCTCCGTTGGCATCGCCGACCGCGAGGAAGGTGTTCATTGGATACCTGCCGAAGTCGTTCACTACCATCGCGACCGACCGCTTCACAAACCTGACCGCGCTCATACGCTCTTCGTACCATATGGACGGCGGCGGGTCAACTCTGACGCCGATGAGTTTCACGCCCGAAGGTGGTAAAATAGATTCGGACAGCAGGTGCGAAATCCCGGAGGGTTAGCCTAACCGGTAAGGCAGCGGCCTTGAAAGTCGCCGGCCCAGCGATGGGCCATGGGGGTTCGAATCCCTCACCCTCCGCCTTCGCTCGCAGAAGCGAGCTTCGGCGGACGCAGTCAGCAGGAAGCAGTGTTTCGCGCAGGCGGATTTCCAGCTGCGCGGGACAGCCGAGTATAATCTCTGCTGATGGGAAGGCACAAGAGCCGGGGGTTCGCCGGATTCAGGCAGGGAAAGAAAACCGGTCCGGGCAGGCGTGCGTTCCCGCTCACGCTCCTGCCGTTTCTGTATCTCCTGCTCGTGGCGCCTGCCCAGTTGCCGCGGGTCTCGCCGCTCTTCATCGATTCGGGATTCTACGGGTACATTGCGCAGGAACTGCTCAGGGGGAAGATTCTCTACAAAGAGGTCTTCGAGTTCAAGTTCCCGGCAATCTACTATCTCTACGAGTGGGCGTTCGCGCTCTTCTCCGACTCGCGGTGGACAGTGTACCTTATCGACCTTGCGCTGAACACCGCCGTCCTTGTTCTTTTCTATCTCCTGTTGAAACGGGAATCCCTTGAAAGGTTTTTCTGGGCGCTGGGCATTCTTCTCGTCACCTCGTACCGCATCTTCCCCGCATTCAGCAGCGGAGCCCTGCCTGAGCACTTCTTCCTCGTCTTCTTCCTGACAGCGGCGCTCCTCATCTCCTCAAGGCCGTTTCCGGGTCGCGACTTCCTGACAGGCGTATGCCTCGTGTTCCTCTGTATGCTGAAGCAGTCGCTCATTCTTCTCACCGCCGTTCTTGCCGCGTTCTACTGGAAGCGGATGCGGAAATCTGCATTTCTTCTTGCCGGCATCGCCCTGCCGCTCATTTTCTTTGTCTCTGTCTTCATCCGGGGCTGGCCTGAGAGCATAGACGCGACGTTGTGGTATCCCCTTGCGTGGTCCCGCACCCATCATTTCTCGCTCTCCGACATCCCCGCGCGGCTCAAGATCGTCTGCACGCAGGGTCCGGGGGTCCAGTTTCTTGTCATCCTCCTGCTTTCTCTCCTTCGCAGGCACCCCTTGCGTCCGTTTCTCCTTGTCAGTTCCCTTGCCTGCGCGGTCATCCTCTTTTCCTCGCCGGTCTGTTTTCCGCACTACTCTCTCATCCTTCTCATTCCGCTCATCTTCGGCGCGGTCGCCATTGCGCGCGCATACGGCGGAAAAGTCGTTGCGTCAACTGCACTCATCCTTGCGGCGCTGCCCGTCTCCTACATCGGACTCACCTTCTACTTCTCGTTCCGCGGAGTGGATGCGGTCGTCGTGAAGAGAGACAGGGGTTTTGCCGCCCATCCCGCGGCCATGGTGATCCCCCGGCACCTCAAGGAGGGTGAGACATGGATAATGGTGCCCTCAAACCCAACGGTGTACTTTCTCACAAAGACGAGAAGCCCGTACCGGTTTGTCGCATTCGATGCCATCGTGCCGGTCTACTACAGGGAAGAGGTCAGACGCCTCATCAGGCAGCATCCGCCGACATATGTCTACCTGAGTTACCCTGCGGCGCGGTTTGAAGAGATGTTCGGGCTGACGCCTGACGAGTACCGGCTGACGCCGGTGGAAGGCGAACTCTACGCGTTTTCGCTCGCTGCCGGCTCACCCGAGAAAGGCAACTCCGCATTCTCCTCCCGTTGACCACCGCGAGGATGCGGGAGTACCATACAGGCGACATATGACAGCGAGAACCTTTCTCCGCCTTGCGTCCCGCACGAAGATTCTCGTCATCGGCGACCTCATCCTTGACAAATACCTGTTCGGCACGGTTGCCAGAATCTCGCCTGAGGCGCCGGTGCCTGTGCTTGCCGCGGAAAGGGAGGAGGCGAAGGCGGGCGGAGCAGGCAATGTGTGCCTGAACCTTGCGTCCCTGCGTTGCAAGACCGTAGTCATCGGCAGGGTGGGAAACGATGAGGAAGGCAGCCGCCTTGACGCGCTTCTTGCCGGGCAGGGGATTGACTCCCTTCTCATCCGCGACGGCGCGCCCACCACCACGAAGACCCGGGTGCTCGCCGGAAGCCAGCAACTTTTGCGCATCGACAGGGAAAAAGTCACGCCGCTATCCGCGTCAGCGCTTCACGCGGTGGAGAACCGTCTTGAGCGGGAAAAGGGCATCAGCGCCATCATCGTCTCCGACTACGGCAAGGGGATGGTGACGCCCGGCCTCATCCGCTTCCTTGTCAGATATGCCGCGCGGCGCCGCGTTCTTCTCACCGTTGACCCGAAGGTGGAACATTTCAAGAGGTACAGGGGCGTCGCCTGCCTGACGCCGAACCTGACAGAAGCAAGCGCCGGGATGGGCCGCCTTATGCCGAAGGATGAACGCCAGATTGCCTGCCTTGGAAACTCGATCCTGAGAACCCTCCGCTGCCGATACCTTGTCATCACGCTCGGCAAGGACGGGATGGCGGTCTTCAGGAAACCCGGGGATGTCGTTCATCTGCCTGCGGCGCGCAAAGAGGTCTTCGATGTGACGGGCGCAGGAGATACGGTGATTGCCGTGCTGACCCTCGCGCTCGCCTGCGGAGCAGACATCCTTTCTGCGGCGCGCATCGCGAACCTTGCCGCGGGAGCAGTCGTCCAGAAGGTCGGCGCCGCGGCGGTCACGCCGGAAGAACTCATCGCGCTTGAACAGGAAAGTCGCGCTGTGTAGACAGACCGGAACAACCTGCGGCTGCCTGCTGTCTCACAGGAAAAGGAGGCGGTATGCGGGGCAAGACCGTGCGTCGGGTTGTGTCCATCGCAGCGCTCATCATCTGCGCGTGTCTCGCCGTCATTATCCTCCAAGCCCTGAAACCAGCCGGTGTCCCGATCAGAATCCCGATCACGATGGGCAGTGAGCAAGGTGAGGTGGCGGACGCGGACCGCGCAGAGCCGTTCACGAGAGAATTGTCGGCTGCCAGGGGCGCGCCGAGGATGCTTCTCAAGGAGGCGTCCATTGCCGTCGAGGTCGCGTCGTTTTCCGACGCGGAGAAGGCGGCAGCAGACATCGCCGCGCGGTACGGCGGCTTCATCTCCTCCTCAGCAATGAGCAAGGACGCCGAGGGACGCATCTCTGGAACCATTCGCCTGAGGATTCCCGCGGACAGATTTGACCTTGCGACGCAGGAGGTCTCCTCCATCGGGAAGTTGAGGCACAAAGAGGTGAGCGGCACAGATGTCACCGAGGAGTATGTTGACCTTGAGGGTCGGCTGCGCACCCTGACGCAGGAACGGGACCGGCTGCGCACTCTCTTTGACAGAACAGGGAAGGTCTCAGACATCCTTGAGGTGGAGCGGGAGTTGAGCCGCGTGCAGGAGGAGATTGAAAGGACGACAGGGCGGATGCGGCTGCTGAAGGAACAGGTGACCCTCTCCACCATCACCGCCAGCATCTACGAGGTTGGCGCGGTTCCTCTGGAAACGGCGGTGGAATGGCGCTACGGCAGGACGGTCAGGACAATCGTCCGCGCGCTCCTCATCACCCTGAAGAAACTGGCAACCGGACTCACCGCCATTGCCATCTTCTCCGTCATCTGGGTTCCTGCGGTTCTTATCGTGCGGGCTCTCGTGCGCAGGAAGAACCCGGGCATCAGGCAAGTTCGTTGACCAGATGTTCCAGCACCCTGACGCACTGCTCCGCAACCGTCAGGTTGATGTGCTCATTCGGGCAGTGGGACTGTCCGGACTGTCCGGGACCGAGAGTAATCGTGTCCATCCCCCTGCCGGCGTAGATCACCGCATCCGTCCGTCCCCTCTGAAAGCCGAACCGCTCTTGTCCGGTCACCTCTTTCAACGCCCTGCGGACAGCGGAGAAGAGAATGCCGTTCGTGTCCGCAACCGCGCAGGGACCGTCGCACCTGACCTCATATGACGCCTTCTCCCCGGCCAGAAGAGCGTCAAGTTCCCTCCTGAATGTTTCCTCTGTCTCTCCCGGAGCAAGCCGCCTGCTGACTGTCACTTCGCAGGAATCCGGTATCACATTGCTCAACCTGCCGCCGGAAATCAACGTCACGGCCACAGACGGTCTGGCGCATACGCCGGGGTAGACCTCCGCCTCTTTGAACAGACCGTTTTGCCGGTCCACTGCGAGGATGAATCTGGATGCGGCGGAGACGGCGTTTTCCCCGAGTTCCGGACGGGAGGAGTGGGCAGATTTGCCCGCAAACCTCACTACGGCCAGCGCGTGCCCTTGCGTTCCAACGCTGGCGCACACGCCATACGGCGCGCAACTCGGTTCGACCGTCACCGCCCAGGTTCCTCCGCGCGCCGCCATCTTCCGCGAACCGTTTTCCTTCTTCCCGCCTCCCTCCTCGCACACCGTGAAGGAGAAGAGGGTCCTCACCTTCGGCCGCACCATTGGAGCAAGCAGGAGCATCGCGGCAACCCCGCCCTTGCAGTCGCTTGAGCCAAGCCCGAAGAGCAGATCTCCTTTCACCACGGGACACCACGGATCTGTCTCCCACCCCTCGCCCGGAACGACCGTGTCCAGATGGCAGTTGAGATGGAGGATCTTCTCCGTCGAAGGACCGAGTTGGGTCCAGACATTTCCATCGCTGTCCCGGCAGGGATCGCACCCTTCCCTGCGCAGGCACTCAAAGACATAGTCAGAGACCTGCTCCTCCTTGCCGCTCGGGCTCGGGATGGCAACAAGGTCTGACACAATCTTTTCAAACGCGTTGCGCATATCCATCTATCCCCCTCCGCTTTCGGAGATGCCGCCGATGCCCTGTGAGGGTATCTCTCCTCGCCTTGCCCGTCAACACCCGCTCCTTGACAGAATCCGGAAAAAGCGGTTTCCTGATTGCAGCAAGTTCAAGACAAAGGAGCTGGAATGACCCCCTGGGGGCGGAGGCGCCTTGGCGCGTTGCTTCTTCTTGCCGGAGCGGTTTTCTCTTTCGCCTTTGACGGTCCTCCCGCAAGCCAGAAAGACGGGTACGGCATCGCGGTCTTCCCTGACAGGGCATCCGGCATATACCAGCAGTCCGAGGAGAAGATCACTTTCACCATCCGCCTCACGCTCAACGACGCGCCTGTCAGCGACTCTGACATCTCCTATCAGGTTGTGCACAACGGGACCGAGCCTGTTGCCTCCGGGGCGAGCAGAACCGTCAATGGCGAGGCGAAGGTCTCTCTGCGGATATCTGCGCCCGGTTCCCTGATGGCAGCCGCGTCGTGCCGCCTTGGAGAGAAGGGAGAGATACGGGCGGAGGCGGGCGCGTTCGTGATGCCTGCCTCAGGCAAAGTGCTGCCTGCTCTGCCTGCGCCTGCCGACTTCAACTCCTTCTGGAACGAGCAGAAGGCGAAACTTGCCGCTGTGCCGCTGGACGCGAAGATGACGCCTGTCGAACTGCCTGCAGAGTTCTCCAATCTCACCCATCTTGAATGCTTTGATGTGCAGGTGGACTGCGTGGGTCAGCCGGTCTCCGGCTACTTCTGCAGGCCGAAGAACGCGAAACCGAAGAGCCTCCCCGGCCACCTCTCCCTCCACGGGGCGGGCGTGCGCAGCGCAAACCTCGCCGCGGCTGTCGCCCTCGGCAATCAGGGACGGCTCGGAATGGACATCAATGCGCACGGCCTTCCCAACGGCAAGCCAGACGAGTTCTACCGGAACCTTCAGACAGGGGAGTTGAGGGACTACCCGTTCATCGGGTCGGAGAGCAGGGAGACATCCTACTTCCTCGGCATGTACCTGCGCGTGAGAAGGGCACTGGACTTCCTCGCGTCCCAGCCGGAGTGGAACGGCGTGCTCATCGCGTCAGGAGGAAGTCAGGGAGGAGCGCAGGCAATCGTTGCCGCCGGACTCGACGATCGGGTCACCATCGTCTCCGCAGGACTTCCCGCGCTGTGCGACCTTGCTGCACAGGTGCAGAACCGCCCTGCCGGCTGGCCTGTCGGAACAAGGAAGCTCACGGAGAAGCAGCTGGAGACATTCAGGTACTTTGACGTGTGCCACTTCGCGGCTCGTTGCGCCGCGAAGGCCATCGTGCGGGTCGGACTTGCGGACAGGACGTGCTGGCCGTACGGGGTGATGGCTATGATAGGACAGTTTCCGAAACCTCCTGTCCTCATCACCGTCCCTGCTTCAAGCCATACCTGGTCTCCCGCTGGCTCGTACGCGCAGTCGCAGGAGAAACTCAACGCGCTCATCGCCGCAGAGATGGAGGCGCTGAAAGTCAGATAACTCGCCGGAGAACCGTATGGAAGAGAAAAAACGGTACCATATCCGCGTGAAACCCATTCTCTGCCTGACCGCTGAGGAGGCGCTCGCAAGCGGTGTGTCGGTGAACGAAGAGACGGTGGAGATGGTCGTCCTTGAGCCAAATCCGGTCGCCGCTCCGGGATACGCGGTGCTGAGAACCGAACCTGTTGAGGTTATTGCCGCGCTCACGCCAAGCCAGCGGGGCGAGCGAATCTTCCAGTCCAGACACGACGCGATGCGCTACCTGCAGTCGCAGGACCCCGGGATGTTCCGCCTGTACGGCGTGAAAGAAACCCGTCCCCTTGAGCGTGACGAAATTGCCGCACTCGGAGACGCGACCCCTCTGGACACCGTCCTGCGGCAACTGCAGGAGTTCGAGGACCAGGACAGGAAGAAGGACAGGGATTAGGCGTCCCTGCGGCACGCGGAGCGACCAGCCCGTGCCTCTTTCCGGCACCGCCACATCACCGTCGCCGCCTCCGCCGCAAGCCACAGCGCAAGGGAAAACAGGAGTATTCCGACGACGCCGATGATGGCGGTTTCCGGCTTCCCTGAAAAACCCTGCCTGAACACCGGCAGAATCTGCAGCACCAGCGACCACATGCTGAACAGCATCATCACGCACATCGGCGCCAGCGCGAAGACAAACGGCCTGCCAGTCCTCGCAAGCCACACAGTCACGGCAAGCAGCGTCAGTCCGGCAAGCAACTGGTTGGTGGTGCCGAAGATGGGCCAGGCGATGAGATACCCTTTCTCCTTCGTAGAGATGAGGAAGATTGCCGGCAACGCGAGGGTGGCAAGCGTTGCGCCAACCCCTCCGGCGTAGGTCTTCCAGCCGGTCAGTTCCTGAAAGATGTACCGGGCAAGCCGCGTGCAGACATCAAGGGTGTCGTACACAAAGGTGGAGAAGGCAAGGAGCATAAATCCAAGCGCCATGGAAAACGGGATGCCTGCCATCGCCAGATACCTTGCCAGTCCGCTTGCGAAGATGAAGTTCGGCTCGCCTTTCGCCTCACTCGAGCCCTGCGCGAGCACCATCACCGTCGCCACGGCAAGCACGGCGACCAGCCCTTCCAGAAGCATCGCGCCGTAGGCAACAACCCTGCCGTCCCGCTCCCTCGCCAGTTGTTTCGAAGTGGTCCCGGAACTGACGATGCCGTGGAATCCAGAACAGGCGCCACAGGCAACCGTGATGAAGAGAATCGGAAACAGGGGCGCGGCGTTGAGCGCGCTGCGGAGCCCCTCGAGGTTGAGCGCGGGGTAGTTGATTGCCGCCCTTCCGAATATCCCTCCGAACAGCGCCGTCGCCATCGTCAGATACAGGAGCCACCCGCCCAGATACCCTCTCGGCTGGAGCAGAATCCACAGAGGCACGATGGAGGCGATGAAGCAGTACGCGAGAATGATGAGGTCCCACCGCTTCACCGGGATTGCCGCAAGGGCGTCAAGGACTCCCTGCGGCAGGCGAGGTCCTGCCCAGACGATGAACAGTACCACCGGCAGGAAGATGACGGTGGCAAGCCACAGCGACATCTTCAGCCGGTAAAGGCACACGCCCATCACCGCCGCCGCAAGGAGATAGAAAAGGGAGGACGCGGCGACGCCGGGTCCGAAGACGCCTTCGCTGGTCACGATGCGGAACGTCTGCGCCGTGATGTCCGTGAACGCGATGATGACATACACGAGCGCGAACCAGACGAAGATGAGAAAGAGCATCTGCGAATTGCGCGAGATATACTGTCTGACAAGTTCGCCGATGCTTGCCCCCCGGTGTCTGACTGACGCCATCAAACTGAAGTAGTCGTGAAGCCCGCCGATGAAGATGCTTCCGAGGAGAATCCACAGTACCGCCGGCAGCCACCCGAACCACAGACATGCAAGGATGGGACCGACAATCGGCCCTGCCGCGGAGATGGCGGAGAAGTGCTGGCCAAGCAAAAGCGGCGCCTTCGCCGGCACATAGTCCTGCCCGTCGTTGATCTGCGCGGCGGGCGTGATGTGTCTGTCGTCAACCCGCACCACGCGGTCAAGCACTCTGCCGTAGAGGAAATACCCTGCGGCGAGCACAGTCATACACGCAAGAATGAAGACGGGTACCATCGGCGAACCTCCTTTACGGCGACCACGCCGCTGAAAACCGTTCCCCGTCCGGCAGGAGCATGCGGCGCTCGCCGGTGAACGAATCAACGACGCACAGGTTTCTGCGGAACTCCCTGACCGCAGTGCACACGAGGTGCCTGCTGTCAGGAGCCCACGACGGCTCCTCCAGCCAGACCTCGTCCGGAGCAAGTTCCCGGACCGCGCCTGACGACATATTCCTCACAAAAATGCCGCTTCCCCCTCTGCGCCTGACCGCGTAGGCAAGCACCTCGCCGTCAGGCGACCATGCCGGAGAAGACGCGTGTGGCACGCCGAAACTCACCCTGCGCACATCCCTGCCGTCGCGCCTCATCACATACACCTGAGGCGACCCAGATCGGTCCGAGACGAACGCAATCCTCTCGCCGTCGGGAGAAAAGCAGGGCGAGGAGTCAATTACCGGGCTGATGGTCAGGCGAAGCAGTTCTTTCCCCTCCCTGCCAAGCCGGTAGATGTCAGGATTGCCCGAGAAACCCAGTGGCACGGCGAGTTCAGGCCATTTCGGGTTCACGGCGGGTCTGCCGCATACCGCCGCCCCTGCGTACAGACGCCGCAGCGTGCCCGTGCGCAACTCAACGGTCATCACCGATGAGGCGCCTCCCTGCGCGCAGACGAACACAAGGGCGTCTTTGCCGAAGAACCACGATGGAGAAAGACAGTCGCCCGGCGGCGCGGCAACCGTTGTCTCTCCGTACCCGTCGTAGTCCACAACGCCAATGCGGAGCGTCTCCTGTTTCATCGTGAACGCGATCCGCGTGCAGGCGATGCCCGGCCTGCCGGTGAGCGCCGCCACCGCGTCGTCCGCTATCCTGTGAGCGGCAGCACGCAGATCCGAGGCAGGCCACGGGTATGTGCGGGAATACAGCGCATTTGTGTCAGCCGGAGAATAGGCCGAGACCTCAAGCGCGGCTCCCGCCTGCGTCACGGCCAGCACAATCTCCGTCTCCGACGGAAACTTCTGCGGCTGACGCGGCACAACGGTCGGTGCAAACCAGCCGGAAAAGGCAAGGTCCTGCCGGATGACGCCGGCCAGCCGTCCCATCGCGTCCCGGTCGTCCCCGGCGACAGACAGGGCAAGGGGAATCTTCCGCGTGAGGTCCCGCTCCACAGAGAGGAACACCCTGCCCTGCGGCGTGCACAGCGACGCTGCGGAAACGACCCCCGCGCAGATGAGCGCGGCCGCTCTCACCTCACCCCCCGGGCAGAAAACTCCACGGTCACATCAAGCGTGTCGGTCTTCACCTCGGGAGGAAGCGGCGGGAGGGGCGCGCTGCGCCTGACCGCGTCAAGCGCTGACTGGTCAAACGACGCACTCCTGCTGCGCTCCTCAATGTACAGGCCGGAGACAGTCCCGTTGCGGCTGATGGTGAACGACACCAGCGCCCTGTCGTCCAGAAGGCCTGCCCGCTGTCCGTACTTCCAGTTCTGCTCAAGCCGCCTTCTCAGCGCCTCCACATACCACGCAGGCACCGGCGCAGTCATCTGCACCCCGACGGAAGGCGGCAGCACGACCGCAGACGCACTTACGGGAGGCGCCTGTTCGCTGGCAAGGCGCGGAATCTCAGGAAGCGTCACCCGCGACGGAGTTTTCGGCTGCGGCTGCGGCGAGGGAGTGCTGCCGAGCCGGGCTTCAAGATGCTTCCGGTACTCCTCGGCGGAGAAACTGTCCGGCGGCAGGGCGCCTGACCGGCTCTCCGCATCCCGTCTGGGAAGCCCCGCCGACTGAAGTCGCCTTTCAAGCGCTGACCGGTACGCCTCCTCGTTGAACGACGGCGGCGGGACATCCGCGGCGCGCGGCAGTTCAGTCCGGCGCAGGGTGGGGGAGACCTCGCGCCGTATTCTCTCCGACGGCGCGGGAAGAGCAGGCGCCTCGCGCACCACCGGAGCAACTGACGCCGGCTCCACAGACACAGGCAGGTCCACAAGGTGGACGACATACTCCTGCATCACCGGCTTCAGAGACGGCGACTGTCTGACGGCGAGAAGCACACACAGGAAAAACAGGGCGTGGATGAGGAACGAGCAGAAGATGCTCCTGCCCCTGAACGCCCGGTACTGTCCGCAACACGCGTATGTCGTCATCGCTGCCTCTGTCAGGGCGACCTCGCCGGCACCTTCAGCGTCTGCCCCGCGTATAGCATCTCTGCGGGCGCAAGGCCGTTGAGCCGTCTGAGAACCGTCGTGGTCGTGCCGTATCTGCGGGCGATGTCCCAGAGCGTGTCGCCCTTTTTCACCACATAGAAGACATACCTCGCTCCCGCAACCTCTGTCTCCGCGCCTGTACCTGAGGCGAGTTTCGCTTCAAGGAGCGATATCCTCGTTTCCGCCGCTGAAACCTCCTGCAGGAGTTCCTTGAGCCGCGCGTAGAACGCCAGCCGCTTCTCAAGTTGCCGCTGGTACTCCTTCCTGAGGTCTTCTTCCTCCCGCGCCAGCATCTCCGCAAGGTCGTCGCCCTTCGGCCTTCCCTCCACATCCCGGCGCAGGTCAGCCATCTCCTTCGCCAGCGCACTGACTGACTGCTCCTGCCTGACCAGTTCATCCAGAACGACCTTGAACTTCTGCTGGAGTTGCACCTCTATGTCACGGTACAGCCGGTCAACGGACGCGGCAAGGGCTGCCTCATTCTGTTTGACAGCCGCCGCGGTCTTCTGTTCCACGCCGGCAATCCTGCTCTCGTGCCGCACCACCTCGGCAAGGAGTGGCGCGACCTTCCTGTCAGTGTAGGCAGCAAGCGTCTTCTCCGTCTCTGCGCTGCGCACCTGAAGTTCGGTCCGCAGCCGCTCTATCTCCGCCCGAATCTGTTCCTGCGCCTTCGCGGACGCGGCCGCCTGACGCGCCATCTCCTCCACGAAGATCTTCTCCCGCTGAGTCACCAGCGACTCCGCCTGCGAGACAGCCGCCGCTTTGCCCTCTGCAATCTCCTTTTCCAGCGACGCCTTCAACTCCTTCTGGTACGCCTGCAGAGACGAGATGTCTTTCTGCGCCGCGACCAGATGCTGGACAAAGGTGTCCACCATCGTATTGACCTGCAGGATTGCGACGTTGAACTTCCTCAGAGAATCGTCCGTCTCGTCCATCTTCGTCCTGAGCCGCTCAACCTGAAAGGTCAGGTCGCGCAGGGACCTCTCCATCACCGTTCTATCCCGCTCCACGGCGTCGCGAAGTTCTATACCGAGTTCACCGATTCTCGTCTCCAGCACCGTCAGCCGGACGCCGAAACTCTCCAGTTCTCCGGCAAGAATGTTCAGCCGCTCTCCTCCCGCCCCCGCCTCCCGCGTCGGAGGCGCCGACGGTTGCACCTGCGTCTCGGTGATGACCGCAGCCCTGACCGGCTCAGGCGCCTGCTGGAGAGAACTGCATCCGGCAAGCGCCGCGCACGCCGCCGCCGCCGCGAACCACCGCCCTACTCTCTCACAAGATAAAACTCGCACCGCCTGTTTGTCTGCCATGCGTCCTCACTGTGGCCCGGGTCTTTCGGCCGTGTAGCGCCGCGGCCAACGCACAACAGCCGTCCCGGCGCGACCCCTGAGAGAATCAGAAACAGTCGGACCCTGCCGGCGCGCTGGAAACTCAGCGCGGCCGCGTACTCAGGTCCGCTCCGCTCATCGTCGTGTCCCTCGATCATCAGACGGACATCCGTCCGCTTGAGGAGAAACGAGGCAATCTTCTCCAGCTGCGCGCGGCAGGCCGGGTCAAGTTCGTAACTGTCCGGCGCAAACAGGACGGGACTGAAGACCGTCTCGTCCAGCACCTCGTCCGCAGGCACCAGCGCTGCTGTCTCGGGCGCCGGTTCAAGCGGAAAAGTGTGATGAAGCAGCACCTTCCTGAACTCCTCGGGAGAGGAGACCCCGACCGTGTCCGGCGCCGTCTCCGCGGACACTGCCGTGTCAATGCCGGCATCCTCCGCCGCGCCCACCGCCGGCACCGGCGCTGCGACTTCCGGCGTCTTCTCGGCCGTCTCCATCCCGCATCCGCACAGAACCAGACACGCCGCGACCGCCAGCCATCTTCTCACGACCGGAACTCCTCCGTGAGAACCTTCAGGAACGCTTCCACCACCGTCGGATTGAACTGCGACCCGCTATTTCTCTTCAACTCCTCCATCGCCTCCTTCTGGGTGAAGTTCTTCCGGTACGACCTCTTTGATGTCATCGCGTCGTAGGCGTCTGCCGCCGCAAGCACCTGAGAAAGCACCGGCACCCTGTTGCCCGCCAGACCGTCTGGATACCCCTTGCCGTCGTACCGCTCATGGTGATGCCTGACAATCTCAAGCAGTTCCCTGTTCAGGATGACCGGCCGCAGAATCTCCTCGCTCATCAGCGGATGCCTGCGCACGACCTGCCATTCCTCTTCGGTGAGCAGTTCCGCCTTGTTCAGAATCCTCTCGTCAATGACGAGTTTGCCGATGTCGTGCAGTTCGCCCATCTCCCGCATCAACGCCGCCTTCTCCGCCGGCAGTCCCATCGCCAGGGCGATCTTCTCGGCGTACATCCCGACCCGCTGGGAGTGCCCCTTCATATACACATCCTTGCTCTCCACAAGCCGCGCAAGCGTGTGCATCGCGCGGGAAAAGTATCCGTGGAACACCTTCTGCGAGTTCTCCAGCGTCTTCACCATCCTGCCGAACACCCTGCCGAGTTCGTCAATCTCCTCGACTCCGGACTTGACCTCCTCAAAAGAGACCGAGCCCGGTTTCACCTGCCGCGCCCGCTCAAGGAGGACACCCACCGGCTCTGCGACGGACGCGCACAGCCACCGCGCCGCCGCCGCGCCGGAGAGGAAAAGGCCGCCCGCTGCCGCGACGAGCACCGCGACTGCGGACAGAGGCAGGACAAACGGTTCAGGCCACGACTCCACCCCGACGAGTGCGACCGCTTTCCCATCGTCGTCCTTGACGGGGGCGTACGCGGCGGCCACGCGCCTGCCGGCTCTGGTGAACACGCCCCACGAGCCGACCATCGCGGCGAGCGCGGGCTCAGGAATCTCCTCCGCCGAGAACACAGATGACGCTGCCAGTTCAGAACCGCTGTCTCCCGGAGATCTCTTGCCGAACGCCGCAACACAGTGCCACCCTCTTCCGTCGGGCACAGCCACAAGAGCCCGGCGGATGCCGGGATTCATCTCAACCGACTGCCCGAGCAACGTCACAACCTTCGCGTGCGTCTCAGACAGAGGCGGCGGACTGCCAGGAGAGATCCCCGCGAGGGATGCCGCGTCGCACTGCCGCGCGACAGAAGAGGCGATCGTCAACAGCCGTCTGCACTCCGTCTCCGTCTGCCCCCGTGCAGCGAAGACCCACGAGACGATGACGCCGACGAGAATGCCGGCGCACCCTGCCGTCCCGATGGCCCACGCAATCTGCCGCCCCAACCTGCGCATCCTCACCCCGCCGGTATGCGTCCTGTCTGATTGTATGCCTCCTTCGCCGTCGGGTCAAGGAACGCAAGCGTCAGGCACGACACGCGCTCAACGAGGTCGCTGCGGAGAACTTCTGTCGCCCGGATTCGGTACTGCCTGCCACGCCTCGTGTTGACCCGGTGACTGACAGAAATGATGGCATCGAGGCTGTATACTGGACCTGGTATGTGTTCCCATCCGAAGCAGCATGTGCAAAAGATGCACAAACTGACTTCCGGTCCAACTTCCCGGAACGGAACATATTGCACGGGTTCTTGGTGATGACACTGCGTTCCGTAGAGAACAGATCAGCCATCTGCCTCTGGTTCAGCCAGATGGTATCTCGGTCCGACCGAACACCGAGTTTGACAGCGCCGTTGGGCACTTCATAGATAAAGATCTTACAGAGAGATACGACTGTCAGCGGCAACCAGCCACCGCCTCCCACCTTCCTGTCCAGCCGGTTTCACAGCGGTTCCGTACCTTCCTCGAGGATTGTCAGATAGCGACCGTAGGCAAAGATGCGATTCCGTTTTTGACCGGTGATCTCTCGTGCAATGCCGAGACTGGCAAGCGTTTCCATGCCTCTGGCAACCGCCGGGAATGTGAGCCCTACACGCCTGCAGGCTTCGCTCACGGTCAAGAGAGGTCTCTGGCATAGAACGTTGAACACTCGCAGGGCGGTGCTGGCGGTGCGTCCTGCGGCCTGAATCTTTCCAGCATCCTCTTTGAACAGCGTCACCAGTCGCTGAGCCGTCTGCACAGCGTTGTGCGCAGTGTGTGCAACCCCGTCGAGGAAGAAGTCGAGCCAGATCTCCCAGTCGCCCTCGGCGCGCACCAGATCGAGCAACTGGTAGTACTCGTCGCGGTGCTGTTTGAAGTAGAGGCTCAGATAGAGCAAGGGTTTTTGCAAAACGCCCTCGTGGTGCAGGATGAAAGCGATGAGCAGCCGTCCGATGCGGCCGTTGCCGTCGAGGAACGGGTGGATGGTTTCAAACTGAACGTGCGCGAGAGCCGCGCGGACAACTGCTGGATACTGCGGCTGTTCTGCGTGCAGAAACCGCTCCAGGTCCGCCATACACTCTCCCACGGCATCCGGGGGCGGTGGCACAAAATGGGCGTCTCCTGGTCGGGTGCCTGCTATCCAGTTCTGCGTGCGCCGGAACTCTCCTGGCGACTTCTCGCTTCCCCTGCCCCGCGAGAGGAGGAGTCCGTGCATTTCACGAATCAAGCGGCTTGAAAGAGGGAACCCTTCGCGCAGACGTCCCAAGCCGTGTTCCATTGCCGCCACATAGTTCGAAACCTCCACCACATCTTTGAATGGCACTCCGGGGGCTTCGTGTAGTTCGAAGAGGAGCAGGTCGGAGAGGGAGGACTGCGTCCCTTCAATCTGAGAGGAAAGCAACGCCTCTCGCCGCACATACGCGTACAGGAAGATATCGGGTTCTGGCAGAAGAAGGGTAATGTTGTCGAGCCGGCCCAGGGCAAGCGTAGCCCGCTCCAGCAAGCGACCCGTCGTGCCCGCAAGGTCAAGCGGAGGATTCGGCGGAAGCGGAAATGGGATGAAAGAACGGACCTCCTCGCCACCGACGGTAATCACGCGATAGTTCCCGCAGAGACCTCGTTTCATAAGCAGTCCCTTATTCAACGAATGTTAACTTTTGCAGGTTTGCTGCTAAACATTCTAGCCCTTCCGTTTAATAAGCGCAACTCGCTGGAGCCAGTGTGACTATCTTCCTGAATCCCGGCAGAACGGTCTGGAACGTGCGATCAACGAGAGAAGCCAGCGGGAAGAAAGGAGAACTATTCGGCGTATCACCCGGCAGATAGCGGCAGAAGGACTGGCACGCCTTTACGCAGCAGCCCATTCAGCGGACACAACCTCCGCCTGCTCCAGAACCGTCTGCGTCGCTTTCTCCTGCTTGTCCGGCGGGTAGCCGTACTTCCGGGGAATCCGCTTCACAAGGACGCGCAGGTGCGCCCTGACATTCTCCCGTTCAGTCCAGTCAATGGTGACATTGCGCCGCACCGCTTCCACAAGTTCCCGCGCAACCTTCTGGAGCGTCGGCTCGCCGAGCACCTGTACAGCGCTGTCGTTTGTTTCAAGGGCATCGTAAAAGGCAAGTTCCTCTTCAGACATACCGAGCGCCTCTCCGCGGCGGTCTGCTTCGCGCATCTCCCCTGCCAGCGCGATCAACTCTTCTATCACCTGCACCGCACAGAGATGTCCGGGTTCTTGATGCCGGCGGCGGCGAGGAGGATTACCAGCCCTTCGAGTATGATGGCATTAGACAGATGAGTTTTGGATGGCATGTTCCAAATTTTACTGGAAGAGTTTTCCCGACCTCATGCTGGCGGCTCTGAGAGAGATCTGTGAGAATGGGCTTTGAGCGCCAGGTAGGCCTTGAGCAAGGCTTTGAAGAGCGGGCCGTGATTCGGCACTTTCAGGTGCAAGAGTTCGTGAACGATGACCTCCCAACGGAAGGTGGCGGGTTGGCGCAGCAAATCGGTATCGAAGGTGAGACGGCCACGCGAGGAACAACTTGCCCATTTGCGCTTCATCGGGTGCAGGCGGATTTCGCGCGGGGTGACTTCCAGCCGCCGCGCCCACGTCTGGACCTCGGCTTTGAACAGGTCGAGCGGCACGGCCTCTTCCAGCGGTACCCAGTCCGGCGTTGCGCTCTTTTTCATTCAGCGGCCCTCCGCAACAGGTCGAGGATGCGATCCGCCCAGGCGACGACTTCCTGGACGTCCAGGGCCATCAGGACTTTGTAGAGTTGTTCGCGCAGTCGGGACTCATCTTGCTTGATGATGGTCCAGTTCGGAAACTGCTTGAAGGCTTCTTCCAACAAAGCCGCGCTTTGGGATGCCTTTTCCGCTTCTATGTTCTGGGTGCGCAGCCACCACTCGACAGCGAAGGCTTGCGGCGAGAGCGGACTGGAGCGGCGTTCCTCCTGGGCGGTTTGCAGTTGACGCACGAGCGCGTCCAGGTCACGGAGTGCATCCTGGGCCGAGATCAGGCGCTCCTCGAAGCGGCGGCGGATCTCCTCTGCGCGTTCGCCGATGGGGATGAGATGAGGCGCGGTCTTTCCCTGTTCGGCGACCACGCGAAACTTTTTGAGCACGTCCAAGATCTTGACCGTATCCGGTCTGTCCTCGTGGAGCACGGCGAGCAGCGCTTCCGTCCCGATTTCGTAGGTGGCCTGCGGTTCACGAATCTGGGAGGTGTGTGTATGGTTTTGGACAATCTCATCCGTCTTGCGCTGTAAGGATTTGTCCACCGGCCCGTGTAGTTCGTAGGCGCTGCGCACCAGGTTGTACATCTCGTCAAGTCGCTTGTAATCCTCCAGGAAGGGGCGCAGGAACGGATCGGGGGAGAGGATTTTGTAAATTTCCGGCAATTCGCGGAAGAAAGCATAGAAGGCTTCGCGACGGTCCCTGTCGCGGAAAATGTTCCAGCACGGCCTCGGCGGCCTTGTCCTCGGTTTTCCCAGCCGTGAGTGGCAGGTAATCGGCTCGACCCTGTTCCATCAAATCGGCGAAGCGCTCCTGCAGCACCTTCAGCTCTTTCACCACGCCGCTGACCTCCTGCGAATCGAAGGCCAGCGCCCGCTTCAGGTTCTCGAATATGCCGACGAAGTCCACAATCAGACCGATGATCTTGCGCTGCCCCTCCTCGCTTTCGTAGGGGCGGTTGACGCGGGCAATCGCCTGCAGCAACACATGGTCGCGCATCGGCTTATCGAGATATATGCAGTAGAGGATGGGCGCATCGTAGCCGGTAAGCAGTTTTTCGGTGACGATGAGGATCTGCGGGTTCTCGCCCGGCTTGCGGAAGGCCTTGCGGATGCGCGCTTCTTCGTCTTCGTTCAGGTGGTGGCGCTTGATGTGCGGCGGGTCGTTGTGCCCGGCGCTGATGACTACCGCGCTGGATTCAGGCGGCAGGTAGCGGTCGAGGGCTTCTTTGTAGAAGCAACAGGCCTCGCGGTCCACTGCCACCAGAAAGGCCTTGTACCCCATCGGTTTGACGTGGTTCTGGAAGTGCTCAGCGACGAAATGGGCAATTTTATCCACCCGTTCGCGGTTTTTGAGCATATTGGTCAGGGTGACGGCGTGGTCAAGGACGCGGTTGAGATCTTCCACGTCGGCCACGCCCTCCAGTTCCACCGCCGCCCAGAAGTCCTTTTCCATCGCCTCGCGGTCGGCAATCAGGTCGTTAGGCGCCAGTTGATAGTGCAGCGGAACGGTGGTGCCGTCTTCGATAGATTCGCGGATGGAGTATTTGTCGAGATACCGCTGTTGGTCGTCGGCGCCGAAGGTTTTGAAGGTGCCGTGGCCGTGGGCCGTGCGGTCAATCGGCGTGCCGGTGTAGCCGATGAAGGTGGCGTTGGGCAGCGCGCCCATCAGGTAGTTGCCCAGGTCGCCGCCGGTGGTGCGATGGGCCTCATCCACCAGCACGAAGATGTTGGCGCGGGTGTTCAAGTCTGCCGGCATATCGTCGAATTTGTGAATCATCGAGACGATGATGCCGCGCGTGTCGGCTTTGAGCAGGTCGCGCAGGTGACGTTTGGAGAGCGCCAGGTGTGCCTTCCCGAAGCCGACCGCTTCCAGGTTCTGGAAGAGCTGGCTTTGCAGTTCGTTGCGGTCCACGATGAGCAGCACGGTAGGGTTCTGGAAGGCGGGCGTTTCGATGAGCAGGCGGGCCAGGATGAGCATGGTATAGGTCTTGCCGGAACCTTGCGTGTGCCAGACCAGGCCGCGACGTTTCTGCGGGTCGCGGGCGCGTGCCAGGCCGCGCTCCACAGCACGCAACTGGTGCGGCCGCAAGACAATCTTGGAAAGTTCGCCATCCTTACGGGCGAAGAGTATGTAATCGGTCAGGACACGCAGGACGCGGCGTGGGGCGACGAAGGATTTGACCAGCGTTCCAAAATCGTCCCGTAGGGGCACA